>Ga0070741_10020468_pt1 | contig 10421 bp, 10 predicted proteins | sample Coa_R1_4_FD_66440 | JGI IMG/M metagenome (GOLD analysis project Ga0070741, IMG submission 66440) | Surface soil microbial communities from Centralia Pennsylvania, which are recovering from an underground coalmine fire - Coalmine... | ecosystem: Environmental > Terrestrial > Soil > Unclassified ... | reverse complement strand
ACTGGGCCCCCGCTTTCGCGGGGGAGACGAAGGCTTAGTTCAGATCGAGGGCGTAGCGCTTGAGCGCCGAGAGCGGCGCGTACTTGAGGACGTTCTCGTGCGTCGCCTCCAGGATCACGCGCGGCGCCTTGCCGGCTTCCCACGCCTCGATCCAGCGCAGCACGTGCAGGCACCACCGATCGCCCGCCTTGAGCCCGCGGAAGCGCAGCTCAGGCCGCGGCGTAACGAGATCGTTGCCGCGTGAGACGCTGAACTCCAGAAATTCCTCGGTGACCTGCACGCACACGAGGTGCGCGACGCCGTCGGTGTCGTGTGTGGCACAGGAGCCATCGCGGAAATAGCCGGTGAGCGGCGCGTAGCTGCATGCACGCAGCTCGCCGCCGAGGACGTTCTTTTCGGTCTTCATGCCGCGGCGATGTGGCGCTTCACGAGCTCGACATCGGGCTCGATCACCTCGTAGCGCTGCGGCCGCTCTTCGAGCCCGGCGAATTCCGCCGGCCGCTCGGGCTCGCGGCCGAGCGCTTCGCGGATGGTGGGCGCGAATTTCATCGGCAGCGCGGTCTCCAGGCAGACGAGCGGCACACCGGGCTCCCGGTAGGCGAGCCCGACGTGCACGCCGTCGGCCGTATGCGGATCGATCATCACGCGGTATTTTCCATAGACATCGCGGATGGTGGCGAGCCGGTCGGCATGGGTGCTGCGGCCGGAGACGAAGCCGCTCTCCGCCACTCGTGGCCAGTAGGGCGAGTTGGCGAGATCGACCTCGCCCTCGGCGTCGAGCCGCCGCCACAGGTCGCGCACCCGGGCGCCGTCGCGCCCGACGAGCTCATATATATAGCGCTCGAAGTTCGATGCCTTGGAAATATCCATCGACGGACTGGAGGTCGCCTTTGCCTTGCGGCGCACGCGATAGCGCCCGGTCGCGAAGAACTCATGCAGCACGTCGTTCTCGTTCGCCGCGAGGATCAGGCGCTTTATCGGCAGTCCCATCCGGCGCGCGACGTAACCAGCGTAGATGTTGCCGAAGTTGCCGGTAGGCACGGCGAAGCTCACTTGCTCGTTTTCGCTTCTCGTCGCGGCGAAGTAGCCCTTGAAGTAGTAGACCACCTGTGCCGCGACACGCGCCCAGTTGATCGAGTTCACCGCGCCGACGTGCTCGCGCTCCTTGAACGCGGCGTCGGCATTCACTTTCTTGACCAGGTCCTGGCAGTCGTCGAACGTGCCCTTGATCGCGAGGTTGTGGATGTTCGCCTCCTGCAGCGAATACATCTGCGCGCGCTGGAACGCGGTCATGCGCTTCCATGGCGAGAGCATGAAGACATGGATGCCTTGCTTGCCGCGCAGCGCGTACTCGGCCGCGGTACCGGTATCGCCTGAGGTCGCGCCGAGAATCTTGAGGCGCTTGCCCTCGAAGAGATTCCCCAGGAGCTGCAGCGCGAGGTCCTTGAACGCTGCCGTTGGACCGTTCGACAGCGCGAGGAGATGCAGGCTGGGCTCCAGGGTTTTTAGCGGCGTGATCTCATCGCCGCCAAAGATGCGTCCGGTGTAGGTGCGCGCAACCAGCTCGTCGAGCCCTGGGACGTCGTCCATGTACTCGCGCAAGATGGCTTGTGCGAGCTGCGCATAAGAAAGCCGGCGCCAGCGGCCCAGGTCGGCGGCCGCAAAGCGCTCCGGTATGTAAAGCCCGCCATCGGCGGCGAGGCCTTCGAGCAGGATGTCGGAAAAACGCTGGGGCTTGCCGCCGCCGCGGGTGCTGACGTAGAGCACGATTACTTCTTCTGAGGTGCTTCCTGCTTCTTTTCCAGCTTGTCGAATTTGCGGATCTGCTCGGGCGTAGGCTTGCGGTGCACTACTTGCGCATGGGCCGCCGGCTTCTTCTTTTTCGGCGGCGGCGCCTTTTCCTGCGCGTATGCGCTGAAGGCCAGCGCGGCCGCCATGACGAGGGCGAGCGTTCTCACAAGAGCTCCTCCATGCGCAGCCGCACGATGTTCCCGGTGACCGTGTCGAGGCGCTCGATGCGCGCGGTGGCTTGATCCACGTTCTTCTCGAGCGCCCGGTGCGTCAGCATCACGATATCGACCTGGCTCTCACCTTCGCCCGGCTCGCGCTGCACCATCGCCTCGATCGAAATCTTGCAGTCGGCGAGCACACGGGTGATGTCGGCGAGCACGCCGGGCCGGTCGAGCACGCGCATGCGCAGGTAGTACGACGTCTCGACGTCCTGGATGGTGAGCACCGGGGTATCGGAGAGCTGGTCCGGCTGGAACGCGAGATGCGGCACGCGATGCTCCGGATCCGCCGTGATGAGGCGCGTCACGTCCACCAGATCGGCGACGACTGCGCTGGCGGTGGGATAGGCGCCGGCGCCGGCGCCGTAGTAAAGCGTCGGCCCCACGGCGTCACCCTTGACCAGGATGGCGTTCATCACGCCCTCCACGTTGGCAATCAGGCGGCGCGTCGGCACGAGGGTCGGATGAACGCGCAGCTCGATGCCTTTCGCCGCGCGCCGCGCAATGCCGAGCAGCTTGATGCGGTAGCCGAGCTGCTCGGCGTAGGCGATGTCCTCGCGCGTGAGCTTGGCGATGCCTTCGGTGTACACCTTCTTGAATTGCATCGGGATGCCGTAGGCGAGCGCCGACAGGATCGTCAGCTTGTGCGCGGCGTCGATGCCCTCGATGTCGAACGTCGGATCGGTCTCGGCGTAGCCGCGCTTCTGCGCGTCCTCGAGCGCGGCGGCGAAGGTGAGGCCCTTCTCGCGCATCTCCGAGAGGATGAAATTCGATGTGCCATTGATGATGCCGGCGATCCATTCGATGCGGTTCGCCGTCAGGCCTTCGCGCAGCGCCTTGATGATCGGCACGCCGCCCGCCACCGCGGCTTCAAAAGCGACCATCACGCCTTTCTTCTGCGCCGCGGCGAAGATCTCGTTGCCGTGGTGAGCGAGGAGCGCCTTGTTCGCCGTCACCACATGCTTGCCGTGGGCGATCGCCTCCAGCTGCAGGTCTTTCGCGACCGTGGTGCCGCCGATCAGCTCGACGACGATGTCGATCTCGGGCGAACGCACCACCTCGAAGGCGTCGCCGTGGATGCGCGCACGGTCGCCGACCTTGCGCCGCGCGAGCTCGTTCGCGCGCTCGGCCACCTGGGTGATCTGGATCGGCCGGCCGGCGCGCCGCTGGATCTCGTCGGCGTTGCGGTTCAGGACTTCCCAGGTACCGCCGCCGACCGTGCCGATGCCGAGCAGGCCGACGCGGATCGGTTTCACGCCGCGCCTCTGAGGAGGCCGTCTTTGCGGAACATGTCGCGCACGCCGCGCGCCGCCTGGCGCAGCCGTAGCTCGTTCTCGATGAGCGCGATGCGTATGTGGTCGTCGCCGTAGTCGCCAAAGCCGATGCCGGGCGCCACCGCGATCTTGGCCTGCTCGAGCAGGCGCTTGGTGAATTCGAGCGAGCGGAGCTTGCTGTAGAACTCGGGGATCTTGGCCCAGATGTACATCGAAGCCTTGGGCTTTTCCACCAGCCAGCCGGCATCGTGCAGCGCTTTCACCATGACGTTGCGGCGCTTCTCATAGGTGTGCCGGATCTCGGCCACGCACTGCTGTGGGCCTTCCAGCGCGACGATCGCAGCGACCTGCACCGGCGTGAAGCTGCCGTAGTCGTGGTAGCTCTTCATGCGCGCGAGCGCATGCACCAGGTCCCTGTTGCCCACCATGAAGCCGATGCGCCACCCGGCCATGTTGTAGCTCTTCGACATGGTGAAGAACTCGACCGCGACCTCGCGCGCGCCGGGCACCTGCATGATCGACGGCGCCTGGTAGCCGTCGAACACGATATCGGCATAGGCGAGGTCGTGCACCACGAGGATGTCGTGCTCGCGCGCGATCTTCACGACGCGCTCGAAGAACGGCAGATCGACGCACTGCGCCGTCGGGTTCGAGGGGAAGCCGATGATCAGCATCTTCGGCTTGGGCGTCAGCTCGCGGATCGCGCGCTCGAGCTCGGCGAAAAAATCCACGCCCGCCGTCATGCGCACCGAGCGGATGTCGGCGCCGGCGATGATGGCGCCGTAAATGTGAATGGGATACGACGGGTTCGGCACCAGCACGGTGTCACCACGCTCGAGGCACGCGAGCATCAGGTGCGCCAGGCCCTCCTTCGAACCGATCGTGACGATCGCTTCCGAGTCCATGTCGAGCTCGACGTCGTAACGCCGGCGATACCATTCGCAGATCGCGCGGCGCAGACGCGGGATACCCTTAGAGACAGAGTAGCCATGCGTGTCCGGACGTTGCGACGCTTCCACGAGCTTCGCCACGATGTGCGGCGGCGTCGGCCCGTCGGGATTGCCCATCGACAGATCGATGATGTCCTCGCCGCGGCGGCGCGCCGCCATCTTCAACTCGTTGGTGATGTTGAAGACGTACGGCGGAAGGCGCTTAATCCTTGAAAATTCACGCATTGCTAAAATTGTAACGTGAAACTTCACGCCTCCAGCGCGAGCGGCGCGAACACCATCACGGCCTATGGCGACGATTACGTCGCGGTGAACGGCGCGCGCCACGATCGCAATCTCATCGTCACCGCGGGTGAAGTGCGCGACTGGCACGCCGCGGACTTCGAACATCTGTCAGCCGAGCACTTCGCCGAGCTCGCGACGCTTGGCGTCGAGATCGTGCTTCTCGGCACCGGAGCGCGCCAGCGCTTTCCCCATCCGCGGCTCACCGCGCCGCTCGGCGCTGCGCACGTCGGGCTGGAAGTGATGGACAGCAAGGCGGCCTGCCGCACCTACAACATCCTGGTGGCCGAGGAGCGCCGCGTGGCGCTCGCTTTGCTCTTCGGGTGACCGCGCGCGCCGCAGGACTCTGGGTCCTGCTCGCGGCTGTCTGGTTCGGCACGCTCGGCATCCGGCCGCTCTATAAAGCGGACGAGAGCCGCTACGGCGAGATCTCGCGTGAGATGGTGGCGAGCGGCGACTGGCTGACGCCGCGGCTGAACGGCTTCAAATACTTCGAGAAGCCGCCGCTGCAGTACTGGGCGAGCGCCGCGCTATTCGAAGTGCTCGGCGAACGCGACTGGGTCGCGCGGCTCTGGACCGCGCTCCTCGGCATCGCCGGCATCGCGCTCACCTTCTATGCCGGCAACCGCCTCTTCGGTCCGCCCACCGGCGCCTACGGCGCCGCCGTGCTGGCGGGCAGCCCGCTGTACGTGGTCCTCGGGCAGGTCAATACGCTCGACATGGGCGTCACCTTTTTCCTGTCGGCCGCCATCTTCGCGCTGTGCATGCAGCGCATGCTGTGGTTCTCGGTCGCGTGCGCCCTCGCGGTGCTGAGCAAAGGGCTGATCGGCATCGTGCTCCCCGCGGGTGCCGTCGGGCTGTATATCCTGCTGAAACAAGACTGGTCGCTCGTGCGGCGCTTGCGCATCGTGCCGGGCGCGCTCCTCTTCCTCGCCATTACCGCGCCGTGGTTCGTCGCGGTGTCGGCCAGGAATCCCGAGTTCGCGCATTTCTTTTTCGTCCAGGAGCACTTCCAGCGCTTTACCACCGAAATGCATCAGCGCGTCCATCCGTGGTGGTACTTCATCCCCGTGCTCGCGGCCGGGATGGTGCCTTGGCTCGTGCCGCTCGGGCATGCAGCGATGTGCGCCGTGCGCAGGAAAAATAGGGACAGTCCCTATTTTGCGGGAAATAGGGACAGTCCCTATTTTCTGGACGCGGAGGCTCTGCTCTGGTGCTGGGCGCTCGTGGTGTTGATCTTTTTTTCGCTATCGAGCTCGAAGCTCCCGCCCTACATCCTGCCGATCTTCCCAGCGCTCGCCGTGCTCGCAGCGAGGTCGCTCACTGCGGGCGTGCTGCGCGTTCAATCGGGATTGCTGCTGATCGCGGCGCTAGCCGCCGCGTATGGCGTCCATCGCTACGCCGCTGGCGGGCCGTATGCAGGATATGGCGCCTGGCTCATCGGCAGCGCGCTGATTCTCGCCGCCAGCGCTACGGTGGCGCATGTCCTCGCGCATAAGGCGCGCGTCGCGGGGGCGGTGCTCGCCATGGCCGCGGGCGCGCTCGTCGCGACGCAAGTCGGCTTGGCGGCGCATGCAACGATGGCCGATCGGTTCAGCGTCGACTCTACGGTGGCCAAGCTGCCGGAGCGGCCACCGGCCGATGTGCCGGTGTATGCGGTCGACCGGTACGACCACACACTGCCGTGGACGCTGCGGCGCACGATAACCATGGTGGGCTATCGCGACGAGCTGGGCGTGGCGATCGATTGGGAGCCGCAGAAGTTCGTCGCCGACCTCGCGACGTTCGCGCAGCGCTGGCGGACTGAGCCGCGGGCATGGGCGTTCGTCGCACCGAACGACGTCGAGCGGCTCCAGCGCGAGCTCGGCGTCGAGATGCAGGTGATGGCGCGCGGGCCGACCTACGCCATCGTCAAAAAGCCCTAGGGCGAAATCGGTATCATCCGCCGATGCCGGAGTTCCTGCCCTTCACGCAGCCGACGATCGACGAAGCGACCATCGCCGGTGTGGCGGAGGTGCTGCGCTCCGGCTGGATCACCTCGGGGCCCCAGGTCAAGAGCTTCGAAGCGGCGCTCTCGCGTTACTGCGGCGGCCGGCCGGTGCGCTGCTTCAATTCCGGCACCGCGACGCTCGCCGTGGCGCTGCGGCTCGCCGGGGTCAGCGCGGGCGACGAAGTGATCACGACGCCGCTTTCCTGGGTCGCGACAGCGAACGTCGTGCTGGAAGTCGGCGCGCGCCCGGTGTTCGTCGACGTCGAGCCTCGCACGCGCAATATCGATCTCGCCGCCGCCGAGAAAGCCATCAGCCGGGCGACGCGCGCCATCATCCCGGTCGATCTCGCCGGCCTGCCGGTGGATCGCGACCGGCTCTACGACATCGCAAAGCGCCATCAGCTGCGAGTGATCGAGGACGCCGCGCAATCGTTCGGCTCGAGCTGGCGCGGGAAGCGCCTCGGCACGTTTGGCGATTTCGTCTCGTTCAGTTTTCACGCCAACAAGAACATCACCAGCGCCGAAGGCGGGGCGCTGGTGCTGCCCGACGAGTCGCTCGCCGCACGCTGCGAGCAGCTGCGCCTGCAGGGCGTGATCCGCAGCGGCGAGGACGGAATGGATGTCGAGGTGGCGGGCGGCAAGTACAACCTCACGGACGTCGCCGCGCGCATCGGCCTCGGGCAGCTGCCGCACCTGGAACGCTTTACCGAGCGCCGGCGCGAGCTCGCGCGGCGCTATTTCCAGCGCTGGGATCGCAGCCTCGGCTGTGACCTGCCGCTCGAGGATTTCGAGCAGTCGAACTGGCACATGTATCAGGTCGTGCTGCCCGAGCGTGTCGAGCGCGCGAAGTTCATCGCCCGCATGCGCGACGAAGGCATCGGCGTCGGCGTCCACTACCCGGCGATGCATCTCTTTGCGCTTTATCGCCGGCTTGGCTGGCGCCAAGGCCAGTTCCCGCATGCCGAGCGCATCGGCCGCTCGATCGCCACGCTGCCGCTCTTCCCGGCGATGCGCGACAGCGATGTCGACCGGGTCTGCGACGCGGCCCGCAAAGTGCTTGCGGAAAAAATAGGGACTGTCCCCAATTAAGGAAAATAGGGACTGTCCCTAATTTAAATGGATCTCTCGGTCGTCATCCCGGTTTATAACGAGGAGCAGGGGCTGCCGGTGCTCTTCGCGCGTCTTTACCCGGCGCTCGATGCGCTGAAGCGCAGCTATGAAATCATTTTCGTGAATGACGGCAGCCGTGATCGCTCGGCGGCGCTCCTGCGCGAACAGTTCACCAAGCGCCCGGACGTCACCCGCGTGGTGCTGCTGAATGGCAACTTCGGCCAGCACATGGCGATCATGGCGGGCTTCGAACGCACTCGCGGCGAGCGCATCGTCACGCTGGACGCCGACCTGCAGAATCCGCCGGAGGAGATCGCGCCGCTCCTCGCGAAGATGGACGAGGGTTACGACTACGTTGGCGGGGTGCGCAGCGAGCGGCACGACAACGCCTTCCGGCGCTTCGGCTCGCGCGCCATGAACCGCCTGCGCGAGCGCATCACCCGGATCCGCATGAGCGACCAGGGGTGCATGCTGCGCGCCTACAGCCGCCCGATCATCGACGCGATCAATTCCTGCCGCGAGGTCAGCACCTTCATTCCGGCGCTCGCCTACACCTTCGCGCACCGGCCGACCGAGATCGAGGTGGCGCACGAGCCGCGCGCGGCCGGCACCTCCAAATATTCGGTGTACAAGCTGATCCGGCTCAATTTCGACCTGGTCACCGGGTTTTCGGTCGTGCCGCTGCAGATCTTCTCGCTCTTCGGCATCGGCGTGGCGGTGGTCTCGGTCATCGTGTATCTGGTGGTAATGATCGAACGCGTGCTCGCCGGCGAGCCGCTCGACACGCTGCGCACGTTCTGGGATCGCGACATCCTGCAGTTCTTCCTCACCGGCATCGTGCTCTTCGGCCTCGGCCTCGTCGGCGAATACGTCGGGCGCATCTACCAGCAGGTGCGCGAGCGCCCGCGCTATCTCGTGCAGGCGGTGCTCGAGCGCGAGCCCGAGTCCTCGACTTGGCAAAAGCGGTCGTCTTCGGCTACCACGACGTAGGCGTGCGCTGCCTCGGCGCGCTGCTTGAGGCGCGCGTGGACGTGCCGCTCGCCGTCAGCCATCGCGACGATCCGCAGGAACGCATCTGGTTCGCAAGCGTGGCCGAGCTTGCGCGCAGCAACGGCATCGACACCCTGCTCGACCCCGAGATCGGCGAATTGCTGCCGAGGCTGCGAAGCATCGCGCCCGATTTCATCTTCTCGTTCTACTACCGTCGCATGCTGCCGCCCGAGGTGCTCGCGACGGCGAAGCGCGGCGCCTACAACATGCACGGCTCGCTCCTGCCGAAGTACCGCGGCCGGGCGCCGGTGAACTGGGCGGTACTGAACGGCGAGACCGAGACGGGGGCGACGCTGCACGAGATGGTGGCGAAGCCCGATGCCGGCCGCATCGTCGATCAGCAAGCGGTGCCGATCGGGCCCGATGATCTCGCGGTCGATGTGTTTCGCCGGGTGACCGATGCCGCGGAGGCGGTGATGCGCCGGAGCATCGGGCCGCTCCTCGCTGGCAGGGCGACGCTGCGGCCCAATGATCTCAGCCAAGGCAGCTATTACGGCGGCCGGCGGCCGGAGGATGGACGCATCGACTGGACGAAGAGCGCGCAGGAGATTCATAACCTGGTGCGCGCGGTGGCGCCGCCGTATCCGGGCGCGTTCTGCGAGCGCCTGAAGATCTACCGCACGCAGCTCACCGAGCGCACCGCCCCCGGCCGCGCGCCGGGCCTGTTTCGCGCACAAGACAAATGGTTCGCGCTCTGCGGCGATGGTAAAGTCCTGCGCCTCCTCGAGGTCGAAGAAAGAAAATGAAGCGCATTCTAATTCTCGGCGTGAACGGCTTCATCGGCCATCACCTGTCGAAGCGCATCCTCGCGACGACCGACTGGGACGTCTACGGCATGGACATGCAGACGGACCGCATTGCCGACCTGCTCGAGGAGCCACGCTTTCACTTCTTCGAAGGCGACATCACCATCAACCGCGAGTGGATCGAGTACCACATCCGCAAATGCGACACGGTGCTGCCGCTCGTGGCGATCGCCACGCCCGCCACCTACGTGAAGGAGCCGCTGCGCGTCTTCGAGCTCGACTTCGAGGCGAACCTGCCGATCGTGCGCGCGTGCGTGCGGCACAGGAAGCGCCTGGTGTTCCCCTCCACCTCCGAGGTCTACGGCATGTCGCCCGACCGTCAGTTCGACCCGGAGGCCTCGCCCCTGGTCTACGGCCCGATCAACAAGCAGCGCTGGATCTACGCCTGCTCGAAGCAGCTGATGGACCGCGTGATCTGGGCCTACGGCGAGAAGGAAGGGCTCGACTTCACGCTCTTCCGGCCGTTCAACTGGATCGGCGCCGGCCTCGATTCGCTCGCGACACCCAAGGAAGGCTCTTCGCGCGTCGTCACGCAGTTCTTCGGCCACATCGTGCGCGGCGAAAAGATCAACCTGGTGGACGGCGGCCGGCAGAAGCGCGCCTTCACCTATATCGACGACGGCATCGATGCGCTGATGGCGATCATCGCCAACAAGAACGGCATTGCCACGCGCAAGATCTTCAATATCGGCAACCCGAAGAACAACATTTCGGTGCGCGAGCTTGCCGAAACGATGGTCAAGCTCGCGCACGACTACCCTGAATACCAGGTCGCGGCGCGCAAGGTGCGCATCGTGAAAACCACCGCCGATCGCTATTACGGCCGCGGCTACCAGGACGTGCAGAACCGCGTGCCGAAGATCGACAACACCATGCGCGAGCTCGCCTGGCGGCCGCGCGTGGGCATGCGCGAGGCGCTGAAGCGCATCTACGATGCCTACAGGACTGAC
>Ga0070741_10020467_pt1 | contig 10421 bp, 9 predicted proteins | sample Coa_R1_4_FD_66440 | JGI IMG/M metagenome (GOLD analysis project Ga0070741, IMG submission 66440) | Surface soil microbial communities from Centralia Pennsylvania, which are recovering from an underground coalmine fire - Coalmine... | ecosystem: Environmental > Terrestrial > Soil > Unclassified ... | reverse complement strand
GGTCGATAATCGAGCCGGAAAGGAAAACCACTCCTTCACCGGTATTGAAGTCGGTGGCAGTTACGCCGAGAGGGATGCGCAGTCCTTCGAAGTTTCTGCACTTAAGCGTGCGAGTGAGGAACGGCACCATTCGATCGTTCGAGGCAAAGCCGCAGCGGGAAAGAGTCCAGCGCGCGAAACTGGTGAATCGGGTTTTGCGGGCAACTTCTTCCATATCGGCGGGAGTCAGGCCGCTGCAATAGCAGGCGCCGATCAGAGCGCCCACGCTCGTGCCGGCCACGGCGTGGATCGGAATGCCTTCCTCTTCGAGAACCTTGAGAACGCCGATGTGAGCGATGCCGCGAGCGAACCCTCCACCGAGCGCAACGCCAATTGTGGGTGGCTGGGAGGTCGAAGACTGGTCCGGCCGGCGGGAAAGCTCCCGCCCGAAAGCCTGCACCGAACGAATAATTTTCCCCAGATGTTTCACGGCGAACCCCGCTTCCCTGGCCAGATCTGGACCAGGTACCAAAGCCCACAGCTACTAGGTAAGATGCCATATTGGGTCACAAGGCTGTAACGGCACGAACGTGCTAGCCGGTAACTATCTGTAAGCACGTAAGTTACTGTCTTGACATCAAACAGATGACGAAATTCCCTTATTCCTGCTAGGTTGCTGACAGTATGGTGCGTGAGATTTCTTCGGGGGGAGTGGTGGTACGGCACAGGGACGGCGCCTGGTGGGTAGCCGTGATCGAGCCGCGAGGCGATGCCAACGCCCCTGCGAATCCGCCAAAGCGGGGTGCTCGAAGCAGCAGCAAAGATGCTACCGTGCTCTGCCTCCCGAAGGGGCTGGTCGATCCGGGAGAAAAACCGCTCGAGGCGGCATTACGCGAAGTGAAAGAAGAGACAGGGCTTACAGCGCAGCTTGTGACCAAACTGGCGGACATCAAGTACATGTATGTCCGTACATGGAGTGATGGCGAACGCGTGTTCAAGATTGTCAGCTTCTATCTATTTCGATATGAGTCGGGCACGATCGATGACGTTTCCGAGGACATGCGCGTTGAAGTCGCACGGGCTCTCTGGGTGCCGTTGGCCGATGCCCCAAAGGTGCTGGCCTATAAAGGGGAGAAGCAGATGGCACGGCAGGCGCTTGAATATTTGAACGCTCACGCCGACTTGGCCACTGGCGCTGGATAAACGGTCTCTAGTCCAATTACCATTACGTGGCAAACGCATCCACCAAGGGAGAGCGTCTCCCCTTGCCAGTCCATCACTTCCAGAACGCGGATCGACGCAGAAGTATGTTCGAGGGCTCGCTATGAAGCGCATTAATAAAGTCGCCATTCTGGGCGCCGGAACCATGGGCGCGCGCATCGCCGCTCATTTCGCCAACGCGGGTGTGCCCAGTTATTTGCTCGATATCGTTCCTCCGGACGCGGACGGGCCAGCGCGCAGCAAGATCGCTGCCGCGGGACTTGATGGCGCGAAGAAATCGAAGCCTGCCGCTTTTATGGATTCGTCGCTGGCGCGCCTGGTGACCGTGGGCAATTTCGAAGATGACCTGAAGAAGTTGGCCGAGGTCGACTGGATCATAGAAGCCGTCGTCGAAAACACGGAGATCAAGCGCAATTTGCTGAAGAAAGTTGAGGCGATCCGAAAGCCGGGAACAATTATCACGACGAACACCAGCGGGCTTCCTGTAAGCAAGATTGCCGAAGGATTTTCGGACGATTTCCGCCGGGCGTGGTTTGGAACGCACTTCTTCAATCCCCCGCGATATATGCGGCTGCTGGAAATCATTCCGACACCGGACTCTGACCGGGCTGCGATCGATGCAATCTCATATTTCTGCGACGTGCGGCTGGGCAAAGGCGTCGTGATCGCGAAAGATACTCCGAACTTCATTGGCAATCGCATTGGTACATTCTCGGTACTCAACGTCATGCGGCTGATGCAAGAGATGGGAATGTCGATCGAAGAAGTCGACGCGCTCACGGGACAAGCAGTGGGATGGCCAAAGTCGGCAACCTTCCGAACGATCGATCTGGTCGGGCTCGACATTCTCGGGCATGTCGTCGGGAACATGACCAAGAACGTCCACGATGAGCGCAGTGATCTGAAACTTCCTGATTTCTTCAATCAGATGCTGGAAAGGAAGTGGCTGGGCGACAAGACCAAGGGTGGTTTCTACAAGAAGGTCAAGGGCACTGAAGGCAAGGAAGACGAGCGGATGGCACTGGATTGGAAGACGCTGGAATACCATCCGAGGCAGAAGCCGAAGTTTCCCGCGCTCGACATGGCGAAGAACGTCGAAGAGACGGGAGCACGCCTGCGGATGCTGTTCGGCAATGACGGAGCGCCACAGAAAGGTGATCGTGCGGGAGCGTTTTTATGGGCGGCGCTCAGCGACCTCTGGACTTACGCGGCTAACCGCGTTCCGGAGATCTCTGATTCCATCGTGGAGATCGATCGCGCCATGAAGCTCGGCTTCAACTGGGAACTGGGACCATTCGAACTCTGGGATGCAGCGGGAGTAGAGGCGACCGTCGCGCGTATGAAGAAGGAAGGCAAGCCGGTTGCGGCAAATGTGGAGAAGTTGCTGGCTGCGGGCCAGAAGTCGTGGTACGTCGATGATGCGAAGTCGGCCTCTGGGCGCAAGTATTGGGACGTACAGAAGGGCAGTTGGCAGGAGGTCGAAGTTCCAGCCGGCGTATGGTCTGTCACGGTAGCGAAGAAATCCAATGGCGTTGTGAAGAAAAATTCCGGCGCGTCGGTGGTCGATCTCGGCGATGGCGTCGCCTGCATCGAGTTCCACAGCAAGATGAACACGCTGGGAACCGACATCATCAGCTTGATTTCGCAGACGCTGAAACCCGGCGGCCCGGGTGATAACTTCGACGCCTTCGTTATCACCAACGATGCGCAGAATTTCTCGGTCGGCGCGAATCTGATGCTGTTGCTGATGAGCGTTCAGGATGAAGAGTGGGACGACGTCGATTTGGTGATTCGTCAGTTCCAGGGAATGACGCAGACCATCAAGTTCTCACCGAAGCCAGTGGTATCCGCGCCGTTTGGACTTTGCCTTGGGGGCGGGACCGAAGTCTCCCTGCACGCTGCTGCGCGCCAACCCCATGCGGAGCTTTACACCGGTCTCGTCGAAGTCGGAGTTGGACTGCTGCCCGGGGGAGGCGGCTGCAAAGAGATGTTGCTGCGAGCCGTTGATAGCGCCGCGGCGTCGCGCAGCAAGGCTTCGGGTGAAGCTCTCGCGGGCTCTGTGGAGATGATGGAAGCGATGAAGAACGCATTCGAGACGATTGCCACTGCGAAAATGGCTACCTCGGCGCACGAGGCCCGAGGTTTGGGATTCCTATCGGACGCGGACCGCATCACGATGAACCGCGAGCGCGTACTTTCCGATGCCAAGGCGAAGGCCCTTGAACTGGTTCGCGCCGGGTATGAGCCGCCCGTTCCCCGCACGGACATTCCGGCACCGGGCGAGAGTTTACTGGCAGCGTTGAAGATGGGCGTATACCTCATGCGGCAGGGCGACTACATCAGCGATTACGAGGTGAAACTCGGCGGCAAAATTGCCGAGGTGCTCTGCGGAGGCAACGTCACGCCCGGAACAGCCGTCAGCGAGCAATACATCCTCGATCTGGAGCGGGAAGGATTTAAATCGCTCTGCGGTGAGCGCAAGACGCAGGAGCGGATCCAGTACACGCTGAAAACCGGGAAGACGCTGAGGAACTAGACATGAATCGAGCCGCGGCAATCGTAATATCTGCGCTACTGATCTTGGGTGTTGCTCTTGCTCAATCGCAAAAGGAAGCGCCGCCGCAGGAATCGGCTCCCGATGTCCCCGATGCCATTGCAGTTCCGAGCGGGGTGACACCAGTGCTTTTCGTGCGTGCTTCGGGATCGCAGATCTACACCTGCCAGGCTGATCCCCAAGGGAAGTACGGTTGGGCTCTCAAGGGTCCCGAGGCCGAATTGAAAGACCGGAAAGATAAAGTCATCGGACAGCATTCCGCGGGGCCTACGTGGAAATTGAAGGATGGCAGCGAAGTCACAGGCAAAGCCACAGCGCACGTCGACTCCTTGGACTCGGATTCCGTGCCCTGGCTGCTATTGGATGTGGTCACGAATTCAGGCAAAGGCGCGCTCGCGAAAGTGACAAAAATTCAACGCGTGCACACCCGTGGAGGCAAGCCGGGCAACGATCCGTGCGATGAATCGCATAAGGGCGACGAGAGTAAGAGCAAATACACGGCGGATTACTACTTCTACGCGCCGGGGAACTAAAGCTTCATTCGACATGTACAGGGGCGCCGTCACTGGAGGATGAAAGCCAGGGTTCAAGAGCCGAATGCGGGCGCGAGGCATCGAATAAATACCAGTCGGGAATGGAGATTTACCATGCGAGAAGTCGTTATCGCATCCTCAGTACGTACACCTGTCGGCCGCGCGTTCAAAGGGACGCTGCGGGGGACACGTCCGGATGAACTTGCGGCGGTAGCTATCAAAGGTGCGCTTGGCCGCCTTCCGCAGCTCGATCCGAAGGAAATCGAAGACGTCATCTTCGGCTGTGCGATGCCGGAGGCGGAGCAGGGAATGAACGTTGCCCGCATCGCATCGCTGCGCGCGGGATTGCCTGTCGAAGTTTCTGCGATGACCATCAATCGCTTCTGCTCGTCAGGGCTGCAGGCGATTGCGATGGCCGCCGAGCGGATCATGGCAGGTGGTGCCGAAGTGGTTCTCGCGGGTGGAACCGAATCGATGTCAATGATCCCGATGGGCGGCCACAAAATCTCTCCGAATCCGTGGCTTGTTAATCAGTATCCCGACGCATATCTTTCGATGGGGCTTACGGCGGAGCGATTGGCTCAGCGGTTTGGTATCACTCGCGAAGCTGCCGACGAGTTCTCCCTACGCAGTCATCAAAAGGCGCTCGCAGCGATTCAGGCAGGGAAGTTCGATGATGAACTCGTTCCTGTCCCCGTGAGCTTTACGACTCCTAACGGATCGAAACCAAAGCATCAGGAGATTGTTTTCAAAATCGACGAGGGACCGCGCGCCGACACCTCGCTCGAAGCCCTGCTCGGGCTGCGGCCTGCATTCCACATGAAAGGAACGGTAACGGCCGGAAATTCGTCGCAGATGTCCGACGGCGCAGCGGCCGCCGTGGTGATATCTGCCGAGCGTGCCCAGGTACTCGGCATCAAGCCGCTGGCTCGCTACGTTTCTTTTGCCACGGCGGGGTATAAGCCTGAGGAAATGGGACTCGGCCCGGTGTATGCGATTCCGAAGGCACTTAAGTTGGCCGGCCTTAAGCTAAGCGACATTGGCGTGATCGAATTGAACGAGGCGTTCGCGGCGCAGTCGCTCGCGGTCATCCGGGAAGGCGGGCTCGATCCGGAAAAGGTCAACCCGAATGGCGGAGCGGTTGCACTCGGGCATCCCTTGGGCTGCACCGGTGCCAAGCTGACGGCGAGCGTGATCCGCGAGATGAAGCGCCGGAATGCTCGCTATGGCATGGTGACGATGTGCGTGGGTGGCGGCATGGGTGCGGCAGGAGTATTCGAGAACATTGCCTAGAGAGCCGGGCTATAATCCGCAAAAGGAGGTTTTATGACTTTCCTCCGCGTTGTTACTGCAGTTCTCGTGCTGGGGTCGAGCCTAGCTACGGCCCAGCAAAAGTCTGATACAGAGCAGTCGCAGAACAGCCCATTTTCTCTTTTCCCTGAGCGCCCGACCGTCCACTTCCCGGATAGCAATGCCATAACGTCTTTTAAGCCAGACCTGCCACGACAGTTTGCAGAAACCGCCAAAAGCCTTGCCGGGGACAGTATGTGCTACGTCATCAGCAGCTATGTGATGGCGCGCGATGAAAAGGATTCAGATTCGACTCACCTGGTCGCCTATTCAAATTGTCAGCCGTCGAACCGCTATCGCCTGAAATCCGCTGAAATGCAGGGCCCCGGCGCGGAGTTGAAAATGGCACCGGAGTGAAGATTTTTTCGCGCAGCGACTGCGAGAACATCATCGATTTCAACGTCTATCCTTCCCAGCCTTGTCCGCATTAGAATCGAACTACTCGCCGCCGTGTCCATCCCGACCGGCGGTTTCTTGTGAGGATTGACCATGGCAAGCACCACTGCAGTGTCCGGGTCCAGAATCTCCGGCGGAAGTTTTTTGCTCGAATCCAGACAGCCCAATGAAGTTTTCACTCCAGAAGACTTCAGCGAGCAGCATCAACTCATCGCTCAGACCGCCGAGGAATTTGCCGTCAATGAGATCCTTCCCAACGTCGAAAAGATCGAGCACAAGGATTTCTCCGTAACTCGGGACCTGCTGCGGAAGGCTGGAGAACTTGGCCTGAGCTCGGCAGAGATTCCCGAAGCCTACGGCGGGCTGGAGATGGACAAAGTCACCGCTGCCGTGATCGCCGATCACATTGCAAAGTATGCAGGATTTGCGACAACCTGGGGCGGCCACACCGGAATCGGCACTCTGCCGATTGTCTACTTCGGAACCGAAGAGCAGAAACAGAAGTATCTGCCGCGACTGGCTGCTGGTGAAGTTGTCGGCGCTTACGCTTTATCGGAATCCACGTCCGGTTCCGATGCCATGAACTGCCGTACGCGCGCTACGCTTTCGCAAGATGGCAAGCACTACATCCTCAACGGCGAAAAGATGTGGATTACTAACGCGGGCTTCGCCGACCTTTTCACAGTATTCGCGAAGATTGATGGCGAAAAATTCACAGCATTTTTGGTTGAAAAAACTTTCCCGGGATTCTCGGTGGGCGCCGAAGAGCACAAGATGGGCATCCGCGGATCCTCCACCTGCCCGATCATCTTGAATGACTGTAAGGTCCCCGTCGAAAACCTGCTCGGGGAAGCCGGCAAGGGGCATTTGATCGCCTTCAACATCCTGAACATCGGCCGGTTCAAGCTGGGCGCAATGTGCGTGGGCGGAGGCCGCCTCTCTCTGCAGGAGGCTATTGGTTATGCCAAGCAGCGTAAGGCGTTCAACAAAGTCATTGCGGATTTCGGATTGGTTCGCGAAAAGATCGCGAACATGGCGACACTGCTTTATGTCGGAGAAGCTCTGGTCTACCGCACGGTCGGCATGATGGACGCAGCCCTTGCGGAAGTCGATAAATCTGCATCGGACGCCGCCAAGCAGACGTTGAAGGCAATCGAGGAGTACGCCGTCGAGTGCTCGATTATCAAGGTCTGGGGCTCGGAGATGATCGATTACCTGGTCGATGAGACAGTGCAGATATTTGGCGGATACGGATTCGTCGAAGAATATCCGGCGGAGCGCGCCTATCGCGATGCGCGCATCAATCGCATCTTCGAAGGCACGAATGAAATCAACCGCCTGATCATCACCGGATTCCTGTTGAAGCGCGCCATGACCGGGCAACTGCCGCTCATGCCGGCGATCAAGAAGCTGATGGACGAGGTACTCTCGGGTCCTTCGACGGGGGAAGATCTGGAAGGCGCTCTGGTCGAAGAACGCAAACTGGTAGCTCAGGCGAAGAAGCTTGGATTGTTCGCCGCAGGGGCGGCGACGCAGAAATATATGCAGGCCATCCAGGATCAGCAGGAGATCATGGGCGCGATCGCTGACATGACAATTGAGACATATGCAATGGAGTCGGCGGTTCTGCGCACGCAGAAGATGATTGACTCCAAAGGCGAAACCGGGGCCGCTCTGGCGATGGCAATGACTCGCGTCTATCTCTCGCAGGCGATGGAAAAGATCGAAGCCGCAGCGAAGAAGGTGATTGCTGCCGTTGCGGACGGCGACATGCTTCGCACGCAGCTTGCGATCTTGCGCCGCTTGGCCAAGCACGATCCGTTCAACACGGTCGAATTGCGACGGCAGATCGCGGAAAAGACAATCGAGCGCGGGAAATACACGCTGGCGTAGCGGCGGTTCCAGAGCTTCCAGGAGCACTGTTCTATTCACGAGGGCGCATTTTGTCCGATGAATTCGTTTTTCGCATCGATGCTGTCCGGAGTTGCATGAATCCTTCGGTCAGGAACATCGCGCCTCAGGATGACAATCCGGTATAAGTCTGGTACGACTATTGCGATGAAATTCCCAGGTGTGTTCTGCCTCGCGCTTGTCTTTTCTCTCGCGCCCTTCCTGAACGCTCAGTTAACCGCAAGCGCGCAGAAAGATTCCGCGACTTTCGATCCCGACGGCACCGCGTACATCACCCGCGTGGTTCCGATGCCCACCACGATCAGTCCAGAAGCGCAGACCTGGCTGGAATCGCTGGTTCACAACACTCCTGGACCGGAGTCGCTCGAAGAACGCCGCAAACGCACCGACATCTGGCGTGCGCAGGATTCCGCGGAGGCAAAGAAGCTCTATCCCGTGAACATTGTGGAGACGACCACGGCCGGCGTTCGCACTGACATCATCACGCCTCTTTCCATGCCGCAAGAAAATCGCAGCCGCGTCCTCATCAATCTTCATGGCGGAGGTTTCAACTCCGATTCCGGATCGCTCATCGAAGGCGTCCCCATTGCGAATCTTGCGAAGATCAAAGTCGTCTCGGTCTACTATCGCTTGGCACCGGAGAATCCATTTCCAGCTGCGGTTGACGATGTCGTCGCTGTCTACAAGGAGCTGCTCAAGACATATAAGCCCAAGAGCATTGGGATCTTCGGTACATCAGCCGGAGCGATCCTTACGGCTGAAGTGACCTCAAAGTTGAAACAGCTGAGACTGCCGCTGCCTGGAGCGCTGGGACTGTTCTCTGGCCTCGCCGATTTCAGCCGTCCCGGAGAGTCGTGGCAGCTCTTCACGCTCAATGGGTTTCCCGGAAAACTGGAGCCCACTGATCTGAAGAGTCCACATGATAGTGAGTACACCGCGAAAACCGACAATAAAGATCCCGTGCTGTCGCCGTTGTTCTCCGATTTGCGCGGATGGCCACCGAGCCTATCCGTCACTAGCGGGCGCGACATCCTGCTCAGCAGCACCACGATTTTTCATCGCGCTTTACTCGCTTCCGGCAACGACGCAGAACTCGTTGTCTTCGAGGCTCTGCCACACGCCTTCTGGTATCACTTCCAGCTTCCGGAAACGAAGGAGGCCCTGGAGTTGATGGCGAAGTTTTTGGACGAGAAGGTGCAGAAATAATTTACGTCTCTACCTCCTCTCCGGTACCTGTCCCTGATACGACATGCACTTCGTCTTGGTAAGGCTTAAATAGTCGCCAATGTTCGCTCGCTGATGAATCATCCGGGAAAACATCCATTGCAAAGTCGTTCTCAAGGATGAGAGCAAAGGCTCCAGCATGCCCGATCTCGAGATTTTTTACTAAGTACACACGCGTACCGTTGCCAAAAAATTCGGCAATGCGCTGATCTCGCTCACTCACCCGGAGGCTTGCCAGTCGAAGCGTGGATCCGGTGAATCTCCCTTCGGAGAGTACAAGTCTCGGCTACCTACGATCACCGAGTCTGCTTGCCGAATGCGCCATGCACACTGCACATGCAAGGAGTACGCGCCGACATCCTTGGTTTTGCCTCTGGAGTCGGTCACAGTTCGATGTTGGCCAAATTGGAAAGATTGCAAATCTGCAGCGCGACCAGAGGACCACAAAGTTTTCCCAACTAGCACCTGAAGCGCGTTCTTAATGATGTCGTTTCGTCTGCTCACTTACCTGCGTCCTCCGCGGGCACCATCATGTAACTCACAAAAGCCACCTGCTTGCTGTCTGGAGACCAGGATGGCACATTGATCGTCCCCTGCCCGCCAAAGAGCTTCGCCAGCACGGTGATCTTCTTGTCTGCAAGCGACATCAGGCGAAGCATGACATCTTTGTTCTCGGGATGCCCCTTCACGTCTGCTCCATACGTGAGAAACACCATCCACTGGCCGTCTGGCGAGATGTGCGGAAACCAATTGTTCAGCTCGTCGGAGAAGACCTGCTCCTGATCGCTGCCATCCGCTTGCATGCGCCAGATCTGCATGTGGCCGGTGCGCTCGGAGTTGAAGTAAATGTACTTTCCATCTGGCGAATATTCCGGGCCATCATCCAATCCCTTGGCAATCGTGAGCCGAGTTTCTTCGCCTCCGGCGGCTGGAATCGTGTAGATATCGAACTCGCCGCTACGCTGTCCGACGAAGGCCAGCGTCTTTCCGTCCGGCGACCAGCCATGCCAGTACGAAGGAGATTTCTCGGTCATCCGTCGCGGCGTACCACCACCGACAGGCAACAAGTAGACCATTGACTCTTTGTCGCCCTGCGAATTGTCGCTGATCGCGAGCTGCGTGCCATCGGGCGAGATACCGTGATCGTTGTTGCACCGGTTCGCGAATCCGGTATCGATGACCGAAGGCTGTTCGCTACTAATAGGTAACTTCTCGATGTGTCCGTCACGGTTAAACAAAAAGTAGCTGCCATC
>Ga0070741_10020466_pt1 | contig 10421 bp, 8 predicted proteins | sample Coa_R1_4_FD_66440 | JGI IMG/M metagenome (GOLD analysis project Ga0070741, IMG submission 66440) | Surface soil microbial communities from Centralia Pennsylvania, which are recovering from an underground coalmine fire - Coalmine... | ecosystem: Environmental > Terrestrial > Soil > Unclassified ... | reverse complement strand
TTTTGGATTTTGTCAGCACGCCCGCGATGGTCGCGCCGGCCGGCACCAGTGCCAGCATGACGTCGTCGCGGTCCTGGTATCGCACGCCCGAGGCCGCCGACGCGAGCTTGACGCCCGCGATGCGCGGCAGCGTCGGTGTCGTCTTCGGTGCCAACGGCGATACAGCGTGTTTGGCGGCCATGATATCCCCTCGTACGGCGGCACAGTTCGGTTCCGCGCCGCCGAAGCGCGGAGATTACACCAGAAAAGTCACAAAACGTGAGATTTCGTTGGCTTAGCCCTACTTGGGCGCGGCGGCAGGCGGGCCCGCGGGGGCTGGCGTACCAGCAGGCTTGGCCGCGGCCGGGTCGGGCTTGCTGCCGTCCATGTTGAATTTCTCGATCTTGGCGTTGGCCCGCAACTGATCGAGCATCGTGGTCACTGTCTCGCGCGCCAGCTCCTCGCGGATCTGCTCGCTCAGCTCTTCGAAGCTGGGCGGCGGCGCCTTGCGGCGATCTTCCAGCATGATGACGTGGTAGCCGAATTGCGTCTTGACCGGCGCCGGACTGAGCTCGCCCTTTTTCAGTGCAAAGGCTGCGTCGGCAAACTCTTTCACCATGTCTGACTTCTTAAACCAGCCGAGGTCGCCGCCTTCGGCGCCCGAGGCCTTGTCCGTCGACTTTTCCTTCGCGAGCTTGTCGAAAGAGGCGCCCTTCTTCAGTTCCTCGATCACCGACTTCGCCTCATCCTCCGTGGCGACAAGGATGTGGCGCGCATGCACCTCCTCCTCGGCCGGCATCGACTTCAGGCGCTGCTCGTAGCGCTGCTGCATCTTCTCCTGCGTGACGCTCTTGGCGATCTCGCGCTGCAGCCAGAAGTCCTGGATCACCTGCTCCTCGACGAACGCCATGCGCTTCTTGAAAGCTGGATCTTCGCCGACCTTGTTCTTCTTGCCGTCGGCGACGACCAGCTTGCTGTCGATGATGCGATCGAGCAGCGCGGCGTAGACCGATTGCAGCGGCACATTACGGTATTGTGGCGGCAGCGCCTGCTGGGCGACCTCCAGTTCGGACAGCTTGATCTGCTGTCCGTTGACGGTCGCCACGACAGGATCCTTGAGCGCGGGCGTGTGCGCCGGTTTGGCGCTCGGCTTGGTCGCCGGCGGATTGGGTTTGACCGGCTGCTGGGCAAAGGCCGGAGCGAGGCTTGCCAGCGCCGCGCAGCATGAAATGATAACGCGCAGTGCGCGCAAGCGACGGCTCATAAAGGGCTCCGGAACGCGAGGTGACGACAAGGGACGACGGCTTCCGTTTACACAGGGCGGATCGCTCGAAGCAACCGGATGGCCGTTCATTGCGGCACTTTTTCGTGAAGCGCGACCGGACGGTCCTTGCCGGGCCGAGCCGTTGCGTTGACACTCCCGGGGGCGATCTCTATCTCTGTCTGGACGGCGGGCCAGCGTGCCCGCCTAAGTGTTTACAAAATCGAGGTTTTCATGCTTGGCGCGCTTGCGCGAGGCCTGTTCGGCACCGCCAACGATCGCATCGTCAAAGGCTTCGACAAGCCGGTGGCGAAGATCAACGCGCTCGAACCTCAATTCGCCGCACTGAGCGACGAGCAACTGCGTGCCAAGACAGCCGAGTTCCGCGAGCGCCTGGCCAAGGACGAGACGCTGGACGACCTGCTGGTCGAGGCCTTCGCCACCGTCCGCGAGGCCGCCAAACGCACTCTCGGTCAGCGGCCATTCGACGTGCAGCTCAAGGGTGGCATGGTCCTGCACTCCGGCAAGATCGCCGAGATGAAGACCGGCGAAGGCAAGACGCTGGTCGCCACGCTGCCCGTCTACCTCAATGCCCTCGAGGGCAAGGGCGTGCATGTCGTCACGGTGAACGACTACCTCGCCCGCCGCGACTCCGAGTGGATGGGCCAGATCTACAAGTTCCTCGGCCTGAGCGTCGGCGTCATCGTGCACGACCTGACCGACGAGCAGCGCAAGGCGGCCTATGCCTGCGACGTCACCTACGGCACCAACAACGAGGTCGGCTTCGACTACCTGCGCGACAACATGAAGTACCAGGTCGACGCGATGGTGCAGCGGCCGTTCAACTTCGCGATCGTCGACGAAGTCGACTCGATCCTGATCGACGAGGCGCGTACGCCGCTCATCATCTCGGGACCGGCGGAGGATTCCTCCGAACTCTATCGGCGCGCCGACCTGGTGATTCCCCGCCTCAGGCCCGACGCGTGGGAGAAAGACGAGAAGCAACGCACCGTCACCTTCACCGAGGCCGGCATCGAGCAGGTCGAGGAGCTGCTGCGCGCCGACGGGCTGCTGCCCGAGGGCATCAGCCTATACGCGCCCAACCAGGTGACCGTTCTGCATCACGTCACACAGGCGCTGCGCGCGCATAAGCTGTTCAGCCGCGACGTCGACTACATCGTGAAGGACGGCCAGGTTGTCATCATCGACGAGTTCACCGGCCGCATGATGACCGGACGCCGCTATTCCGAGGGCCTGCACCAGGCGCTGGAGGCCAAGGAGAAGGTCGAGATCCAGCGCGAGAACCAGACTCTCGCATCGATCACCTTCCAGAACCTGTTCCGCATGTACCCCAAGCTCGCGGGCATGACCGGCACGGCGATGACCGAAGCCGCCGAGTTCGGCGAGATCTACAAGCTCGAGGTCGTCGAGATCCCGACGAACGTGCCCGTGGCCCGCAAGGACGCCGACGACGAGATCTATCGCACGCTCGCCGACAAGACTCGCGCCATCGTCAAGCTGATCCAGGAGTGCCGGGAGCGCCAGCAGCCGATGCTGGTCGGCACCGTATCGATCGAGAAATCGGAAGCGCTGTCGGAGGAGCTGAAGAAGGCCAAGATCCCGCACAACGTCCTGAACGCGCGCTACCACGAGCAGGAAGCCTACATCATCGCCCAGGCGGGACGACCTGGCGCGGTGACGATCGCCACCAACATGGCCGGCCGCGGCACCGACATCCAGCTCGGCGGCAACGTCGACATGCTGCTGCGCCAGTCGGAGGCCGAGCTGATTGCCAGGATCCCCGACGAGGCCCAACGCAAGGCCGAGCTCGAGAAACGCGCCGCCGAGATCAGGGAACAGGTGGCGCGCGACCGCGAGGTGGTGCGCCAGGCGGGTGGCCTCTACGTGGTCGGCACCGAGCGCCACGAGAGCCGGCGCATCGACAACCAGCTGCGCGGCCGGTCGGGCCGCCAGGGCGATCCCGGCGCGTCGAAGTTCTTCCTGTCGCTGGAAGACGACCTGATGCGCATCTTCGGCAACAACAAGGTGCTCGACTGGGTGCAGAAGAAGGGCATGGCCGACGACGAGGCGCTAACCCACCGCTGGCTCAACAAGGCACTCGAGACGGCGCAGGGCAAGGTCGAGGCGCGCAACTTCGAGATTCGCAAGAACCTGCTGCGCTTCGACGACGTCATGAACAGCCAGCGCAAGGAGATCTACAAGGAGCGCATCGAGCTCATGGCGACCGACGACGTGTCGGATGTCATCGCCGGCATGCGCCGCGACGTGATCGACGCCATGGTCTCGCGCCACATTCCCGAGGGCGTCTATGCCGAGCAGTGGAAGACCGCCGAGCTCAGGGACGACACCAAACGCGTATTCGGACTCGACCTGCCGGTCGAAGATTGGGCCAAGGAAGAAGGCATCGCCGAGGAAGAGCTCAAGGTCCGCCTGAACGACGCGGCCGACCGGTTGTTCGCGCAGAAGGCGGCGCAGTACGGCACGGAGATCTGGCGCCAGGTCGAGAAGAGCGTGCTGATGCAGCTCTTCGACCAGGGCTGGAAGGATCACTTGCTGCATCTCGACCATCTGCGCCAGGGCATCGGGCTGCGCGCCTACGGCCAGAAGGATCCGCTGAACGAATACAAGCGCGAGGCGTTCAATCTCTTCAACGATTTGCTGACCGGCCTGCGCGAGCAGGTGGTGAATGTGCTGGCGACGCTGCAGCTTCGCATGGAGGCGCCACCCCCGGTGCCGACCGCGCCGGCCCAGGGCCAGATGCGCGAGGTGCACGAGGACCCCGCGCTTGCCGCCGTGATGGCGAGCGAGCCCGGCTACGATCCGGTGGATCCGAACGGCACCGGTGACGCGGGCGGCGGCTTGGCGACCCTGTCGCGGCCGCGGACCAATCCGAAGGCCGATCCCAACGATCCGGCGAGCTGGGGCAAGGTCTCGCGCAACGCGCCTTGCCCCTGCGGTTCGGGCAAGAAGTTCAAGCACTGCCACGGGCGCGTCTAGCGCCCGCGCGATTCAACGTCTCACCCCTCCACTCCTCGCTGCACCGCCTGTAATTGCATTTCAGTTGAGCGCCGCGCCCGGGTACGCCCTCGACGAGATCCAGGGTTACAACCAAGACCACGCCGCTGCACACCTTCACCCTGCAGTATGCCCAATGCGGCCGAGCGGAAATTCTTCTCAATATCGAGCAGAGCTACCAGACGCCGCGCTTCGCGCTGAGCCCTTCGGCTCGAGCTGCGGCCGATTGTGGGCATGCGCGATTTCGGCTGGGAATTCATTGTCAATTCCATCGTCGACGCGAGCTTCGGCAGCAGCGGCTCGGCGGACTTCGCCCCGGGAGCGCCGGGCGGTCGGCAGGGAAAGAATGACCAGCGTGGAGTACTACAGCGACTTCGGCCCGCTCGAGAACATCTCGCCGCTCGACCAGCAGAACCACGCCGTGTTCGGCGTCATCGACTTCACGCTGTTCACGTTCGACGTCAATCTCGGCACGGGATTCGGTCTCACCGACGCGTCCGGCAAGATCGTGACCAAGCTGATCATCGGGCGCGCCTTCTGAACGTGGCGACGCCTGCGAAGGCCGCAAGGTTGAGCACGGGCTCTACTGAATAGCGGATGCGCTGGGTTTCGACGCCGTTCAGCAGGTTCGGCACGACGAAGAACAGCGCCAGCACCAGGGCGGGGAAAACCCAGTCCGCCGTCGCTTGCCTGCCGCGCCAGTAGTTCCAGGCATCGAGCCCGCCTCGACCGAAGGCGGTCACCAATCCGAACAGGACAACGACCATCAGGACGGGAGAGCTTGAGGCCAGCCGGTTGGTCGCCGAATCCCACCAGCTGCGCGCACTTGTCTTGCCTCCGACCAGCCGGCCGGGCCGATAGAGCAGGAGCTCGTTCCAGAAGTCGACATAGCCCCCGATCTTCGCGCCCATCTGCCGGTATTCCCAAGCCGGCGTGCCGAGGAACGTCATGACGCTCGACGCGACATGATGGAGGTAGAGGCGCGGATAGAGACGCAGCAGGTGCGGCGCATCCCGTCCCAGGTCACGCGAATAGCCGAGCATGGCGATGTGATTGAAGTTCAATTCGCCGTTGGCGCGTTCGATGCGGCAGAGCGGCGGACGCTTTTCGCTGCCGGTGTCGCAGTCCCTCGCCAACGCGACCCAGCCATGCCAGACGTCGGGGGTCTGAAGCGCCGGCACCATCGATCGCGAGAACTCACCGCGCCGGACACGCGCCTCGAGATCCTGCGCCACGTCGGCGAACTTCTGATTGTCACCGGGCAGGCTCGGCGTCAGCATGTTGACCAGCGTCGCGCCTTCCCATGAACTCGCGGCGAAGATGCCGAACTCCTTGAGGTTCTTGAAGTAGACGGAAGCGACTACAGCGATGCCCGCTATGCCCACCAGCAGCGCCCGCCAGTCCCTGCCGTGGCGCCGTCCCGCCAGCAGCCAGATCGCGCCCAGTACGACAACGACCCAACCGAGGTGGAACAGCGACCGCAGCAGGCCCAGTGCCGCGAGAGTCGACGCAAGACAGACAAAGCCGCCGAGGCGACCCTCTTCGAGGTAGCGCGCCGCGAACAGCGTCGCGCAAAGCACCAGTACGGCCTCGAGCTGCGAGTAGAAGTAAATGTTCTCATACAAGAGCACATCAGGCAGCGACGCGAACAAGGCGGCGGCCGCGCCGGCCATCAGGCTGCCGTAACCGACGCGCCGCAGAAATCCGTAGAGGATCGCCGCCATCACCAGCGAAGCGCCGACGAACAGGGCCTGCAGAAAGACCGACGTCAGCGAATCGGGCAGAGCCAGCGCCACCGCGTACAGGGCGTTCAACAGCGGCGGCTGCATGTGCATCAGGTAGAGCGCCTGCAGCGGCGCATGCCGTAGCAGGTCGGTATCGAGCATCTGCCACCAGATGACGTTCGGGTCGTAAGACAGCCCGTATCGCAGGTTCAGGACAAGCCGCAAGGCAAGGCAGAACACGATCGCCAATCCCAGCGCGGGCTCGCGCAGACTTCTCCGGAACGGTGGATTGTTCATGCCCCGCCCGATCATATACTTCGCGCGATGCCTCGCAGCCAATTCGTTATGCTGATCGCGCTTGTCGGGCTGATGGGCGCCGTGCGGTTCGCAGGCCTCGACGCCGTGCCCCCCGGCTTTTTCGTCGACGAGGCGGCCGGCGCCGCGAACGTGATCTGCTTCAAGCAGACGGGGGCGGGCGAGCTTGGCGGCACCTGGCCTCTTTTCTTCGCCGCCTACGACAGTCACATGGGCGCCTACTTCAGCGCGCCATACATCTATCCTCTGGTGGCGTGGACGAGTGTGTTCGGCGATGGGATCGCAAGCTTCCGCGCCTTCTCGGCCGCTGTATCCGTTCTGAGCTTGGCCGGGCTATTCTATTTGGGATCGGCGGTCGGCGATCGCCGGACAGGCTGGCTTTGCCTGCTGGTCGGTGCGCTCTCGCCGCTGCTGTTCCAGTTTGCCCGCATCGCCTGGGATCCCGCGATCCTTCCGTGCCTGCTGGTCTGGGCGCTTTACTTCACGCTGCGATCGAACCGCTGGCACGATGGCGCGCTGGGGGGCGGCCTCTTTGCCTTCGCCGCGTATGCCTATCCGCCGGCGCGCGCCCAACTCGCACTCCTGCTGCCGGCAACCGTCTGGTTCAAGTACGCGCGATCTGGCATCCAGGTGCCGTTCGCCGCGGCGTTCATCGCCCTACTCGGCATCCTCAGCGCGCCCCTCGTCTGGCTCACCCTAACGGGCGAGATCCAGGGCCGCTTCCAGTTGATCAGCGTGTTCTCGCCCGACTACCTGCAACGGCAGTACCACACGGCCAATCCGCTCTATGGTCTCGTCGCCATGGCCAAGAACATGTACTGGCATCTCACGCCGGACTACCTGTTCCTGCGCGGCGACAACAACTTCCGTCACTCGACCCGACTCACCGGTACGCTGGGGGCGCTCGAAATCCTGGCGCTCGTGTTCATGTTGTTCGGCGCCGTGCGGACTAACAGCCGGTTCCTGAAATTCGGAGTGGTCTGCCTGGTTGGCTATTTCGCAGCCGACCTCGCCTCGGCCGCGACGTGGGATTGGACGCCCAACGCTCTCAGGGTGATCGGCGGCATTCCGTTCGGAGTCATGCTGGCGGCCATGGTTCTGCAAGAAGCGACCGAGCGCTCCAAATTCGCAAACCCGGTCATCCTGGCCGTGGCATACGGCTTCTCCGCCTACTTCCTGTGGGCCTACTTCGTCCGGTACCCGGACCAGGCGCGCGACGGGTTCAACACGTCGGTGCGCGAAAGCGCGGAAGCCACGCTGCCCAAAGGTCAGTGGGTGCGGTTCCTGGCTCAGAACCACGAGGCGCTGCCGAGTGCGCTTCATTACTATCTGATGACGCTCGGCCACCAGAGTTGCCGCGAAAGCGCCACGCACCTCGACAACAGCCATCGCATCGTCTGGTGAGCGGATGGCTCCCGCAAGGGCCCGAAATGCCTGAGCCTGGGCGCTAGCAGGGAAGACGGCATGGACGATTTCCGGGACAAGGCAGCGACACGCCGACGCGCCGCATTTCACCCCCGCGAAGCAGAACGGCAAGGCCGTCATGTTCCGACTATCCGATCAGCCGGGCGGCACACGCGCTCGAACACCGGCCGGGCGCGGCGCAGGCTAACAACCATTGCGCCATTCAGATCGAGATCGCCTGGCGCGCCGAGGAGATCGAGACGCTGCCGGACGACATGGTCGCGTGCCTAGCAATGATGCGCTGGATCGGGGCCCGGACCGGCGTGCAGCGACAGTCCCTGCCCCTCCTCCGCGAGGAAGCCTCAGGCTCCGGCAGCCCGTCCCGCATGAGCGTCCCCACAAAGGGCTGGTGCGGCCAGCACCTGCCCAACAACGAACACCGGGAGCCCCGCCCGATCGACATCAAGCGGCTTTTCTGACTCTGGCCGGCCGCCATCGAACCGCAGCAAATCCTGCCGCGGTTCGTGTTAGACGTAGGCCATGTCTACGTCCGCTCCGCTCCCCCATGTCGTGCCGCTCGAGGGCGGCTCCAACTTCCGCGACCTCGGCGGCTACGCCACGGCGGACGGCCGCACGGTCCGCCGCAACGCCGTCTTCCGTTCGGCTCACCTCGGCGGCCTGACCGACGCCGACCGCGCAGCGCTCGCAAGGCTCGGCGTGCGCACCATCGTCGACCTGCGCGGCGTCAGCGAGGCGGCCGAGACGCCGCACCTGATCGAGGGGCTCGGCTGCAAGATCGTCGCCGCGCATATCGAGCCTCGGCTCAACGAGAAGCTCAGGGCCGCCATCGACCAAGGTACGGCGACACCGTTCGTGGTGATGCAATATCTGACCGACCATTACCGCGACTACCCGCGGCGCTGCGCCCCCGGCTTCCGCACGCTGTTCACCACGCTCAGCGACGGCAAGCATCGCCCGCTGGTCTTCCATTGCACCGCCGGCAAGGACCGCACCGGCTTCGCCTCCGCCCTGCTGCTCACATTGCTCGGCGTGCCGTGGGACACCGTGCTCGATGATTACCTGCACACCAACGTCGTGTGGACCGGCCATGTCGGCCGCTATCCCGAACTCGACATCGACACGCGCGCCGCCATCATCGAGGCGCGCCGGCCCTATCTCGAAGCCGCCTTCGAGGTGGTTCGAGCGGATTACGGCTCCCCCGAGCAGTTTGCCGAAAAGGCTCTCGGCCTGGACCGTGCCGCGCGCGAGCGACTGAAAGCCGATCTGCTCGAATGAGCTACGATACGCCGGAGCCCTTCAAGGTCGACATCCCCGAGCGCGCGCTGATCGATCTCGACGAGCGCCTGCGCCGCTGGCGCGCCCCGACCGCGATCGAGGACAAGGGCTCCTGGGCCTCAGGCACCGATCCGGACTTCCTCGCCGATCTCGTGGACTACTGGCGGCACGGCTACGACTGGAACCGCTGCCAGGAGTGGATCAACGCCTTCCCCAATTATCTGGTCGATATCGGCAAGCAGCGCCTGCATTTCATCCGCGAGCCCGGCACCGAGGTCGAGGATGCGCCGCGGCCGATGCCGCTCGTGATCACGCATGGTTGGCCGGGCTCGATCGTGGAGTTCCTGCACATCATCGACCAACTCGCCCATCCCGAGCGGCATGGCGGCGATGCGCTCGATGCCTTTGATGTCATCGCCCCCTCGCTGCCGGGCTACGGCTTCTCCGGCCCGCCGATTCGTGACGACGGCACGACCGGGCCGATCGGTCCGCGAGCCATCGGCCGGCTCTGGCACAAACTCGTGCACGAGAAGCTCAACTACCAGCGGCCATACGGCGTACAGGGCGGCGACTGGGGCGCGGTCGTCTCGTCATGGTGTGCCTTCGATCATCCGCGCAAGAATGACGAGGGCGTGGTCGGCCTGCACCTCAACATGATGGGCTTGCGGCCGGGCATCGACCTGAAGTCCGCCAAGCTCAGCGACGCCGAACAGGCCTGGCTCGCCAAGATGGGCCCTCCGCTCGACGACAAGGTCGCCTATCAGCGCATCCAGGCAACGCGGCCGCAGACCCTCGGCATCGCGCTCACCGATTCGCCGGTCGGCCTCGCGGCGTGGATCGTGGAGAAGTTCCAGGCCTGGAGCGACTGCGGCGGCAATCCGCTCAACCGCTTCTCGATGGACGTGCTGCTCGACAACATCATGGTCCATTGGCTGAGCGGCACGGCCGGCACCGCGACCTGGCTCTATCGCGGCGTCACCCAGCAGCACCCGCGCGGCTTGCCGGCGGGCGAGAAGGTCACGGTGCCGACGGGGTTTGCCGCCTTCCCGGCCGATCTTGCGCCGGCGCCGCCCCGGGAATGGATCGAGCGCTGCTACGATCTGCGCCGGCTGACCGCGATGCCCAAGGGCGGCCACTTCGCCGCCCTCGAGGAGCCCGCCCTGCTGGTCAACGACATCCGCGAGTTCTTCCGGCCGCTGCGCTTCGGGGCGGCCAACGACTAGGCTTGTGCCGCACCGATGTCCCACGATGTACCGACTCGGTGGGACATGTTTGATGCCGATGAAATAAGGCTTTTGGGCCAAATGTCCCACTTTTTGCGCCACACCCTCCCGGCGGCCAGGGAGAGAGCGCAAAAGTTCTATACGACAGAATCGGGTTCCTTCTAACACTCGTGGCATACACTG
>Ga0070741_10020465_pt1 | contig 10422 bp, 8 predicted proteins | sample Coa_R1_4_FD_66440 | JGI IMG/M metagenome (GOLD analysis project Ga0070741, IMG submission 66440) | Surface soil microbial communities from Centralia Pennsylvania, which are recovering from an underground coalmine fire - Coalmine... | ecosystem: Environmental > Terrestrial > Soil > Unclassified ... | reverse complement strand
GTTCGTCGGCTGGAGCAACGACGGCGTTGGCCGCAGCCTCGCAAGGGCACCCCAGTGTACGGGCGTTTTTCGCGCAAGTCGGTGGATCGAGCATCTATGATGATGTGGTCTACGAAGGCCAGTCGATCGAGATGGAACGGCTGTGGCTGTGGGTCGCGAGAAACATTCCCGGGCTTTCGTCTTCCCACCGTGAAGCAGTAATGCGAAAGCACAATCTGACTTCCGAGCAGCTTGCAGACATCGCGAAATCTGCCAATGCACGCTACCTGGCACTGGACGCCGCGCGGCAGGCAAACCCGCCGTTCATTCATTCCGCCGAATGGATGCATCTCCCGCTGACCGGGTATCCGGATTGTTCGGTATGGCAGCCTTACTTGGACGAAATTCTCAGCCATCCTGCGCCGGATGCGTTTCGCGCTCGCCACAACTTTCGCGCGACGATCAACGTGCCTGGATTTCACGTCACAACCTGGTTCGATATTTTTCTCACCAGCGTCATCGCAGCGTTTACCGAAATCCACGCTCGGGTTGGCAACCAACGACTGTGGATTGGCCCCAATGGTCATTACTTCGTCTATGAGCGCAATTTCTGGCCCCGCGATCCATATTTTGAGTGGTTTGACTACTGGCTCAAAGGTGAATCCACTAGGATTGTGGAGGAACCCGCGGTTTTCTATTGCCCGCGCGCGTGGGTAGCCGATCAGAAAAACTATGTGGCGAACGACTGGCGACACGCGGAGCGCTGGCCGTTACCAGGGAGCGCGCAGCGGAGATTCTCTTTGACCAGCGACGGCCGGCTTAACGCAGACGGCCCCGGCGGAGGCACAAGAAGTTACTTCTATGATCCCAGCCACCCGATACCGACCCTCGGCGGCCGTAACATGCTGATCGAGAGCGGTCCGCGAGACCAACGTCCAGCACAGGCGTTACCAAACTATGGGTTACAGTATCGGAGTGAAGTCCTCGATCAGGACCTCACTATCGCGGGGGCAGTGTCCGTCACGCTTCACGTTCAATCGAATTGTCGGGACACCGATTTTGTGGCGAAGCTCATCGAGCTGCAACCGGATGGCTGCGCCATGCTGCTGATGGACGGAGTAGTACGCGCAATGTATCGCAACGCGGCGGCCGGGCCGCAACACCTGGCGCCCGACCAAATCTATCGGGTGACAATTCCGCTGGGCGATATTTATCATACCTTTGCGGCCGGCAGTCGACTGCAAGTGGACATTACCAGTAGCAACTTTCCTCGCCGGGCCCGCAACACGAACAGTGGCAACCCTGTCCTGGCGAACGACACCGCAGCAGACATCAGAATCGCCACGAATGTAATTCACCATAGTGAGCAACAGCCGTCGTTCATTATGCTCCCGGTACTTCCCGCCCAAGTCTAAGGGGCCACATTCGCACTGCTGTGCTCACACAAAAATATCCAACGGTAAGAACGCTGACACGACAAAATTGGGTACGTCAACTAACTCGCTTACCTTCAGATCCACAGCCACGCTGGTGATGGCGTAGGCTTGCTGCCTGGTGAAGCCGCGTTCGTTCACCAGGTAATCAATCATGTTAAGTAGGGCATTACGTGCGGCCAGGGTCGCGTCTTCGGAATGCGCGACTCCTTCACGCGTACAGGACTGTCCTGTCGTGGCAAAGAAACGCCGCGGGACCGCCATCTCTGGCGCAGTAAAATAGTCGTTGCGATAAAACTGTACGTCCTGAATGTTATATTTCTTCGCCGCGCCTTTGACGAGGTTAAACGAGCCGTAGAACGTGGCGCTCATCTCGACCGCGGTTCCACAACTCTCGCCATCGCCTTGGGCAAAGTGAGCATCGCCGACTGAGAACAGCGCGCCAGGGACGTAAACGGGCATTCGTAGCGTTGTGCCTTTAGTAAGCTGCTTAATGTCAACATTGCCACCGGTTTCGTGCGGGGCAATAGTGCGCATCGCGTTCTGGGCAACTTTCGGGTCAGCAGGGACCGCACCAGCCGCATCTGGCAGCAGCACGACACCACCGCGCTTCGACAAGTCCGTCTCCCGGCGATTGATTTTTGCTAACAGTTCGTGCGATGGCGCGACCCCAATGACGCCCATAAACGGCGCACCGGGGATACGCACGCCGGGGAGGTCTGGAGAAGTAGCGAAGCCGTTGGCGATTGTCCAACGCACGATGTGTGGCTCAGTGAAGACATCGCGGAGAAAACCAAAACCGGGGATTTGTATGGTGAACCCGAACGGTTGCGGCTCAACCTCTACGACCGTCACTTCAAGTAGGTCACCCGGCTCGGCGCCGTTGATATACACCGGGCCGGTGAGAGGGTGCACCACACCCAGGCTGGTTCTCAGCAGATCGGCAACAGAGGAGTTTGGGTTGACCTGGCCATCAAGCGCGTCACGAGTTTCGATGCTGACGACTTCGCCGGGATCGACTTTTATTATTGGCGGGATGTCGGGATGCCAGCGGTTGTGGCCTGTGATTGGTTCGTCACTGAGAGTTTTCTTACGATCAATCGCGATGTAGGCGGCAGTAGCAATGCTCATGGCTTATTCCCCCGTATGCGCAGCCTACTACAGGAGTTCGCCTCCTTGGGCAAGCGCAGGCACTGAGCATGTAGAGCGGTTGACTTGCGGAATCTAGACTGTCAAAAGAACACAGAGCGTTATTATGCACACTACAGGTAAGGAGGCGTAGCATGAAAACAGAAACCCTTGAGTACCGTGACGGCAGTGTGACGCTGAAAGGATATTTGGCTTACGATGACCAGACCGCGCATAAGATGCCGGGAATTTTGGTCATGCCGGAAGCCTTCGGGCTTGGGGTCAACGCGAAGAACCGCGCTGACCGGCTAGCCGCCCTGGGCTATGTCGCCTTAGCCGGCGACCCGTATGGAAACGGGATCGAAACTGCGGACCTGCAGGAAGCAATCAAATTAGCGACGGAACTGATGACTGATCCGACAAAGTTTCGCGCACGCGGGCGCGCGGGGTTAGACAAACTTGCCTCGCTTCCACAAGTCGACTCCAACCGCTTGGCGGTCATTGGCTACTGCATGGGCGGGACCTTCGCCTTGGAACTGGCGCGATCCGGTGCCCCGGTGAAAGGCGTAGTTTCCTTTCACGGCGGACTCGCAACTCAAGCCCCGGCCGAGCCCGGAAAGACGAAGGCGAAGATTTTGGTGTGCCACGGCGCCGACGACCCCTTCGTTCCGCCGGCGCAAGTTAATGATTTTGCCGAAGAAATGACCAAAGCCGGAGTAGACTGGCAGCTCATTAGCTACGGCGGTACCGTCCATAGCTTTACCAACCCCACTGCGGCCACCGTCGGCAATCCGGGCATCGCCTACAATAAGTCAGCTGACGAGCGCTCATGGCAGGCCATGCGTAACTTCTTTAGTGAAATTTTTGCGGCGTAACTAACAGTCCGATACAATAAAGATGAGGAACAAGCGGAGGTACGTCATTCCGGGCGGGCATCGCGAGACCCGGAATCCAGGGGCATAACCGAAAGCCGGTGCTCGATCTCCCCGGATTCCCGCCCCTTTTGACTGGCTCACCTGTGCCTGCGGCACTGGCGCAGGCAGGACAGGCTTGCGCGGGAATGACGCCACCACTTCCTCCTTCATAATCGACAGGACTGATTCCACGATGACTTGGCACTACGTAATCAAGGAGTACTACGATTATGCTGAGGATATTGAGGGCGTGAACATTCACTACTTATGGACGCCGCTTAATGGTGTCCCGGATTGGGAAAATCATCGTGTGACGCGATTTATGCCGCGGGTGCAACCTTCGCTACGGCCTGGCAGTAAGATGCCCGCTACATTGACCGGTGGGACTGGGGCAACACCATCGCGTTTACGCAGAAAAATTCTCAAGCTGCCACAATACATTCTTGATCCTCAGAGCGGTCTCTCAACAGATCGCTACCTTCTGCATCATTACTTTGAGGTTTTCCAAGATGGTCATCGTCAGTATTCACCCTTGTATACGGAAGAGCTTCATACCAGAGCAACCACCCAACCACCAACAACTGAGGCGATTAACGCACACCAAGAGGCCGCTACTTCGGCTTCTATTACTCATATAATTGTGGAAAAATCAAAGGAATAAGACACATTCGCTTCGTATCGGCATCTGACGAGAATAGGCACGAAACCTGCACAGAGGACAACAAGCGACGGACAGAATTAATATGCGAGCATCAACCATAAGCTGGGTCAAAAGCGGACAGAACGGTAGCTCCCAATTACGTGTTGCCTATCGTGGGCCCCTAGAAGGTCATGGGCTCCGACTTCATTACGGTTTCGATGGCTGGCAAGAACCAGTCCAAGAAACCAAACTCGAAATAGTCGAACCAGGGCTGGCGGTCAGCGAACCTCTTTCTGTGGCCGGGCACATTTCGCTTGATTGTGTCGTCACTGATGGAGACCGCTGGGATAATAATCTGGATGCGGATTACCGTTTGTGGCTCGATTTTGAGCCGCTTGATGCGCATATGCATGTCAGCGGTCGCGGCGCCGGCGAACTCGGGCTCACGAGTCTGCGCACGGCAATGGCCTCTGCCGGTGTCGGCTACGGTATTGTTTCGTGGTTCGAGAATCGTGCGCTTGATCGCTTAAGAGGACTGACAAATAATTTGTTCCCTTTGGTCTGGGTGCGACCGGGCGAGACCTCGGTGGAAGAAGTACGTTCTCGTCTGTCCGACGGCTTTATTGGCGTCAAGTTACACCCGACCGTCGATGATTATCGCGCCGATGATCGCGACCTCGACCCCTATTTGGAAATTGCCGCCGAAGTAGGCTGCCCCGTCGCTTGCCACAGCGCGCCGGGAGAAGCCGACCCCGATCATATTCGCCGTCTGGCAGAACGTTTCCCGATGGTGCCGGTGATTCTCTATCATACGTATCTGGGACCAGAAGAGGGACGCCGGCGCGCGGCCCAGCATGTGCGCGAACAATCCAATCTGTATCTGGAAAGCTCGTGGTGCGGGTGGCGTGAGGTGTTACAGCTTGTGGAAGAGACGAAGGCTGAGCGCATGCTCTTCGGTTCTGATGCCTCCGTCGACGGTCCACATCATTATTGCCGACATCCCCCCAACGTCGAGGGAAAAGAAACCTATAATGAAGGCTTGGTGCCGCTGGTGCGGGAACTCGGCCCTGAGGTCGCCCGCAAGGTGTTAGGCGACAACGCACGACGGCTGTTTCATCTCAACGGTAATTCGCACAGTTCGTAATTATTCACAAAAAGTGATAATTTTATCAATCGGCGGAGAAGAGCCCGCGGACCGCAGAGAGTAGCGCGCGTACCCGGTCCCCGGCCGACAGTGGTTTGTTCTGCAAGAATGGGACGGCATACCTTTGTAACGCCGCTTTGCCGATGGGATGATGACGGCCTTCGTTATAGGCCATAATGACTTTGCTGCCTTTCGCCCCGTTGGCAAAGTGTCGACACGCGACCTCTGGCGCGACCGGGTCACCTTTATCGCCCAGAATCAGTAGACGACGCAGGCGTGCTAGCCGTTCCGGACGGAAGGTGTTCACTCGTTCGAAGTCCGTCTGGAAATCAGACTGTCCGGCAATGGCCTTGTGGGCCTGAATACGTAACCCGCCGTTGCCTGCTAAATTGAACATGCCAGCGAGATACCCTGCCCCCGGTATCAGATTATTCAAGTTCATGACCGCGTTACAGATGTCACCGCTGCACGCCAGCAAAATGCAGTGACTGATTCTGGCATCGCGCTGGGCCGCAACGACAGAAATGAGTCCGCCGAGCGAGTCGCCGATCACAGCGTACTCGTCTAGCGCTAGTGCTCGTGCTCTTTCAATAATGCTGTCAGCGGTGTCAGAGATGAGCGAACAAAAGTCACCAAATGTCATAGTGGCTAACTTCGTGGTCAATTCAATTATGTTGCTGTGATACGGCACTTGAACGCGCACGATGGTGTACCCCAGTGGTTCAAATACTTCTTCTATTTCCGGCTGGGCTTGGAGAGAGCCGCCTAAGCCATGCGTGTAGAAAATGTGGCGCATCTGCCGACTTTGCCTAGAAACGACCATTGGCGATGAAAGCGTTAACCAGAAATTCGCTATACGACTCAGTAACGGTGCAACGTAACGTAGTTACGGACGCCACAAGCAGATGAGTAGATCCTGGAGATGGGCGCGCCAGCTCGTCCAGTTGTGGCCTGCCCCCAGTTGCCGGAACACACACAGGTAACCCAACGCATTGAGCATGGCTACGATCCGCTGATGCGTAGGCAGATAACGTGGCTCGTACTTGCCCACGTCCAAGTAGAAGGTGGTGCGCGCGCTGAGGCGGGTTAAAAGCGCCATAATCTTTGCCTCTTCGAGATGTAAGGCGCTGGACTGGCCGCCGACCCGGGAGAACAGATGTGGCCGCGACAGGGCCACATAGAAGGAAATCAGACCGCCCAGCGATGCACCCATCACGCCACGGGTCTCGCGCTGCGCCAGCGTGCGGTAGCGCCCCTCCACGTGGGGCAGCAGTTCTAACTCCAGGAAGGCGGCATAATCCTCACTGGCGCGGTATTCACGTCCCCGCATGACCGGATCCACCATGATCGCGATCAACGGGTCGATCTCTCTACTAAAAATCAGGTTGTCCAGCACCGTCGGCAAGCGCCCGCGGTGAAGGTACTCACCGCCATCGTGCACATAGAGGGCGGGAAAACGCCGCGTGCGCTCTGCGTCGTAGCTCGGGGGCAAGTAAATATGGAGCCGACGGCGATTCCCCAGCAGCCGGCTCTCAAAGTCGAACTCCTCTACCCGGCCATGGGGAGTGGTGGGTACCCAGTTCAGCTCTGGCGGCTCATAGAAGTCTCCGACTACGAAGTAGGAGTTCTGCCCTCCCATGCCATTGTCAACGGTATGGGGACAAAGGGGATCCGAAATCACCCGCCCGTCGACGACCACCTTGTACTCTAGCCGTGCCGGCCCATCGAGTTCGAGTGTGCGGTGAAAGATTCCGGTGTGCCGCAGCGGAGCCAGCGGCATCGTTACACCCGTCCGGCCCCAGTCGGTGAACTCGCCGGTGACAGCGACATGGCGCGCCCCCGGATCGTAGTAGACGAAGTGGACGGCGAGCCCGTCGAGCAGCGGCGTACCCGCGGTGCGGAGCAGATGCAAGAACCTCTGCAGCTCGTCATGTAAGTGCGGCTCCGCGGCCTGCTCGAGGCGTTGCCTCCAGGCCGGAAAGCTCGCGAGGGCCCGATCGTGTTGCCTCTCACTCATTGTGTTGCTCCTACCTAGGGCGCATGCCAATACTGTTCGGCATGGATTTCGGCTCCCAGCAAAGGAGCTTTCGGAATTCCCTCTCCCGAAGGGAGAGGGCTAGGGTGAGGGGCCCAAGAAGGGGAATGCTATTCTCTTTTTCCTTCATCCTGACTTTCTCCCTCCGGGAGAAGGAACCCTCAGCCCTCCCGCATATTGAGTACCGGGCGCCATTAAGGCCTATGCTCGCTTGGGTAGTGCGATCCGGTTTGGCACGCCGCACTAGTTCAATACATCACCTTCTCCTCTTGGAGGCGGGCGATCTCCTCCGGCGACAGACCCAGGAGGTTTCTGCAAACGTCCTCGTTATCTTGCCCCAAGCACGGCGCCGGCGTGTAGCGCGGCTCGATGGCGCTGTACTTGCCAGGAATACCCGCCACCGGGTGGTTCCCGGTCACCGGATGACCAGGGGAAACGAGATACTCCCGATGTTGAAACTGAGGGTCGGTGACCAGACTCTCGGTGTCGTACACCGGCGTGGCAGCCACACCAGCGTTTTGTAACAGAGACATGATCTCGGTTTGGGTTCGTTCCCGTGTCCACGCGGTCAGGAGTCCATCCAACTCCTGCTCGTACGCCTTACGGCTGCGGCGGTCTCTGAAGCGCTCATCGTCAAGCCATTCGGGATGGTCCATGACCTGACAGAGGCTGTGCCACTCCTCGTCAGTTTCTACTGCGATGGCCACCCACTTATCCTCCCCCTGGCAGCGGTATACGTTGTGCGGCACCATCACCGCATCCCTATTCCCTTGCCGCCCCCGATCGCGGCCGTTCATCACATAATCCATGATCGCCTCGGGCAGCATCCCGGTCACCACTTCCGCCATAGCCAGGTCGACGTACTGTCCCTTCCCAGTGCGGCGGCGACTGTACAGGGCCGCAAGGGCGGCGTAGGCGAGCACCACTCCGACCATGTAATCTGGCCAGCTGCCACCGAGGCTGACGGGGGGACCGTCGGCATACCCGGTGAGATGGCAAATCCCGGCAGAGGCCTGGGTAATCGGCCCCCAGCCCACACAATGGCTATCCGGACCGTATTGCCCTACGGGCGAGCCGGAGATCATGATAATGTCAGGTTTGACCTGACACAGCTCCTCGTAGCTCAGCCCCCAGCGTTTCATTACACCGCTGGTAAAATTCTCCACCACGAGATCGCTGCGCCGCACGATCTCTTTGGCTAACGCTGCCCCTTGGGGATGGCCCAGATTCAGCGTGATACTTTTCTTGCTGTAGTTCAGCCCGCTAAAGAGTGGCGAGCCGTCTGGTCCTTTGAGGTTTTGCGGGTCTTGCCCTATAAAGCGAATGATATCCGGGCGGAGACGGGATTCAATGCGGATGATCTCTGCCCCCATCACTCCTAGCCAGGCGGTGCACTGCGGGGCGGCCAGAATCCAGCCGAAATCCGCCACGCGGACGCCTGCGAGCGGAAGCGGTGCCATAGTCCAAACCCTCCCTGTGAGTTAGATCACACCCTGTTGTCGCAACTGCTCGATCTTCTCGGGGCCGAGGCCGAGCCTCTCGCCGTAGATCCGTCGGTTGTGCTCCCCCAGGCGTGGCGCGGGCGCGCGGATCCGCCATGGTGTGGCGGACATCTTAAACGGGGCGCCGGGGTAGGTCAGCGGGCCGGTCGCGGGATGATCGACCTCGACGAAGAACCGACGCTCACGATACTGCTCGGAGGTGATCACTTCCCGTATATTCCGCACCGGGAAGGCAGGAATGTGGAGTTCCTGGCCTCTGCGGGCCATCTCGTCGCGGTATTGCTCACTAACCCACGCCGCCACACCGGCCTCGAGGGCGTCAATGTGTTGGAAGCGTTGCATCATGGTGGCAAAGATCTCACTCTCGGCCCACTCGGGGCGGCCCATCAGCTCTTTGAGGCTCTCCCAATGCTGGTCGGTCAGGGCCAAAAGCGCCAGGTGGCCATCGCGACAGGGGAACACATACGCCAACCCCCATTTGGTCCGCCGGAGGAAACGGCTGCGGTTGGGGCCAGCCGGGGGTTCGTGGGAATAGAGGGCAAAGTTCGGGCGGACCATATGCGCGACCGCCTCAACTTCGGCGATGTCTACGTGCTGACCTTCACCGGTCAGGTCGCGGTGAAACACCGCGCACATCGTCGCGGTCGCCGCCGTCCAGCCGGTGAGGAGATCAGCTTGTTCCCCGCCAGTCTTGAGCGGCGGCTCACGCTCCGGATCAGTGACATAGTTGAAGGGGGTTTCGTACCCTACCACCCCCATGTGGAAGCAATTCAGGTTGTACGCTTTGTACGTGCTGTACGGACCAGTTTGACCGAAAGGGGTGATGGAGGTCACGATGAGGCGGGGATACCACTCATGCAAGTTGTGATACCCTAGGCCCAGCGTGTCCAGGAAACCGGGGGGCTGCGTTTCCACCACAACGTCAGCGTCTTTGACGAGCTGACGGAACAGCTCTCTGCCTGCCGGCGCCCTGAGGTTGAGGGTCACGCCGAGTTTGTTTGTGTTGAGGTAAAGGAAGCGCCCGCTCTTTTCCGGATGCGGAGTGTCGCCGGGGAAAGGGCCGTGACCGCGCGCCACATCGCCAGTCCCGGGCGTTTCAAGCTTGATCACCTCTGCACCAAGATCCGCCATGACCTTGGTACAAAATGGACCGGCGACGCGCTCGCTCAATTCGACAACCTTGAGATTATTGAGGGCACCTTCGAGCATGATTCCCTCCTGTATCACGAAGAGTGCTGAGGTATGACAGTCAAGGATTGACTGAGGGCTTGCCTTACGAGTATACGGGAGCTGTCATTACCCCTCTGTTGACCAGGGTTTGCCCACCCTACCAGTTTGTGCGGCGGACTTCTCGCTGTTTTTCTCCGGTCTCTCACCGAACCACCCTCCCCTCGACGGAGTCCCACGCCGATTCGTCCCACCCGGCATGCTCTATAGTACGGTTCGCGCCAAAAGCAAAGGGCCGGGATATGCCGCTGAGCCACAACGGACGCCGGGCGGTTATGCAACAGACCAAGGAGGCCCAATAAACCACACGACCTTCAGACCCTACGGTTGTCGGGAGATGATACGGGTGCAGGCCTGAGCGGGCAGACACAACGGCGATTGCATTTCACAAAAAGTGATCTTTGACTAGAGGAGGAGACA
>Ga0070741_10020464_pt1 | contig 10422 bp, 19 predicted proteins | sample Coa_R1_4_FD_66440 | JGI IMG/M metagenome (GOLD analysis project Ga0070741, IMG submission 66440) | Surface soil microbial communities from Centralia Pennsylvania, which are recovering from an underground coalmine fire - Coalmine... | ecosystem: Environmental > Terrestrial > Soil > Unclassified ... | reverse complement strand
AGTCCTAGTAACTTTAGGGGACAGGAGTAATCCTGTCCCCTATTTTCTTGTACAGGGGGATAGTAATGAAATCTGTGATTACCGCCGTATTATCATTGGCACTGGTCGCTGGTGCCGTCGCCGCTTTTGCTGGTGCATCAGGTGGACCTCGGTCTGCCTCTTACAATCTCGATGCTGGAGGTGCAGTCGATTACAAGATAGCCTTTAATGCTAACGAGACAGCCATCGTCGGGGCCAGGTCCGACCCCAGGGGAACAGATATCGATATCTACGTCTATGACTCCAACGGAAGGCTGGTGGACTCAGACACGGAGACAGATGACACCCCAGTCTGCATCTGGCACCCCAGTAGTAATCAGGTATACACAATCCGGGTGAAGAATGCGTCGAATAGCTCGACCTCGTTCACCATGAAGACTAACTGAGGAAAGTAACTACTATGGATTGTAAACAATTGAAACTGGAAATCAAGGATAAGCTCGTCAAGCTACCGGTATGGCTGAAGACGGCCATCCTGATGATGGTCCTATTCTGTGGACCCGTTGCTTGGGTCGCTGCTCTCGTCGCCTACATCTATCTCTTCCACTGGGACTGATACGATGAGAAACCCAGAGTGGATTACAGCAGAAGCTGCCCTTGAACACAGTTGCCAACAGGCACAAGAGACTGGCCTGAGACTTGTCTATGACTCATATGGACTTAACTTCAGGCCCCAGGCTGACAAAATTACCTATGACAGCAGCGGGGAAGATGTCGTTTGTGTCGTTGGGAGCTATCTTCTAGGAAAAGAGCCCAAGGAGTTCATATGGGATAAGGATGCTGCCCTGTATCTCGGCGTATCACTTGACTGGATTGCCTTCCTAGAAGAAGGCTTCGCTGGTGAAGATATGACTGACGAAAGATGGTACCGTCTATCGGAGGATGAACGAGATGGATACGAAACGGGAGTACGACTCCACAATAAGTTCACTCCCGGCAGGGTCTCACTCGCCTCCTTCGGTTAAGGTCTATATCATCTCGGCTCCGACCAAAGTAGTGAACTGGAAGTCGCTAACATATCGGTGGGGAGGGAAGAGGACCAAGACCTATATACAGAACTTGCGTCCTCAACCCACCATCCGATGGTGTTTGAATCATCAGAGGGCAAAGGAGCTTCAGAATCGCCTCGAAAACCACATTCCAGATACCCCCATCCACGAGGCATGGGAAGAGTTTCTTAAGATACTAGTGGAGCTAGGTTATACTAAGTAGGTAACTCATCTACAAACTTACAACCTAAGGATACTTCCATGTCTGATTTCGAGAAGCTACTAAAGAAGGATAAGACCCCCTCCAAGAGCCAGGTCAAGAAGGCTGAAAAAGGAGAAAAGGGTGAAGGAGTCAGGGACTCTCTGAAAGCCGGTAAGACCGATATTGTTAGCGGTAGCAAGAAGCTGGGGCTAGACAAACCGGGACTGGCTGCACAGCTCAACAAGGTGAAAGCGCGTCGGAAGAAAGAGGGCAAGTAGGTGCCTAACTATTTTCGACCAGGAGCAGAGGGGTTACCCAGTGCAGGGAAAACAGGCCAACAGGGTTCTTCCACAGGTACCGGCGGTCAGCGAACTGATAGAGGACCTAGAGCGACGATTGCTGGGAAGCTACGCGCCCGACGTAAGAAGAACAAACGAGCCGAAATTGGCCGAACAAATAGCAATTTTGGCGACTGACACGGACGACCTGATACGGTCCATGGGGTTCGAGCCCCTTCCGATAGAGCGGTGCCGACAGCGAAACAAAGAGCTTTGGGAAAACAGCCTCTTAGGCCGGAAGAAGACCTGTCACGGATGTGGTAACAAGGTCACCGAGTTCTACATGCTATACATCGCTAAGGATAATCGGAAGCAAATCGACCACCTGAACGACGCTTTGGTGAAAGGCCACGAAACCTTTTCCTCTTACAATGAAAAGTTCGAAGCTCTAATCCAAGCAGAACACCCCGACGATGGGTGGTATTGCACCCACTCTTGCTACCAGAGTAATAGTAACAGACATGCCGACCCCGTATAATACCTCTGATAAAGGCTACACATCATCGGACTATGGAGCCGGTATTGGCCCCGGCACGAGTGCGGGGTTTGGTCGGCGTTCGACTCAGAATAGCAGCCAAACCTCGATGCCCTCAAACCCGAGTCCCGCTGATAGCCACGGCTCGAAGCGCACGAGTATGGGGCCAGATAAAATCAAGGGGAAGGGCTCGACCAAACGGGCTCCCAAGAGGGTTAAACCCGTGAAGGTAGGACCTAAAAGCAAGCCGAAGGTGAAATAGCATGATGGACAGCTCCTGGGAATACGACAGCGATGAGGTCGGCGATACTGATGAAGATGAGATAGATGAGGAGAGCGCAGGGGAGGAACCGGAGCTTACTGAGTCTGTCGAGGAGGTCGTAGAGAAGCCTCCTTTTAGTCTGTGGAGTCATCAGGTGGCGAACCACCTTGAAGAGATGACGAACTTCGCTGAGACTATTGAGACGGTGGGTTTCTTTGACTGGTGGGAAGAGTTTTGGCGCGAAGGATTATCTCCTGAAGAAGCCGCTGGTCGTGGGTTGGTCCAAGCCTTACTGCTTGAGGACGAATAACATGGCAGACCTGGACCCTCAAAAAATGATAGAAGCTGCCTTCGGCCATGACCCGATGGAGAATCATCCCCTCGCATTCGTCAGAGAAGCTAAGTTCAAAGAGCTAGTGCAAAAGATAACCGGTCTGTACGAAGAGTACGACTGTGATATCCGAGAGATCTTTTGCAGTATGATCGAGATACTCACTCGCATCTCCCAGTATCCCGCCACCGACCCTCGAACCACACTCCTCGTCGGGAGAGCAGCACCAATTATCAGGCAGTTGTTGGCAGAACAGAAACAAGGCCCTGAACTCCTGATGATTATCGCGGCAATGCTTACGAACGTGGCCCTCTTCACCGCCTACTCAACTGAAGAGTGACTGACCTACTTTCAACGAATGTACCATAATGAAATCATTGTCGGTTGGGTTGGAATGTTACCCCCCAACAGCCCCGGTGGGCATTCGTCAATACCATTGTATTAGGAGAGTAGAAAATTGTCACAAGTTGTTACGAAGAGTGGAAACGTCACGAGTAGTCATGTCAGACCGCCGCTGTCCTGCGGGTTGAGAACTCCCAAGAGCGCGTTTGTCTTCCCCATCCTCCAGGCTATTAACGAGCTAGGCGGCTCTGCCTCGATCACCGAGGTGATGCCGGTCGTTGAACGACGGATGCGCGGAGTCCTGCGAGGCGTGGACTACGAGATCTTCAACCAGGGACGCTCCAGGGTCGAGCCTCGCTGGAGAAACACAGCCCGCTGGGCCAAGGACGCCATGGTGAAGCTCGGCTTCATTCTGGACGACTCTCCCCGAGGTCTGTGGGAACTCAGCGATTTCGGCTTCGAAATCCTGGAACTGACCCGCTAAGAGTCAGTTATACTTTGAATCTATGTGGGTCACCTGAGAAATTGGGTGGCCCACATTCTTTTTGGAGTAACCTATGGAGTTTTTCTCAGATCACTCTGATGTTTATTTGAATGGCAAACTACAAAGCTGGGTAGTTGGTGCATCCCAAGAAAGAGGCGAAGTGCTCCTGATGGAGCAAGACTATCGATTGTGTAGAGATAATCCTGACTCATCGGGCTTCATCCCTAGTGATCACCCCACCAACAACTACGGTTATGCTACTATCGTGTGTCGAGGAGAGGTAGTCATCATTAAGAAGCAGACTACTACATCTCCTAGCGTTGAATGGTTAGAAGTGGAAGAAGGTGTACCACCAACAGCAGTGGTGCTAACCGAAATAGAACTAAGGATGATCGGAGTCGGGAAGATTGCTCCTTACTTCGAGTGTTTAGATCTAGGTCAACTAGATTTCATTGTCTTGAGAGCTTACTTTCGTTTCAACCCGGAGGGTATATCTCTAAATTGTGACAGTACTTATGGTCTCTTCAATATAGTCGTCCCTAACGCTATGGTGGATGTATGCAAGAACAGCTTTAGTGATCCAACATTATCTCCGATTGAAAACCTTGAAATGCGGCGAGTAGATATTAAGCTGAAAAGAGGTACGATCTCTGAGGATACGTCATTAGTCCATCACGTCATAAGCAAGCTCTGTTTATTCCCTAATCCATGAATCTAAGGCTAGAGATAGAACTCGTTCCCAAAAGTGCCTGGGGTGAGAACCTGAGAAGTATCCTTACCATAGCACAATGGGACCGGCTGCGTAAGCTGACCTTCCAAAACCACGGTTACCGGTGTATCTACTGTGGAGGGTCAAAAAGACTCCACTGCCACGAACAATGGGGCTACAACGAGCACGATGCTAGACAGATTCTAGGCGGTCTAGAAACAGTATGTGGTATGTGCCATCATATCAAACATTTAGGGCACGCAGAACTATTGTGCCATCAGGGAAAGTTAGACAGTGGGGCTTTGATAGCCCATTTCTGTAAAGTCAATACTTGTGATGTTGACGATTTCATCGCTCATAGAGCAGAAGCATACCAAGTCTGGGCCAGGCGTTCTCTGATAAAGTGGACGTTAGACCTGAGCCTATTAGAAAAGGAAAAGATTGATGTTAAGACTATCATGCGTGGGGCGACTCGTTAGAGATGTTAAATGTAATGACCCGGCGGACGGGAAGAAAGCTTGTGCGACCTTCAGTCTCGTGGTTAGCGAATATGCGGGCAGCAATCCCGATGGAACGCCGAAGTACGAGTCTACCTTCCTGAACTGCAAGGCGTTCGACCGCACTGCCACTGCTATTGCCCGGTGTGTGAAGGGTGATGTGCTTGAGGTTCACGGTAACGTCAAAGTCGATATGTGGGAGAAGGAAGGCAAGTTTACCCCGAGCCTGAACTGTGTTGTCAGGGAGTGGGAGAAAGTTGCCTCGGCCAGTGTTCCGGTTGAGAAGAAAGAGACTCCAACAGTGGTAGACACGACCACCGCCGGGGATGATGAGGATATTTTCAATTAGCGGTCTCCAGCGGGTATAGTTAGATTACTAATACTTAAGGAGTCACCAATGGCAAGAGACCAATCGAAACACGAAGATTTCGACAAGAATGCTCAATATCACTCAAAGACCCATCAAGTTAATCTAAAGAATGGCACAACTCTCTATGGGTTGATTAGTCGAGTTGACTACAAGAACAGAGAGTTCTATCTTTTGGAATCCGACCAACCCGGAATGCTAGGGTCACAAACTGCTGGTAAGAAGTTCTCATGGGATGAATGTCGCAGCGTCAAAGCAGAGAACCAGAGAATCGGTTCGTTTGATGACAACATGATACCGGAGTGGGAACGATGGGACCGCAGCGCGGCGTTGTTTAAGGAGTAAGGATGCCAACTTACGTCTATCGCTGTCGAAAGTGTGACAAAACCTTTACGGCTGTCCAGGGGGTCAATGACGAGCCTCTCACCGAGTGCGTCTACATCGACTCTGATGGGCCATGCATCGGTGGTCGTGTATACCGTGTCATCCAGCCGGTCGGCGTGACCTATAACGGCTCAGGTTTCCACTGTACGGACTACGGAAAGAGTGGTCGAAAGGCACCTAGCTATAAGGACTATAGTAGTGAATAGTGACGAGCGGCTGAGTCAATTACTGAGCAGTTGTGCCCCAGATAACCGGAAGAAAATCCTTGACCTCATGTCCTATTGCATGGGAGTCGATCCGAAGGCGTCCTTCCAGGGTGATCCGTGGGGTGGGGAGCCGGGGGACAAAAAGCTTGCCGCTAAAGCTAAGACGCTGGCAAAACAACTAATCACTTCGCATCCAGAGTTGAAAGAGCTTGTGGAGTTGGTACTGGAACTTAGTAACTCATAGAAGGGACGGGAATGTTAATCGATATCATCTGTTCGGTCTTTGCTTTTATACTTGGCCGACTTGCCTATATGTTGGCTCAAGCAATGGCTGTTAAGTTCGGATTGGTTACCGCCGTAGCGGCGTAGAAGCTGCCAATATGCGGTGGCTGCTGTAGAATAAAGTCTCCAAAATAATAATTGTCTTTAAGGGTGCCTGGTCGCTCCGACTGGGCACTCTTGTATTTTAACGTCAAATAAGTAAGGAAGTCGATACGAATGGTCCAGACGATTAAGAAGCGGAACGGAAGTAAAACGGATTTTGATAGAGAGAAGATTTACCTTGCCGTGCATCGTTGTCTAACCGATGGGTTGGGCCAGAGCACAGTGAGCAGCGGCTCAATAGCGGAAGAGATTACTCAGAGGGTAATCAATATCCTATCAGTGGAGGGAGGGGAGACCTGTGTTGAAAAAGTGCAGGATCTCGTGCAGTCCCAGCTTATGGCCGCAGGATACTACGATGCAGCAGAAGCCTACATCCTCTATCGACACAAGCGCGAGGAGATTAGACGAAAGGCGCCCCCCGCAGACCCCGAGGAAGTGAGGCTGCTCGAAGAAGACAAGAAGGTCCTCAAAGACCCGATGCAGCTTTTTCAGCACTACTCGAAATATGCCAGATGGGACGAGAAGAAAGGCAGACGAGAGAGCTGGTCTGAATCGGTCAATCGGGTTATCGGGTTTCTCCATGATGAGTTTGGAGATAAGCTCAGTGATGAAGACTGGAAGTTCCTTAAGAACTCCGTCTACACCACCTCTGCCATGCCATCGATGCGACTCATGCAAATGGCGGGACCAGCAGCAAAACGCTGTAATGTTTGCGTGTTCAATTGCTCCTACGTGCCGATAGACTCAATACAAAGCTTCGCGGAACTCCTCTACATCCTGATGCAAGGCACAGGTGCTGGATTCTCGGTCGAGCTTGATTATGTTGATAAGCTCCCAAGGGTCAAGAAGCAAAAGAAGGGGCAATGCCATCGCTTTGTGATTGAAGACAGCACCGATGGCTGGTGTGACGCTTTCAAGTTTGGTCTCACCTGCTGGTTCAGTGGGGAAGATGTTCTCTTCGATTACTCGCTCATCAGGGAGCAGGGTGCCAGGCTGAGCACGAAGGGTGGTAGAGCTTCAGGGCCAGAACCCCTTCGCGCCCTCCTCGACTTCACCCGAGACAAGATTCTCTCCAGTCAGGGCCAGCGTCTCTCGACCACCGACTGCCACGATATCTGCTGTATGGCAGGCCAGATTGTCCAGGTGGGGGGTGTACGACGAGCCGCAGAGATTTCCCTCTCCGACCTGGATGACCCCGATATGCGAGACGCCAAGAAGGGGCAGTTCTGGCTCCAGGCCCCCCAACGCTCGATGTCTAACAACAGTGCCGTGTACGACGAGAAACCCCCCTCTCTGGAGTTCCTCCGCGAATGGATGGCTCTCGCAGAGAGTGGTACGGGAGAGCGTGGTATCTTCAATCGAGCGGGGATTATCAAGCAGAGACCGAAGCGACGGAAGAGCGCAACTTTCGGTACTAACCCATGCCAGCCAGGGTTTGCTACAGTGCTTACCCCCCAAGGTATCCGAACCTTTGATGAAGTAGGAATCGGTGATTCTATCTGGAGCGAAACCGGATGGACTCGGATTACCGACAAGTGGTCTACAGGAGAGAAACCTGTCTATCGATACAGGACTTCTGCTGGGTCGTTTCTCGGAACCTCAAACCACCAGGTCGTATCAGAAGGGCAAAAGGTAGAGGTGGGACTAGCATCTAGTATTGATGCCCTCGTTCGTGATTACAACTACACGCTCGACTCCCCACTTCCAGAAGCGGTTATGGATGGCCTGGTGTTAGGTGATGGTAGCTTACACAAAGCATCAAACACTTTTGTCTTCCTATGTATCGGTAAAAATGATAAGGATTACCTTGAAGATAAGTCCATAAAGACACTTATCAAAAGGCACAGACCTGGATTGAAGGAAACAGCTTGGGAAGTGGAAACCTCAATTGGTTCGGAGGAACTACCAAAGACCTACGAAAGAGTTGTACCGGATAGATACTTCTATGGTAATCGCCATCAAGTGGCTAGTTTTCTGCGAGGACTGTATTCAGCAAACGGTAGTGTGTGCGGAGATAGAGTGACACTAAAGGCGGCATCTCGTCGGCTAGTTGAGCAGGTTCAGACCATGCTATCGTCGCTAGGTATTATGTCTTATATCACAACCAATCTATCTCATTCGGTCGCCTTTGAGAACGGGACATACACATGCCGCGAAAGTTATGATATTAACATAACTAGAGATCGCAATCTGTTTCAAGAGGCTATCGGATTTATCCAGGCTTACAAGAATAAGAAGCTGAGTGCCATATGTAAGTCCATAGGCGAAAGTACGAAGCTCCCTAAGAATACCTACGATATCCAAGAAATCGAATATCTCGGACACTTTGAGGTTTTCGACATCACGGTAGATAATGGTACTCACACCTACTGGACAGGAGGACTAAATGTCTCCAACTGTGGCGAAATCAGTCTCAGACCCAGAGAGTTCTGTAATTTATCAATCTGTGTGGCACGAGCAGACGATACAGAAGAAACCCTATCATCAAAGGTAATCGCTGCGGCGATTTTCGGTACGTTACAGTCCTGTCTGACAAATTTCAACTACCTGTCAGAAGAGTGGAAGAAAAACTGTGAAGAGGAAAGACTCCTCGGTGTCGATATCACCGGACAAATGGACTGTCCTCTCCTAAGGCCAGGAGCCATAGGAAGAGAGCAGCTCTTTGAAAGACTACGTCACCTGGCTGTAAAGACAAATGAGATATATGCGAGTAAACTTGGGGTTTCTCCATCGGTGGCCGTTACCTGCGTTAAGCCGTCTGGTAACTCCGCTCAATTGCTGGGGTGCAGTTCGGGCTTGCATCCACGATATAGCCAGTACTATATCAGACGGGTTCGGGCCGGGTCCTATGACCCACTAACCAAACTCATGCAAGATGCGGGTGTCCCCTGGTACCCCGAAGTGGGACAAACCCGAGAAAACCATTCGGTCGTAGTCTTTGAGTTCCCTATGAAATCCCCTGATGGGGCCATCACCAGAAATGATATGACTGCTCTGGAGCAGCTAGAGAACTGGCTGGTGCTTAAGAAGCACTTCACTGAACACAACCCCTCAGTGACAGTGTACGTAGGTGAGGACGAATGGCTAGAGACTGCTCACTGGGTTTATAAGAACTGGGACTGGGTTGGTGGTATCTCCTTTCTACCACGAGACTCCGGGGTTTACCAACTGGCCCCTTACTCAGAGATATCCAAAGAAGAGTTCGAGAGAAGGTCATCAGAGTTCCCGGACCTTGATTGGGGAAGACTACGATATTACGAGCAGGAGGACCAAACCACAAGTGCTCAAGAGTTTGCGTGCAGCAGCGGCCAATGTGACTTGTAACTTAGCATGGGTCGCTTTAAGTGTTCTATCTCTCTTACTGGCAGGGTGTGGAAGTATAGCCACTTCTAGCACCAGACCAGCTACTATTGATATTCCTACCCACGGAAGGAGATAAATGATGAGTGAAAAAGGCTACACAACCATGAGAGACGTAGAAGTTGAACTCGGCTGGGAAAATCTCCGTGAGAAGATGTTAGCGGAACGTCTCACTATCAAATATCGAATGGGTGGTCGGTGGTTCTGGGCAAGTTCTCCTCCGATGAATGCCTTCGACAACTGCATGGAGGTGAGTCGAATATACGCCCTTCCTGGGGTGAGCCGCATCATGGTTTACAACGCAGAAGGAGAATGTATCGACCGCTACTGCAAGGCATATTGGCGGCGAGAAGATAAAGAGACCGACCGGGTCTGTAGATCCCTCCGAGGAAGCGACTAACGAAATGCATATGCCAATTATGGACCACCGGATCGTCGCTAACCTGGAGCCTTGCGAGAGGGCCTGGATTGTAGATCGTGCCTTCTCTATTCTTAGTGAGGACTCAGACCTTGATCTTCTACGAGACAACGTCTCACTCAATGGGTTAGCGCATACATACAACGAACGTCTCGCCGGTCTAAATACCATGGTAACCCGATGTTCAAGTGGTCGATATGCCATCAGATACTATCCACCTGATAGGAAAGGTTATATTCCCTTCTTCGTATCAGTGGATCAGGTTACCGGAGTTTCGCCGGTTAAACTAGAGGTAGAGGACTCCCAAGTTGGAGAAACTGAGACTTCAAATCATTGAGGACCGTCTTGATGGGCTAGAGCGTCGATTAACAAGCGTAGAAGATGCCCTTTCCGTTCTTCGGAAAGGGCACCTGGATTATTTAGCGTGGCGGCTGGCTATTACTGAGGCATTCGAAACTCTTGTGCCCCTGGATGACAATCGACTCGACATAAAGGGACGAACTGATCAGCTCAGAGAACAGATGAGGAGGGGACTCGGTATATAGCCGCCAGAAGGTGGTTATTGTGAGCGAGTTCCGAGTGGTAGTAGTTGAGATAGGCAAGATAGGTAAACATCCTAACGCTGATTCGTTGTC
>Ga0070741_10020463_pt1 | contig 10422 bp, 7 predicted proteins | sample Coa_R1_4_FD_66440 | JGI IMG/M metagenome (GOLD analysis project Ga0070741, IMG submission 66440) | Surface soil microbial communities from Centralia Pennsylvania, which are recovering from an underground coalmine fire - Coalmine... | ecosystem: Environmental > Terrestrial > Soil > Unclassified ... | reverse complement strand
GCAGTACACGCCCGCCGAGTTCCAGCAGAAGTCCGACTGGGGCCACTGCACCGTCGACTACGCCGTGCTGGTGGCCAAGGAGTCCGGCGCCAAGCGCCTGGCGCTGTTCCACCACGACCCGTCGCACAGCGACGACGACCTCGACGAGCTGCTCGACGCCGCCCGTTGCACGGCCACGTACTTCGGGGTGCCCGACGTGGTGGCCGCATTCGAGGGCCTGACCCTCGATATCCTCCCTCACCCGTGAGCCAGGATCCCGACGATCTGAGCCGGACGGCCGCGCCGTCGATCGACTCCGCCCACTACCGCCAGGTTCTCGGGCACTTCGCCTCGGGCATCACGATCATCACGGCCATGGACGACGGCGCCCCCGTCGGGCTGACGGCCCAGTCGTTCACTGCCGTGTCGCTCGACCCGCCCCTGGTCGCGTTCTTCCCCGGCAAGACGTCGACGAGCTACCCAGGCATCAAACGCGCGGGCGTGTTCTGCGTCAACGTCCTCGCCGAGGACCAGGAGGCGCTGTGCCGCGCCTTCGCGGTGAGCGGCGGCGACAAGTTCGCAGGCGTCGGGTACAAGCACTCGGCCGGCACCGGCTCACCCGTGCTCAGCGAGGCGCTGGCGTGGATCGACTGCCGCATCGAGGCCGAGCACGACGCCGGCGACCACGTCATCACCGTCGGCCGCGTGCTCGAGCTCGAAGTCACCCGCGAGGCCAAGCCGCTGCTGTTCTACCGGGGCGGCTTCGGCCGCTTCGAAGCCTGACCGCCTGACCGTCGAGTCGCGGACGCCGAAGGCGTCGACGAAACGGGCATAGCCCGCATTGGGCCCGTGCCGGTCGACGGCATTCCGGACACGCCTGGACATGCCTGGATTCAGGCAGGAACGCCACGCTGAGTGAGCGAAACTAGCGATGACCACTGAACGTGAACCAGCGCGACAGCGAAAGGAATGGGGCGGATGGCCGAGCTCAAGATGCTGGGGGGCACGACGGTGATGACGGCGGCGGCGGACGTGGCGGCGGCGCGGGAGCGGGCCCGCCGCGCCCGGGTGCGCAAACTGATCATGGTCGGGTTGCTGGCCGTGCTCTGGTGGTGCGGGCGCGAGCTGGCCGGCAACCCCGTCCGGGTGGGCCCGCCCCATCTGTCGTCGCACCTGATGCCGTTCCTGCCCGCGATCGCGCTCATCCTGCTGATGTCTGTCGCGTTCCTCGGCCCCATGCTCGGCATGGGCCGATCGCCGCACGTGCTGTACCGGCCGAGTGAGATCGACATCTCCCTCGATGACGTGAAGGGTGCCGACGTCGTCGTCGACGAGGTCGTGAAGACCCTCAACCTGTTCCTCGCCCACAAGACGTTCAAGGAGCGCATGGGCGGCACCGCCCGCCGCGCCATCCTGTTCGAGGGTCCCCCCGGCACCGGCAAGACGTACATGGCGAAAGCCATGGCGCGCGAGGCCGGCGTGCCCTTCCTCTTCGTGTCGTCGTCGGCGTTCCAGTCGATGTACTACGGCCAGACCAACCGCAAGATCCGCTCCTACTTCAAGGCGCTGCGCGCCTACGCCCGGCGTGAAGGCGGCGCCATCGGCTTCATCGAGGAGATCGACGCCATCGGCGCGGCCCGACAGGGGATGGGCGCGTCGACGGGTCGCGAGGGCATCAGCGGTGTCGTCAACGAGCTGCTCATCCAGCTGCAGTCGTTCGACCAGCCCACGCGCGGCATGCGCGTGTACGGCTGGTTCATCGACGGCCTCAACCGTTGGCTCCCCGCGCAGCGCCAGGTGCGCAAGCCCAAGCCGCACCACTCCAACATCCTCATCATCGGCGCCACCAACCGGGCGGCCGACCTCGACCCTGCGCTGCTGCGCCCGGGCCGGTTCGACCGCTCCGTCTACTTCGGCCTGCCGAGCCGCACGGGTCGTCGCGAGATCATCGACTACTACCTCGACAAGAAGGCGCACGATCCCGAGCTGGACGGCGACGATCGCCGCAACAGCCTGGCCGCGCAGACGTCGGGCTACTCACCCGTGATGATCGAGCACGTGCTCGACGAGGCGCTGGTGTGGGCGCTGCGGCGTGGGGCGGAGTCCATGGCGTGGGAGGACGTGCAGCGGGCCAAGCTCACCGAGGAGATCGGTTTGGGGCAGCCCGTCGAGTACACCGAGGCGGAGCGGCGCACGATCGCCACTCACGAGTCCGGTCACGCCACGGTGGCGTACCTCGCCGGCACCACCCGCAAGCTCGACGTGCTGTCGATCATCAAGCGGGCCGACGCCCTCGGGCTCATGGGCCACTCCGAGAAGGAGGAGCGCTTCCTGCGCACGCAGGGAGAGATCGAAGCCCACATCCAGATCAGCCTCGGCGGCCTGGTCGCCGAAGAGCTGTTCTTCGGCGAGATCACCTCGGGCCCGTCGGCCGACCTGGCCGCCGCCACCGGCTCGGCCGCGCTGATGGTCGGCGCCCTCGGCATGGCCGGCTCGCTGCTGTCGTACGAGGCGGTGCAGACCGGCGGTCAGGCCAACCTCACGGCCAAGGTCATCGCCACCGACGAAGGCCGCGAGCGGGTCGAGGCGATCCTCGTGGACAACAAGGCGCGCGTCGAGAAGCTGCTGGACGAGAACCGCCACATCGTCGAGGCCCTGCGCGACGCGCTGCTCGATCGTGACGAGCTGATCGCCGGCGAGATCCTCGACGTCATCGAGGCCGCCGAGCGCCAGGCGCTCGGTCAGGTGCTCGACCTCAGGCGGTAGCTAGACCGTCTCGGGTGTGGGCTCGAGCAGGGAGAAGGTGTGGGTGCCTCGGCGGGCCCGGGCCCACTCGACGACGCGGTCGTCGTCCGTCAGGAAGATGAGCTGCACGCGGTCCGACAGCCGGTCGATCATGTCGAGCAGCGCGCCGAGTCGCGGCTCACTCGACGCCGCGAACGGCTCGTCGAGCAACAGCGGCAGCGGCTCGAACCCACCGGCGCGCCGGGCGATGGCGAGGCGACCGAGCAGGTGCTGCTCGACCAGGTCCGGGTCGGCCTGCCCGCGGTTCGAGGCGAGACCGATCTCCGTCTCGAGCACCTCCACCCGCCGCTCCAGCGTCTCGGCCCGGTCGCGCAGTCGGCGCACGTCAGGGATGCGCGCCTCGGCGGCCGAGCATGCGCCGTAGAGATCGGAGCGCTGGCGCTGGAGGGCGTCGATATCGGGCTCCTCGGCGTCGGCCGGGGTGGCCGTCATCGCCCAGCCCGGTTGCGCCTGCAGGCGGACCTCGGCCTCCAGCCGGAGCAGGTCGGCCTCGACCTCGTCTGCGGGACGGGCGGTGGCACGCGCCTGCTGGCGGGCTTCGGCCTCGACGGCTGCCAGGTCGAAGGCGCGCACCCGACCGTCGAGAGGAGCGGGCCCGACGTAACCGAGCGGCTCCAGGACGGCGGTGAGGGCGGCGGTGGCCTCGCTCTCGGCCGCCTCGGCCGCCTCCAGCGTGGTCTGCAGCCGAGCGAGCTTGGCCAGCTCGACGACGCGCTCGATCTCCTCGATGGCGTGGTCTGCGTCCGTCACACCGTACGGAGCACACACTGCGAGCACCGCCTTGCGGGCCCGTTCGACGGCCGGCTCGGCCTCATCGACCAAGCGGCGGCGCAGCTCGTCGGCGGTGTCGCCCTCGAGGGCGCGCAGCGCCGCGGCCAACGCCCGCACCTCGTCCTCGATGGCGAGCGCGGCCGCAGCCGAGATCTCGCCACCGGCCAGCGCGTCCCACCTCGAACGGGCGCGCTTCTGGTCGCCGAGCGCGTTCTCGAGCGCCTGGCCGGCAGTGCGGTCGAGCGTCGGGTCGATGCGGCGCATCTGGAAGGCCAGGTAGGTCTGGACACCCGCCTTCTCCAGCGCGGCCACTTCGCGAGCCTTGGCGGCGGCGACGCGGCGACGCGGCGCGGTACGCAGCCACGCCACCAGCGCGCCCGTGCCGGTGACGGCGGTGCCGGCGAGGATCGGGATGACCGGGAGGCTGCCGGCACTCGGGCCCCAGCCCATGAGCAGCGCCACGAGGCACAGCAGGGTGAGGAAGGCGGCGACGGTGGCCGCCTTACGGGCCAGGTCCATGCCCTTCCAAACCGACTCCTCCGCCCGCTCCAGCTCGTCGTGGGCGTCGTCGAGCTCCTGCACGATGGAGGGCGTGATGCCGGCGCCGCCGTCCAGGCCGCCGAGGGCGAGCGAGGCCTCGTTGACGCGCTCGTCGGCAGCCTGGACGGCGCGGGCGGCGCGCCACAGCGTGTCCTGGTCGGCGCGCGCCAGCTGAGGCGCGGCCGGGTGCGACGGCTTGCGCTGCTTCTTGGCCGTCGGTGCGGGAAGCTGGATCTCGAGCTTGGCGCGGATGCTCTCGGCCATGGCGAGCTCGGCCGCCAGCCCCGGGAGCTCAGCGGGGATGAAGTCGGGCAGAGCAGCGGCGCGCGAGATCTCGGTGGCATCGAGGCGCGCGTGCGCGCCGAACCGGGACCGTTGCTCCTCGGCACGCTCGACCGCGCCCTCCCACCGACCGGCGAGAGCGCGGACGTCACGGGCGGCTGCGAGCAGCTCGGCGTCGGCGGCCACCAGGCCGGCCTGCTCACCGGTGAGCGCGGCCTCGGCTCGCACCTGTTGCAGCTGCAGCACGAGCCGGGCGAACTGGCGGCGCGGGGCGCCGGACGTCACGTCGCGCAGGCGCTCGTCGACGTCGGCCAGCTCGAAGCGGAGGGCCTCGAGCTCGCGTTGCGCGTCGTCGGCGGCCTCGAGCTGCGCTCTCAGCTCGGCGAGCATGCGGCGCGCCTCGTCGAGCTCGGGTGGCACCGGTGCGCCGCTGTCGACCGCGAGACGGTCCATGTCGGTGCCCCGCACATGGCTGATACGACGCAGGCCGGCCAGGTCCAGGCCCAGCGGCGCCAGGGGGTCGGGCGCAGGTGAACCGTCCTCGAACGTGAACACGACCTTGCCGTCGCGGGCCTCGGCCAGCACGACGCGGCCGGTGCCCTCGACATAGCGCAGGAGGCTCACCTCCCGGCGGCCGCCGGTGAGGGAGTTCAACAGCAGGTCGACCATCTCCCGCCGCTCCGCCTGTCCCAACCCGCTGACGATCGTGAGGCGGTCATGGAACTCCATGCCCAGGTCTTCGTCGTCGGTGCGCACGCCTAGATGTTCGAACCGCAAGGATCCCTCCGAAGAACGCTTCCTGCCTGCTCAATCGGCATTTGCGGCGCCGCGCTTGAAGCGGCGGTTGCGCACGCCGGTACAGGATGCGTGCGTGTCCGACGGCAGCCCGACGTTTGTGCTCGTGACCGGGGCCGAAACCCCCGTTGCTCACCTTCTCGCGGCCGGCGTCGCCGTCGTGCTGGTCGACCCCGACGCCGCCGCCCTAGCCCGGGTGGCTCACGACGCCGGCTCCGATGCCCGGCTGGCGCTGTTCGTAGGCGATCCAGAAGAAGGTTCCGTGCGGGCGGCCGCCGAAGTCATGGGGGCGGAGCTGTTCGGTTCCGCCGGCTGACTTCCGGAGGCAGGGGATTGCGTCGACGCATCGTGGTGCTGGCCGCGCCGGTGGCCCTGGCGTGCCTGGCCCTGTTCGCGCCGTCGAGCTCCGCCGCAGCCGGCGACCCGCTGCGCCCCCTCCAGTGGGGGCTGGCCAAGGTGCAGGCCCCGCAGGCGTGGGGCGTCACGCGGGGTGCCGGGGCCGTCGTCGCCGTGCTCGACACCGGTGTCGACCTGACCCACCCCGACCTGGCCGCCAACGTCCTGAGCTCGGGCCACGACTTCGTCGACGGTGACAACACGCCCCAGGACCAGCACGGCCACGGCACGCATGTGGCCGGCATCGTGGCGGCGGTGGCCGACGACGGCATCGGCGGCGCCGGGGTGGCGCCGCAGGCGAAGATCCTGCCGGTTCGCGTGCTCGACGCCAACGGCGCGGGTGACGCCGATCGCATCACCGCCGGCATCCGCTACGCCACCGCCCATCACGCCAACGTGATCAGTCTCTCGCTGGGCGAGGACACCGTGTTGGGCACGGTCGGCACCGTCGTCGGCGCCAACGACGACCTCCACCACGCCATCGACCAGGCGTGGGCGGCGGGCGCGGTGATCGTGGTGGCGGCAGGGAACCAGTCGGCTCCGCTGTGCGCGGAGCCCGCGGCCGCGGGTCACGTGATCTGTGTCGGCTCGACCGATCGCAACGACACGCCGTCCTATTTCTCGAACGGTGGCGCCAATTCGTCCAACTTCGTGACCGCACCCGGCGGTGCCGGGTTGGTGTTCTGCGACGACGACATCGTGTCGACGTTCCTGCGCAGCAAGCCGGCGTCGGTGTGTTCGCCGGGTGCGGGATACGACTACATGGCCGGCACGTCCATGGCCGCCCCGTTCGTGTCGGGCGAGGCCGCCCTGCTGGCGGCCAAGGGCCTGCGCAACTGGCAGATTCTGAACTGCATCAAGAGCACGGCCGACCATCTCACGCCGGCGTCACCGGGTCGCGTCGACGCCAACCGCGCCGTTCACGCGTGCTGAGCAGGTCGCGGGAAATGGACGAGAACCGGTTCTCGTCCCCCAAGTAAACTGGACACCGTGCCCGCTTCCACCCCTGATCAGTCGCGCCGCTCCGGCTGGCGCCTGATCCTGGAGGCGACGAAGCCACACAAGGCCCAGGTGATCATCGGCGTACTCGCCGGCCTGGTGTGGACGCTCTGCAAGGTGTCGGTGCCGACGCTCGTCCAAAGGGCCATCGACAGCGGCATCAGGGCGAAGCACCCCGGCCCACACGTGCTGTTGATGTGGTCGCTGATCATCGTCGGCGTCGGCACGGTGTCGGCAGCATGTGTCGGCGTGCGCCGCTACCTCGCCTTTGGCACGGCGTGGCGCACGGAGACCGAGCTGCGCCAGCGCCTGTTCGCCCATCTCCAGCGCCTCCACTTCGCGTTCCACGACCAGTCCCAGACGGGGCAGCTCATGTCGCGCGCCGCCACCGACCTGCAGCAGATCCAGGGGTTCGTGGTCCTCATCCCGATCACGATGTCGAACTTCCTCACCGTGGCCCTCGTGGCGATCATCCTGCTCAAGATGAACGCGGGCCTCGCCCTGCTCGCGCTGGGCACGCTGCCGCTTGTCAACGTGGCGGCCAAGCGCTTCTCGTCGCAGGTGCACCCGGTGTCGATGGAGCTCCAGCAGGAGCTGGCCGGTGTGGCGACGGTGGTGGAGGAGACGATCACCGGCATCCGTGTGATCAAGGGCTTCGGCGCCGAGTCGCTGCAGTCGACGCGTCTGCGTGACCGCGCCGGCCGGGTGTACGACCGGGCCGTGAAGGCCGCACGCATCCGGGCCGCGTTCAACCCGATCATCGACTTCTTCCCGACCGTCGGCATGATCGCCGTGCTCTGGTACGGCGGCCACCAGGTCGCCAAGGGTCACCTCACCATCGGCCAGCTGCTGGCGTTCAACGTCTACGTGGCGCTGCTGATCTGGCCGCTGCGCATGCTCGGCATGCTGATTGCCCAGGCCCAGCGGGCAGTGGCGTCGGCCGAGCGGGTCCACGAGATCCTGTCGACGGCGCCGGCCATCGTCGACGGGCCCGAGGCCCGACCGCTACCCGCCGGTGCCGGCGAGGTGCGGTTCGACCACGTGACCTTCGGCTACGTGCCGGGTGCGGCCCACCCCGTGCTCGACGGCCTCGACCTCGTGGTACGTCCCGGTGAGGCGGTGGCACTGGTCGGCGCCACCGGGTGCGGCAAGACCACCGTCGCCCGGCTGATTCCGCGCTTCTACGACGTCGTGGCCGGCGCGGTGAAGCTCGACGGCGTCGACGTGCGGGAGCTGAAGGTGAAGGAGCTGCGGCAAGCCGTCGGCATCGTGTTCGAGGACACGTTCCTGTTCACCGACTCGGTGCGGGCCAACATCGCCTTCGCCCAGCCCGATGCGCCCCAGGAGCGGGTGGAGTGGGCCGCCCGCCGCGCCGGCGCCCACGACTTCATCGTCGACCTGCCCGACGGCTACAACACGCTCATGGGTGAGCGCGGCTTCTCGCTCTCGGGCGGCCAGCGCCAGCGCATCGCCTTGGCCCGGGCGATCCTCGCGGACCCGCGGGTGCTGATCCTCGACGACGCCACGTCGTCGGTGGACCCCACCAAGGAGCACGAGATCAGCGCCGCCCTGGCCGACGTCATGGAGGGCCGCACCACGATCGTCATCGCCCACCGCCCGGCCACCATCGCCCTGGCTGATCGGGTGGTGTTGATGGACGAGGGCAAGGTGATCGCCGAGGGCACCCACGAAGAGCTCCTGGCGACCAACGAGCACTACCGCTACGTGCTCGCGCAGGCCGCCGAGCGGGACGCCGCCGTCTCGGAGGAGGTGAATGCCTGAGTGGCCTGGATGAGGGGTGCCGCGGTGGACGAGGACGACAAGCTCTCAGCCGAAGAGGCGCGCCGCGTCATGCGGCGGGCCTTCCGCATGCTGCGGCCGTACCGCGTCGAGGTGCTGATGGCGGTCACGGTCATGATCGTGTGGACGCTCTGCACCCTGGCGGGACCGTTCCTGCTCCGGTACGCGATCGACCACGGCCTGCTGAAGAGCCCGGTGCGCGTGTCGGTGCTCGACAAGGCCGCCATCGCGTTCATCGCCATCGCTTTCATCACGCTGGTGGCGTCACGACTGCAGATCCTGCTTGTCACACGCGTGGGCGAGAAGTTCCTGCGCGACATGCGCATCCGCGTGTTCGACCACCTGCAAGCGATGTCGATGGGCTTCTTCGACCGCGAGCAGACGGGCCGGCTGGTGGCGCGCATGACGTCCGACATGGACGCATTGCAGGAGCTCGTGCAGCAAGGCCTCGTCATGTTCGTCACCAACGGCCTCCTTCTCGTGTTCACGGTCGTCGTGCTGGTGGTGATGTCGCCGCTGCTGGCCCTGGTCTGCGTCGTCGCCCTGCCTGTGGTGATCGTCTCGAGCGTGCGCTTTCAGCGCAGCTCGAACAAGGCGTACCTGGTCGTGCGCGACCGCATCGGCCAGACCCTGTCGACACTGCAGGAGGGCCTGTCGGGCGTGCGCGTCATCCAGGCGTTCGGACGGGAGGACACGCAGGTGCGCCGCTTCTCCCGGCACAACCGGGCCCAGCTCGACGCCAACCTGCACGCCACCAAGATCTCGGCCCAGTACTTCCCGGTCATCGAGCTGGCGGGCGTTGCCACCACCGCCGCGGTCGTGGGCCTGGGCGGCCTGCTCGTGCACCGGCACGATGTGACCCTCGGGACGGTGGGGGCCTTCGTCCTGTACCTGGCCAACCTGTTCGAGCCCGTGCAACAGCTCAGCCAGCTGTTCAACCTGGTGCAGTCGGCCGGTGCCGCTCTCAACAAGCTGTTCGGCCTGCTCGACACGCAGTCGCCCGTGCAGGAGCGCGCCGCCGCCGTCGACCTGCCGGCGTCAGGTGTCATCGAGGCGCGGGGGTTGGGCTTCTCCTACGACGGCAAGAACGCGGTGTTGCACGACGTCGACCTCACGGTGACCGTCGGCGAGCGGCTGGCGCTGGTCGGCCCCACCGGCGCGGGCAAGTCGACGCTGGCCAAGTTGCTCTCCCGTCTCTACGACCCCACCGTCGGTGTGATCACCTACGGCGGCGTCGACCTGCGCGACGCCACGCTCAAGTCACTGCGCGAGCGCATCGTGGTGGTGCCCCAGGAGGGCTACCTGTTCGGCGGCACCATCCTCGACAACGTCCGCATCGGCCGTCTCGAGGCGACCGACGAGGAGGTGGCCGGCGCCCTGCGCCTGATCGGCGCCGAGAAGCGCTTCCTCGCCATGGCGGAGGGCCTGCTCACCGAGGTGCGCGAGCGCGGCTCGCGGCTGTCGGCCGGCGAGCGGCAGCTGGTGTCGCTGGCGCGTGCGGCGCTGGCGAACCCGTCGGTGCTCGTGCTCGACGAGGCGACGTCGTCGCTCGACCCCGGCACCGAGGCCGACGTCGAGGCGGCCATGACCGCGCTGATGCACGGCCGCACCGTGATCGTCATCGCCCACCGGCTGTCCACGTCCGAGCGCGCCGACCGCGTCGCCGTCGTCGACGAGGGCGGCATCGTCGAGCTCGGCACCCACGCCGACCTGGTCGCCGCCGGCGGCCGCTACGCCGACCTCTACGCCTCCTGGGTAGGAGGCCTAGCGGCTGCTGGTTGAGACGGCGGCACCCGATTCCGGCGGTCCGAACTGTCTGGCCGCCGGTCGGGCGTCGCGACGCCAGGAGCAGCCCGACAGCGAGCGACCGTCAGGGAGCGAGCCATGTAGGGGTACTAGCACCCCCTCAAAGACGCCAGCGTGCCCCCCTCGTTGGGAGGAATCGGACGCCGATAGAAGCGTTGATGAAGGTGATGACCCGAGTGCTCGTAGTAGATGATCAGACGCCGTTCCGGCGGGCTGCGCGAGCCGTCGTCACCATGACCCCCGGCTTCG
>Ga0070741_10020462_pt1 | contig 10422 bp, 8 predicted proteins | sample Coa_R1_4_FD_66440 | JGI IMG/M metagenome (GOLD analysis project Ga0070741, IMG submission 66440) | Surface soil microbial communities from Centralia Pennsylvania, which are recovering from an underground coalmine fire - Coalmine... | ecosystem: Environmental > Terrestrial > Soil > Unclassified ... | reverse complement strand
GCGGAGATGTTGAAATCCAGGAAGCCGACCTCGGTGGAATTGACGCGGATTGCGCGGGCGCTGACCCACGGCTGATTCAGGTACGCCTGGTCGCGGCCGACAAGCACGGTTGTGATGACTTCTTCGAGCAGGTGCGTGGAGCCAAGCACGTTGAGCAGCCGCAGCGCGGGAATCACCGCGTCGTTGCCCTCGGGGAGATTCGGCAACACGGTGACGCCGAAGCTGGGCCAGCGTGGCTTCTGCCCGTCCGTGCGGTCAAGCGTGTCGATCGGAAAGTTGGACAGGATGCCGCCGTCCACGAGTGTGGACGTCAGGCCCATGCTGCTGGTGAGTTTGACCGCCTCGAAGTAGAACGGGATCGACATCGAGGCACGCACAGCGTCGGCAACCTGTTGCTCGTCGGGATCCAGACCGTAGACCCGGCGGTAATCCCATGGCAGCCTGACCAATTGGCCCGTCGTCACATCGGCGACGGTGACGACGAGCTTATAGCGGCGCTCTGGCGGCAGCTCGGGATCGTCGATCGCGAGATCGCCAAATGTGCTGACGCCCAATGACTTCAGCTGATCGCGAATCCAGTCGTGTGCGTAATCACCGCGATAGATACCGTTTCCGCGAAGCAGCGCGTACGACGGGCCGATAACCGGCACGCGTTCGATCGGGCCCGGGTCGAGGAATTTCTTGTAGTCGATCGACAGCGCGAGCTCTTTTACTTCCGCGCCGGTCATCTTCTGGCCCTGCGAGGCGGCCGCGACGATCGCGCCGACGATCGATCCGGCCGACGTGCCCGAGACACGCTGGGCTTCGTAACCCGCATCCATCAGCGCAACTACTGCGCCGACGAGCCCGATGCCTTTGACGCCACCGCCCGACAACACGAGGTCGGCGCGCTTCGGTTCGTCGGGTTTCGTCACTGCGGTCTCCTCTTTGCAAGATTCTCGTCAGATATCCAGGCGCTCGGTTCGTTGCCCTGTAATCCTCGCGATCAGCTCAAAATCCTTGTCTACGTGCAGCACAACCAATCTCGCCAACTCCGCGGTCGCGCCGACGATGAGATCTGAAATCGACGGTGCTCGGTGCATGCCCTTATCAGCAAGCAGAATCTGGATCTCTAGCGCACGGTTCTCGACCGCGAGCGTCGAGTACTCGATAGGCATCGCGGTGATTGGTGGCGTGGAAAACAGTCGACGGGCGTCATCGCCTGACTGCGCCGAGTATCCGACCTCAAGGCGAGTGATGCCCGCAATCCGCACGAGGCCGCGCTCAATTCGATTCGCCCAAGTCGCTGCACCCTTCACATGATTAATCCGGGCGAGAGCCGACTTGTCGATCAACCAAACGTCGTCAGTCAATCGACGTCATTCCCAGGCGCGCTTCATGAGGACAGGATCGGCCAGTCCCGCGGCCAATTCTGCGAAAGCGTCAAGATCCTCCACCGTTACCGGCGTGCGAACAGACTGCGCATCCTGCGTCAAACGTCGGCGAATGTACTCGCTTCGCGAGAGCCCGAGACGTGAAGCTAGGTCGTCGAGCGCAGCCAACACCTCGTCGGACAGTCCACGTATCAAAACGTCGCTCACCGCCCACCTCCTGATATCCCATGATATCGCGCGCGCCGCGCGTGCAGGTGCACGAATTTCTCGACGCCGGCATCCAAAGTCGTGCGGTAGGAATGGCGCCATGGCCACGAAGTCGATTTTCATCACCGGGGCTGGCAGCGGCATGGGCCGCGAAGGCGCGAAGCTCTTCCACCGCAAGGGCTGGCGCGTCGGCGCGATCGACCGCAGCGACGACGGACTCGCGTCGCTGACAGCCGACCTCGGCACCGAGCGGCTGTGGACGCGGGCCGTCGACGTGACGGACAAAGCGTCGTTGGAAAGCGCTCTGGCCGACTTCTGTTCCGGCAACGACGGCGGTGGACTCGACATGATGTGGAACAACGCGGGCATCGGCGAAGGCGGCTGGTTCGAGGACGTGCCTCACGACGCGGCGATGCGGGTCGTCGACGTCAACTTCAAAGCGGTGCTGACCGGTGCCTACGCGTCGCTGCCGTACCTGAAGAAATCGCCGGGCAGCCTGATGTTTTCGACGTCGTCGTCGTCGGCCACCTACGGCATGCCGCGGCTCGCGGTGTATTCGGCAACCAAGCACGCGGTGAAGGGACTGACCGAAGCGCTCAGCGTCGAGTGGGCCCGACACGGGGTCCGGGTCGCCGACGTGCTTCCCGGTCTGATCGACACCGCGATCCTGCTGAACACACCCGACCGCTCCGACGGCAGGACGATGACGCATGACGAGCTGCGAGCGCGCGCACCCAAGAGAGGCATGATGCGGCTGATGCCGGCGTCGTCGGTAGCCGAGGCGGCGTGGCAGGCCTACCACAATCGTCGGCGGTTGCACTGGTATGTGCCGCGGAGCATTCGGTGGATCGACCGGATCAAAGGCCTGAGCCCCGAATTCACGCGTGGGCGGATCGTCAAGGCGTTGCCGCAATTGACCGAGGGGCGCTGACCGCGCACGCTGTCAATATGACCGAGCTCAGGACGCGGTCGCGCGTCAGTTCGTGGATGTACGCGCTGCGCACCACCAATCCGCCGCCGGACGGGCCGGCCGACGTCGTCACCCGCTGGATCGTGGTCACCCGGGCGGCCGTGTTGCCGATGACGCTGTTCGCCGGGCTGGTGGCGGCACTGCTGGCGATCGGCGAGCCCGGGCTGGACTGGCGCTGGCTGGTGCTTGCGATCGTCGGCATCCTGCTGGCGCACACCGCCAACAACCTGATGAACGACTTGTTCGACACGCAGGTCGGAAGCGATAGCGAGAGCTACCCGCGGGCACTGTATGCGCCGCATCCGGTTCTGACAGGAATAGTGAGCCGGCGCACGCTGTTGCTTGCGATTCTCGCGGTGAATGTCGCCGACTTGGCGATTCTCGTCGTGCTGACGTGGGCACGCGGCTGGCCGGTGGTGGCGTTCGCGTTGGGCGGCTTTCTTCTCAGCGTCGCCTACACCGCGCCGCCATTGCGGTTGAAGAAGCGCGGGCTGGGTGAGCCTGATGTGTTCGTCGTGTGGGGGCCGCTGATGGTGTGCGGCACCTACTACTCCGCGGTGGGCTCCGTCGGGTGGGAGGTGCTGCTCGCCTCGCTACCGTATGGGCTGCTGTGCACAACGGTGTTGATGGGCAAGCACATTGACAAGATTCCGTACGACGCGCCGCTGGGGATCCGCACCGTGCCGGTCATTCTCGGCGAAGCCCGCGCGCGGGTGCTGACGCTTGCGATGATGGTCGGCTTCTACGTGTTGGTCGCCGTGGCCGTCGCGGCTCGCGCGATGCCGTGGGAAGTCGCGGTCATCGTGTTGGCGCTGCCGCGTCTGGTGAAGGTGTGGCCGTACTTCCGGAAACCACCGCCGCCCGAACCGCCGCCGAACTTCCCGGTGTGGCCGCTGTGGTACGCGGCGCTGGCGTGGGTGCACGTGCGCCAGGCGGGCGCGCTACTGGTCGTCGGGCTTGCGATCGGGGCCGCGGTGCGCGTCTGGGCGTAATACGCCGCGTCGACTCTGCGCTCAGGGCGTCCCCTTCTCGCACTTCGGCGCCCTGGACGCAGAGTCAACGAGAGGGCTTGCCCTCCTTGGCCTCCTTATCCTCCTTACCTTCGCCCTCGACCGCTTCGTCGATGTTCTTCTGCGTCTTCTCGGCCTTGTCCGCGAGCTCGTCGATGGATTCGTCGCCTTCCTCGGCGCGCATGGGAACTCCTCTCGTCGGACTTTGGCTACCCGCACGCTGACCCCGCATAACAACACCGCAATCTCGGTTGCTAGCCGTGGGAGAATTGAACAAGTCGTGGACAACTCTTTGAATCACACTTTGCGGTCGGCGCCCGCAATCGCGCCGCCACCTGCACGACGGCGACCCGGCACAGATCTGCGCCGTCTGCTGCCGTACCTGCTGCCCTATCGTGCGCGGTGGATCTCGATGGTCGTGGTGGCCGTCGTCAGCCTGGTGGCCACCGTCGCGATCCCGTTGATGACCAAAGCGGTGATCGACGGCCCGGTGCGTCATCAGGATCAGCGCGGGCTCTACCTACTCGGCGCGGCGGCGATGGCCGTCGGCGTCTCCGAGGCGCTGCTGTGGTTCATCCGCCGCTGGCTGGTCTCGCGCGCGACGATGGGCGTCGAGGCCGACATCCGCAAAGACCTGTACGCCCGCCTGCAGGTCCTGCCGATGTCGTTCCACGGCCGCTGGCAGTCCGGCCAGCTGCTGTCGCGAATCATGAACGACCTCAGCACGATTCGCCGGTTCATGTCGTTCGGCCTGGTGTTCCTGATCCTCAACGGACTGCAGATCACCGTCGTCACAGCCATCCTTTTAGCGATGTACTGGCCGCTGGGTGTGGTGGTGCTGATATCGATCGTGCCGATCGTCGCCACGGTGCTGCATTTCCAGCACGAGTACACCCGGTTATCGAGGCTGGCTCAAGACCAATCCGGCCACGTCGCAACACATGTCGAAGAGTCCGCGTTGGGCCTTCGGGTGGTGAAGTCGTTCGGCCGCGAGGATTACATCTACGACCGGTTCGACGAACAGCTGACGAATCTCTATGACACTCAGGTCAACAGAGTCTCCGTGTCGGCGAAATTTTGGACACTGCTGGAGGTCATTCCCAACCTGACGTTGATCGTCGTCCTCGGTTTCGGCGCCTACGCCGCCGGCCACGGTTTCGTCACAATGGGCACGCTGGTCGCGTTCATCACGATGATGCTGTCGCTGGTGTGGCCGATTGCATCGCTCGGCTTCCTGCTGTCGATGACGCAGGAGTCGTTCACCGCGGCGAACCGCATCGCCGAAATCTTCGACGCGCCTATGGAAATCACCGACGGCCCGCAGACCGAAACACCCAGAGGCGGTCGGCTGGAACTGGTCGACGTCGGCTTCCGATTCCCGGACGCAGGGCCCGGCGACTGGGCGCTGCGCCACGTCAGCGTGACGGTGGAGCCGGGCGAGACGCTGGCGCTCGTCGGCTCGACCGGCTCGGGCAAGTCGGTGCTGGCGTCGCTGATATCGCGGTTGTACGACGTCACCGAGGGCGCGATCCGCATCGACGGCCACGACATCCGCGACCTGTCATTGCAAGCGTTGCGCCAGGCCGTCGCCACCGCGTTCGAAGACCCGACGCTGTTTTCGATGTCGGTCGCCGAAAACCTGAGGCTGGGCCGACCCGACGCGACCGACGAACAGCTCGCCCAAGCCATCGACGTCGCCGCCGCACAGTTTGTCTACGACCTGCCGTTCGGGCTCAACACCCGCATCGGCGAGCAGGGTATGAGCCTGTCGGGCGGTCAGCGGCAACGGCTTTCACTGGCGCGGGCGATCCTCGCGGCCCCGAAGATCCTCGTCCTGGACGACACGTTGTCCGCGCTCGACGTGCACACCGAGGCCGTTGTCGAGGAGGCTTTGCGCAGGGTGCTCCACTCCGTGACAGGTGTCGTTGTCGCCCACCGCGCGTCGACCGTAATGCTCGCCGACAAGGTGGCGCTGCTCGAGAACGGCACCATCACCCACGTCGGCACGCACGCCGAATTGCTTGCTGCAGTACCGGAATACCGCTATCTGCTAGCCGCCGACGACGAACTCGACGACGGCTGTGAGCGGGTCTGCGAATGGGAGGACGAGGAGGAGCGGCTGCGGTTGGAGCACGTCATCGACGGGCGCGAGCCGCGCCGTTACGTCACTTCGGAGGCCGAGCGCCGATGACGACGACCGACGAGTGGCGCGGCCGATTCGACGAGGCGCGCGACGACGACCTGCCGATCGACGAACGACTTCCCCGGCGCCGCGAAGCCCGCGCACTCCTGGGCTCACTGCTGCGGCCGTACCGAGTCGCCGTGGCATTCCTGGCCGTCATCGTCGTCGTGGAAAACGTTGCGCGCCTGTCAGTTCCGCTGCTCGTTCAGCAAGGCATCGACCACGGCATCCCACCGATCGTCAACGGCGGGTCAACTCGCACGCTGACGGTGATCGTCGCGACGCTGTGCGGCGTCGTCGTCGTCCAGGCCGTCAGCAGGATGTTCTTCCTTCGGCGGTCGGGCCGGATCGGTCAGCGCGTGCTGCTGCAGTTGCGGCGCAGGGTGTTTCGCCATTTCCAGCAGCTCGATATCGCGTTTCACGATCGCTACACGTCCGGACGGGTCGTCAGCCGGTCCACAAACGACGTCGAAGCGATTCAGGACATGCTCGAAACCGGCTTCGACAGTCTGATCACCGCGGTGCTGACATTGTTCGGCACGGCAGCGCTCCTGATTGTCCTGGATTGGCGCCTCGGACTGATGTGCTTGGGGGCCTTCCCGATTCTCGTCGCACTGGTCTGGTGGTTCCGCAGCGAGTCGTCGAAGACGTACCGGAAGGTCCGCGAGAACGCGGCGCTGGTGATCGTGCAGTTCGTCGAAACCATGACCGGCATCAAGGCGGTGCAGGCATACCGCCGCGAGCCGCGCAACCAGGAGATCTTCACCGATGTCGCCGACCGGTACCGCGCGATCAACGAGAAGACGTTCAAACTGCTGGCGGTCTTCATGCCCGGCGTCAAGCTCGTCGGCAACGTCACGACGGGCGTGGTGCTGCTGTACGGCGGGTATCGAGTTCTGCACGGCCAGATGACAATCGGCACGCTGGCGGCCTTCCTGCTCTACCTGCGGATGTTCTTCGAACCGATGCAGGAGATCTCGCAGTTCTTCAACACCTTCCAGTCGGCGGCCTCGGCGCTGGAGAAGCTGGCCGGCGTCCTCGCGGAGCAACCGGGAATCAAGGATCCGAAGCGGCCGACCACCCTGAAACACGTCCGTGGCGCCGTGGCCTTCCACGACGTGAAGTTCGCTTACGTTCCGGATCGGCCTGTGCTGCCGGATCTTTCGCTGACGGTGCCGGCCGGACAGACCGTCGCGTTGGTCGGCAGCACCGGGGCGGGCAAGACCACGATCGCCAAACTGATCGCCCGGTTCTACGACCCGACGTCCGGCTCGATCACCCTTGATGGCGTCGACTTGCGCGATCTGACACAGAGCGAGTTGCGTCGCCACGTCGTGATGGTCACCCAGGAGAACTTCATGTTCGGCGGCACTGTCGCCGACAACATCCGCTTCGGCCGCCCCGACGCCACATACGATGAAATACGTTCCGCCGCAATGGCTGTCGGCGCGGATCGATTCATCGACCTGTTACCGGACGGCTACGACACCGATGTCGCCAAGCGGGGCGGCCGGCTGTCGGCAGGCCAGCGCCAGTTGATTGCATTCGCCCGCGCGTTTCTCGCCGACCCCGCGGTGCTGATTCTCGACGAGGCGACGTCGTCACTTGACATTCCCAGCGAGCGGATGGTGCAGCGCGCGATGCAGACGGTGCTCGCCGAGCGAACCGCGTTCGTCATCGCGCACCGGCTTTCGACGGTGCAGGTGGCCGATCGTGTGCTCGTTGTGGAGCACGGCCGCATCGTCGAGGACGGGCCTCCAAACGAGCTCATCGCACGCGGTGACGGCAGGTATGCAGCGCTGCACCGGGCGTGGATCGAATCCTTGGCGTAAGCGTCACGCGGTCTGGCGTGCCGGCGACCAGTAGGCGAGCATCTCCGCGAACGTGTCGAATGCCGCGCCCGAGACCCCGTACGTCGCTTCGAGGTGGATGCTCAGCGGGTAGCCGAGGTCGGCGACCCCGTCGATCACCCTCTTGTACAGATCCACCATCAGTAGCCGGCGCTGATCGGCCTCGCTGCTCGCGAGCTTCTTGACGAACGCCTGCTCCTCGGCCACCACAGCGTTGCCCGGGTCCTGGATCAGCCAGTCGATCAACCCGACCCGGTTCTCGACCTTCGGCACGAAGCCGAACGACAGCAAAATCTCCGGCCGGTGGTCGGTGTTGTTGGCGAACTCGGTCAGAAACCGCACGATCGCGTCCGAATACAGCAGCTGTGTCATGCCGAACGTCGCGCCCTGATTGCACTTGAAGTTGAACCGGCCCCCTTCGCCGTCCCGGGTGGGGATCAGGATGACTCCGCGGTTGGGCACGAGCCCGCGATAGATCCACAACGCGTCAGTCGGCGCGACGCCGGAGCCCTCGCCGTCGTTCATCGTGCGCGGGACGCCGACGAACACGATGCCTTCGAAACCGGCCTCCCCCAGGCTGGTCAGCCGCTCCCGCAGCGCGGCCTCGTCCATGAACGCGGTGACCTGGGTGCAAAGTCCTTGCACCCCAGGCAGCTCCGGCTGGATCATCGACCAGAAGTCGAGCACGTCGAGCTTGGGCTTCATTTCGATGGGCCGGTCGTCGTCTTCTGCGATCATGCCGGGGATCATCACGTGCCGGATCCGGCCCTGGAGACCTGACTGAGCGGAGAACTGCAGCACTTTGCGTGCGTCTTCGGCGGCCTGGTCCCGACCGCGTTCCACGTTCGGCGGAACGAGTTCGAGCGCGATGGTGTTGAGGGTCACGAGGTGATCACCCTACCGACCGGTGCGGCGCTATCGGTGTCGTCCCCTCTTCGCGCAAGCGGCTCATCGGTGTTGTCCCCTCTTCGCGCAAGCGGCTCATCGGTGTTGTCCCCTCTTCGCGCAAGCGGCTTATCGGCCCTGAGCCTCCACCGCGAACGCCAGCGCGCCGGTGATGTCGTTGCGCAGGACGTCGTTTTGCACCGAATCCGACCCGATGAAAACCCCTGCATAGTGCTGGCCGTGGATCGCGTTGCCGTAAATGACGTTGCCGGAGGATCCCACGAAATCGAGGTCCACAACAGGTGCGTCAGCGGGTGCGCCGCCAAGTTCGACCCCGAAGAAATGAAATCTCGGGCTGGCGCCCAGATTGTTGTCGGAAATGGTGTTCGCGACGATGACGTTGAACAGCCCGGTGCGCACCATTTTCACGCCGCCGCCGTCGTTTGCGTCGATGTAATTGCCGACGATCTCGTTGTACAGCGCATTGTCGACGGAAATTCCCGGCAGTTTCGCGTTCGAGGTGCCGTCGGCAGCCCGGCCGGCGCCCAACACGGAATCGAGAGCCAGCACCGCGTCGGGCTGCCCCCAGCGCCTACCGTTGCCGCGGACGATGTTCCCGGCGAAGACATTCGCGGTGGCGCCGTTGTCGAAGCAGATCCCTTCCTTGGCATTTCCCGCGATCCGATTTTCGACGAACACATTCGCGATCGCCCCGTCGTTGTAGATGCCCGACGACAGGCTGTCGTGAATTCGGTTGCCCAAGATCACATTCTGGGAGGGATTGTTCAGGCGCCGGACGAGCGGTTCGGTCACGACCCAGTAGTGATCGGGCAACAGGAAGGCGTTGGGGTCGGCTGCGATATCGCCGTCGCGGCCAGTGAGCAGAATGCCGGCATTCCAATTCGAATGACCTTGCAAATGATCGATCTCGTTGTCTTCCAGCAGCGCCGTCGTGACGGGACCATGCAGCATGATGCCGGCCCGCCCAAGGTCGTGCAGGTGGTTGGCGTGGATGTCCACGTCCGACGACTGCCCGGTGAGCACGATGCCGTTTTGCGTCAGGCGTTCGACGTCGTTGCCCTCAATCGCGACATCGGAGGAGTTGTTGACCAGAAACCCGTTCGTTCCGCCGTTGATCTGCGCGTTGAGGACGGCGACGTGGCGGGCATTCACCAACGAGACCAGCCAGAGCGGGGGCTGGGCGCCCACGTCGATCGCAGCGCCGGCGAAGTCGAGAATCAGGTTCTGCCCGGTGATCGTCAGGCCCGTGTCGGCCTGCAGAGTGCGGCTGGTCACGGTGATGTGCGCCGGGCCGGCGGCAGCGATCGCCCCGTTCAGCTCGGAGAGCCGGGTGCCTCGGAACGTCAACCGCCGCAACGGCTGCTGAAGCAACGTCGGCAATATCGCCCGATCCGCGGTGACGGTGTCCGCGGCGGCCTTCCAGGACGTGTCTGCGGTGCCGCTATCGATGTTCAGCAACCGGGCGCGCTGGAAAACCTGTGTCCGATCAGTGATTTCGGCGGCGGCGTCGCTTTGCACGTCGTGTATTGGGGGGAGCCCGAACTCTTGTCGCAGGCTCACGGCGAACGGCGCCGTCGGCGGGTGGGTCTGCCGAGTGGCAGTGGCGGCCGTCAACCGCTCTGGGCTGTTGACGGGTCCTTCCAGCCCGAGGGAAAGTTCCTGGCTCCAGCCGGACCCCGACAGCGCCGGCGACGCGCAGGCGGCGACGACGCCGAGAATGATGACGGCGATCAATCTCAGGATCATCGGCGCGCCTCGAGTGTCGCCGCGCGGTGCATGGCAAGCATCATCTCATCGGATCGTCGCCGAAGCCCGCAACAACGGGTCAGACGTGGCTTGCGGCGAAAGACGCCGCCTGACTGGCCATCCCGGACGTCACATAGGAGAGGTGCGCCGCCGAGAACATCTCGTCATGCGTCGGCGT
>Ga0070741_10020461_pt1 | contig 10422 bp, 7 predicted proteins | sample Coa_R1_4_FD_66440 | JGI IMG/M metagenome (GOLD analysis project Ga0070741, IMG submission 66440) | Surface soil microbial communities from Centralia Pennsylvania, which are recovering from an underground coalmine fire - Coalmine... | ecosystem: Environmental > Terrestrial > Soil > Unclassified ... | reverse complement strand
CTTCATCATGCTCAGGGTCGTCGGCGAGTCGATGATCAACGCGGCGATCACCGATGGCGACTGGGTGGTCGTCCGTCGTGACTCCGACGTCGAGAACGGCGACATCGTCGCCGCCATGCTCGACAGCGAGACCTCCGCCGACCGTGAGGCGACGGTCAAGACGTTCAAGAAGGCCGACGGGCACGTCTGGCTGATCCCGCACAATCCCGCCTACTCGCCGATCATGGCCGACGACGCGGTCATCATCGGCAAGGTCGTGAGCGTCCTGCGCCGGATGTGACGACACGGAACCTGGGCTGAGTAACATGCCTGGGTGCATGTGGATCCGTCGGTTCTGCGAAGCGGTGTGACCGGTGTCCGGGATACGGCCTGGACGGGGCGATGACCAGGAAATCCGTCCGGGTCCTGATCGGCCTCCTGGCGGCTGTCGTCGCGGCGGTGGGCTGTACCTCCTCCCCGGCCGCGCACCAGAAGGCCCCGCATCAGAAGGCCCCGCACGCGACCGCCACCGCTGACCACTCCCGGCCGAACTTCGTCTTCGTGCTCACCGACGACCTGTCCTGGAACCTGGTCAGCCACATGCCGAACGTGCTGGCCATGGAGCAGGCCGGGATGACGTTCTCGCACTACTACGTGGTGGACTCGCTGTGCTGCCCGTCGCGCTCGGCCATCTTCACCGGCGAGTACCCGCACGACGACGGGGTCTTCACCAACGCCGGCGCCGACGGCGGGTACTTCGCCTTCAACGAGCACGGCGACCAGCGCAAGTCGTTCGCGGTAGCGCTGCACGACGCCGGCTACCGCACCGCGATGCTGGGCAAGTACCTGAACCAGTACGAGCCCAGGTACCCGGTCGCGCCCGGCTGGGACGAGTGGGACGTCACCGGGCTCGGCGGCTACGGCGAGTTCGGCTACACCCTGAACCAGGACGGCCAGCGGGTCGGCTACGGCCACGCCCCGAACGACTACCTGACCGACGTGCTGTCCGGCCGGGCCAGGACGTTCATCGACTCGGCCGCCACCTCGGGCCATCCCTTCATGCTCGAGGTGGCCACGTTTGCCCCGCACGACCCGTATACGCCCGCGCCCCGGTACGCGCATGCGGCCCAGGGGCTCAGCTACCCCAGGACTCCCGCCTACGGCCGGATGCCGGCCAACCCGCCGCCGTGGCTCAAGGGCCATGCGCCCCTCACCGCGGCCAAGGAAAGCACGATCACGACCAAGTTCCGCAAGCGGGTGGAAGACGACCTCTCCGTCGACGACATGATCGGCGCTCTGGAGAACGAGCTGCGGGCCAGGGGCCTGGCCCGGAACACGTACGTCGTGTTCAGCTCGGACAACGGCTTCCACATGGGGGAGTACACGCTCATCTCGGGAAAGCAGACCGCCTTCGAGACCGACATCCGCGTGCCGCTGATCGTCACCGGGCCTGGCATCCCGGCCGGGCGTACCGCCAGCCAGCTGGCGTCCAACATCGACCTGGCCCCCACGTTCGAGACCCTCGCGGGCCTGCCCGTGCCGGCCGACGTGGACGGCCGCAGCCTGGCCGGCCTGTGGCACGGCCAGGACCCGGCGGACTGGCGGCAGGCCATCCTGGTCGAGCACCACGGCCCGGACTTCTCGCCCAGCGACCCGGACCGGCAGACCTCCGGGCCGGGGGACCCGCCGTCGTACGAGGCGGTGCGGACCGCGGACGCGCTCTACGTCAGGTACGCGGGCGGCTTCCAGGAGTACTACGACACCGCGACCGATCCGTACGAGCTGGACGACCTGGGCGCCAAGAGCGTCCCGGCCGCCCTGCGGAACGCGCTCAGCGCCCTGGAGAACTGCCACACCGGCAGCGCCTGCTGGGCCGCCGCCCACCTCGGCTAGCCCTCAGCCGCCCCCGAAGCAGACGAACGGGCTGAGCTCATCGCTGGCCGTAGCCGCGGCCAGCGCCTCGGCAGGCGGGGTTCCCGTCGCGAGCAGGCGGTGGAAGGCGGTCATCGTCCCGGCGGCGGCTTCGTCGCCCACCCGGGTGACGCTGGCGGTCACGGTCGCGGTGCCGATGTAGAGCAGCGCCGCGGTGAAACCGAGGATCTCCTCACCGGGCCGCACTGTGGTCCGCCCGACATCGCACGAGGACAGGACCACGTGCCGGGGAGCGGATGTGAGCCGCTGGATGTCGTAGGCCATCAGCGGCCCGTCGGCCAGGTCAACCCGGGAGAACAGGAAGTTCTCCTGGTCGTGGTGGCCGTGCGCGGCCAGGTGGACGAGAAAAGCCCCGTCCATGGCCCGCAGCACCGCGCTGGTCGTGGCGGCGTCGCCGAGCAGCGGGCGGCAGCCCGGGTAGCACCCGGCGATCCCGGCGACCTCCCCGGCCGCGTGCTCCAGGCCGGGGCCCGCCACCAGCAGGGGTGAGCCGCCGGCCCCGGCTGGCGGCGACGGGGCCTGCCCGCGCTGCCACGCGGCCAGCCAGGAGGAGGCCGACGGGCACACGGTGACCGGGCGGCCGCGCAGGCCGGGCAGCGTCCCCCAGGGAACGCCGGCCAGCGGGCCCGCCGGGACCAGGACGACCCCGCCCTCGCCCAGGAGGGAACCCAGCGGCGCGATGACCTCATCCGCCAGCGTGGCGGCCTGGTGCCGTGCTGAGTCCCTGATCACCGCCGCGAGCCGGGCAGGCAGCCGGCGCCCGGCCAGCGTGTCGAGGTCGGCGCTGAGCCGCCGGGCGGCCTCGGCCGCCGCCTCGAAGTCGCCGAGCGGCACCAGCCGCGCCCGGCGGCGCGGCCCGCCTCCGGCGACTACCGCGGCCATCCCGCCGGGGCGGGCGATGACGCCCACCAGGCTCTGCCCGCTCTCCGCCAGGGCGGCGCTCACCTCGCCGAGGCTGGCCGGCGCGACGGCGCCGCCCAGGCCGGCCGCCTTCCAGTCGTGCTCCCTGATCTCGCGCTTGAGCTCCGCCTGCCTGCCGAGCAGGGCCGGGTCGCGCGTCCCGGCCAGCTCGGCCTCGCGGATCAGCCAGCTGAGCTGGCGCAGCTCGGCCAGGATGGCCGCCGCGTGCGGGTCGGCGGGCGGGCGCACCGGCCTGACCCCGAACGCCTGGGCCCGCGAGCGTTCCAGCCAGCCGAACACCAGGGGCGCGGACCCGCTTTCCAGGGCCAGTCGCAGGCCGGCCGAGGCCAGGTCCGTGCCGAGGGCGCCGGCGCCGGTCTGGAGGTCGATGCTGCCGAGCCGCCCGCGCCGGTCGTGCACCAGCGCCAGGCCCGCCCTGAGCTCGGCCAGGGCTGCCGCTGGCCGCTGCTGCGACTGCGCCAGCTCGGCGCGGACCAGGCGCTGCAGCAGGCGGCCGGCCAGCGGCATCCCCGCCTGGCGGCGCGTCACCGCGAGCACCCGCCCGGCCTCCGCCGGCCTCCCCGCGGCGATCAGGGCCCGGGCCGCGAGCAGCTCGGCCCGGGCCGCGTCGTGGGCCAGGCCGCAGCCGCGCAGCCGTACCGCGAGCCCCCGGGCCTCGGCCGCGATGGCCATCCGGCGGCCAGGCTCCTCCGAACGCGCGTGCAGCCGGGTGAGCTCGGCGACGCCGGCCCAGGTGTGGTTGCCCCGCTGCCGGAAACGCCGTCCGGCGGCCGCCGCCCACCGCCGGGCCGCGGCCAGCTCCCCGGCGGCGAGTGCCGCCTGCGCCCGGGCGAGCTGCGCCCGGGCCAGGTCCAGGCCGAGCCGCTGCCGCCGGGACCAGGCCATCGCGTCGTCGAGCTCGCGGGCGGCGTCGCTGGCGAGCCCGGCCGCGAGCAGCGCGCCGGCCTTGTCCGCGGCCAGCACGAGCAGGAAACCGGGCGCGCTCAGCCGGTACGCTTCCGCGGCCGCGTCGAAGAGCTTGAGCGCGGCCGGGATGTCGCCCGCCAGCAGGTCGCAGTACCCCAGGTTGTGCAGCGCCTTGGCCGCGATCAGGTCGTGGCCGGCCTCGCTGGCGACCCGGCGGCACCACTCGAGGTCGGCCCGGGCCTGACCGACCCGGACCAGGGTCAGGCCCGCGACACTGCGATTCAGCAGGGCCCGGGCCAGGTTGGCGGTCTCGCCGGGCTTCCCCGCCAGCTGGGCCACGGCCTCGCCGAGCACGCTGACGGCGTCCTGCTCCCGTCCGGTCCGCAGGTAGATATTGCCTCGCTGAAGGAGGAGGACGCCCCGGTCGCCCGCGGGGGCCAGGTCCTGCGCGCGGTCGAGCAGGCCAAGGCCGTACTCGGTCCGGCCAAGCTCAGCCTCCGACTGGCCCGCGATGCCGAGCAGCCGGGCGGCCAGGGCGCGGTGCATCCCGGCCATCTGCCGCGCGTCCGGCTGGCCGCCGTCCTCGCGCCAGCCCAGGTGCTCGAGCCCGGCGCGGGCGTGGCGCACGGCGTCCGCGGGACGGCCGGCGTTGGCCTCCCGCAGGGCGCGCTCGCGCGCCTCGCGGGCCCGGCTTTCCGCGCGGGCCAGCGCGTCGGCGGTGGGCATGCGGCGGGGCCTCCCGGTGACCTCAGATGATGAGCGCGGGGGTCACCACGGACCGCCCCGCGCCGTCACGGCCGGACGGCCTCACGATGAGCTGCGCCGAGCCGCACGGCACCCGGGAGAAGACGAAACGGCCCTGCTCGTCGCTGGTGACGCTCATCGGGTCGGCGGCGCACTTCAGCTCGATCTCACGGCGCTGCGCCGGAGCCAGCCAGCCGTCCACGCGGACCGTCCCGTCCCTGTTCCCGTCGATGCGGATCATGATGGTGAGGGTCTCGCTGTCAAAGGTGATCGTGCGGCTCTGCTCGGTCCCGCGCGCCGCGACCAGCTCGTCCTGCTCCGCCGTGAGCCTGGCGACCTCGATCTCGAGGTCACGGACAGCGAGGAAGAAACGGATCCGTTCCGGGAGCTCGGCGGGCATCGGGTCGGCCGCGGCGAACATGTCGCGGATCTCATCAAGCAGCCCGAAGTCGGAATCGTCGAGCGGCTCGTCGGCCGACGGCAGGTCAGCGTCAGGAAGCGTCACGCCAGGCACCCCCGGTCTCGTCGGCCAGCAGCGCGCGCAGCTTGGCCAGGCAGCGGCCGCGGGTGGGGCCGATGCTCCCGACCGGCATGCCCAGCGCGGCGGCCACCGCGGTGTAGTCGGGACGCGGCGCGAAGGCGATGATCCGCAGCAGTTCCTGGCAGCGCGCGGAGAGCCGGCCGATGGCGGCCCACAGCAGCCGCCGCTCGTCGTCGACGATGACCTGCTCCTCCGAGCCGGGTCCGGCGGCGGGCAGCTCGTCGAGCGTCTCGTGGTCCGCGGGGATCTGCCTGCGTCCGGTGGCGCGGACCCGCCAGGCTTCCCGGCGGGTGGTGGTGACCAGCCAGCCGGTGAGCGCCGCGGAGTCGTGGATGCCGTCCAGGTGGGCGACCAGGCGCAGCCATACCGTCTGCAGCACGTCCTCGGCGTCGCCCGCGCTCAGCCCGGCCGCGCGCGCGACCTGCCAGAGCAGCGGGCTGAGCTCGGTCACGATCTGGCCGAGGGCGTCCTCGCTGCCCTGCCGGGCCGCACCAAGCAGCCGGGCGATGCGCGCGCCGCGGTCCAGCCGGTCCTGCTGGACGCGGCCAGTCATGACGGGTCGGTTGTCCATCGCGCTCAGCCCGGCCAGCCCATGCTCGTCAGGGCGGTCAGCGCCCGGACCGTCGTGGTCTGCGCGTCGCAGGGCTCGAGCACCAGGCCGGATGCCGGGTCGGCCGGTCCCGCCAGCAGGGCCCTGACGACGTGCGCGGCCAGCAGCGGGGCCGAGAACGAGGTGCCGCTCCAGACCGCCCAGCCCCGGGCGTAGTCGTCCGGGTCGAGGGCCTCGCGGTGGGCTGCCCGCTCATGGCCGGGCGGCAGCGGTCCGGCCGGGTGCGCGGGCAGCCTGAGCTCGGGGCTGCGGCTGCCGTTCACGTCGGTCGGCAGCGTGCTGACCACGGCGGCGCCCGACGCCCAGGCGGTGACCCAGTGACCGCCGTCGCTGAAGACGGCCCTCGAGCCGTTCGGGTTGAGCGCTCCCACGCTGATCAGCGGCACGTGGCCGGCCGGGGCCGGCCGCTGGGCGAACGCCGCCGGGTAGAACATCCGGGTGGTCGAGAAGTTGCCGGCCGCGGCCACGACCACGACGCCCAGATCGAGCAGGACCTGGATGGCCTGGCCCAACGCGGAGCTGAAGGCCTGGTCGGCGGGGGACTCACTGAAGTAGCCGAGCGACAGCGAGACCACGTCCACCATCTTGGCCGGGTCGGTCGCCTCGGCCAGCGCGACCCGGCTGGCCAGCGCGGTGAGAGCGGTCAGCAGGTCGCCCTCGTACACGATGTCGTCGCTGTGCATCACCCGGACGGACAGCACCCGGGCGCGGGGGGCCACCTGGCGCACGATGCCCGCGATGAAGGTCCCGTGGCCCAGGGCCGGCCCGAGCTCGCCGATCAGCGGGTCCGTCGACACCGGCGTGTCCCACGGGTGCCTGATCACCTGGCGCGGCTGGTCGCCGGAGGCTTCCGCCTGCTCGCCTTCGAACAGGATGGCCTTCTGGATCTCGTGGTCGATCTCGATGAAGCCGTCCCCGTCGTGATGGGGGTCGGTGTCGTACCCGCCGCCCGGCGCGGGCTCCACGTCCAGCCACGGATGGGCGCGTACGCCCGTGTCCAGGACGGCGACGACCGGACGGCGGCCGATCCCGGCCGGGAGGTCGCGGGCCGGCGGGTCGAGCAGGACCGTGACCGGGGTACGCGTGTCGCCCCCGCTGAACAGGTAGGAGCCGGTGCTCGCGGGCCCGGTGACGCTGCCGGGGCTGGCGGTCAGGCCGCCGCCGGTCTCCCAGGCCGGGCTCCCGGTGATGGCCGAGCCGACGAGCAGGTGCTCGAGGGCGATCTGCTCCACGTCGGCCCGGTCGAGCCGGCCCGTGCCCGGGCGGCCGGTGTCCTGACGGCCGGTGCCCGGATGTCCCGCATCCGGCCGATCCTGGCCGGCCGGGGAGGTAACCGCCGCGCGCAGCGCCTGCAGCGCCACCCACGCGTCCACCGTCACCGGCACGCCGTCTGGCTCCGCGGCGGTCAGCACCGTGGTCCCCGGCATCCGGGCCAGGGGATGGACGGCGTCCTGGCTGTCGTGGCCCGCGTCGTAGCCGGTCGGCCCCGGCTGCAGCTTCATCCCCACCCCGGCGAGGACCTGGTTGAACGCCTCCATCTTGGGTGCGTGCTGCAGGTTCACCGGGACGAGCAAAGTCCTGGCCCGGTACACGGTCGACCGGGGCGGCGCGAATCCGGGCACGCTCACAGCCGCGCCCGGGTGGAGCATCCGGGCCCCGTGCCGCTGCAGGACCTCGTCCGGGAGGCTGATCAGCCCGGTGCCCTGGTCCTCGGCGGGGCCGGCCGGCTGGCGGCGCGGCGGGAAGAACCAGTCGGGGGTGGGATCCGGCATGACGATGCACCTCATCCTGGGTTAGCTGATGGCACGACGAGAGAAACCTGCGACGTTGACCAGCTGCCGTCACCCGTTCGGAGCGCCCCTGTCCGCCCCAGATACTCAACAGTAGATAACAAATTAATAAAGGGACGGTGAAATGCCTGCTCAGCAGGCATTTGCGGACCGATGACCGGGTGCCTGGCGATCGTCAGCCGGGACGGTCAGCGGCCACGCTATCACCATGCCATGGCCTGCGACGGCGATACGACAGGCGGTATTCCCCTGGTCACTACGGGCCCAGAGGGACCGGCCCGGCGCCCTTATCCCGGGACGGTCAGCAGCGTCTTGCCGATCGTCCCGCGCGCCTCGATGGCCGCGTGCGCGACTGCCGCCTGGGCCAGTTCGAACTCCTGGCCGACGACCGGCCGCAGGTGGCCGGCGGCCGCCTCGGCCAGGGCCGCCCGGGTCAGCGCGGCCAGTTCCTCCTGGCTGGCGGCCGCCCCGCCCCGCAGGCTGATCCGCCACGCCGCGGCCTGCTCGGGGGAGACCGCGGTAAAGCTCCCGCTGGCCATGCCGAACGGGCAGAACCGCCCGCCCGCGCCGAGCAGCCCGAAGGCCGTCAGGCCGATGTCCCCGCCCACGCCGTCGAACACCACGTCCACCTGGCCGGTCGCGTCGCGCACCTGCCGGTCCCAGCCGTCGTTCCGGTAGTCGACGGTCAGGTCGGCGCCCAGGTCCCGGGCCAGGGCGAGCTTGCGCGGGTGCCCGGCCAGCGCCACCACCCGGGCTCCGGCGTTGCGGGCGATCTGCACCAGCAGCGTGCCCACGCCGCCGCCCGCGGCCTCGATGAGGACGGTCTCGCCGGCCCGCAGCTCCGCCCGGGCCGCCACGGCGAGCGCCGTCCGGCCGTCGGCCAGCAGGGCGACGGCGTCCCGCATGGCCAGCGCGTCCGGGACGTCGATCAGTCGCGATGCGGGGGAGGCCACCCGTTCGGCATATCCGCCTGTCCCGTTCAGGCTGGCCACCACCCTGCGGTCAGTGCCGGAAACGGTGCCCCCCACGCCGTTGCCCAGGATGGCCGGCAGCGCCGGGAGCATCGACGGGTGCGGCGGCCGGCCGGCCCTGATCTGAGTCTCGACGAACGTGATGTTGGCGAACTCGACGTCGACGACCACGTCGTCAGGACCGGGGCTGACCTCGTCCGCCTTGGCCGGCTCCAGGACACTGGGCGGCCCGAACTCCCGTATCACCACCGCACGCACGACCCTGTCTCCTTCCGGCCTCCCGGCCAGGCCTCCTGGCGACGCTCCGGATAGTTTATCGGAATAATCCGCTCCGATATAGGTAGGATTTTTACTGATGGCGTTCCGGTCCCTGCATCCGCAGTCCGGGCGCGGCCGGCAGGCCGAGGCCCGGCGCAACGACCTGGTCGTGCTCGAGGCGGCCAGGGACGTCTTCGCCACCCTGGGCGCGGACGCGCCGATCGCCGCGGTGGCCGCGCGCGCCGGAGTCGGCGTGGGGACGCTCTACCGCCGCTACGGCAGCAAGACCGAGCTGCTCCAGCGCCTGTGCGTGCTGGCGATGGAGCAGTCCCTGGCCGCGGCCGGGGACGCCCTCGCCGCCGCCGACCCGTGGGACGGCCTGTGCGGGTACATCGCGGCTTGCGTCGAGCTGCGCAGCGGAGCGCTCGCCGCGCTGGCCGGGCAGATCGAGACCACCGCCGAGATGCGCGGCACGGCCCGGCGGAGCATGGGCCGGCTGGACGAGATCGTGGCCCGGGCCCAGGCCGCCGGACTCCTGCGGGCCGACGTCACCGCCCTGGACATCAGCTGGCTGATCGAGCAGTTCAGCCGCCGGCCGCCCGGCCGGCTGGACGCGGCCGAGGAGCGCAACGTGCGGTCCCGCCTGGTCGCCATCGCGCTTGACGGCCTCCGGGCCCGTCCCGTCCCGCCGTCCGGTCACCCCGGGAACCTGCCCGGGCACCCGCCGCGCCGTGACCAGTACGTGAACCGCTGGTCGCCCGGGTCCTAGGCCCAAGGCCCGAGGCCGGCCGGGCCCGGTGGCCGATGCCCGGGGTCCCGTACCGGGCTAGCGTCCCCGATAGGGAACGAACGACGAGGGTGATAGCCATGCTTCAGGTGCAAGCCGTCAGGTTCGGAGGCCCGGACGTGCTGGCCTCCCGCCAGGTGCCAGATCCAGTCGCCGGGCCCGGACAGGTCGTGGTGCGCACGTCGGCCGCGGACGTCCTGTTCGTCGACACCGCCATCCGGGCCGGGCGCGCCGCGGACTTCTTCCCCATCCGGCCGCCCTACGTCCCCGGCAACGGGATCGCGGGGCGGGTGACATCGCTCGGCGACGGGGTGGATCCCGGCTGGCTCGGCCGGGCCGTGGTGGCTCACACCGGAGGGCCAGGCGGGTCCGGCGGCTACGTCGAGCAGGCGGCCGTCGACGTCGGCGAGCTGATCCCGGTACCGGACGGCCTGGGGCTGCCCGAGGCCGCCGCGCTGCTGCACGACGGCTCCACCGCGGTCGGGCTGCTCGACCGAACCGGGGTCCAGCCGGGTGAGCGCGTGCTGGTCACCGCGGCCGCGGGCGGGATGGGGGTGCTCCTGGTCCAGCTCGCCCTGGCGGCCGGCGGCCAGGTCATCGGGGCCGCGCGCGGCGAGCGCAAGCTGGCGGCGGTCAGGAAAGCGGGTGGCGAGGCGGTCGACTACTCCGAGCCCGGCTGGGCCGGCCGGGTGCTCGAGCTCACCGGGGGCCAGCGCGTCGACGTGGTATTCGACGGAGCGGGAGGAGAGCTCGGAGCCACCTCGTTCGGCATCATCGCCGGTGGCGGCCGGTTCTCCGCGCACGGCATGTCCGACGGCGGGTTCGCCCGCCTGGACCCGGCCGAGGCCGGGCGCCGGGGCGTCACCGTGACCGGGATCGGCGAGTACGCACCCGCGGTCTTCAGGCGCCGGGCCGCCACCGCGCTGGCGGCGGCCGCGGCCGGGCGGATCAGGCCGTTCATCGGGCAGGAGTACCCGCTGGCC
>Ga0070741_10020460_pt1 | contig 10422 bp, 12 predicted proteins | sample Coa_R1_4_FD_66440 | JGI IMG/M metagenome (GOLD analysis project Ga0070741, IMG submission 66440) | Surface soil microbial communities from Centralia Pennsylvania, which are recovering from an underground coalmine fire - Coalmine... | ecosystem: Environmental > Terrestrial > Soil > Unclassified ... | reverse complement strand
TCAACGCCTTCGCCATCACCTTCGAAGGCCGCATCACCCCGAGCGCTACCTAACCGATGCCAAGATCGGATCCACCGTTAAACGGACAGACCCTAACCGGCCGCAGATGGGGTGTCCGGCAGCGCCCGCAGCGCTCAGTTCCGGTCGAGCAGGGTGTTGTCGGGGCTGCCTGCGATGCCCCAGAGGGTGAGCTTGACCAGTTCGGAGATGAGTTTCTCGCGGTCGGGCGCATCGCCGGCGGGAAACAGCAGGTTGCGGTAGACCGAGAGCCCCAGTGCCATCCCGACGATGGCGCGTGGGGCGATCCGGGGGTCGACGTCGGTGCCGGTGAGAGAAATCTTCTGGGTCATCAGCTCCTCGAGCTTCGCGAAGAACGCGCCCACGTATTCGCTCATGTCCGAGGACAGTTCGGTGTGATCGGTGAGGGTGAGCGCGGCGGCGGCGAGCAGCTTGTCCTCACTGAAGATCGCGTTCAGCAGACCGTCATAGAACTCGACCAGGTCCTGGTGGGTGTCCCTGCGTCGGCTGCGTCGCTCGACGCGGGTGTCGAGGTAGTACTCGATGAATTCCCCGAGCGGGGTGAGCACGGCGGCTTCGAAGAGGCCAGCCTTCGACGGGAAGTGCCGGTGCAGCGTCTTGGGTGTCACGCCGGCAGCTTCGGCCAGGTCCCGGGTGGTGGTCGCGCGGTAGCCCCGCGCACCGAACAGGTCGCGCGCGGTGGTCAGGATGCGGGCCCGGGTAGCTACCCAGTCGGTGCGTCTGCCCTGTTCGGCCTGCGCGGTCACGGGTGCAGCCTAGAGGCTCCGCAGCAAGACCCAGAACTAAATGTCGACAGCTGCCGTCATTTCTCGCTAGCTTGGTGCCGACTCGACGGGGGCGGTGCCCTGGGTGGGGGGAGGTGGCCGGGATGAAGGTCGGCTTCATGTTGCCGGGCATGGTGTCGATCGAGCTGAACCTGATCACGATGCGCGGGATCGAGGCATTGGGCCTGGACAGTGTGTGGCTGCCTGACCACCTACTCGGTCCGTTCCACCCGGAGTTGTGGTCGGCCGTGCCGGCGTCGGCGATGCTGACCGACCCGGACTCCTATATCGACCCGTTCTGCGCGGCGGCGGTGATCGGTCGGGAGACCGAGATGACCATCGGCACCTGTGTCACCGATGCCACCCGGCGGCGCGGTGCCGATCTGGCCCGGACGGCGTTGACGTTGCAGCAGAACGGGCGAGGCGACTTCGTACTGGGGGTCGGGTCCGGTGAGGCGGAGTCGTTACTGCCGTTCGGGTATCCGTTCGACCGCCCTGTGGGGCTGTTGGAGCAGGCGCTGCGGGAGATGCGGGCGCTGTTCGACACAGGCCGGATGCCCGGCGGGCACGGTGTGGGGCGTTCCGGCCTGGCGGCCGAGGGCCAGAGCAAGGTTCCGCAGATCTGGGTCGCCGCCCACGGGCCGCGTTCCCTGCGATTGACCGGGCGTTACGCCGATGGGTGGCTGCCGATGCGCACGACTCCCGAGCAGTGGGCCCAGCAGCGCGCGATCATGAACGACGCCGCGGCGGCCGCAGGGCGTCCGGCCCCTGTCGCCGGCCTGTTCCCCTTGGTGATGCTTGCCGAGTCCCGCGATACCGCCGCGGCGACCTACGAGCGGAACCCGATGGCCAAGATGTTGCTTATGTCCGCGCCCGCGTCGTTGTGGGCGCAGTTCGGGCTCGAGCACCCCTGTGGGAGTGAGTGCCGGGGATACGCGGACATGATCCCGCACGCACTGGACCCCGATGCGTTGCGCCAGAGCTTGCAGCGGGTGCCCCGGGAGATGGTCGAGGCGTTCATCATGATGGGCAACGCTGAGGAACTGGCCGCGCAGATCGCCCCGTACCAGGCGCTGGGGCTGGACTACCTGGTCATTGCCGACACCACCGGGCTGACTCAGGACCCGCGGACCGTCGCCTCCCTGATGCCCGAGTTGGTGAAGCTCAAAGCCCTGTTGCAGGACGCCCCGGTCCCGGCCTGACCAATCAGCGTCCCGTGAGGAGATCCCTATGGCACTGATCAACACCACTGACCTCGGGCAGGCCCGCAAGAACCTCACCGGGTGGCTGCGCGGGCAACTGCCCGGCGCCGCCGACGTGAGCGTGTCGGAGGTGACCTCGCCGACCGCGAGCGGGATGTCGAACGAGATCCTGATCTTCGACGCCTCCTGGACCGAGCACGGCGAACGGGTCGACAAGGGGTTCGTGGCCCGGGTCGAGCCGACGACGTGGGCGACGTTCCCGACCTACGACCTGCAATCCCAGGCGGCATTGATGTCGACCCTGGCCGCCGGCACCGACATCCCGGTCCCGGCGATCATCGGCGTCGAGACCGATACCTCCGTGCTCGGCGCCAGCTTCCTGGTGATGGAACGCGCCCACGGGCAGGCGCCGGCCGACGACCCGCCCTACACCGTCGCCGGTTGGGTCAGCGAGCTCGACGGAACTCAGCGGGCCGCCCTGTGGGACAACGCGCTGCGTCAGCTCGCCGCGATCCACGCGGTCGACTGGCAAGCCCTCGGCCTGGGGCATGTGAACCTGTCGCGCTGGGGTCAGCCCGGTATCGACCAGCAGATCGGGTACCTCGATCACCTGCGGACGTGGGTCATGGGCGAGCGAACCCACCCGGCAGTGGACGGGGCGTTCGAGTGGGTACGCGCCAACAAGCCCGCCGAGTCCGGCCCGATCGTGCTCAACTGGGGCGACGCGCGACCGGGCAACATGCTCTTCGACGACGCCCTGGCGGTGAGCGCAGTCCTCGACTGGGAGATGGCGTCGCTGGCTGCCCCCGAGGTCGACCTCGGGCTGTGGCTGTTCATGCAACGCCACCACACGGAAGGGATCGGAGCCCCGCTGCCCGAGGGCGTCCCCGACCACGCCGCCACCGCCCGCCGCTACCAGGAACTGACCGGCTACCAGCCCCGGCACCTGCACTTCTACGAGGTGTTCGCGGCCCTGCGCGGGTCGATCCTGATGTCCCGCTACGCCGACCTCATGATCACCGCCGGGATCCTGCCGCCGGACTCGGCGATGTGGACGACCAGCCCCGCCACCCAGCTGCTGGCCCGCATGTGTGAGCTCCCGCCACCGGATGGCACGAGTTCCAGCTGGATCGGCCGGCGCGGCTGAACCGACCGGCCTGGTCACCCCGGGCCACCCACCCTCCACCGACCAGAGACCCCATCAGGAGCTTCCACCATGGCCTGGACCGAGACCGCCGACGCCGTCGACGAGCACTTCCACGCCCGCAACGACGACCCCTGGTGGAACGAGTCCTCGTTCGTCACCTTCCGCATCCCCGACCGCAAGCTCATGGGGTTGCTCTACTACTACTTCCGCCCCAACCAGAACACCGCCACCGCCGGCCCGATGCTCTGGGACCCCTCGGGCGAGACTTTCTACACCATGGCCCACAACGGGTTCACCCAGCACATGCCGATCCCGGACGGTGCGGACATGTGCGACTTCACCCTCGACAACGGCTTCGCGGTGCAGATGATCGAGCCGCAGAAGATCTACCGGTTCACCTACGACTCACCCGGCTGCACCTACGACCTCACCTACACCTCCTCGTACGCCCCGCACTACCTGCGATTCGACGAGAAGAAGGGTGAGGTCGATGCGGGCATGTTCGACTTCGTCAAGGACGTGCCCGGCGACATCACCACCGGCCACTACGAGCACTACGGCCGGATGAACGGCACCCTCGAACTCAACGGCGAGCACATCGAGGTCCGCGACGCCGTGGTCTTCCGCGACCGCACCTGGGGCCCCCGCAAGATCATGCAGAACATGGACCGGCCACGCGGGGGCTACTCGCTGGGAATGGGCTGCGACGACAACGCCTTCGTCACCTTCGCCATCAGCGATCTGCCCTGGCAGAACGACCCGGTCGATGGCACCCACGACCCGATCACCTCAGGGTTCTACGTCAAGGACGGCGTCGGCGCGACCGTCGTGTCCGGGACCCGCCAGCGCCTCAGCGGCCCGAACGGCCGGCCGACCGGCGAGATCATCGACGCCACCGACGACATGGGCCGCACCCTGCACGCCGAAGGCGAGATCATCACCGCCCTGGAATGGCCGAACCTCTACAACGACTGCGCCACCTACTGGTGCTACGAACAATGGAAATTCGACGGCCACACCGCCGCCCCCGGCGAACTCCAAGACTGGATGATGGCCCGCCACTACCGGAAGTGGATGCACGAGCGGCGTACCTGACCGGCTGCAGGCGCGCCTGGCCCACTGTGGTTGACGTCAATCCTTGTATCGCCCACCACGAACGACGAGCGCATCCACCAGGGGACCGGCGAGCTCTCGCGGCACGGCGGCGGGCGGATGGGAAGCTGGGTACATGGCTGAGCCGCCGAGCAGCGACAAGTACCTCCGCCGAAAGGTCGAAGTCCGGGTGGCCGCCGCGCGCCTGTTCCGGCGGCACAGTTTCAGCGGTACCTCCATGGACATGCTTGCGGCCGAGATGGGTCTGAACAAGGGCACGCTGTACCACTACTACAAGAAGAAGCCCGACATCCTGTACGACATCATCATCAACCCGATGCGTGAGCTCGCGGACAAGATCGACGAGATTCCGCTGGACCGTCCGTTACCGGAGCAGATCACCGGGATCGTCGAGATCACCGTCAAGCAGGCGAGCGACTGGGAGGACCAGGTCGCCGTCTACTTCCAGGAGAGCCGCTACCTCGATCAATGGTTCAGCGAGGATCAGCTGGCCCTGCTGCGCAAGTACGAGGGTCGCTATGCCGAACGCCTTCGGCTGCTGCTGCGGCAGGGCCAGTCGACCGGATCGGTGATCGACATCGATCCGGTGGTGGTGCGCAACGCGCTCGCGGGCATGACCGGATTCCTGTACGCCTGGTTCGACCCGCACGGCCGGATCTCGCCGGAGGAACTGGGGAGGATGTTCGCGACGTTACTGCTGAACGGCCTGATGAGCCGTTAGGGCTTCGGCTCGATCTGGGCGAAGTAGAGGCCGGTGCCGTCGAACGGTGCGATGACTGATTCACGCAGGAGGCCGTGTACCTCGACGAGGCTCTCGGGTAGAACCGTGTCCAGTCCCTGACCCGCCTGTTCTCCGGGCGGGTCAGGTCGGCGGGGGTCCCCGAACGACGCCACGATCGGGAAGCCCGCGGATCGGGCGCGCCGGTTCGCCGCATAAAGGTCCTCGACCCCGAATGCGATCATGCCCAGGCCCTCACCTCTGGTGGCCAGCACGTGCTTACCGGCCCACGGTTCGCCCTCCCGGCCTGGCACCGGACAAATCAGCTCGAGACCGGCGCTCCAGCACAGCTGGGTGATGCAATTCTGCGGCGGCGCGATCACGATCGGCTCTTCCCAGTCCTCTGAGTCCAGTCCGAGGACGGAGTTCAGTTTCTCCCGCACATCATCGAGCCGCTCACGCGAGCGGTAGACGAAGACGACGTGATCGATCCGCTGGATGTTCTGCCGCAGCTCGGTGGCCGGCTTCATGACGGTTCGCGTACCCCGTACTTCCGTGAGGCCTCGGCGAGCAACTCCATCGACCGGCGGGGAGCGGGGAATTCGGCCGGGTCATAGCGCGGATGCAACGCTTTCAGCAGGCCGGGCACCACTACCCTGCCCAGGCCGGCGACAGCGCGCGCCCGCCGCAGACGGCTGCGCCAGACGTCCGGGATCTCGCCGGTCACCCGGTCCCAGCGAGCCATCTTGGCCGAGACCCGGCCGACGTAGCTGAACAGGTGGATCGTGGCGTACATGATGCCGTAGAGGCGGTACCAGTACGAGCCGTACAACTCGTGGAACAGGTGGTTGCAGACCGTGCGGTGCTCGTACTCCTCGGCGAAATGCCAGAGCCACAGGTAGACCGACGGCTGGTCCCAGTCACTGAGCCGGCCCCCGGAGTCCTCGAAGAAGTAGCGCGCGATGTAGGGACCGTGGGTCTCGAAACCCTCGGAGTAGGCCAGAGTGAACTTCGGGCCCTTCTGCTCGACGAACCGTGTGAAATCGGCGCGGATCTTCTTCTGCTCTGCTTCCAGCCAGGGATAGGCGTCCTGGAGCAGGTAGTTGTACTGCATGTGCAACCTGGCGTGGCGGCCTTCCTGCCAGGTGAAGTTGCGTACGTCGTGGCGCAGACCTTCAGCGCCCGCCGGTAGCTGCTTCTCCAGCGTCATGACCGCCTTGTTCATCATCCCCTCGAGGTAAGGGACGTAGCTGGACACAGCGTTGAACAGGTGCGCGTACTCCGGCTCGTTCGGGGTCCAGCGCACCTCGGCATCGGAGAAGTCGAGCTCGACGCGGCGAAGTTCCATGTCGTATCGGCCTTTACCTCGTCCTCCAGGGCACCCCAGGCGCCGGACACGGGCCATAGGGCTCGCCATGGTCCCCGCACCAGCCGCCGGAAAGCACCGGCGGATAGCCCTCAGGGAACGGGTCCGAAAGGATGACGCCTAGCTGCGGTAGGCCGAGCGGCAACAGCAGGAACACCACGTTCACGACCCCGATCACCGCCAGGACCCGCATCACGCCGGCGTAGCGGTCTACCCGCTCCACCCCGCGGTGGACCGGCAGCACCCCGTCGCGATCACCCACGTACTTCAACGCCGCCACCGTCACCCAGAACAACGGGGCGGCCAGCATCTCCACGAGCGGGAACTGGTACGTCTTCCCGCCCCACAACGACCAGTCGTGCACCGCCGCCGGGTAGGCGAACGTACCGGTGCGCAACGCGAAACCCTCCAACCCCAGGTCGGTCACCAACGACACCGCAAACGCCGGAACCATCAACACCGGCAGTCGTGCGGAGGGATGGCGCGCCGCGACCCGACGCATGACCGCCACGTTCAGCAGGACCACCGGAAGATGGAAGCCCAGATAGGTGGCCCCCACCCACAGGTACGGCACCGGAGTGAGCTCGCTGAACGGGGCGACTTGACCCGGGATGAACCGCACCCAGGACTCGACGTTGACGAGGTTGGTGCTGAAGTAGAAGCCCGGCCGTAGATAATTCAACATCGGGTCCAACCAGAGCATGCTGGCGAACCCGATGAGCAGCATCGCATTGGTGGTGACCCTGCGGGCCCGCAGCGCGCCCCGGACAGTCAGGCCGACGGTGACCACCAGGATCACACACAACGAGCCCTCGAAGATCTTCGCCCATATCCAGCCGGCTGATCCGACCTCGCGAAAGCGCACCAACTCGTGTGGACCGGCGATCAGGAACCGAACCCAGACGCTGGATTGCACGACCAGGACCAGCACGCCGATCGCCGCCCAGAACCACACCGCCCGGCTGTGGGCCGTTTGAGGTGACGCCGCGACGTCGGTCTGAGGCAGTGCTGCCCGGCCTACCATTTCGCGTCCTCGAGAGCGGTAGCTGCGGTCACCGAGCAGGCTAGGGCGAGGACCCTACCTGCGTCAACCAACCGGTTGGAAAGTCCTGCGGGACGTCGGCCAACGAACCTGAAACCGGTGCTCATCCAGCCATTCCCCACGGCCAGTAGCGGGAAGGCCACCAGACAACCAGTCGAGGCAAACCATTCAGGTGCTGCAGCGGAGCATCAGAAAGCCGCGACGCCACCGTGCCTGAACACCCGCTTGCGCTCCCGGTCTTCCGGCACCGCAATGGCGATCACGATCGCCTGTAGCGGGAACGGGGCCCACGTGCCGAGCGAATAGCAAAACATGGACGCGTTCAGTGACGAGCGCTCCCCTGACCGGGGATCTCCCGGGTGATCCCAAGACCTGCACTAAGCCGTTCGGGTGGGACCGCTGGTGTTGGTGTGACAGAAGGTGTTGAGTATGGCAGCGAGCCCGGCTGGTTTCTCTCCTGTTTCCAGCCGGGCTGCCCCGTGTCCGGGCCTCGAATCGTGTGGTGGCGACTTCCGACCGCCTTCCGCCGGGTGGGACGATCGCCCTCAGGACCATGGGCAGGCAGCCGAGGTCGATGCGACCCGGTCGGCCGACGACCGAACGCAGAGGATCACCATGACCGGAGGCGGGGAAGAGCACGGACTGGGAATCGTCACCAAGGTCAGCCCGCGGTCGGTCACCGAGACGGTTGCGCGACTCACCTCCCTGGTCGAGGAGAAGGGCCTGAGGCTGTTCGCCGTGATCGACCAGGCCGCGGAGGCGCGGCACGCCGGACTCGAGCTGCGCGAGACGACGCTGGTGCTCTTCGGCAGTCCGGCGGCGGGCACGCCGGTGATGGTGGCCTCACCGATGGCCGCGCTCGACCTGCCCCTCAAGGTCCTCATATGGTCCGACGACGGGCGGACACAGGTCACCTACCACTCGCCGGCCGCGCTCGCGGCCCGTCACCGGCTGAGCCCGGACCTGGCCCGCAACCTCGCCGGCATCGACCCGCTGACCGACGCCCTCATCGCCCCGTAACCACAGGCACGCCGACGATGACCGACGAGGGGCAACCATGATCGGATGACGCCGCGCGGCCGCTGCGAGCAGCTCGGCCCAGGGGACCTTGCCGGCGGGGCTCACGCCACGAGTGCGCCTCCGGCCGCGGCCCTCTCCGCGCCCTCCCGGTCGAGCTCCTTGATCATGAACCAGCTGGTGAGCGCGAGGTAGGCGCCCCAGATGACCACAGGAAGGTAGAAGGCGAGCAGGCCGTGGTATGCGAACGGCCCGCTCTTGAAGAAGGCAGGCCCCGCGGCACCCAGTAGCGCGAGTGCGCCGAAGAAGGTCGCCCACGTGAACCACCGGGGGATCATCGGTCGCGCCCGGTCGTCCATCAGCTCCACGGCGCCGGTGGCGATCATCTCGATCGCCAGGTAGATCCACCCGAGCAGGAAGGCGAACCAGGCCCAGTCGTACCAGGACTGGATGACGTCGGCGCCGGTCTCGGGTCGGTAGGCCGCGACGATCCAGGCGCAGGAGTTGAAGAAGATGATCAGGGAGATGAACACCCCGCACACCGCCGTGGTGATGGACCACAGCGGACGGCGTCCCTCGATCTTGGACAGCATGATGCCGAAGGCGATGGAGCCCGGGGTGAGCAGCCCGGCCGCGATGTAGAAGATCGTGCAGCCGATCAGGACGCCCCACCGGTGGGTGTCGCTGAACCAGACCTTGGTGCCCTCCAGACCGAGGTCCGCGGGGGCGGGAAGGTAGAAGTGGGCGATGCCCAGCCAGCCGACGGCGGTGAGCGCCACGAAGACGAAGTTGCAGTAGAGCCCCAGTTTCTGGGAGCCGAGCCGTTCCCTGTCCCGCACGGTCAGACCTCCATCAACGAACACGCACGTCCCACTGACATCTGGTTGCGGTAGTGCACCAGCCCACGCCGCCCGAAGCCAGCGGGGCCACCCGGCTCAGCTACCTCTCCCCTCCCCAGGGGGTATCTCAGGTGTACGCCACCAGAAGATCTTCGCCACTGGAGGGGCGCAGACCGTCCGGCCGACCGGCGAAGTAGCGCTCGGCGAGCACGCTCCCCGGCACGTGACGCGCATCCTCGAACCCGGCCTCACGCGCCAGGGCGAGCATCTCGTCGGGAGTGTAGAAGCTGACGAACGGCGTTCCGGCTGCCTGCGCGCCCCGCTGGGACGTCCGCAGCCCGGGGCGATCCGCATCGGCGACCAATTCGGGCGGCAGCAGGAAGGTCATGGCCAGCGTCGATCCGGGTGCGAACCCGGCGACCTCGCGCAGGGTGGCCGCCGTGGCCTCCTTCGAGATGTACATGCTCACACCGGCCGAGGCGACGACAGCGGCGCGGGACACGTCGAAGCCCGCGACCGGCAACCGCTGCCACCAGGACACGCCAGCGTCGAAATCGACCGGCACCAGCCGAAGCCAGCCGGGTATGCCGTACCCGAGGTCGGCCAGGCGCCGCCGCTTCCAGGCCTGCGTGCCGGGTCGGTCCACCTCGAACACCTCGAGGTGGCAGGCGATCTCCGGCCGCCGTTGCGCGAAGGTGTCCAGGCCCGCGCCCAGGATGACGTACTGCCGGACGCCCCGATCGGCCCGCTCCGCCACCAGGTCCTCGATGAACCGCGCCCGGGCGACGATGGCTGCCCTGAAGCCGGCGGTGGCGTCCGGGTCCATATCGGGACGGGTTCGCCAGTCCGGGGGCGGGTCCACGAGCCACAGACCCACCTCGTCGGCGAGCACGGGCGGCGGGGCATCGACCTGAACGTGCATCGCGCGCCACAGAGCGACCCGGACGGCCGTGTTGTCCGGAGGATCTTCGCTGTCCGGATGCTGTTCCGTCCGCACGCCCGTCACGCTCCGGCTCTCTCCACGACCGGGGCCGGCCGAACGACCTGGAGTCGGATCGCGGCGGTCAACGCCTGTCGCGGGCCTCGGCGCGTGGACCGACCAGAGGGTTGTCCGGTTTGTACCGGACATCGACGACCATGATCTCCCGCACGTAGTCGACGTCCTCGACGATGTG
>Ga0070741_10020459_pt1 | contig 10423 bp, 9 predicted proteins | sample Coa_R1_4_FD_66440 | JGI IMG/M metagenome (GOLD analysis project Ga0070741, IMG submission 66440) | Surface soil microbial communities from Centralia Pennsylvania, which are recovering from an underground coalmine fire - Coalmine... | ecosystem: Environmental > Terrestrial > Soil > Unclassified ... | reverse complement strand
GTCCGATCCGCCGGGCGAGCGCGACGAGATCGGGGGCGAGCACGCGGGGCTCGACCGGCGCCGCGCCCATCGCGCCGATGCCCCGTTCGTGGACGAGCATCGTCTGCGCGACCGTCCAACCCTGGTCGACCTCGCCGATGAGCGCGTCGTCGCCGACGACCACATCGTCGAGGAACTCCTCGCAGAAGCCGGCCTCGCCGTCGATCTGGACGATCTGGCGGATCGTCAACCCCTCGGCGTCGGTCGGGACGGCGAACCAGGTGAGACCGCGGTGTTTGGGGACATCCCAGTTGGTGCGGGCGAGGCACATGGCGAAGTCGGCGTAGTACGCGCCCGTGCTCCAGATCTTCGAACCGTTCAGCACCCACCGGTCGCCGTCACGCGTCGCCCGGGTGCGGATGCCCGCGAGGTCTGACCCCGCCTCGGGCTCCGAGTAGAACTGGCACCAGATCTCCTCGCCCGACAGGATCCTCGGGATGTGACGTTCGAGGAAGGCCGGCGACGCGTGCACGAGCATCGAGCGCGCGATCGGCCCGAACGTGACGCTCCCCGCGCCGCCGAAATCGGGAGTGACGAACTCGGCCGCCTCCTCCCGGAACACGCGCTCGTGCGCCGCCGTGAGACCGCGGCCGCCGTACTCCTTCGGGAACGAGATCCCGGCGAGACCGGCGTCGAACAGCTTGCGCTGCAGGGCCCGGCTCCGGGTGATCTCCTCGGGCTTCTTCGTCTCCGTTCGCGCCGCGAAGGTCGCGCCCGCGGCGCGGGGTTCGAGGTTGGCGTGGATCCACGATCGGACCTCGGCGCGGAACTCGTCGAGGCTCACGGTTTCGTCGGTCATCTCCGCCTCCTCACAGCCCGGCCAGCACGCACAGCCGCTCGCGGTGCCACGCGGGATCGCCGAAGAGCGCCGCGTCCGTGGTCAGGCGGCGCAGGTAGAGGTGCTGGTCGTGCTCCCAGGTGAACCCGATCCCGCCGAAGACCTGGAAGCAGTTCTGCGCGAGGTCGATCCCGGAGTCGCCCACGAACGCCTTGGCCATGCTCGCCGCCTCTGGCCCGTAGGGGTCCCCGGTGCCGAGGGTGCGGGCGGCGGCCAGCGCGACCGCCTTGCTCATCTCGAGCAGCAGGCTCATGTCCGCCAGCAGGTGCTTGACGGCCTGGAACGATCCGATCGGGCGCCCGAACGCGATGCGGTCCTTGGCGTAGGCGACAGTCATCTCGAAGTCGCGGTCCATGGCGCCAACGGACTCGGCGACGGTGAGCGCGCAGGCGATCGCCAGCTGGTCGGCGACGAGGTCGGCATCGCCCGGCGTCCCGACCAGTGACGACGCCGGCAGCTCGACGCCGTCGAGGTGCACCTCGGCGTAACGGCGGGTCAGGTCGAGCGAATCGAGGGCGACGACGCGAACGCCCGGCGTCTCCGGCGGCACCAGCAGCTGCACCGGCCCGCCGTCCGTCGCCGCGGTCACCAGGAGCCACGCGTGCGCGTCGCCCGCCGCGACGTACGTGCAGTGCCCGGTGAGCATGTACGTGCCGCTCCCGGCGATCGCCCGCGCCGGGCCGTCGAGCTGCGGGCGGCCCGGTGGCGCGGCGACGACCCATGCCGCGGAGGAATCGCCCGCCATCAACGCGGGGAGCACCTTCTCGCGGTGCTCGTCGGTCCCGGCGAGCGCCAGCGCCCGGGCGACGACGTTGGTGCCGACGAACGGGTCGGGCTGCAACGTCCGGCCGCGGGTGTAGGCGACGAGCGCGGCGTCGAGGACGCCGTTCCCCGAGACGCTGCCGCCACCGAGACCCTCCGGGACGAGCAGCGAGTACCAACCGAGCTCCCCCGCGCGGCGGCGGTAATCGGTCGCGAAGCCGCCGTCGTCGAATGCGCGCTCGCGCACGCGCGTGAGCGGGTAGGTGTCGTCGACGAAGCGGGCGGACGCGTCGAGCAGCACCCGCTGGTCGTCGGTGATCTCGTCGTCCATCAGCGTCCGTCAGTCCTTTCCGGTGGGCGCCGTCGTCTCGAGGAGGCCCCTCGTCGCCGATCAGGCGCGGAAGCCGTCGGTGAGGCCGGTGAGCCCCGTCGGCGCGTGCGGCCCGAAGCACGCCTGTTCGAGGACGCCGACGCCGGTGCGCCCGCCCATCGTCGCGATCACCAGGTTCTGCATGTGCAGCGACGAGAAGTCGACCGGGTCGAAGTCGTCGAGCTTGATCGACTCACGGCCTGTCTCGAGCTCGCCGTGGTTGGTGCCGTGCGCCCAGTAGGGATGCGAGTACCCGATCCCGCGCATGCGGAACGTGAACACCTTCCGGAGCTCGATGTGCACCTCTCCCTCGGTCGGGTCGACGAACCACAGCTCCGCGGTCCTGATCTCGCGCCGCCCGGGCTCGAACTCGAGCGCGTACCGGATGTCGCGGCATTCCCGCACTCCCGCCGTGCTCCACGGGACCGCGCCCGCGGGCATGGGGTCGAGCACGAGCGCCGACTCGAGCCAGCGGGACCCGTCCGCGTTCTCGTGCAGGGCGAGGTGGGTGAACCGGTCGCCGAAGTGCAACGGCGCCCACAGCCAGAACGCCTGTGGCGCCTGCCGGCCGCGGTTGGTCTCGAGCTGCTGGCCGACGGGCCGCATCCCCCACGAGCGGTCGCGCGTCCCGGGCACGTCGTCGGGGTCGACGCGCAGCTCGTCGCCGTCGACCGAGATCGTGCCCTCCCAGGTGCCCCACTGGGTCAGCCGGGTGTGGTCCATGACGAGGATGCCCTGGGGCGAGATCCGGCGCTGGCGGGGCTCCTCCACCGCGACCGTTCGGGCCCGAAACGTCAGGTCGCACTCGATGCCGTGCTCGTTGGGTTCGACGACGTAGCGGATCGTGTGGATCGGCTCCACCACCTCGATCCGGATCGGCCCGACTGCAGTCGAGCGGTCCGTCGGCATCGCGCCGGACACGAACACCGAGTGCTCGACGCCGTCGCGCACCAGGCTGAAGGCGCCGTCGATCACACCCCGCACCGGGTAGTGGCCCATCGCGGCGCCGAAGTAGAACTCGCCGTCCTTCTGGTGGCCGTTGAACCAGTAGCGGTCGTAGTGGTTGGGGTCGCCGGTCGCGGGGTGCGCGATGGGATCGGCCGACGGGTGGATGGGATAGTCGTCGAAGGGGCTCAGCACGTTCAGGTCTCCATCGGGCTCGGTGTGAAGGTGACGGGCATGCGTTCGAGGCCGCTCACGAAGTTCGACCCCCGCCGCGGGAGGTCCGCGCCGTCGGCAAGTTGAACGTCCGGGAGCCGCCGGAGCAACTCCCCGAACATCACCCGGCACTCGAGCCGGGCGAGGGAGGCACCGAGACAGAAATGGGTACCGAAGCCGAAGGCGACGTGCGGGTTGGGCCGGCGCCGGATGTCGAAGCGTTGCGGGTCCTCGAAGATCTCCTCGTCGCGGTTGGCGGACGGGTAGAAGTCGATCACCGACCCGGAAAATATCTAGATGTAAAGGAGCCGGCAACTATGCCCCGGGACGGTGCTCGAACCCCAGCGTGACCTGACCGGCGTGCTCGGGCTCGATCACGAAGCAGACCCGGTGCGGACCGTGGTACGGGAACGCCTCGCTGGTGTACTTCCGCGCGATCGCGTCCATGTAGGCGTTGTCGGTGTCCGGGCGCACCTCGACCACGCGGCCCTGGATCGCCGCCATCCGGTACGGGTTCTCGAGGTCGACGACCGACAGCGCGACGCGCGGGTCGCGCTGCATGTCCTTGGCCTTCCACGTGCTCGTGTCGGTGCACACCAGGATGCGGTCGCCCTCGACGCCGACCCACACGACCCAGTTGCGGGGCGACCCGTCCTTGCGGAGCGTCGCGAGGTGCACGTAGTTCGGGCCGTCGAGGATGGCGCGGACGTCCGGCGGGATCGGGACCGGCATCCCCCGAGGTTAGCGAGCCTCCCGCCTCGCCCTCCCGACTGACGTACCGGCTCCTCAGTCAACGCCAAGCGTTCTCGCGATCTTCGAGGTCGGCCCCGGCCGGTGCGCCGATGCTCTTCGTGTTCCGGACGATGTCGGGCTCGTCGCCGACGAAGTAGGAGCGCTGCAGGTAGACCTCGACGCGGTGGATGAGGCCGTCGGGGCCGAGGTCGAGGACGATGGCCTCGTCGGTGCGGCGCGGGCGGCCGTCGACGTTCATCGTCTCGGAGAGCTGCGCGACCGCGCGGGCACCGTCGGCCCAGATGCGCTGCACGTCCTGGCGGTAGTCGTCGATCGCCTCGATCGTCTCGGCCAGGAAGTCGCGGTACTCGTCGCGCCCGTTCTTGATATCGCGGTACGGCCCGACGCGGACGACGTCGTCCGCCAGGCACGCGGCCATCGAGTCCCAGTCGAACGCGCGCATGCGGTCGAAGAACCGCGTGACGGCGTCGAGCGCGTCCGCGGGCGTTGCCTCCGGTGTCATGGTCACCTCCCGATCAGCCGGCGAGCTTCGGCATGACCTCGTCGACGACGCGCCGGAGATACGGCCACGCGACGTCGGGTGGCACGCCACCGCACAGCGGGTGCAACGGCAGCACGAACGACGTGCGGACGTGGTCGACGGCCTCGGGGACCGTGAAGATGCGGTGCGCGCCGCGCTCGGCCCGGAGCTCCTCGGGCGTCCTCGAGTACGAGAGGCTGGCGACGTTGGTCGCACCCTCGTTCCACTCGCCGTAGGAGAGCACGTCGTTCATGAGGTAGGGGCCCAGCTCCGCCCACGCCTCGTCCTCGTCGTCGGAGACGAAGACCGTCATCGGCGTGCGCGGCTGCGGGATCGTGCACTGCCCGGGTTCTCTGCCGGCGGCGCGCGCGGCGTCGGCGTAGGCCCCCTCGATGCCGGGCGCGACGCCGGAGCCGAAGAAGTCGAGGCCGTGGCTGCCGGCGCGCCGGGCCGCCACCCTCGACGCGCCGCCCCACGCGATCTTCGGGCCGCCGGGCGTGAACGGAGCCGGCGTGACGCGGACCCGGTCCGTCGCGACCGACGCCGCCTCGAGCACGGCGAGGATCCGGTCGAGCTTCGTGTCGGCGAGCGCACCGCGGTCCGCGTAGGGCAGGCCGAACAGCTCGTACTCGTCGGGCCGGTACCCGATCCCGAACACGTACGACACGCGGCCCCGACTCAGGTGGTCGAGGACGATCATCTCCTCGGCGAGGCGCACCGGGTCGTAGAGCGGCAGCAGCGCGGCGCCGACGACGATCGGCAGCGACGTGGTGCGGGCGGCCATCGCGGTCGCGAGGAGCAGCGGCGTGGGCAGGTAGCCGTCGGGCGACGCGTGGTGCTCGGAGATGACGACGGCCGCGCACCCCCGGCCCTCGGCCCACTCCGCCATGTCGACCGCCGCCGCGTACTGGTCGGCGACCTGTTCCGGTCCCTTGCCGGGCACCCGCAGGTCGAAGCGCATCGTGAACATCCTGGCGAACCCCCGGGTCGCGGACGACGTGCGGGAGCGTATCGTCCTGGCATGTTCGTGCCCTCCGGGAAGATCGTCGTCGAGGCCGCGCTCAACGAGCAGAGCGCGAAGGCCGACAACCCGAACGTCCCCATCACCCCGGAGGAGTGCGCCGCCGACGCGCTCGCCGCGGCCGAGGCCGGCGCCGCGATCGTCCACTTCCACGCCCGCGATCGGGAGACGGGTGCGCTGCTCAGCCCGGGCACCGAGGTCTACGCGGCCGCGATGCGCCTCATCAACGAGGAGCGGCCCGACCTCCTCGTGTACCCCACGTACACGGGCGCCGCGACGCCGGCAGAGCGGTTCGTGCACATCGCGACGCTCGCCGACGACCCGACCGTCCGGCTGCGCGCCGCCACCATCGACCCGGGCGCGACGAACTTCAGTTTCTTCGACGAGGACGCGCGTCGGTTGATCGGCGACGGGACCTTCGGCGTGCCCCACGAGCACCTTGCCTACTTCCTCGACCTGTGCGCGAAGAAGCGCATCCAGTACAGCGTCGTCGTACGCGAACCGGGTCACGTCCGGATCGCCGTCGCCGCCCACCGCATGGGATGGATGACCGGGACGATCCTGTTCAAGCTCAACCTCGCCGACCACGCGTTGTGGGGCCTGCCACCGTCGGAGGCAGCGGTCGACGCCTACATGGGCATCGTGCCCGACGACATCCCGTACACGTACATGTCGTACACGTACGGGCCGAGCCACTGGGACATGGCCCGGCTCGCGATCCGCCGCGGCGCGCACGTGCGCGTCGGCCTCGGCGACAACCCGGTCGAGGCGGACGGATCGCGCCCGACGAACGCGGCGCTCGTCGCCCGCGTCGTGGAGTTGGCAGCCGAGCACGGGCGGGAACCCGCGACCCCCGCCGAGGCGCTCACGATCCTGGGCGTGCCCACCGCGGTGTGAGCGACTCCCAGGACATCTCGATGGTTGGCTCTCTCGACCACCACGAACGATTGTGCGGAAACCCGTCGCCAAGGGGGATTTCGGCACAGACGCGGAGGGCGCGGGTCAGGCGCGCGGTTCCTTCGGGAGGCCGAGCACCTTCTCGCCGACGGTGTTGCGCACGATCTCCTCGGTGCCGCCGCCGATGCGGGCGCCGGGTGTCGAGAGGACGTACTCGTTCCAGGCGAACGAACCCCATTCCCCCGCGTCGGCGGCGAGCCGGGGCCCGAGCACCTCGGTCAACATCCCGACCAGCTCGGCGTTGTGGCGGCACGAGTGCAGCTTCAGCACCGACATCTCCGGCCCCGGCGTGACCCCGGGTCGCAACGACGCGCGCCACCGCTCGACCAGGAAGTGCTTGACCCGGTCGCCGATGTAGAGCTGCGCGAGCCGTTGGCGCTGGCGAGCGTCGCTCCGGTCGCCGAAGGTGTCGACCACGCCCACCAGCCGTTCGAACGGCTCGATCCCCCGCCCCGACGAAGGCGCCCGGGTGGCGATGGTCCGTTCGTTGCCGAGCGTCGTGAGGATCACACGGAACCCGCCGTTCACGTCGCCCACGCGGTGCGAGTCGGGCACGCGCACGTCGGTGAGGAAGACCTCGTTGAAGTTCGCCGACCCCGTCATCTGGCGCAACGGCCGGACCTCCACCCCGGGCGCCCGCATGTCGACGAGGAACGTCGTGAGGCCCTGGTGCTTCGGGACGTCGGGATCGGTCCGGCACACGGCGAGCCCGAGATCGGCGATCTGCGCGCTCGAGGTCCAGACCTTCTGGCCGTTCACGACCCACTCGTCGCCGTCGCGGACGCCACGCGTTCTCGCCGAGGCCAGGTCGGAGCCGGCGTTCGGTTCGCTGAACAGCTGGCACATCACCAGATCGCCGCGGTACAGCTTGCGCAGGTATGCCGCACGAAGGTCGGCACTCGCGTGGGCGAGAAGTGCCGGCCCGATGAAGCCCACGGCGATCGTCAGCATCGACAGATTCGGGATCTCGTAGCGAGCCTCCAGCTCCTGGTACGCGGTCGCGTGCGCGGCTGTGAGGCCGCGGCCGCCGTACTCGACCGGACCGTCGATCCACCCGAACCCCGCGTCGAAGCGCCGCGCCGCGTAGGCCTTGGCCTCGGCGAGCTGCGCCGAGGCTCTCGACGCCTCGACCTCTTCCAGGATGTTCACGCGGTCGGAGCCGACTCCCCAGACGAAGGCCTCGTCCGAGGCGTTGCGCGCCCGGCAGTTGGCGTCGAGGAAGGCGCGTGCCTCGGCGAGGAGGCCGTCGACCGTGATCGTGCTCACCGGTTCACCGGTTCACCGGTTCACTCGTCACGAGCTCAGCAGGTCCGCCTGGATCGTGACCCGGTTCGAGGTCTTGCAGTCCATGGTCCCCGGCTTCTTCGGGTACTCGCGGGTGAACTTGCCGCTCTTCACGTCGAGGATCATGAAACAGGTCGACACCAGCTTGTTGCCGGGGTCGACGGTGCCGTACATGCCTCCCGCGTTGAAGCTGTGGGTGGCGCGCAGCGCTGCGAGGAAGTTCGCCCGGGTGAGGCCGTTGACGCCCTTCTCCTTCACGACCTGGTCCGCGACCTGCTTGAAGAGCAGGGTCGAGGCGAAGCCCCACATCGCGAAGCCGTTGATCTTGTCCTTGCCGACGTACTTCACGAAGTTCGCGAGGGTCTTGTTGTACTTCGCCTCTTCGAACGGCAGGTAGGTCATCGAGATGCGCGTGCCGTCGGTGACCGCGCCGGCGGCGAGGAGCTTCGGGTCGTAGCACTGCAGCAGGCAGGTCCAGAGGAACTTCGGGTCCGTGAAGCCCTGGAGCTGCGCCTCCTGTCGCATCTCGACGACGTTGTCGACCGGGGTCCCGGTGAGGTTGTAGTTGTCGCCGCCGGACTTGATCTGCTGGATGACCGGCGTGTACTGCGCCTGGGTGGCGCGGCTGGTCATCGGGACCGTCTTGTCGATCTTGATCCCCGCCTTCTGGGCGAACAGCCCGAGGGCGGTGGACGCGGTCTGGGTCGCCTTCGAGTCGCTGCTGACGATCTCGGTGCCGTGGAGCGGTCCGTACTTCTTGTTCAGGTACTTGCTGTCGCCGCCGAGGCCGATGTAGGTCTGCGGGGCCTTGTCGCGCGTCGTGCAGTCGATCTGCGATCCGTTCAACGGGTAGATCACCGAGCCGCACGAGTCGAGGTAGCCACTGGTGACGGCCGGGATGTCCGGGAGCCCGGTCGCCTGGCCCGCCTGGTCCTTGCAGCCGACGACGTCGTCGATGTTGGTCACGAGGAACGCGCCCGTGCCGACGAGCGCGAAGTCCTGGCCACATGCGCTGATGAAGGCGTTGCGCGTCTCGTTGGGGTTGAGGTGGGAGTCGATGAAGTCCATCACCACCTTGCGGCCGCCGATGCCACCCTGCGCGTTGATCAGCTTCACCGCGCCGGTGACGCCGTCGACGCCGCCTTTCATGAGGCCGGGCGCGATCGAGTTGTCGACGTCGGCGACGGTCGCGATGTGGATGGTGCCGGAGTCGACCCCGACGTCGGTCGCCTTCGGCGTCTCCTTGGCCGCCGCGCCCACTCCGGGGAGCAGGGCGAGCGCCGCCGCGAGCACGAGGAGCGCGATCAGCACGCGGCCGGTCAGGTTCGACAGCCTCAAGGTTCCCCCCCAGGTCGTCCTCGGGACCGCCGGGAGACTCCCGGTCAGCTCTTTTCGGTCAAGATGTCAGACTTTTTGGGAGGGGTCAAGGCAACCCCCGGGTGGGTGGAGCGGCGACGCGCCGGCGGTCTCCCCGACGATCCCCGTCGACCCGGTCGTCGGTGCGCGACCGGTCCACTTCAGGGGTTCAGGGCGTCGCGGAGGCTCAGGGGAGGTGCAACGGTACGGAGCTGAACCCGCGCACCGTACTCGTCTGCACCCACCGGAGCTCCGACTCGTCGACCTCCCATTCCGGGAAGCGCGCGAGCGTCGCGGCGAGCGCGATGCGGCCTTCCATGCGTGCCAGCGCGGCGCCGAGGCAGAAGTGCGCGCCGTAGCCGAACGTGATGTGCCGCCGGATCTCCCGGCGCACGTCGAACACGTCGGGAGCGTCGAACTCGCGGTCGTCGCGGTTGGCGCTCCCGTTCAGCATGAGCACCTTCGAACCCGCCGGGATGTCGACGTCGTGGATACGGGACGGCCGGAGGGTCCAGCGCCCGTTGACGGGCGACGGCGCCTCGTACCGCAGGAGCTCCTCGATCCCGTTGGGGATCAGCGCGGGGTCCTGCACCAGGAGGCGGCGCTGGTCGGGGTACCTGGCGAGCGTCACGGCGGCGAAGCTGAGCAGGCGGGCCACGGTCTCGGAGCCCGCACCGGCGAGGAGGATGACGAAGGCGGCGATCTCGACGTCGTTCAGGCGTCGGGTCGTGCCGTCGTCGTCGACCTCCGCCTGCGCGAGGACCGACACCATGTCGTCGCCGGGGTTCGCGCGTCGTTCGCGGAGCATCTCGGTGGCGTACTCGAACACGGCCTGCATCGCGGCCGCCGCCGCGGGCGTGGGCTCGGCGGAGTCGTCCTCGCGGTGGAGCAGGTCGTCGAACCAGCGCCGCATCGTGTCGCGGTCGGCGCGGGGGACGCCGAGCATCTCGCCGATGACCATGGGTGGGAGCAGCGCGCCGAACTGCTCGACGTAGTCAAAGCCGTCGGATCCGACGAATTGGTCGAGGTACGCGTCGACCAGCTCGCCGATGTGCGCCTCGAGCCGGGAGATCCGGCGCGGCGTGAACGCCCGGCTGACGAGCTTGCGCATGGTGTCGTGCTCGGGCGGGTCCATGAAGATGACGAGCGGGAAGTCGGCCGGGCGGTCCAGCGTCTCGAGCATGACCCCGTGCGTCGAGCTGAACGTTGCCGTGTCGTGGTAGGCCCGCCACACGTCCTCGAAGCGCGACAGCGCGAAGAACTGGTACTTCTCGTTCCAGTAGACGGGCTGCTCGTCGCGCATGCGGCGCCAGACCGGGTACGGGTCGCGGTCGAGCTCGGGGTCGAAGGGGTCGTACGAGAGGG
>Ga0070741_10020458_pt1 | contig 10423 bp, 9 predicted proteins | sample Coa_R1_4_FD_66440 | JGI IMG/M metagenome (GOLD analysis project Ga0070741, IMG submission 66440) | Surface soil microbial communities from Centralia Pennsylvania, which are recovering from an underground coalmine fire - Coalmine... | ecosystem: Environmental > Terrestrial > Soil > Unclassified ... | reverse complement strand
ACCGACACGATCAACAACGACATGATCACCGTCGGAACACCCGGCGTGCCCGAGATGTCCGCGGGGATGGTGATCGACGGCACGGTGGTCCCGTCGTTGCCGACCTGGACGATCAAGAGCTACTCGTACAAGGTCGATGGCCAGGGCACCTTCACTACCATCCCGGTGCCCGATCCCGGAGCGGGAAGCACCATCGAGCTGAATGCGCTCATCCCGCAGGCCGTGCTGAAGGGCCTCGGGCTGCTGCAGGGACCGCACAACGTGACCGTCCATGCCACCGAGACCTTCGACGGGGGCAACGACCGCACGGGTGCCGACATCACCCTGCCGTTCACGTGGATCGACCCGAGCACAGGTGGGCCCACGGCCACGATCGACAAGGTCACGCCTCCGATCGCTGGCCCGTCGTCGGACAACTCGGCCAACATCAACTACTTCCCGTCGGTCCGAGTCGAGGGCACGCTAAATGATCCCTTGGCGGCGATCGCCGGGGCGGAGATGTTGTACCGCCCGCTGTTCGACAGCCTCGGCCATGCCCTGCCCGATGCGGCTCCAACCCACGCTGACGACGGCACCGGTACGGAGGTCAATCCGTCGGCCGGCGTCTGGGACGTCCCGCCGGCGTTCGCCAACGGCAACGCCAAGTTCTATGTGGAGATCCCGTCCTCGGAGTTCAACGGGATCGCCTCCGGCGGAATCGACGTATGGGTGCACGGCAAGGACGTTTCCGGGCAATGGGGCCCGTGGACGCACCAGGTGGTCAACCTCGACAAGGTGCCCCCGACGGTGTCCACCGGCTTCCTGACCGGGCCGAGCGTCTCCGTCCCCAGGACCGACACGTCGATCATCTTCTTCTTCTTCAACCTTCCGGTGAGGGTGACGCTCGGGAGCAGCACTGTCTTCGACCCGTTCGTCCAATCCGCTGATTTCGGCAAGCCGGTCAGCGGCGTCGGCATCCCGCCCGGCGCGACCGTTGGCACCATCTCGGGCAGCCTGTTCACGACCTCCCGCCGCTTCACGATCGTCGTCCCTTCAGGGTCGCCGAACGCGACGGCGACGCAGCCGCAGCCGGCGTCGATCACCATCGGCAGCTACACGCTGAACATCACGGCCTCGGACCCGCTCGCGGTGCTCCCCTGCACCGGCGGCCCGGGGTACCACATGGACCCAGCAGCGAGCCTGCAGCGGACCAGCGCGATCGTGATCGACCCAGCGGCAACGGCTGCCGACATCGGGAAGTCAGTGACCGGGAACGGCATCCCAGGCAACACCACGATCATCGGCTTCACTGCCAACCCAAGCCCGCGGTTCACCATGAGTAATCCCGCAACGTTCCCCATCGCGGGCTTCCCCAACCGCACCGCCGAGACGGTGACGATCGGCGGTCCGCCGACGCTGCCGGCAGGCTGTGGAGGGGTGCCGAGGAACAGCAACGTCGTCGCCGTCGAGTGGACGGTCAGCTACGCCGACGTCATCGACAACCCGAACCCGAACGACTTCACCGCCTGGCTCGGTGGCCCGTTCGGGCCCGGTGGCACCCCGCTGCCTGCGCCGTCCAACAACCCGCCGAGGTTGAACATCGACATCAGTGGTGGGCCACAGCCGTACACTCCACCGGCGACGGTCGACTTCAGGGTGAGGGATGGCGCAGGGAACTGGAGCAACTGGTTCAGCACCAACATCCCCGGAGGCGGCTTCGGGGGTGGGGCGGCAGGCGACTGATGCGGGCCCGGGTTCACAACGTGGGGGGGCGGCGGTGAACGCCGTCGCCCTCCCCCGGGGCCGTAAGACTCCGTCGCCCAGGGTGACGCGTCGGCGCCGGCTCGCCGCCGCCGCCGTGCTCCTTGCCCTCGGGACGGTCATCGGCATCCGCTACGCCACACGTCCGACGTCGACCGTCGCCGACACCGGCACTCCGCAGTACGTGCCGGTGCCGGACAACCCGGCGATCGACCAGGCGTGGGGCATCAAGATCAAGCAACTCATCCTCGGCGCTGACCGGGGCATCCTCGACATGCGCTACCAGGTCGTGGACGTCGCCAAGAGCTCCCGGATCCACGGCGGCGCGACCGCCAACCCTGACCCGGCTGTGGCAACAAAGGCGCTGCCGACCTTCATCCGCGAGTCGGACGGGCTGAAGATCCTGCCCAGCTCGGCGATGATGCACTTCGAGCACTTCCACTTCCAGACCGAGAAGCTGGGCAGCACCTACTCGATCCTGTACGGCAACTCCGGTGGCCTGCTCCATGTGGGCGACAAGGTCACCATTCGGATGGCGGACGGGCTTGAGATCAAGCACGTGGTCGTCGCCAACTAACGAGCGACTGACCAAGTCCACGAGGGTGGCACGCGCTGGGGGCGTGCCACCCTCGCGCGTGGGGCGCGGGGTCAGAGCGGTGCGGGCTAGAGAACGCCCGGGTCAGGCGAGGCGCGGTTGGTTCGCCGTGCCGCCGCGGTTGACGCAGTAGCCCAGGCCGCGCACCGTCTTGATGGCGTCTCGGCCGAGCTTCGCTCGCAGCTTGTGCACGTACATCTCGACGTACGTCGATGACCGGTCGTCGGTGATACCCCACACGCCCTCGAGCAGCTCCTCGCGCGAGTAGACGTCCTGGCCCTCGCCGAGCAGGTGGCTGAGCAGGAGGTACTCGTGCTCGGTCAGGCGCACCCACGCACCGCCGCGTCGGGCGCGACGACGCATGGGGTCGAGGGCGAGGCCGTGCCGCAAGCTCTGGCCCTCCTGACGGGGCCGTCCTTCGGCGACCCGCACCTCGATGCGCGCCAGCAGCTCCTCGAGGTTGAACGGCTTGCCGACGAAATCAACTGCGCCGGCCTCGAGGCACTCGACGCGGTCAGCGACGGTGTCGCGGCTCGAGATGACGAACACCTTGCGGTCGGGGCGCTCCTGGCAGATCTGATTGAGGACCTTGCGGCCGTCGCCGCCGGGCAGGAGCAGCTCGAGCAGGACGAGTGCGTAGTCGCCGGCGACCGCCAGTTCCGCAGCGCGGCGCCCGCCTTCGATCCGGTCGATGACGTAGCCGCGCCCGATGAGCGCGTTGGCGAGCAGCGCCGCGACGCGGTCGTCGGGGTCGACGACAAGGATCCGCTCCAACCCGCCCTCCGTCTCGGGGGGCTCCCGTCCCGCCCCGCTGCGTGAACCGTACGAAATCCCGCCTTGGGGATCAATGAGAATCCTGAATGAGCCTGAACAATTCCTGCACAACATCAGCTTCGGTGGGCGAAGCCCTCCGGGAGGAGGAATGTCCCAGCGGTGGTCGTCACATACACGCGCCAGCCGTAGAAGGCGTAGTACGCGCGGACATCTGCCTCCATCGCCGCCGCGTACGCGCGGACGCCGCGGACATAGTGGGTGCTCGGGTTGTAGCGATAGAGCGCGCCGGAAAGGTCCCGTGACGCGCCATTCGCGCGGAGGAACCGCGCCGCCGCCGCGATGGCGTCCCCGGGGTCGTGGATGTCACCGCCCGCTCCGTAGGCCGCCCACGTCGACGGCAGGAACTGCATGGGGCCCTGGGCGCCAGCGCTGCTCGGCCCCACGATGCGGCCCATCCGCGTCTCCACGAGGTTGATCGCCGCGAGGGCGCTCCATGGCACGCCGGTTGCCGCCTGGGCGCGCTGATAGTCGGCGAGCAGCTGGTCGGCGGGGAGCGGCGGCACGATGGTCCACGGCGGGATGGCGGTCGGTGTGGGGCCCGGCACCGCCGACAGCTCGCGGTCGCCGGTGACGGCGTCGCTCACCCCGGCCCGCAGCGTGGCGGGGAGCGCGGCGAGCACAGCTGGCAGCCAGTCGGGGTGGGAGGCCAGGGTGGCGACGAGGCGTTGCTCGGTCGCACCGAGTTCGGGCACCAATACGACAGGTGTCCCAGGGTTGTGGATGGCCGTCTCCGTCGACGCCAGCGCTGCAGCGAGCGCGGTGGGCGTCGACGGGACGGGGGGCAGCGCGGCCACCGGGACGGGGACGGGAAGTGTCGAGGTGGTGGTCGGGGGGACGGTCGTCTGAGAGGGCGTGGAGGGCGGAGCTGCGGTGACGGCCGTCGTGGTCACGGGTGCCGGCGGGCGGGCCCCATGCGAACTGCACCCCGCTCCGGCCACCACGACGACGGCGGCGCCAAGGCATGCGACCCGGGCGGACAGGGTCACTGAGGGCGGAGCAGGACCTTCACCGCGCCTGTGCGCTTCACGTCCGCAATGGTGACGATCGCCTCGTCCCACGCGGACAACGGGAACCGGTGGGTGATCAGTGGCGTGAGGTCGAGGCCCTCCGCCACGAGGTCGAAGTAGTGCTCGAACGCATGCTTGCGGACGCCGCGCAGCTCCTCCACGCCGAACGCGTTGGAGCCAATGAGGTGCAGCTCCTTGAAGTACAGCGGTGTCCACTCGAACCGGCCGGGCGGCTCCACGCCGCTGATCACGAGCGTGCCGCCTGATGCCAGCACGCGCAGCGAGGTCTCCACCGTCTCGGTGCTCCCGACGGTGTCGTACACGACGGCAGGCCCGTCCTGCAGCCATCGGTGCCGGCTCCAGGGCACGAGGGGAGCGGTGCCAGTACGCGACGCCACTTGAGCCACGAGGCGGTCAGGTTCAGAGCTGAGGACCTGGTGCGCCCCCATGCGCTCGGCGAGCTCAGCTCGTGCGCCCTCGCGTACCACCGCCCACACTTCGGTGGCGGGGTAGAGGTGCCGCAACAGCGCGATGGCGGCGAGGGCGAGTGTCCCCGAGCCGTACACGAGCACCGGCTGGCCGGGCGGGGGCGGGGCCAAGAGGATCGTGCGGAGCGACACGCTGGCGGGGTCGGACAGCACCGCCGCCTCGTCGGACATGGACGCCGGGACGGCGAACAATTGCGACTCGTGAGCCACGAAGCGCTCGGCGTGCGCTCCGGATGTCCCTGCGCAGTTCCCGATGTGGATGGCGGGCGGCACCATGCCGTTGCGGAAGTTGCGGCACCAGGGGTAGCGGCCCTCGGCGCACGCCGGGCAGACGGGGTCGATCCCGCGGGGGACGCACGACAGCCACGGGTTGAGCACCACCCGGTCGCCCGTGTCCGCGCGCCGCGCCACCGCCTCGTGGCCGAGGACGTGGGGGAACGAGAGCATGGCCGTGAGGGGGTTGTCGAGGCGGCCGTGCAGGAAGATCTCCTTGGCGTCGGACCCGCAGACGCCGCTCACGACCGTGTCGCACACCACCCACCCCGGGCCAGGCGGGACGGGTTCGGCGATGTCCGTGAGGGCGACGGGGCCCCACCGGCCGACGAAGCCGCGCGGGTTGACCTCCCCACTCAGCTTGGCCGCCGCCTCGCGGGCGAAGTTGTGCTGGAACACGAGCGCTTGCACGCCAAGAGTCCTATCGCAGTTGACGGGGGCCGGCGGCAGGAGTAGGGACGCGCCATGCGCTGGGCTCTTCCTCTCGACCGCATCCCTACGGCGTGGTTCAACGCGCTCCCGCACCTGCCGGAGCCGTTGGCGCCGCCGCTGCACCCGGGCACGAAAGAGCCCGTGGGGCCCGACGACCTGGCCCCGCTGTTCCCGATGGCGCTGATCGCCCAGGAGATGACGCCCGAGCCGTGGGTCGATATCCCGGGCGCGGTGATCGACGTCCTGCGGCTGTGGCGGCCGACGCCGCTCGTGCGGGCGACCCGGCTCGAGGCCGCGCTCGGCACCCCGGCACGCATCTACTACAAGGATGAATCGGTCTCGCCGGCGGGCTCGCACAAGCCCAACACCGCGGTCCCGCAGGCGTTCTACAACAAGCAGGAGGGCGTCCCCCGCCTCACCACGGAGACCGGGGCGGGGCAGTGGGGGAGCGCGCTGGCGTTTGCGACGACGCTGTTCGAGATGGAATGCATGGTCTACATGGTGCGGGCGTCGTACCAGCAGAAGCCCTACCGGCGGGTGATGATGGAGACGTGGGGTGCGTCGGTCGTGCCCTCACCCGTCGACGCGCCCGACCATCCCGGCTCGCTTGGCACCGCGATCAGCGACGCGGTGAGGGACGCGGCGAGCCGCGAGGACTCGCACTACTCGCTGGGCTCGGTCCTCAACCATGTCCTGCTGCACCAGACCGTGATCGGGCTCGAAGCCAAGGAACAGCTGGCTCTCGCCGGTGAGGAGCGCCCTGACATCGTGATCGGGAGCTGCGGCGGGGGGTCCAACCTGGGCGGCATCGCTCTTCCGTTCCTCGGCGACGCGGCGGTCGAGATGCTCGCCGTCGAGCCCGAGTCGTGCCCGACGCTGACGGCGGGCGCGTTCGACTACGACTTCGGCGACACCATGGGGATGACGCCGCTGTTGCCGATGTACACGCTCGGCCATGAGTTCGTGCCACCGTCGATCCATGCGGGCGGCCTCCGCTACCACGGCGACGCGCCGATCATCTCCAACCTGGTGAAGAACGGGCGCATGCAGGCGGTCGCGTACCCGCAGGGCAAGGTGTTCGAGGCTGCCGTGCAGTGGGCCCGGACCCAGGGCACGATCCCGGCGCCCGAGACCGGCCATGCCATCCGCGGCGTCATCGACGAAGCGTTGCGCGCCAAGGAAGAGGGCACCGAGCGCGTGATCCTCTTCAACTACAGCGGCCACGGCCTGCTCGACCTGCAGGCCTATGACGACTACCTGAACGGCCGCCTGGACGCCGGCTGAGGAGCCACTGCACGATCCGGCGTGTGAAAACGCGGCGCGGCGCGCCCGATCACACGCCGAAGTGCGCGCTCAGACGCGCGCGCCGGCGGCCGTCGCGATCAGGTCGACGCACGCGTCGATCGGCAGCGCGGTCGAGTCCAGCACGAGGTGGTACAGGCGCGAGTCGTGCGGGTCGCGGTTGTAGAAGTGCTTGACGTAGGAGATGCGCGCCCGATCGGTCTCGTCGAGCATCTTCTGCACCTCGGCGGGCGGCCGGTTGTCGCGCGCCCGGGCGCGTTCGAGCCGCGCCGCCTTCGGGCCGTCCAGGCGTACGTGGAGCGCGCCGGGGTAGCTCGCCAGCACGATCGCCGCGGCGCGCCCGAGGATGACGCCGCCGGTGCGGTCCGCGACGTCGCGGAGCACCCGTTCGGTCCCCGAGCGAAACACGTCCTCCTGGTCCGTCCCCTCGGGGGGCGACATCGGCGCCACGCCGAGCGGGATCACCGCGGACGCCATCTTCGACAGCACCCGGACGATGGCCGGGGGCAGCACCTGGTCGTGGGCCAGGGCGCGGTCGAGCGGGACGGCGAGCGAGTCGGCGACGGCGGCCGGGATGGCCCGGTCGACAAAGGGGATGCCGAGGCGCTCAGCCACGGCGGGGCCGACGAGGCTCCCGCCTGCGCCGAACGACGCGGAGATGGTCACGACTTTCGCCATCGCAACGCTTCCCCCTTTGCCGGGCCCTGAAGACCCGGCGGCGGACGTAGTGTCGCGCAGGTCAGGTTCCCCGTCGTGGAGGTGCGAAGTGGCGCAGAAGGTCGAAGTGGTCCTGACGTGCGACCTCGACGAGGAGTCGACCCCCGCCGCGGAGACCGTGGTGTTCTCCTACGGGGGCCAGGCCTACGAGTTCGAGCTGTGCGCGGACCACCTCAAGGAGTTCCACGAGGTGATGCAGCGCTTCGCCAGCGCCGCCCGGCCCGCCGGGCGGGGCGGCGCCGGTGGGCGCGGGAGGCCGCCCCGGCCGAGCCGGCGGGCCAGCGGCCCCGAACTCGCTGCCCTGCGGGCGTGGGCCCAGGAGAACGGCTACGCCATCAACGAGCGCGGCCGCATCCCCCAACACGTCCGCCAGGCCTACGAGGCCGCCACCGCCTGAGCGGGTCCACGCACCCGCGGTGACCGCGGCGGGCTCGAGCGCCGACGAGCACCGCAGCGGTCTCGGGTCGGCGCGAGGGCGGAGGCGCACGGCGCGTATCGGCCCCGATGCGGCTCACGCGCCTCCGGAGGTCGGTCTTATGCGCCCGGGATCGGCAAGAACTCGAGGACCTCGATCGTCCCGTCCGGCCCGTCGAAGTGGGGGTGGCCGTCGAGGAGCTTCTTGACGGCTTCCGTCGACTCTGCCTCCAGGACGGAGAAGCCCCCGATCGGCGTCCCGCTGTCGGCTGCCTTGCCCACCATGGCGACGCTGGCGAGCGGCGAGCCGAGGTCTGCGATGGCGCCGCCGGCCTGCCCGGCCCAGCGCATCCAGCCCTCCATGCCGGCCTGGGCCTGTTCGGGGGTGGTGTTGGCCATCATCTCGCGGGGCGACACCGGGGAGCGGTAGAGGACGAGGTACTTGGGCACGATCGGGCTCCTTTCGGGCGGGGGCACCTGGTCTACGGCGGCCGCCCGGGAATGGTTTGGTAACCGCCAAATTAGACGATCGCCGAAGGATGCGAGCGTTGGCGAACTCCCTGCTCACGGCCTCTCCGCGGGGCGCGCCCCCCGCCGGAAGCTGGCCCGAGCACCCGGTGGTGAGCGGCTACAACTAGAGGTATGAGCTCGCGCCCGCTCGCTGCGGTCGTCCTCGCCGCCGGTGAGGGCACACGGATGCGCTCGGAGCGGCCCAAGCCGCTGCACCTGCTCTGCGGGCGGCCCATGGTCGTGCACGTCCTCGACGCGCTGGCCGAGGTCGCCGTGGACCGGGTCGTCGTGGTCGTGGGCCACGGCGCCGAACGCGTCTCCAAGGAGGTCCAGGCCTACGCCCCGGCTGAGCTCGCCATCGAGTTCGTCGAGCAACGCGTGCAGCGGGGGACCGGCGACGCCGTCTCGGTCGCGCTGACCGGCTTCGGCGCCGAGGACGAGCTCGAGGACGGCGACATCCTCGTGCTCCCCGGCGACACCCCGCTGCTCCGCCCGCCGACCATCGCCGCCCTCGTCCGCGCCCACCGCCAGTCGGGTGCCGCGGCCACGCTGCTCACCGCCGTCATCGACGACCCCACCGGCTACGGCCGCGTGGTCCGGGCCAAGGACGACCGTGTCCTGCGCGTGGTGGAGCAGGCCGATGCCGACGCTGAAGAGCGCGCCATCCACGAGGTCAACACGTCGATCTACTGCTTCCGCACGAGCGTCGTTGCCCCGGCCCTGCGCCGCATCACCCCCGAGAACGCGCAGGGCGAGTACTACCTCACCGACATCGTCGAGGTGCTCGCTGATGCCGGCTATCACGTCACCAGCGTGGTCGCCGAAGACCCGATCGAGACAGCGGGCGTCAACGACCGCGCCCAGCTGGCGGTCGCTGAGGCCGAGCTCCGGGCACGGACCAACGAGCGCTGGATGCGCCGGGGCGTGACGATGGTCGACCCCGAGCACACCTACGTCGACGCCGGCGTGGAGCTGGCGCCCGACGTCACCCTGTTCCCCGGCACCATCCTGCGGGGGGCAACGGTCGTCGGCGCCGGCGCCGAGATCGGCCCCAACACCCACCTCGTCGACACGATCGTCGGCGAGCGGGCGGTGGTCCACTCGAGTGTCGCCCGCCAGGCGACCATCGGGCCCGACGCCCGGGTGGGGCCGTTCTGTAGCCTCGACCCCGGGTCGACGGTGCCGCCGGGGACGGTCACGGGAGCCCACTACCAGGCGGGAGGAGGGCTGGCGTGACCGTCGAGACGGTGACCAAGAAGCGGCTGCAGCTGTTCTCGGGGAGGACCAACCTCCCCCTCGCCCGCGAGGTCGCCGCCCACCTCGGCGCCCAGCTCGGCGACCCCGAGCTGGTCGACTTCCCCAATACTGAGGTCCGCTGCCGGTTCTCGCAGTCGGTGCGCGGCTCGGACGTCTTCATCATCCAGAGCCACACCCGCCCGACCGACCGCTCCATCTGGGAGCAGCTGGTCATGATCGACGCGGCCAAGCGGGCGTCGGCCAAGCGCATCTCGGCGGTGTGCCCCTACTACGGCTACGGCCGCCAGGACCGGAAGTCGGCCGGCCGCGAGCCGATCAGCGCCCGCCTGGTCGCCGACTGCCTGAAGGTGGCCGGCGCCGACCGCGTGCTCGCCGTCGACCTCCACTCCGGCCAGATCCAGGGGTTCTTCGACGGCCCGTTCGACCACCTCACCGCCGCGACCGTCCTCGAGGACCACCTGCGGGCGTCGGCGCCCAGGGACCTCGTCATCGTGTCGCCCGACACGGGGCGCACGAAGGTGATGGAGAAGTACGCCACCCACCTGAACGCGGGCACAGCCGTGGTCGACAAGCGCCGTGACCCGTCGACCGGCAAGGTCACGTCGCGCGGGGTCCTCGGCGACGTGGACGGGCGCATGTGCGTGATCGTCGACGACGAGATCGACACCGCGGGCACCATCTGCCAGGCCGCCGAGCAGATCGCCAACGCCGGCGCGTCCGAGATCTGGGCGGTCGCCACGCACGGGGTGCTCTCGGACCCCGCCGTCGACCGCCTCAAGAACTCGGTCATTTCCCGCGTCATCGTGACCAACACCGTGCCGATCCCGCCCGAGAAGGAGTTCGACAAGCTTGAG
>Ga0070741_10020457_pt1 | contig 10424 bp, 8 predicted proteins | sample Coa_R1_4_FD_66440 | JGI IMG/M metagenome (GOLD analysis project Ga0070741, IMG submission 66440) | Surface soil microbial communities from Centralia Pennsylvania, which are recovering from an underground coalmine fire - Coalmine... | ecosystem: Environmental > Terrestrial > Soil > Unclassified ... | reverse complement strand
CTACCACGTTGGTACGGCCGGCGTCGTTTCGCGCGTCGAATACACGGGGGCACAACGCTTGACCGTCGAGCGGCTCAACGGCCACGTGCGTTACGACGCGCAGGCCCGCTTCGCACGCAGCGACGCCGACGGCAGTTCTCGCGGAGATGCGCGCTTCGTGCAAGAGCTGCGTTCCGACGGGTCCTTCGTCGACGACGTCGACGACGATCCCGATTTTCTCACGATCCTCAATCAACCGTTTGCCGTTCAACTCGACGGCGCGACGATTCGCGATCTCCGCAATCTGCACGGTCAGGTCCCGTTCTCGGCAACGTCACCGCTCGGCGGACAGTCCGTACTGCGCGGTTACCTGCGCCCGGCGACCGGCGGTGCCGTCGACGGACGCAGTGCCGTCGCCGTGCGCTTTGAAGCCGAAGGTCCGATGACGGCGCCGATGCCGGCTCGCGTGGACGCGACGATGTCGGGACACATGCGTATGGACGGTACGGCGTACTATTCGATCGGCGATGCGGTGCTGCTGGCACTGGACGCAACGCTCACGATCGTCGCGCAACTGCACGACGGAAAAGAAACCGTGCCCGTGCGCATCACCTATCGCCGTTACATCCACGCAACCGGAAAGCCGGGCGCTCCCGTGCCCCCGAGGCCTATTCCTGCAACGCCTAAAGGCGCTAAAACGCTCCCACCAGCTCGACTTGGAGCGGGTGGCGAAACGGCGTCTCGCGCAGCTCGGTGAGCGGCGTGAACGCGAGATGATTCTGATGGCAGTCGACGAGCATTTCGATCCCGCGCTTCACGCAGCCGGTTTCCTCGACGTATTTGGCGAGCTTCTTGCGAAAGTAGGCGCGCGGATCGCGTAGCACTTTCGCGTAATACGGGTCGCCGGTGAGCGCTTGGTCGAAGACGCCGCCGTCCGGTACGAGCCACACGAACCACGGGTCCTCGTTTTGGCGGTACCCGATGAGCACGAGCGGTATGGCGCGCGCCGAATCGAGATTGGGGAGAAAGCTGCACATCGTGTAGGCGTCGAACGAAATTTCGGTCGGTTCGATCGGCAGTCCCATGAACGATCCTCCTCTAGGACTCTGCCTCGGGTCGGGCCTCTCCACCCCAGCCTCGCCCGACGGCGATGTTTTACGCTGCTCAGGATTTTTCCGTCCTCGCGTGAAACCAGGCGGCAGGCGGCAGTGGTCACGAGTCACTGTATGAGTGCACTTGCGGCACCGCTGCTGCGGGGAGTTCACGTGCCATCAGCGGTTCCGAAAGGGAAAACCGCAGCCGTCCGGCTGCCGGCAGGCTCCGCTTCGGGCGTCGACGGGTTCGAAGGAATCGTCGACGACTATCAGCGCCGCCTGTACGGCTTCGCGTTGCGCATGACGGGCAACCGCGAAGATGCAGAAGAAATCGTCCAGGACGCGTTCGTGCGCGCCTATCGTGCGCTCGGAAAGATGTCGCAGCAGCAGCGCGACGAGTTACGGCTTCAGCCGTGGCTCTATACGATTACCTTGAACGTCACGCGCAATCGCTTGCGCAGCAAGCGGCCTGCCAGCGTCGCCCTCGACGCGCTCGCCGATCCGGACGCCCTGTTGCGGGAATCCAACGAAGCCCCGCCCCAGCCGGAGGCAATCGTCGAACGCAATGCGGAGGTCGCCCTGGTCGAACAGGCGCTCATGCAGCTGCCGATGCATCTGCGTGCCGCGGCGACGCTGCGTTTTATCGAAGGCCGCAGCCATCCGGAAATCGCCGAGATTCTCAATCAGCCGATCGGGACCGTCAAGTCTCACGTCCATCGCGCCGTACGCATTCTGCGGCGTATCCTCGGCCCCCAAATCGGCCGATTCACCAACGAAGGAGGACCCGCGCATGCGCTGTCGTGACGTGGAAGCCATGTGGGACGAAATTCGCGACGCCACCACGGAGACGCTCAAGGAGACGGTGCACACGCACCTGCGCGCGTGTCCGTCCTGTCAGGGGCTCTATCACGAGTTCGAAGGGGTCGCGTACTGTCTCTCCTCGCTGCCGCGTCCGGAGCCGTCGTGCGATCTCGCCAAGAAGGTGGTCGAACACATCGCCTCGCTTCGCATGCGCCACCGCACGCCCGTCCTCTTGTGCGCCGCGCAAACGCCGATCGGTCGCGTCTACGTTGGATTCAAGGAACGCCGGATCGCGTATATCGGCATCGACACGGGGGAGTCGCTCGAGACCGTGCGCGAACGGGTCGAGCGGCGCTTGCGCCGTCCGGTCGTCGGCGGCGAGACACCCGCTTGGCTGCGAGAGACCCTCGACCGCTTCTTCCGCACGTGGACAGTCGAGGATGCAATGGTCGACATCAGCGACCTGACGCCGTTCGAACAGGCCGCATTGCGCGCCACCACGCAGATTCCGCCGGGCGAAGTGCGATCCTACGCCTGGGTCGCGGCGCAGATCGGCCATCCGCGCGCCGCCCGCGCCGTCGGGCGCGTGATGGCGCGCAATCCGCTGCCGCTGCTCTTCCCGTGCCATCGCGTCGTCGATTCCAGCGGAGCGCTGCACAACTACTTCTACGGTCTCGATATGAAGGCGCGCTTACTTAAAATGGAAGGCTACAGAGGGTAACGTCCCCCGGAGGCGCCAACCTTAACGGCGTGGCGATCCTCATGCATTCCTGCGCGACGCATCAAGGCGGGTGTCCCTGAGCGATCCGCGCGTTTCGGCCATCCCCGACGTTCACGGCCACGCGAAAGGGGAGCACCGGCCGTTTGCCGAGGAACGTCCGATCGCGTATTCAGCGCGGATGCTTTTCCTATGGTTCTACCATGCGTGCAGGCGTAACTCGCCGCGCTTCTTGATGGTGGCCGATCACATCAATTACCTCACGTTCGAGGATCCGGGCGCCGTCAATACCTTGCGGCGAGCGCTCAAACTCGCCCACGCCGGAGACGTGTTCGGTGCCGCCGAAACCGCCGGGGTCGACGGCCCGCACGCTTCCGTCGTCTCCGAAGCGTTGCGCCGGGGGATGCGCTTCTCGATCGGCGCCGAGGTCGACAACGATCCGCGAGCGCGCCCCGATGCTCAAAACATCGTCGAAGCGATGCGGCCGGACGGTCTGATCCGCTCGGTGAACTTCGTGACGATCGATCATCCCGAGAAGGGTGCAGACTGGGCGTGGGCTTTCGACAACGCCGAGTTCGCGCATCTGCACGAAGCGATCGGGCCGGACACGCTGTGGGAACTTTACATGGCCAAGCTCGTCGACGACTTGGAGAAGCTCCCGGCGCACATCGTCGGGCATTTCTACGCGCCCGTCCATCTGGGGCGCTGGCCGGCGCAGAAACGGCTCGAGGAGTACGAAGACCGCCTGCTCACCCTCTGCCACGCCCGCGGCCTGGCCGTAGAAATCAACACGCGCTTTCTCTATCGCGAGAACACCGCGGAAGCGAAAAAGAAATATCTCGACGCGAACGCACGGCTGGCCCGCAAAGCCAAAGCCCTCGGCGTCGGCATTGCCGTCGGCTCCGACGCGCATAGTCCCAAGGATCAGGGCAATGCGTTCGACGTCGTCCTCAAGCTCCTCGACGACGCGAAGATCAACGAGATCGTCTTCCCCGTCGGCGGGCGGTTGGCGCGCGTGGCGTTGCGCGCCACGCGCGAGCATTTAGAAGCGCAAGAACGAACGCGCGAAACGTTCGTCCCGGGGAGCAGCATCACTGGGCTGGGGCGCGCCGAACTGGGTCTTCCCGAACAGCCGGATCAGCCGGCGCCCTCGCGCCGTGAAAGCGCGCGGGCTGCGCGCGAGGCCGCCGCCGCGAAACGCACGGGCGGACCGGCCAGGTCGGGAAAGCGTGCCGACGCCGCGCCGGCGAAAACCGGCTCGCGCCGTTCCGCTGAGTCGTCCACCTCCTCGAGCAAAGCGAAAGCCGCACGTACGCCGGCTCCGGCCGACGCGAAGAAAAAACCGGCGAAACCCGCCGCGAAGCCCGCAAAACCGGCGAAGCCACCCGCAAAGGCCGCCAAGATCGAGGCGAAGCCGAAACGGCCGGTCAAAGCCGCCGCGGCGGCTCGTCCGAAGGCAAAGAAAGCAACGCCCTCCCGCCCGGCACCGAAGAAACAGCCGGCCCGTGCGAAACCGGCAGCAAAAAAAGCCGCAGCGCCCAAGCGTACGGCCGCGAAGGCGGCACCTAAAAAACGCCCCGTCAAGCCCGCGGCAAAAAAGAGCAGTAAAATCGTGAAGGCTGCACGCAAGCCTTCGGCGAGAAAGAAAAAACCAACCCCGAAGCGCCGGTAGGAGCCACTCCTAGGCGACGCCCGTTTTCACAAAGGAGAACGAGATGGCGGATATCGCCCGCTTACGTAATATTGCCTTCGTCGGTCCCCATCACGCGGGCAAGACCACGTTGGTGGAGGCGGTGCTCGCGCACATGGGCGCGATCGGGCGCCGCGGCTCCGTCGCGGACGGCACGACCGTCACCGACCACGAGCCCGAAGACGTCGCGCACGTGCAGTCGACGACCGTGGGTTTCGCGCACGCATCCGCGGGAGACGTGGATCTCACGATCGTGGACTGTCCGGGCTTCATCGATTTCTTCGGAGAAACGAAAGCCGCGCTTTGCGGCGTCGACGCCGCCGTGATCGTCGTCGAAGCAGATCCGGGTCGCATCGTGCAGACGCAGGCGGTCGTGGATTATCTCGAAGCCGGCCGCACGCCTCACCTCTTCGTCATCAATAAAATGGACCGGCCGGGAGCCGATTTCGCCGGCACCCTCGCAGCGCTTCAGAGCGCCTACGGGCGCCACGTCGTCGCCGAACAGTTGCCGATCGGCAGCGCGGAGCAGTTTCGCGGTTACGTCGATTTAGCCGAAATGCAAGCCCGGCGCTTCGACGGCGACGCCGAAAGGCCCGACGCGCTCCCGCCGGAGTTGGAGGATGCGGCGCGCAAGGCGCGCGGCGAATTGCTCGAAGCGATGGCCGACTTCGACGACCACCTCATGGAGGAGTTGCTCGAAGGCGTCGAGCCGCCGCTCGACGAGGTCGAGCGCGATTTGTGCAGCGAGTGCGCGCACGATCAAATCGTCCCCGTGCTGGTCGCCGCGGGAGCCTCCGGTGCCGGCGTCGCCGCGCTCGTACGCGCGATGCAGACGTGGTTCCCATCGCCTGCCGACGCGCCGAAAACCGATGCCGAAGGCCGCGAAATCGCACCGGATCCGAACGGTCCGGTGATCGCGCAGATCGTCAAGACGACGATCCATCCGCAGAGCGGCAAACTTTCGATCGCCCGTATTCTCTCCGGCACGGTCAAAGCCGATGCCACGCTCGCCGACGTGACCCGCGAGGGCGAACGCGTCCGGCTCGGCGGCCTCTACCGATTGCAAGGCAAGAAACAGGAAGCGATCGCGGAGGCCGGCCCCGGTGCGCTCGTCGCATTCGCGCGGCTGGAATCGGTTGCCACCGGCGATACCCTGACGTCGAACGGCCATAAAGTCTTGCTGCCGCGCATTCCGGTCGACGAGCCGGTGTTTGCCGTCGCCGTGAAACCCAAGGAGCGGATCGACGAAGCGAAGATCTCGCAGATGCTGGCGCGGATCGTCGACGAGGATCCCGCGCTGCGGCTGCAGCGCGCCGACGTCACGCACGAGCTGCTGTTACTCGGAAGCGGCGAACAGCACGTCTCGATCGCGGTCGAACGGCTCTCGCGCAAGTACAAGGTCGAAGTCGAAACCGCACCGCCGACGATACCCTACTTACAAACGATTACCGCCAGCACCGAAATCCACTCGCGCTACAAACACCAGACCGGCGGCCACGGTCAGTTCGGCGACGTGTGGCTGCGCTTCGAGCCGCGAGAACGCGGCGCCGGCGTGACGTTCGAAGACAAAATCGTCGGAGGCGTCGTGCCAAGGCAGTTTATCCCGGCGGTAGAAAAAGGCGTCCGCGAAGCGCTCGCCCACGGACCGAACGGCCATCCCATCACCGATCTCCACGTTACGCTGTTCGACGGGCAATACCACGACGTGGACTCGAGCGAACAATCGTTCAAGACTGCGGCCGGCATGGGCGTCCGCGACGCGCTTCCCAAATGTAATCCGGTCGTGCTCGAACCGATCGTAGCCGTACGCATTCTCGTGCCGGCCGCCTATACGTCAACCGCGATTGCGCAGATCACGGGCAAGCGCGGCCAAATTCTCGGCATGAACCCAGCCGATCGTCCCGGCTTCGATCTCATCGAAGCGTTCGTTCCGCAGGTGGAACTTTCGCGGTATATCACCGAGCTGCGTACGGCCACACAGGGACTCGGGACGTATTCATGGCGTCACGAGCGTTACGATCCCGTTCCTGGAAATCGCGTTGCGCCCAAAGCGGCGGTTTAGCTCAGCAGTGCGCCGTTTGTCACGCCGTCTCGCCGCCGTTTCGGCGCTCGCCGTCTTGGCCGGCGGCGCCGCCTGCAGCAAGGTGTCGACCGAAGCTGCCGGCGGCCGCCATTCCTGGACGCAGGCGGGCGTCTTGCGCGTCGCCATTCAGAACGACGTCAAGAATCTCAATCCGCTGCTGAACTCGAACACCACCGACGGTTTCATCGACTACCTCATGTTCGAGCCGTTACTGGCTGCCGATGATAAGGGCAATCCGGTGCCGGTTCTGGCCACGCAAGTGCCCGGCACCGAGAACGGCGGCATCTCCAAAGACGGCTTGACGATCACGTATCATCTTCGCAAAGACGCGAAATGGACCGACGGCGTCCCGGTCACGTCGAAAGACGTCAAATGGTCCTGGCAAGCAATCATGAATCCGAACAACAACGTCGTCTCGCGTCACGGCTACGACTACATTAGGGCGGTCGATACGCCGAACGATGCCACGGTAGTCGTTCATCTCAAGACGAAGTTCGCACCCTTCGTGAACACCTTTTTCGCCATGAGCGACCAGCCGTTTCCGATCGCGCCCGCGCACGTGCTGGCCAAGTACGCGAATCTCAATCAAGTTCCGTTCAACAACGCGCCGACGGTCAGCGACGGTCCGTTCAAATTCGTGCAGTGGTCCCGCGGCGACCACGTGACCGTCGCGCGCAACGACGGCTTTTTCATGGCGAAGCCTGGCCTGGATAAAATCGTCATCAAGATCGTTCCCGACGAAAACACCTCGGTCAATCAACTCAAGACGCACGCGATCGACTACATCTTTCAGGCGTCGCCGAATACCTATCCGGCACTCCAGGGTGCCCCCGACACCAAGCTCGTGTTCGTTAACGTCAACGGCTACGAGTCGGTTCAGCTGAATCTTTCGCGCCCGCTGCTTGGAGACCGGACGGTCCGCGAGGCGATCGCGTACTCGATCGACAAACGGCAGCTCGTTTCGACGTTGACGCACGGCATCATGAAGCAGGCGAGCGAAGATATTCCCGACTGGATGTGGGCGTTCAATCCTAACGTTCACTCGTATCCGCACGACGCCGCGCGGGCTCGCGAACTCCTGCGGAGCGACGGCTGGGCGCCCGGTCCGGACGGGGTCATGCAAAAGAACGGTCAGCCGCTGAGCCTGCTTTTGGTCACCAACACCACCAACGCGACGCGACGCGAGGCGAGCCTGCAGCTGCAGGCAATGCTCGCTCAGTCCGGCATCCACGTCGAGATCAAGGCGTTTCCCGGAGACGAACTCTTCGCGCCGGCAGGCATGGGCGGCATTCTGCAACTCGGAAAGTTCGACTTGTCGCTCGCGGGGTGGTATGCCGGCATCGATCCGGATAACAGCTCGCAGTATCTCTGCGAAGACGTTCCCCCCGGGGGATACAACTACTCGCGCTACTGCAATCCCGACATGCAGGCGGCGCAAAACGCCGCACTCACGCATTACGACCGGCCGTCGCGGACGGCGGCGTATTTCAAGATCCAGGAGTTGCTGGCACGCGACAATCCGCAAATCTTCTTCTGGTGGACGCGCCAAATGGAGCCGATCAGCGTCGACTTCAAAGGCTTCGACCCCAACCCCGTGCTCGAGTCGTGGAACGCTTGGCAGTGGAGCATCTAGGGAGTCTACGGTGAGGCCGGATCGTCCGTCCGGCCCGTTGCCGGAGCTCGTGTGGCTCAAGAAGATCATCGTCGAACGCGCGCTGACGCGCGGCGACTACGTGCTTTCGGGGGGCATGCGCAGCGACTATTACATCGACAAGTTTTCGCTGTTCGCCGACCCGCACGTGCTGCGGCGCATCGCACGGCTCTTTACGCCGGTCATCGCCGAGCTCAATCCCGACATCATCGGCGGCACCGAACTTGGCGGCGTCGTCATCGCAACGGCCGTTTCGCAGCTCTCCGGCATTCCGATGATTGCCGTGCGCAAACAGCCCAAGCGCTACGGAGCCTACGTCAACGAGTACGTCGAAGGCCCGTACGCGGCCGGACAGCACGTGCTCTTGCTCGAGGACGTCGTCACCAACGGCCGCCAGATGCTCGAAGCCGTCGACCGCCTAGAAAAACTCGGGCTGCGCACCACGCCGTTTGCCGTGATCAGCCGCGGGCTCGCTCCCATTCCGTCGCTGCTGCACTTCTCGCTCCCGCGCTCCGACCCCAAAACGGATAATTAATCTCGCCGGCACGCCGCACTTAAGGGGAGTGCGCCGCCGGTTTCGTGGTTTTCCCCAAGAGAAAGCCGAGCAAAGGCATGCACACGAACCAGCTTAACGTCCACAACGTGAGACCGCTCCAAGAAAGCGCCGTCGCGATGAGTGCGGTGAGTGGATTGCTGAGGTCGATCCGAGCGAGCCGTTGCGCCGAAGCCTCGAGGCTGCTTGGCACGAGCCCCGCGCCGATCGCGTAGCGGAGCGCACCATAACCGAGGACACTCGCGACCAGCAGGCTTCCTGACTGGAGCAGCAGCGTTGGCCAACCGCCGACGTACGTTGGGTCGACTGCCAAGGCATAGAGGAACACGAACAGCGCCGCGACGCTCGCGACCGACAGCAGCGAGAAGGTTCCATTCGCCGTCTGCACGACCGCGAGCAGGGTGTTCTTTCGCGACCAGTAGTAGACGATGACGATAAGACAAAACGCGACGCGCGTGACGTTTGCCGGAGAGCTCCCGATCGCGCTCAAGATCCCGTAGGGGAGCGTCGACAGTTCGTTGCCGCCTGCCCGCGGCAAGAACTCGATCGTCCGGAAAAAGGCCAGCGCGAACAATACGTCTAGAAACCTATTGAGGGCCGTCAACGTACGGTCGTCGCGTACCATCGCCGTCTAACCCGTGGGATTCTTAAACACCGTGATATCCGGTGCGGGCGGATTGGGGTGGTCTTTCAGCGTCGCGAAATACTTTTCGACCGCCAGAAGCGGCTCTTGAGCCGTCCACCCAAAAACGCCGCCGACGTTCAAGTCTTCGTGCGGGTCCATCTCGACGTTGAATAACTTGGGATAGCCGGCCATGGGTGCGCTTGCCGAAAACATGCCGGGTTGGCGCTGCGGTCCGATACCGGTGGGGTGCACGTCCGTAAAATAGACGCGCCACTGCTTCCAGCGCGCGGCGACGAGATCCGGTCCAATGAAGCTCAGCAAGGTCTCCCGGTTGCCCAGCGCGCTCTTGCCGAGCAAAACCTCGGTCTGATCGATGCCGTCGATGGGGCGATCCTGCGGCACCTTGGCGCCGACGATGCTTGCAAACGTCGGGAGAAAATCCATGATGGAAAACATCGCGTACGACGTGGTGTTGGCCGCAACGTGGCCCGGCCACTTGATGATGCAGCACGTCCGAATCGCGCCTTCCGTCGCCTCTCCAAGCTCGCCGCGGAAAGGTCCGGAGCTGCCCATGTCGGGCGTTCCGGCGTTGCCGTATTCGCGAAACGTCTCGCCGCAAGGGCCGTTGTCCGAAGCGAAAACGACGATGGTGTTGTCCTCCGCGCCCAGCTGTTTGAGCGCATCCACGATTTGACCGACGTGATAGTCGCCTTCCATCATCTTGTCGCCGTAGTTTCCGATCCGCGATTGGCCTTTGAACTGCGACGACGGAAGATTCGGCACGTGGCCCATCGAGAACGGCAAGTACAGAAAGAACGGTTTGCCGGCGGCGTGCTGCCGCGTCATGAAATCGATCGACTTCGCCACGAGTTCGTTGTCGATTTCGGCGCGAACCTCGGGCGTGAACGGCTTGACGTTTCTGAGTGGTGCGCCGGCGGTCGCTTCCACGACCTGGGGCCCTTTCGCGAGCAGCTCTTCAATCGGAGCGGGGAAGGAGTGCGTCATCGCGATTGAGTCGACGTACATGCACGAGTCCCACGAGACGTCCGGCGGAATACCGTAAAAGTCATCGAAGCCGTGCGCAGTCGGGAGCGATTCGGGCGCTCCGCCCAAGTGCCATTTGCCGTAGATCGCCGTCGCATAGCCGGCACTCTTGAAGATCTCGCCCAGCGTCACGGCTTTCGCAGGAAGCGTAAAATTGCTTCCGGGCACGCAAATCAGCGAAAGACC
>Ga0070741_10020456_pt1 | contig 10424 bp, 12 predicted proteins | sample Coa_R1_4_FD_66440 | JGI IMG/M metagenome (GOLD analysis project Ga0070741, IMG submission 66440) | Surface soil microbial communities from Centralia Pennsylvania, which are recovering from an underground coalmine fire - Coalmine... | ecosystem: Environmental > Terrestrial > Soil > Unclassified ... | reverse complement strand
CCAGTCCCAGCCGCCGCGCAGGCCCGCCGCGAAGCCGAGCGCCGCCGGCGCGACGCCGAACGAGATGACGTCCGAGAGCGAATCGAGCTCGCGCCCGAGCGCCGAGTGCGTGTGGCGTCGCCGCGCCACGCGTCCGTCGAGCACGTCGAAGGCGAACGCGGCCGGCGCGAGCGCCGCGGCGGCGAAGAAGTACGCGGGCGCGGGACCGGCGACGTAGGCCATGGCGCAGAAAACGGCCGCGACGCCGCAGGCGGCGTTCGCGAGCGTGAACGCGTCGGCCAGGTGCAGGCCGCGCACCATGGAGAAATGCTTGGGCGCGGGGGAGGGCGCAGGCATGTCCGCGAGTGTAATGGTATCGTCGGCCCGACGCATCCCGAGGAGAGCACACGATGTTCGCGAAACGCGCGTTGATCCAGTTCCTGTTCGCTGCCGTATCGGCCGCGGCCTGCGTGGAAGCGCACGCGGCCGATCAGGGCTCTTCGAGCTTCGGCCTCACGCTCGCGCCGGGGCGCCAGCTCGACCAGACGTACACGGTCCTGTCGGGCCGCATCGGCCATTACTTCGCGGACGACTTCGAGGGCAGCCTCGGGCTCGAGGCCTGGCGCGGAAAGGATCCCTCGATCTACAAGGTGGTTCCGGAGATCCGCTATACGATGCCGCTGAACCCGCGCGCACGTCCCTACGGCGCGCTGTTCGTCACCCGGACCTTCTACGACGGGCTGCCCGACAAGAACACGTTCGGCGCCCGGCTCGGCTTCGCGTTCACGGTGAACCGGGGCGCGTCGCTCGGCGTGGGCATCGTGACGGAACGCATCTCGGGCTGCGACTCGGCCACTTACCGCAAGTGCGACGACACCTGGCCCGAGATCGGGCTCAGCTTCTCGTACTAGTCAGCCCCACACGAGCCGCGCCGCCTCGGCGACGCGCTCGAGCTTGCGCTTCTGGTCGTCCTCGCCGACGAGGTTGCCCGCGACGTCCGAGCCGAACCCGCACTGCGGGCTGATCGCGAGCCGCTCGAGCGGCACGACCTTCGCCGCCTCGTCGATGCGCCGGCGCAGCTCGTCCACCGTCTCGAGCTTCGGCACCTTGGTGCTGACCAGCCCGAGCACGACGACGCGGTCCTTGGGCACGAAGCGCAGGGGCGCGAAGCTTCCGGCCCGCGGCGTGTCGTACTCGAGGAGGAAGCGCTTGTGCGGCAGCGTGCCGAACATCTGCTCGGCGATCGCGTCGTACGCGCCCTCGCGGTGCCACATGCTTCGCTGGTTGCCGCGGCACAGGTGCAGGCCGAAGGTGACGCCCTCGAAGCCGCGCACGACGGCGGCCTCGGCGGCGAGCCCGCGCGCGAGGTTCTTCGCCGGGTCCTCGCCGCGCGCGCGCATCGCGGCGAGCGAAGGCTCGTCGACGTAGGCGGTGAGGCCGGGCGCGTCGATGTGCACGTAGCGGCATCCGGCGTCGACCAGGCCGCCGATCATGCGGCGCTCGACCGCGACCACGTCCGCGGCGAAGTCGTCCACGCTCGCATAAACGTGCTTGGAGCCCGCGTGGTCGAAGCGCTGCAGCACGCGGTCGGGCCCGATGAGGCTGACCTTCAGCGGCCGCTTCGCGAGCGGGCGCGCGCGCTCGTACTCCTCGAGCGGCACGTTGCGCACGAGCGCGAGGCGCGAGACGACCGGGCGGCGGTGCGACACCGGCGTGCCGCGCTCGGCCACGTCGGGCATGTCCCAGCGCTTCAAGGGCACCGCGCCGTCGGTGCGCCGCTCGTAGCCGCGCAGCCGGTCGGGCGCGGCGTCGTATCCCGACACCGCCATGCCGAAGCTGTCCTGGAAATTGAGTCGCGAGAGCTCGCCGTCGGTGACCACGCCGAGACCCGCGGCCTCCTGCAGCGCGATCGCGCGGCGCACGCATTCGCGCTCGATGGCCGCGAACGCGCCCGCGTCGATCTCGCCGCGCTCGAAGCGCGTGCGCGCCTCGCGCCAGTCCGCCGGCCGCAGCAGGCTTCCGACGACGTCGGTGCGGAGGGTGTCGAGCGCGCTCATGCCGGCAGTTTATTTGCTATCGTGCAACGGGGGAATCCGTAACGATGATCGAGCTCGTCATCGAGGCGCGGCGCCGCGATCTGGGCGGTTTCGAGGTCGCGCGCGTGCTGCCGCACGCGAAGCGCCGGATGGTAGGGCCGTTCATCTTCTTCGACCACATGGGCCCGGTCGACATGCCGCGCGGCGTGCCGCGCTCGGTCGACGTGCGCCCGCACCCGCACATCGGGCTCTCCACGGTGACCTACCTGTTCGAGGGCGAGATCATGCACCGGGACAGCGTCGGCTCGGAGCAGGCGATCCGCCCCGGCGAGGTGAACTGGATGACCGCGGGCCGCGGCATCACGCACTCCGAGCGCTTCGAGCGCGCGCGCGCGGAGGGCGGCCGCGTGCACGGCATCCAGGCCTGGGTCGCGCTGCCGCGCGAGGCCGAGGAGTCCGAGCCCGCGTTCGCCCACCACGGCCCGGGCGACCTCCCGTTCTACGAAGGCGGCGGGCTCAGCGCGCGGCTGCTCGCGGGCGAGGCGTTCGGCGCGCGCGCGGCGGTGCGCACGCATTCGCCGATGTTCTACGCGCACTGGGCGCTCGCCGCGGGCGCGAAGGCGCAGCTCCCGGCGCAGTATCCCGAGCGCGCGGCGTACGTCGTGCAGGGCGAGGTCGAGGTCGCGGGAGAGCCTCACGCGGCCGGCCGCATGCTCGTGCTCGCGCCCGGGCAGCCGGTCGTGTTCGAGGCGCGCGCGCCCTCGGTCGTGATGCTCCTCGGCGGCGAGCCGGTCGGCGAGCGCTTCATCGAGTGGAACTTCGTCTCGTCGAGCCGCGAGCGCATCGAGCGCGCCAAGGCCGACTGGCGCGCCGGCCGCATGAAGCTGCCCGAGCGCGACGACCGCGAGTTCATCCCCCTGCCGGGAGACGCTCCCCCGCCCGAGCCGATGTCGTGAACGGACGCCGCGCGCGCGTATCCCACGGGTCGTGGACGTGCGGATCCTAGGCCTTTGCATCGCGGCGGCGCTGGCCGCGGCCGGGTGCGCATCGCGCGCGCCCGCCCCCGACCCCCGCCAGGCCTGGCTCGGCGCCGCCTACGACGACGTGGTGCGCGCCTGGGGCACCCCGGTGCGCAGCGCCACCCTCTCCGACGGCCGCCAGGCCTACACCTGGGCCTGGGAGGGATCGCGCCCGCGGACGGGAGTCTCGCCGTCGGTCGGGATCGGCGTCGGCTCGGGCGGGTTCGGGATCGGCACCGGGGTGATATTCGGCTCCGGCGGGTCCGAGCCGGTCCATTGCGAGCGCACGCTCATCTTCGAGGGCGGTCGGGTCGCCGAGCAGAACTGGCAGGGACCGCCCGAGGTCTGCGATCGCTTCGGGAGCTGACCCGTCGCCTCCGTGCGACACGTTTTTTCGCGTTAAATCAATGTGATGCTTGCGTAGTGGTCGCTCGCGTCGCTGCCGAAAGACGCATTCTTTCCCGTCCGGAAACAATCCGCCGCGGTAAGTCCCTATGGCCTATGAATATTTCAGAATGGCACGGCCGTTGCTCCACCCGGACGTGGGTCCGCAACAACAATAAGGGGGCCTATTCGGCGATCAGGGAGTGTGGGGGGTTGTTTTCAAGGAGGTGTCATGGATCGGACGCTGCTCGTCGAGGACGTTACCTGGCTACGCGCGATGCGCGATGCCCAACACGCAAGCATTCCCCTGCACGTAGCCATGAAGCTGCGGCTGCGCGGCTATGCGGTACCGAACGGCCAGAGCTATACCATCACCCTGAAGGGCCGCGACGAGCTGGTCGATCGTGAGCGGGAGAGCCTGTTCGGCTGAAGCGCCGGAACGGCCGTCACCGGGGAAGCCGCGCCGAGCGAGCGCGGCTTTTTCATTCCTAGGCGGGGGCGCCGAGCGCGTCTTGCAGGAACCGCTGGAGCAGGTCGTCTTCCTCGCTGACCGGGAGCAGCACGACGCTGCGGCGCAGCGCTCCCCGCATCGCGCACAGCAGCGCCCGCCGGCGTACCCGGTCGATGATTCGGCGCCGGCCGGCGGGCCGGTGCGGGTCCAGGCTCTTCGTCTTGTCGTCCATGGTCATGTCTCCGTCATATGCGAGACGCGTATGTCCCTGTCACAGCCAGTTGCGTGCCAGCGCGACGGCTCGCGTGCACTAGTTCACGCGGCCGCGCGGCGATTTTGTTCCCCGGCCGCCCGCGGTCGCCGCAGCCCGACACGCCGGATTCGCCTTGTGCGATGCCAAAATGCCCCCATCTGGGCCCGATCGAGACCGGAAAGGACCTCATGAAGACGATCAAAGGCATCTACCGCGGCAGCGAGCCCCACTGGGTGGGCGACGGGTTCCCCGTGCACACCGTGTTCAGCTACCAGGACCTCGCGGCCGAGCTCAGTCCTTTCCTCCTCCTCGACCACGCCGGTCCCGCCGATTTCGAGCCGACCGAGCGCGAGCGCGGCGTGGGCTGGCACCCGCACCGCGGCTTCGAGACGGTGAGCGTCGCCTACGAAGGCGAGGTCGACCACGAGGACAGCACGGGCAGCCGCGGCACCATCGGTCCCGGCGATGTGCAGTGGATGACCGCGGGCGCCGGCGTGCTGCACAAGGAGATGCACGGGCGCAATTTCGCGCGCTCGGGCGGCCGCTTCGAGATGCTGCAGCTGTGGGTGAACCTGCCGGCCGCCTCGAAGATGACCGAGCCGCGCTACCAGACGCTGCTCGCCGCCGACATCCCGGTCGTGAAGCTGCCGCGCGACGGCGGCTCGGTGCGGGTGATCGCGGGCGAGTACCAGGGCGCAAAGGGCCCGGCGCGCACCTTCACGTCGATCAACCTGCTCGACCTGCGCCTGAAGGGCGACCACCGCGTGCGGCTCGAGCTGCGCGACGGCTGGACCGCGGCGCTGTTCGTGGTCGCGGGCGAGGTGATCGTGAACGGCGAGCGCGGCGCGCGCGCCGGCGATCTCGTCGTCCTCGGACGCGAGAACGGCAAGGTCGAGATCGAAGGCGCTCCTGACGCGACGGTGTTCGTCATGAACGGAGAGCCGATCGACGAGCCGATCGTCGGCTACGGGCCGTTCGTCATGAACAGCGTCGAGGAGATCCAGCAGGCCTTCGCCGACTTCCAGGCCGGGCGCCTGGGGAAGGTCCCCGAGCCCGTCGCCTGACGCGCGCTCAGCGCGCGCCGTGCCGGTTCATGAAATCGACGAAGACGCGGGCGATCTCGTCCTCCTGGGGCCCCCACTTCGGGAACGGGATCAGGTCGACGTCCTGGTCCTCGATCGGAAGCGCGTGCAGCTCGCTCCCCGCGATCATGCGGTGCGCGACGCGGCCGCTCTCCGACGAATGCGTCCGGTCGTTCCCGGGGATGACGATCGTCGGCACCTTGATCGAGCGCAGCTCCTTTTCGGTCACGCCCATCACGGGCAGGTTCGCGCCCGCCACGAAGTTGTCGCGCCAGCGCGTCATGACGGCGACGTACTGCTTCACGTCGGTGTTCTTCATGCGCTCGAGGTTCGCCGCGTTCTCGGCGAAGCGCTCGCGGTACTGCTCCGTCGCGCACACGGCGGCCATGCCGCCTTCCCTCGCCGCGCGCAGGAACTGGTCGTAGTACATCTCGGGCAGGCGCTTCGCCGCGAAGGCGCCGCCCGTCACGCGCAAGAGCAGCAGGCCGCGCGTCGCGCCGGGATGGCGCAGCGCGAACAGGATCGAGGTGCGCGCGCCCGACGACGAGCCGCCGATGAACGCCGGCGCGGCGCCGAGCTGCTGCAGCAGCTCGTAGAGGTCGTCGGCCCAGATCGCCTCCTCGGTCTCGTCGCCCTCGATCAGGATGTCCGAGGCGCCGGTGTTGCGCCGGTCGTGCAGCAGCACGCGGAAGCCGGCGCCGGCGATCTTCTGCGCGAGCGGCACGAACTCGTGGTGACCGCGCCGGCCGCCCGTCGTCAGCGTGACCCACGGTCCTTTCTCGCCGACCACCCGATAATGGATATTGAGGCCTCGGACCCTGGCGACCGGCATGGCGGCTCCCGCTGGAAATGGAGCGCGCGATTTTACCCTCACGCGTGCAAAGGCTCCTCGGCCATGAGCGCGATCTGCTCCTTCAGCTCGAGGATGCGGTCCTGCCAGTAGCGCTGCGTGCCGAACCAGGGGAACGCCGCCGGAAACGCGGGATCGTCCCAGCGCCGCGCGATCCACGCCGAGTAGTGCACGAGGCGCAGCGTGCGCTGCGCCTCGACCAGGTGCAGCTCGCGGCGGTCGAAGTCCATGAAGTCCTCGTAGCCGGCGAGCAGGTCGCCGAGCTGGCGCGTCATCGCGGCGCGCTCGCCCGAGAGCAGCATCCACAGGTCCTGGACGGCGGGCGCGCTGCGCGCGTCGTCGAAGTCGACGAAGTGCGGGCCGTCATCGGTCCACAGCACGTTTCCGGAATGACAGTCGCCGTGCGTGCGCAGCGTCTTCACGTCGCCCGCGCGCTCGTAGCACAGCGCGACGCCGTCGAGCGCCTGGCCGACCGCGGCGCGCCACGGCTCGAGCAGGTCCGCCGGCACGAAGCCGTGCTCGAGCAGCCAGTCGCGCGGCTCGCGGCCGAAGCTCTCGAGGTCGAGCGCCGGCCGGTGCGCGAAGCGCCGCGTCGCGCCGACCGCGTGGATGCGGCCGAGGAAGCGCCCGAGCCACTCGAGCACCGCGGGATCCTCGAGCTCGGGCGCGCGCCCGCCTTTGCGCGGGAACACCGCGAAGCGAAAGCCCCCGTGCGCGTGCAGCGTCTCGCCCGCGGCGTCGGCGGTCGGCGGGACCGCCGGGATCTCGCGCTCGGCGAGCTCGAGCGCGAACGCGTGCTCCTCGTGGATCTGCGCGTCGCTCCAGCGCCCGGGCCGGTAGAACTTCGCGACCACCGATCCGCCGTCCTCGAGCCACACCTGGTAGACGCGGTTCTCGTAGCTGTTCAGCGCGAGCAGGCGGCCGTCGCCGCGGTAGCCCGCGGCGTCGAGCGCGTCGAGCACGGTCTCGGGGGTGAGGCCGGCGTAGGGCGGCGCCGCTTTTTCGTCTGGAAGCTCGGGCATCCCTCATTGTACGGGTCCCTGCGCTATGATTTGTTCCGGGAAGGAGCGAGCCATGAAACTGCGCAGCGTTGAGATGGAGATGCCGCGTGCGGACGCCGCGGTGCAATTCCTCGCCGGGCCCTGGGGCCTGATCGACGCCGGCAGGAGCGGCGGCACGACCTACCTCCGCGGCACCGGCGAGCACCCTTACGTCATGGCGATCGCCGAGGCGCCGGCCCCGGCGCTCGTCTCGGTCACCTTCGCCGGCGCGCCGAAGGAGCTCGAGCGCGTCAAGGCGCGCGCGAAGAAGGCCGGCCTCGCGACGACGCCGTACGCGCCGCGGCCCGGCGAGCCGGGCGCGCCGAAAGGATTCACGCTCGCGGGTCCCGAGGGCCAGGTGTTCCGCTTCGTCACCGACAGGAAGCCCGCGCCCGGGATCAAGGACGCCGATCGCCCGATCGGCCTCACGCACGTTCCCATCAGCGCGGCCGACGCCGACGCGTGCACGAAGTTCGCGCTCGAGGTGCTGGGGTTCAAGCTCTCGGATCGCACGAAGATGATGGACTTCATCCGCTGCGACAGCACGCACCACTCGCTCGCCTACGTGCGCACGGGCGCCCCCGCGCTGCACCACATGGCGTTCGAGATGCGGGACCTCGACGCGGTGATGCGCGGCGTCGGGCGGCTCAGCGACGCGGGTCTCGATCCCGTGTGGGGACCGGGCCGGCACGGCCCGGGCAACAACGTCTTCGCCTATTACGTCTCGCCGTTCGGCGCGGTGGTCGAGTACACCTCGGAGATCGAGCGCGTCGGCCCGGGCTACAAGGTCGGCGGGCCGGAGGACTGGAAGTGGCCGCCGGGACGCATCGACCACTGGGGCATCTCGAAGCGCGACGAGACGCGGCTGCGCACCGCGGAGACGAGCTTCCGGTTCAGGCCTTCGGTATGAACCGCAGCGCCACGCCGTTGTTGCAGTAGCGCAGCCCCGTGGGCTGGGGCCCGTCGTTGAAGACGTGCCCCTGGTGCCCGCCGCAGCGCACGCAGTGGTACTCGGTGCGCGGCACGATCAGCTTGAAGTCGCGCTTGGTCGCGAGCGTGCCCGGGATGGTGGTGAAGAAGCTCGGCCAGCCGGTGCCGCTGTCGAACTTCATCGCCGAGGTGAACAGCGGCAGCCCGCATCCCGCGCAGGCGAAGACGCCGGGCCGCTTCTCGCGGTCGAGCGGGCTGGTGCCCGCGCGCTCGGTGCCCTCCTGGCGCAGCACCTCGTACTGCGCGGGCGTGAGCGTCTTCTTCCAGTCGGCGTTCGCGCGCTCGATCGGCTCGGCGCTCGTCGCCACGTCGGCGCCGTCGGCGAGCAGCGTCTTCCAGTTCTTCTGCAGGTCTTCCACGGACACGGGCCGTCCTCGATCGCCATGAGCCGGCTGCGCCGCCGGCGAGCGTTGCAGGGCGCTCAGGAAAGCCACGGTCAGGGTCTGGAGCAGCATGCGTCGCTTCATGGGCGTCCGTTCCGAACAGACCACGCCGGAGCGTCGAGAGTTCTCGCGCGGCTGCGTTGTGCCGTGCAGCAGGAGATCAGCGGCATTTTACCGGGATGCCCTGCATCTGCGCGCTCCCGTCCCGCTGGCAGTGCTCCCGGCGGATATAGCGCTCGTCGCCCCGCCACTCGACCACGTCCCGGCCGTCTTGCGGGCAGACGTTCTGCATCGAGCAGAAGAGCTCGGCGCCGTCCAGCCGGCAGTCGTGCTCCATGCGGCACGCCGACCAGCTGGGCTTGCGTACGAAGGCGATGCGGCCGGCCTCGGCGTGCACGACGCGCACCGAGTAGTCGCTCTCGTCGTAGTTGAGGTCGGTCAGCTCGAAGCTCGACGCCGACTTGCGGATCAGCTTCGCCTGCGGGTAGGTCGCGTCGAGCTCGCGCTCGTTCCAGGCGCCATAAGTGTCGGCAGGCAAGGCATTGCGCTTGAACGTGGTCCTGCCCGCGACGTCCTGCCAGAAGCCTTCGATGGTCTGCTGCGCCTGGACCGCGGTGCAGGCAAGGGAGAACAGCAGCAGAACCGGGATCCCGCGCTTGTTCATGGGGGCCTCCGTTGCGGTGTCGAGTGCTAACAATACTCCTGCCTCCGCTATTCCGACCGCGTCAGCCGGCCGCAAGACGGGCCGGGATTGCGCGGCATGAAGCCGCTTTGCTAGACTGGACCTGACATCACGGGGATACGGCAGCCTCCCCGCTCAAGACGTCCCGGCGTCCAAGGTCTGCCCGACATGGCTTTTCGTGTCATGGAGGGACCGCTTGGACGCATCGAATACGAATTCCCGCATCGGCGAGTCCGCCGCGAGCTACTCGCTCCGGCAGCTCGTCGCCTACGCGCTGAAGCTCGGCACGCTGGGCTTCGGCGGACCGATCGCGCTCGTCGGCTACATGCACCGCGACCTGGTCGAGCGGCGCGGCTGGATCTCCGAATCCGACTACAAGGAAGGCCTCGCGCTCGCGCAGCTCGCCCCCGGGCCGCTCGCCGCGCAGCTCGCGATCTACCTCGGCTACGTGCACTACCGCGTCCGCGGCGCGACGCTGGTCGGGATCGCGTTCGTGCTGCCGTCGTTCGCGATGGTGGTCGCGATCGGCGCCGCGTACGTCGCCTACGGCGGTCTCGCCTGGATGCAGGCCGTGTTCTACGGCGTCGGCGCGTGCGTGATCGGCATCATCGCGATGAGCGCGACCAAGCTCACGACGAAGAGCATCGGCAAGGACAAGCTGCTGTGGGCGATCTACCTCGTCGCCGCGGGCGTGACGATCGCGACCGAGTCGGAGATCGTCTGGGTGTTCCTGATCGCGGGCGTGCTCGTGTGGCTGGTGCGCGCGCCGCCCGCGGGCTGGCTGCGCCGCGGCGGCATGGGCGCCGCGCTCGCGACGCAGCTGCCGACGGCGTCGCTCGTCGGGTCCGGGCTCGACTGGCCGGTGCTCGCGCAGATCGGGATCTTCTTCGCCGAGGCGGGCGCGTTCGTGTTCGGCAGCGGGCTCGCGATCGTTCCCTTCCTCTACGGCGGCGTGGTGAACGAGCATCACTGGCTGAACGATCGCCAGTTCGTCGACGCGGTCGCGGTGGCGATGATCACGCCCGGGCCGGTCGTGATCACGGTCGGCTTCATCGGCTATCTCGTCGCCGGCTTTCCCGGCGCGGCGGTCGCGGCGCTCGCGACCTTCCTGCCGTGCTATCTCTTCACGATCATCCCGGCGCCGTACTTCCACAAGCACGGCAAGAAGCCGGCGATCGTCGCCTTCGTCGACGGCTGCACGGCCGCCGCGATCGGGACGATCGCGGGGGCGGTGGTGGTGCTCGGGAAGCGCTCGGTGATCGACGCGCCGACGCT
>Ga0070741_10020455_pt1 | contig 10424 bp, 10 predicted proteins | sample Coa_R1_4_FD_66440 | JGI IMG/M metagenome (GOLD analysis project Ga0070741, IMG submission 66440) | Surface soil microbial communities from Centralia Pennsylvania, which are recovering from an underground coalmine fire - Coalmine... | ecosystem: Environmental > Terrestrial > Soil > Unclassified ... | reverse complement strand
CCGCAGAAGATCTTGGTTTGGGTCGCGAGCTGAACGTGGACCTCCAGCCCAATGACAGGCTCGTATTTCGCGATTTCCTCCGGCGTGGGTATCTCCGTCGCGCTGGATGACATTGCTTCATTATAAAAGGCTCATCGTTTCTGCAGCGATCGAAGCGGTGCCGAGCCCGCGCAGACTCGGTGCGTATTTAACTCACCGGCAGAACCAGCCGCGCCTCGCATCCTGGACCCTCGTATGCATTTTGCAGCGTCAGCGTTCCCCCATGCGCTTCGGCGATTTGGCGGCTGAGCACCAGCCCTATTCCGGTGCCGTGGGGCTTCGTCGTGAAAAACGGGACGAAAAGATTCGCGGTATTCGGCAGCCCGTGACCCTCATCCCGCACCCATACCTCCAAACGGGAGTCCTGCCGCTCCCAACCCACGGACACGCCGCCGCCCGTTTCGAGCGACGCATCGGCTGCGTTGCGGACCAGGTTGATCAGCAATTGTTCCAACTGATCGGCGTCCGCCTGGATGACCATCTCAGGTCCCACGGCAATCCGCGGCTGGATCCGGGTTTCGAGTCGAGCCACACGGCGGATCAAATCCGAAACGCCGACCGGCGCCATCGTCGGGCGCGGCAGCTTGGCAAGCGTGGCATAAGCGTTCATGAACCGGCTTAAGCCCTCGCTGCGCGCCGCGATTACGGCCAAGCCCTTGCGCGTGTCCGTTTCCCAGTCTTCCGGGCGCGGGTCGCGCGCCAGCAGGCTCTCCAAACTTCCGGCAATCGATTTGATGGGCGTGAGCGAATTATTCAGCTCATGTCCTAGCACACGCACCAACCGTTGCCACGCCTTCAGCTCTTCTTCGCGCAGCGGCCGTGTGAGATCGGTGACCACAATCAACTGGTGCGGCAGACCGCCTTCGCGAAACACGCTTCTGCTGATGCCCCAACGCGCGGTCGCGCCGGGGAATGTCCGCTGTTCGGTGCGCTGCGCTTCGCCTTCCAGGTATAGATCCAGACCCAGCGACTCCGCCGATGCATCGAGCAGCCTGACCGACGGCTGATTCAGCAGCCGCTCGCCGGCCCGGTTCACTAACCGCAAACGGTGGGATTCGTCGAACGCAAACACTGCGACGTTGATCTCTTCCATCACCTTGCGCAGTAAAGTAGTGGCTTCCAGAGCGCCCAGCCGTTGGGCCCGCAGCGTGGTGCTCATGGCGTTCACTTGCTGCATTACCTCGCCCATCGCATCGCCGCTTTTGGCGTGGCGCGCGCGAATGGAGTAGTCGCCTTCGCGCATGGCTTCGAGAAGATTAGCGAGTGTCCTCAGCGGTGACGCCACTCGTTCCCGCAGTGCGAAACAAAAGCCAAGCCACACGCCGCCAATTAGTACGGTGAGCGTCCACTGCACGCGCGGAGTATACGCGCCCAGCCAAAGAATCAGCATGGAAGTGACCACCGCCGGCAATCCCGCTGCCAGGGCCATCAGGAGAATGCGTTGCTCGTGAACCAGGCGAGGCTTGCGCGGCTTCACAGCGCGCTCACAACCCGCAGCGCATCACAAGGCATCTTGCATCACAACCCGTAGCGCTGGAGGCGGCGATAGAGCGCGCTGCGGCTCAAGCCCAAAGCGTTTGCGGCGTGACTCACGTTCCCGCTGTAGCGTGCCAGAGCTTTTTTGATGAGGAACGCTTCCACCTCTTCGATGCTCATGTCTTCCAGGCGCGGATTCACCTCGCGGCCTGACCGCAGCGCCAGATCGCCCGGCTTGATCTGGCTGTCCTGCGCCATCAAGACCGCGCGTTCGATCACATGATTCAGCTCGCGCACGTTGCCTTGCCAGGCATGCTCCAGCATCAGTTGCATGGCCGCACGGTCGAACCCGCCGATGCGTTTGCGGTAGCGTTGCGCGTGCGCCGCCAGAAAATGCGCGCCCAACAGAGGAATGTCCTCGCGCCGGTCCCGCAGCGGAGGCAAGCGGATTTCTATCGTATTCAGCCGGAACAGCAGATCCTGCCGGAAACGCCCGGCTTCGACTTCTTCGTCCAGATGCGCGTTGGTGGCCGAGATTACCCGCACATCTACGCGTTTGGTCTTGGACGAACCGACGCGCTCCATTTCGCCGACTTCCAGCACGCGCAGCATCTTGGCCTGCAGATTCATGGGAACGTTGGCGATCTCATCGAGGAATAACGTGCCGCCATCGGCCATCTCGAAGCGCCCCACGCGGTCGGTCTTGGCGTCGGTGAACGCGCCCTTCACGTGCCCGAACAGCTCGCTTTCAAAAACGCCTTCCGCCAGGCCTCCGGCGTTCACCGTGACCATCGGCTTGGCGCTGCGCGGCGAGATTGCAAACAGAGCTTTGGCCACCACTTCTTTGCCGGTGCCCGGCTCGCCGGTGATTAACACATTGGCATCCGATGGCCCTACACGCGAGATCATCTGCAGCACGGGTTGCATGGCGGGCGATTCCGCGATCAGGGCGGGCACTCCCTCGGCCCGTAGCAGCCGGTTCTCCGCTTCCAGGCGCATGCCGCGCCGGATGGCGTTGCTCAGGTCCACTTGCGTCTTGACGATGGTAAGGAGCCGCTCGTTCTCCCACGGCTTCTGTACAAAATCCCGCGCGCCGCCCCGCATCGCTTCTACCGCCAAGCCCACGGTTCCCCAGGCCGTCATCACGATCACAGGCAGCACGGAGTCCATGGCCTGAATGCGCGAAAGCAGGTCCAGACCCTCGCGCCCGGAAGTGGTATCGCGCGTGTAATTCAGGTCCATGATCACGACATCGAAATCACGCGCTTCGAGCGCCGAAAGCACGGCTGCGGGCGAGGAAACCGCTTCGATCTGGTAGCCCTCGCCCTTGAGTAACAGCCGCAGCGCTTCCAGAACGTCGCCTTGATCGTCAGCGATCAAGATGCGCGGCGCAGCGGCCGGCCCCAAGCGCGTACCGGCGCTAGTTGGAAATCCAGCCATCGGCGATGTTGATGATGCGGTGCCCATATTCAGCGTTCTTCTCGTTGTGGGTAACTTGAATAATGGTAGTGCCCTCTTCGTTTAAGCGCTTGAAGAGGTCCATGATCTCCTTGCCTTGGCTGGAATGCAGATTTCCCGTGGGCTCGTCGGCCAGAATAATCTTAGGGCTAGCCACAATGGCGCGCGCGATCGCCACTAGTTGCTGCTGCCCGCCGGAAAGCTGGTTGGGATAGAGATCCTTCTTCCCCACGATCTGAAAGCGGTCCAGCACGTCGCACACGATGCTGTCGCGCTCGGATTTTTTGATGTTGCGGTATGACAAGGGAATATCGAGATTTTCGTACACCGTGAGCGAGTCCAGCAAATGATAGCTCTGGAACACGAAGCCGAAAAACTTCTTGTACAGCTCCATGCGTTCCTTTTTTCCGAGCTTGTGAATGGCATGTTCGCCCAGGTAGTATTCTCCGGTCCATGCGCTATCGTGCATGCCCAGCAAGTGCAGTAGTGTCGATTTGCCCGCGCCCGACGGACCCATGATGGACACGAACTCTCCCTCCTTAACCTCCGCATTGATGCGCCGTAATACGAAGGTCTTCGTGGGGCCGTGTTCGAAGTATTTTTCGACGTTCCGCAGAACAATGAGGGGCGTGCTCATCTGTTTATAATCGCGCACGACGCTGAGAACCGCTGTGCGCTCCATCTCCACGCGCACGACGCTGAAAGCCGCTGTGCGCTCCATCTCCACGCGCACAACGCTGAGAACCGCTGTGCGCTCCCTGAAAACCGCTGTGCGCTCCATCTCCACGCGCACAACGCTGAGAACCGCTGTGCGCTCCAGCTCCACGCGCACGACGCTGAAAACCGCTGTGCGCTCCATCTCCACGCGCACAACGCTGAGAACCGCTGTGCGCTCCAGCTCCACGCGCACGACGCTGAAAACCGCTGTGCGCTCGAACCCAGACTTTCGCGGTTAATCGTGCAGGATGCAGGAGAGATTCGACAATACCTCGCGGAAACTCGGGCAGCGTTGAACCTGGATCGCATTTTCGAAGCGAACCGAATCCAGACCCTCAACCCAATGCGCGGATCGCAGCTGTGCGAACCCCAGCATTGCAAGCGCGATGACGAACACGGCCAAAACGTCGATATTTCTTCCGATCATTACGCCACTCCTACGCTTTCTTCCACGATCCGTCCGTCGAACAGCCGGATCGTCCGGTCGGCGTAACTTGCATAGCGGGGATCGTGAGTCACCATGCAAATCGTCGCGCCGCCGCGATGCAGCTCACGCAGTAAATCCATCACTGCTTCTCCGTTCACTGAATCCAAATTCCCCGTGGGCTCGTCCGCCAGCAGTATGGAGGGATCGCCGCCCAGGGCGCGAGCCACCGCCACGCGCTGTTGCTGACCGCCCGAGAGCTGCGACGGATAATGCTTCATGCGGTGTGACATGCCGACGCGTTCCAATGCGTCGTGCACGCGCTTCTTGCGCTCCGAAGAAGGCATCCCGCGATAGGTGAGCGGAAGCTCCACGTTTTCGTAGACCGTCAGGTCCCCGATCAGATTGAACGCCTGGAAAATAAATCCGATCTCGCGATTGCGAATCCGCGCGCGTTCTGAGAGCTTCAGGTTCTGCACCGGCTTGGAATTGAGCACGTATTGCCCGTCAGTGGGCGAATCGAGCAGGCCCAGGATGGCAAGGAGTGTGGATTTTCCGCAGCCCGAAGGCCCTGCAATCGACAAATACTCGCCTTTCTTGATGTGCAGATGGATTCCGGCGAGTGCGTGCGTTTCCACCTCGTCGGTCTGAAAGACCTTGGTCACGCCGTCCATGCTGATCAAAGCTGTTTCATCGATCGCCATCGAAACTCCCCTTTGCCCCTTTAAACGGCCACCGCTAGTTCAGGCGGATCCTGTTGTAGGCATCCTGCGCCGACATATCCGACAAGATGACCTGATCCCCTACCTTCAATCCGTCCACGACTTCGATATTGTTTACCGAACTGCGACCCAGTGCGACCGGAACGCGCTGCGCTTCCTTGCCGTCGGCGTCCAGCTTAAATAACGTGACCTTGGCGCCGGGCTGCCCCACCACGGGCCGGCCAACATACACGACGTCGGCCAACCGTTCGAGCGTGATAGTTCCGTCCACGCTCAAATCGGGCCGTGCGCCGGGAGGCAGCGGACCCTCCAAGCTTACGTCCACGTCGACGGTTCCATTTACCGCCGCCGGATCGATGCGCGACACGTGCCCGGGGATGATTCCGTTGCGAGTATCGATGGAGGCCGTCTGGCCGATCGCGACGTCCTTCACTTGCGTCTCGGGGATCTTGAGGGTGGCCTTCAGCTTCTTCGGCTGCGCGATCTTGGCCAGGATGGTTCCCGGCGCTACGCGCATTCCAACCTCGAGAGGCATCGCCGTGGTGCCAAGCTGCGTCAATGTGCCATCACTCGCCGAACGGATGGTGAGCTGCTCCACTTGCTCCTTTTTCAGCTTGTAGGCGGCTTGCAGCTTCTCGATCTGAACCTTCTGCGCCTCCACTTGCGCCTTAATCGATTTGTCGCTGATATCCAATTGCTCTTTCGATAGCGCGTAACGACCTTTCAGCTCCTGGTATTTTGCCACGGAAAGCTTGGTGTCCAGATCCGATTTGAGGCCCAGCTTCGTAAGCTCCGAATCCCGGTCCGATTGCAGCTTGGCCTGCTCCATATCGGATTTGACCTGTTCGGTGGAAGCCTTCTGCGCCAGTTGCTGCGTCTCCAGCGTGACCCGCAAATTATCCAGGTTGGCCTCGGCGGCTTTGATTTGCCATTCCAGGTCGGCCGCAGCGAGCTCCATGTCGGGATTGCTGAGAACCATCAGAACGTCGTTGGCGTGCAGCGTGGCGCCGGGGAGAAAATTGATCTTCTCCACGCGGCTCTCGAATTCAGCCGGAACCCACATGTACTGCTCAACTACCAGGGTGCCCAAGCCGCGGACGTCGCGCACCATAGGGCCGCGCTTCACGGAATCAATCCATACCGTCGCGCGATCCACCGACGGGGCGGCCGGTTTCAACCGGGACAGCCCCCAGGTGATCAGCGGAATGGCCGCCACCAGAATTGCAATATAGATTATGCGGCGAATCAGTTTCCGCCGTGCGACTTCTTTGCCGCGTGGGACGTCCATAGCCATCGGATTACTCCTACTTCAAATCGCAAATACGCTGCCAATGTCGATATTACTGAAAAATAAGCGGCAACAGGAGCTTAAGCGGGAACCAATCTGCGCAGCGTGTCCGCTTGTGGGACTGCCTGTGCGGCCCGAGACAGGAGAAGTCGCAGCCGGATACGCCTAAAACCTCTTGTGGATCAGGTACGAAGCCCGTTCATTGCCATAAACATCAGCCCGAACGCAACCGCCGTCGCAGCAAGGCAAACCCCGGCCAGAGCCCGCAGCAACGGCTCCTTCCACATCAAGCGCGCTCGAGGGGTGCTGGCGAGCCATCCGGCCACGAATCCGCCCGCGAATCCGCCGACGTGGGCCCACAGATCCACACCCGGCAAAAAGCTGATCACCAACCCGTAAAGCACCCAGCGCGTGTAAAGAGACTTCACCTGCATACCAAGAGAAGAGCGGTCGGTGAAGCCGAACGCCAGCATCGCCCCAATCAGTCCAAAGATTCCCGCCGACGAACCAACCGAGAAGTGTCCCCCTCCGATATGCGAGCTGGCTGCGAAACCCGTGACGGTGGAGACGAAGTAGAAGATAATCAGGCGGCTGGTACCATAGAACATTTCCACTTCGGCGCCCAGATCGAACAGCACCCACGAGTTCATCAGGATGTGCAGCCAACCGCCGTGCAGGAATCCGGCCGTGATCAACCGCCACCATTGGCCTTGCATCAGAATGGCCGGGACGCTTTGGCCCGCTTCCTGGATTCCCGATTGTGGGCTGATATATTCCGCAAGGAACAGCGCGAAATTGATGAGCAGTATCATCACGGTGGTGAAACGCGCATGGGGAATCAATCCGCCTAAAAGTTCGCCCGGATTGCGCCTGTCCACTGCGCGTGCACCCAGCGGAACCTGGCAGTAAGGGCACACGCGATCGTGAGTAGTAACGAACGCGCGGCAATTCGGGCACATGCGCCTGGTTTCCACGCACCCATTGTACAGCGCGCTCTTCTGATGACCACGCAAAAGCTCGATTGCTACAATTGGAAAGTCCGATGGCCAAGACCGAGGAACAGCACCGCCAGGACATCCTCGACGTCGGCAAGCTGATCTATCAAAAGGGATGGGTCGCCGCCAATGATGGCAACATCAGCGTGCGCATGGACGATCGCATTCTGTGCACGTGCACGGGGGTCAGCAAAGGCATGATGACGCCCGCCGATATCATTCTTTGTGATCTTGCGGGAAACAGGGTGAACGGCTCCAGGGAGCGCACCACGGAGATCGCGATGCATCTCACGATTTACGAAATGCGTCCGGATGTCGGCGCCATCGTCCACGCGCATCCACCCGTGGCCACGGGATTTGCGGTGGCCGGCCGTCCGCTCACGCAGGCGCTTCTGCCGGAAGTGATTGTCAGTCTGGGCTGCGTGCCGCTGGCCGAATACGGACTTCCGGGGACCCCCGCGCTCACCGACGGCATGCTGCCGTACATTCCCAAGTACGACGCCATCCTGCTGGGCAATCATGGATCGGTGTGCTACGGCGAAGACGTTTACAAGGCGTTTTTCAAGATGGAAACCGTGGAGCATTTCGCCCGGATCGCACTGGTTGCCGAGCTACTGGGCGGCGCGCGAGTACTGAACAAGCATGAAGTCCAGCAATTGTTCCACTCACGCGAACGCTACGGCGTAAAGTCCCGTAACTCGATGGAGCCCGGACTGCCGGTGACCTCGGAAGACTGCTAAGCGTCCGCTCTATTCAGACTCGTGCTGCGATTTGTCTTTGGGATCTGCGTGTTTCTTGAAAACGTTCCATTTGCTCCAGAATTTTCGCTTGGCGGGCGCAGTCTCGGCCGGCGTCTCGGCCTGAACCGGCGGATCGGTCGCGGCCGATACGGTGGCAGCCGATGCCACCGCGCCGGGGACCTCCGGAGGAGGTGCCACGGGAATCTGGGGTGCCGGAGCTAAAACCACAGGAGCTTTGGTTATTGCCGGGGCGCTATCGAACATCTGTTTGCGGCTGGTTTCAACCGCGCGCTTCTCCACCGGTTTCGCGTGTACTGCCTTCGCGACTTTTGGCTTTGCCGCTAGAATCGGCGTGGTCTCACGCACAAAATTGTGATTCACCAGATCCGGCCGTGGGATATGAAGCCGCTGCCAGGGCACTTCAGGACGCGCGGGCGACTTAAGATTGTAGAAAGCCGGGGAGGCAAACACCGCAAGCACCAAGCCCGCAAAGATTGCGCTCACCCAACCGAGACGCCGCAATTGGGGCAGAGGAAGATCGGCGGCAGCCGGGGTTTGGTCCAGTTGCGTGATCGCGTTGAGAAACTCCTCGGCCGACGAGTAGCGATGCACCGGATCCCGGGCAAGCGCGCGCCGGATTACCTCGTCCCACTGGGTTCCCAGCTTGGGATCGATTGCGCTCGGGGGCTGAGGCTCGGGCTCGGAGTCCGTAATCACCGGCGCCAGCGCCCGATGTTCGCCGAACGGCTTTTGACCCGTGAGATGCTCATACAAAATAGCGCCCACCGAGTACAGGTCGGACCTCCGATTGGGCTGCGTCGCACCTTTCAACTGCTCCGGCGCCAAATAGGGTAATGAGCCGAAGATTTCTCCGCAGGTTGTCAGCAAGGCGTCGCCGTAGGATTTCGACAAGCCAAAATCGATCAGTTTGGCCTCACCTGCCGCGGTAATCATCACTTTCGCTGGAGTGACATCGCGATGCACCACGCCCTGCTGATGCGCGTATCCCAGTGCAGCAAGAATTTGCCGGATGTAGCCGATCCCAGTGGCGAACGGGATGCGCCCTTGGCGCAACATGACTTCCAGTGTTTCCCCTTCGATAAATTCCATCAGGAGAATGAACTGGTTGTCCTCATGAATCGCGTTATGAAGAGCCGCGATGTTCGGATGACTCAGGCGCGCCAAAGCCCGCATCTCGCGTTCGAATCGTTTGACCTGAACGTCGGTCGCTTGCTCACCCGAAAGAACCTTCATCGCCTCGATTCGATTTGTGAGGCGATGTTCCACTTTGTAAACGTCGCCCAAGCCGCTGGAGCCGAGTACGGCAAGGACCGTATAATCACCGAAATTCTGTCCTGCCTGGAAGCTCATGACGTTGGCCACCGTGCGTTGTTCGTCGACGACCGAAACACGCTCAGCATAATTATTGTTGAGTATTGCTCGCCGGCCAATGGATTAGTTCAAGCAGTTTCACCTAGAATCGGGCCTTAGATAAGTAGGTGTAAATCCTTATAACGTCTGAATAACCACGCGCTACAGAGTTTCGTTGCTAAGATCAAGTCAATGCTGGATGCCCGCGGCTGGCTTTTTGTGGCTCTCGGCGCGTTCACGATTTTCCTGATTTCGGTGTGGGTACGCAGCAGGGATCGCGCGCCCGGCTTCCCGTCAATCTTCGAGCTTTTTCTCGGGATGGCGACTAATTTCTTCGATACGCTCGGCATCGGGTCCTTCGCTCCCACGGCCAGCGTCTTCAAGTTTCGCCGCATGGTTCCCGACGAAAAAATACCCGGAACATTGAACGTCGGTCATGCTTTACCTACTCTGCTGGAAGCGTTTCTTTTCATCGCTATCGTTAAAGTGGATGTTCTGACGCTCATTCTATTGATGGCCGCCTCGGTTTTTGGAGCTTTTTTCGGAGCCGGTGTGGTGGCCCGCTGGCCGCGCCGCTGGGTCCAGATCGGCATGGGCATCGCTCTGCTCGCGGCCGCAGGTTTCTTCTTGATGGCGAACCTGAATCTCTTCCCGGCCGGCGGAACGGCCCTGGTCCTCGAGAATTGGCGTTTGTTGGCGGGCGTCGTCGGGAGCCTTTTGCTGGGGGCGTTAATGACCCTGGGGATCGGCCTATATGCCCCCTGCATGATCCTGGTAAGTCTACTGGGGATGGACCCCAAAGCGGCGTTCCCCATCATGATGGGGTCCTGCGCGTTCCTCATGCCCGTAGCCAGCGCCCGGTTCATTCAGGCAGGCGCCTATAGCCCGCGCGCGGCACTCGGCCTAGGCCTGGGCGGCTTGCCGGGCGTCCTGATCGCCGCCTTAATCGTGAAATCGTTGCCCCTCACCGCCGTTCGCTGGCTCGTGGTGATCGCCGTAATCTACGCAGCATTTACGATGCTTCGCTCTGCCCGGGCTTCACGCACCGCAGCCGTAGCGGCTCCCGTCCCCAAACCAACTTCCTAAAGCAAGCTATAATAGGGTCAGTCAGTCCTCGGGCCTCAACTTATGACCAGGCGCATTAAATTTTTTGTCGCTTCTACTTCCACTTGCCTCGTTTTCGTGCTTTTGTTC
>Ga0070741_10020454_pt1 | contig 10425 bp, 7 predicted proteins | sample Coa_R1_4_FD_66440 | JGI IMG/M metagenome (GOLD analysis project Ga0070741, IMG submission 66440) | Surface soil microbial communities from Centralia Pennsylvania, which are recovering from an underground coalmine fire - Coalmine... | ecosystem: Environmental > Terrestrial > Soil > Unclassified ... | reverse complement strand
CCTGCCACCCTTGCAACACCGCCTCCGGTGCGCGAGGCAACAGCGACAATCGATGATGAGCGTCAATCATCCGCGCCATATTCTCGGCGCGCTCGAGATAGCGCGACATCCAGTACAGGTGGTCTGCAGTGCGGCTCAGCATGTCAGGCTCCGAGCACCCAGGTGTCTTTCGTACCACCGCCCTGTGACGAATTGACGACCAGCGACCCTTCGCGCAGTGCCACTCGAGTCAATCCGCCGGGCACCACGGTAATCTCACGTCCCGACAGCACGAATGGCCGCAGGTCGATGTGTCGGGGCGCCAGGCCAGCTTCCACAAACGTTGGCGAAGTCGACAACGCCAACGTGGGCTGTGCGATATAACGTTCCGGATGTGCCTGGATGCGGGCCCGGAAGTCTTCGATCTGTGCACGGGTCGAGGCTGGCCCGATCAGCATGCCGTAGCCGCCGGCACCATGGACCTCCTTGACGACGAGTTCAGGAAGATGGTCCAACACATAGGCGCGGTCCTCGGGGTGGCGCAAGATCCAGGTCCGCACGTTGGAAATCAACGGCTCTTCGCTCAAGTAAAAACGCACCATGTCGGGCACGTAGGGGTAGATGGACTTGTCGTCCGCAACACCGGTACCGATGGCGTTGGCAATGGTCACGTGGCCCGCGCGATAGGCTTTCAGGAGACCGGGGACGCCGAGAGTTGAATCGGGCCGGAAGGCCAGCGGGTCGAGAAAGTCGTCATCGAGCCGGCGGTAGACAACATCGACGCGCTGTGGACCGCGCGTGGTACGCATGTAGAGAATGTCGTCACGTACGAAGAGATCCTGGCCCTCGACGAGCTCGATGCCCATCTGTTGGGCCAGGAAGGCATGCTCGAAGTAGGCGCTGTTATAAGAGCCCGGCGTCAACAGGACGACGGTCGGGTCTGTCACCCCTTCTGGAGCGACACTTTTGAGGTTCTCGAGCAACACATCCGGATAGTGCTCAACCGGCTCCACGGCGTGCCGGGCAAACAGCTCGGGAAACAGCCGCATCATCATCTTGCGGTCCTCGAGCATGTAGGAAACGCCGGAGGGCACGCGCAAGTTGTCCTCGAGCACACAGAATCGGCCATCGTCATCACGAACGACGTCGATTCCGCTGATGTGCGCATAGATGCCATTGGGCACGTCAACGCCCTGCATTTCGGGACGATACTGGGCGTTATTGAGAATCTGCTCGGCCGGAACGATCCCCTCCCTGAGAATCTTCTGGTCGTGGTAAATGTCGGCAACAAATGCGTTCAGGGCCCGGACGCGTTGCTTGATGCCCGCGGCGAGCTGCGCCCATTCGTGAGCGGGAAGGATGCGGGGGACAATGTCGAAGGGAATGAGTCGCTCAGTGCCGGCATTCTCACCGTAGACCGCGAACGTAATACCCAGACGGTGGAAGAGCGCGTCAGCCTCAGCCCGCTTTTGCGTCAATCGTTCCGACGGCTGCCCATGGAGCCAGTCGCAATAGTGCCGGCAGTGGGCTCGAGGCACGCCCTCCGCGTCAAACATTTCGTCGTACGGCTGACCACGCACTCTATGCCCCCTGCGCGTTGAACATCTTTTTGGACTTTGAGCGTATCTCCAGATACTGGGCCTAAGCTAGATCCGTGCCAATGCTGCCAGGCGTTTCGGCTCAAGAGCTTAGGGCCTCGCAGAGTGGGGGACCGGAGCTTGGCATCGCGCTACTGCCTCACCCGAGTGCACTCTCTCTGGGCGGCTGCACGGAAGTTGTGCATTGAGCGCCTCACTGCCGCGTTAGCGCCCCGGCCGCTGGTACAATTTGCGGGTGGGAACTTCACACCGAAGCGAAACCTCCGCCGTCGCGCCTGCCTTAGTCGACTGGCACGCCCGCCAGGGCCGGCACGACCTTCCCTGGCAAAGTAACCGGACGGCCTATCGGGTCTGGGTCTCGGAGATCATGCTCCAGCAGACCCAGGTATCGACGGTCATCCCCTACTACAACCGGTTCATGCAGCGGTTTCCGACGGTGCGCGCGCTTGCCGAGGCTCCGATCGACGACGTGCTGCACCTTTGGACCGGTCTCGGGTATTACGCGCGGGCTCGCAATATGCACCGCTCTGCGGTCAAAATCCGCGATGAGCACGGCGGTGAATTTCCAAATACGTTCGAAGCGGTGGCGGAGCTGCCCGGAATTGGCCGCTCCACGGCGGGGGCCATCCTGGCTTTGAGCCAAGGTCAGCGGTTTCCGATCCTGGACGGCAACGTCAAGCGCGTACTATCCCGGTACTTCGGTGTCGAGGGCAGCGCGATGGCGCGCGCCGTTTCCGAGCGCTTGTGGCAACTCGCGGATGCCTGCACGCCCGCTGAGAAAGTCGACGTTTATACCCAGGCGATCATGGATCTCGGTGCCACGGTGTGCACCCGCCGCAAGCCATTGTGCGCGTACTGCCCACTTTCAGAAGGTTGCGTTGCCAAGCTGACACACCGTCAGCATGAGCTGCCCTCGCCCCGTCCGGCACGCGAGCGCCGGGTGCGAAAGGTTTTTATGTTGGTAGCAGTGCGTGAAGATGGCAGCGTGCTGCTCGAGCGGCGTCCAGATACCGGTGTCTGGGGCGGGTTGTGGTGTCTGCCGGAATTCGACACTTCGGCGGAGGTCCGTGCTTACATGCGTCAATTCCTCGAAAAAGCGCAGGACAAGCCTCGGACGCTGGAGCGTGTCGAGCACGCGTTTACCCACTTCGACCTGGTCATTACGCCTCAGCTGGCTCGCTGCAAGGGCGACGCGGGCGTCAGGGACGGTTCACATACCGTTTGGTACAACACTCGGGCGCCGGCGCGTATCGGACTACCTGCGCCTGTCAAGACATTGTTGGAGCAGCTCTCGAGTCCCACTCTATTCGATGAGCGTGCTACAGGTTGATACAGGTCAAGTTGCAACAGGTCGTGTGCTCCCGGAGAGCCCGCGCAGGGGATAAGTTACAGTGTCACGAATAATTCATTGTGTGTTTCTGAAGCAGGAAGCGCCCGGTCTGGATCGCCCGCCCTATCCCGGTGAGCTGGGCAAGCGTATTTATGAGAATGTGTCCAAGGAAGCCTGGGCGCGTTGGCTGAAGCACCAGACCATGCTCATCAACGAGTATCGGCTTACACCGATCGAGCCGAAGGCGCGCAAATTCCTGGAGGGTGAAATGGAGAAGTTTTTCTTCGGCGCCGGCTCCCAGGCTCCCGAAGGCTTTCAGCCGCCGAAGAGCTGAAAGGCGCCGGAAAGCTGCAACTCGCAGCAGCAAAACTTTACACATGTTGTGGGAATTAACCGCGTCATCGGAACGTCTATACCTGCGTTAATAGCGGAACAACTTCGCTAAAACGTCTTATTCACTAGGAAGCTGCGATCGCCTGCGTCGCACCGGTGGCTCTGCCGAAGGAGCCACGCCGAAGTGAGGATGAGCGGGTCAATACTCGCCACAGATAAGGAGCCCGGACATGGTCAATGCAACAACCGCTTGCACCGCAATTATCAGCGCGGATGAACGGCAGTTATTGCCTTATGAAGAGCCCACTCGGACGTGGGCAGGCCATGGGACCGGGGCTTTATGTAACTTTTGTGGCTCACAGATCAAGCCACACGATATCGAATACGAAGTCGAGCTGGTCGCCGCGGGAAGCGTGCGCAACCTGCACTTCCACTTCAATTGCTATCGCACCTGGGAAACTCAGAGGTGAGGGTGCATCGGCACGGCTCGACTGCGGAAGATTCGCTTCAGCTTGCGGATGCGAACCTCGCCACCTTCGGCTTGCACGAATCTTACAGCCGGATCATGCCCCGTTTGTGAGCCACCGCCACCGCTTCGGTCCGACTGATGGCATCCAACTTGGTCAGAATGGCCTTCACGTGCGTCTTGGCGGTGCCTTCGGTGATGGCGAGGCGGCGGGCGATATCCTTGTTGCTCCGTCCTTGAGCCACCAATTGCAACACATCCAGCTCACGTTGAGTGAGACTGGGCTTTGCCATTCTCTGAAGTGCTTTGGCCGCGACCGAGGATGATGTGTAGGGACGATCCTCACTCACCGCGCGGATGGCGGAAAGAATCTCCGTGCGCGGCGCGTCTTTCAACAGGTAGCCCTTGGCACCCTGACTCAGGCACTGGAAAATATCCTCATCCCCATCGTAGGTGGTCATGATGAGGATGCAAGCCTTGGGGTTGATCTCCAGCACCCGCTGCACGACCGCGACGCCATCGCGCTTCGGCATGCGTAGATCCAACACCATGACATCGGGACGATGCTGCTCGTACAGTGCGATCGCTTCATCGCCGTCACTGGCCTCTGCGACGACTTCCATATCCGCCTGTTGGTTCACCATGGCGGCCAGGCCATCGCGTACCACAGGGTGATCATCCGCCAGGATAACGCTGATCTTGCGTTTAATGACCGCGACCATCACGGCCTCCGTTTCGTCACGCGAACGCTGATACGGGTACCCGCGCCCGGGTGACTCTCAATATTCCACGTGCCACCGATCGCGCCGGCACGCTGGCGCATGCTGCTCAATCCAAACCCTTCGTTTGCAAGCAACTCAGGATGCTGTTCCATGCCGACGCCGTCGTCGGCAACAGCCAGCTCCCAATCCGCATCTCCATCGGTCATGCTGATGCGCACGGTACGTGGACGCGCATGGCGCACAGCATTGCTCACCGCTTCCTGTGCAATACGCAGCAACTCGTGCTCGTGCTCCGGCTTCAGGCCGGTCGCGATACCCCCGCCTTCGAAGGTGCAGGTTACGCCGCCCGGAACGGTCGAGCGCTCCGCAAGCTGACGTAGGGCAATTTCCAACCCGGCACGTCGTGTCTGGTCGAGGCGCAAAGCCATGACCGAGCGACGTGCCTCAGACAAGCCATCGCGTGCCAGATCCCGGATGCGGGACAAAACGGTGGCCAGGTCAGAGTTCTTCCGCTTGCAGGGCGGGAACTCCTCCGCGGCACCCAACTGCATCAGAATTCCGGTGAATGACTGTGCCAGGCCATCGTGAATTTCCTGGCCGATACGGGTACGCTCGACGAGCACCGCGGCCTCTTTCGCCGAATAGGCGAGACGTGTCAGCTGCACGGCCAGCGTCGCCTGCTGGGCCAGCGCCACCAACAACTCACTGCGCGTCACGTCGGAGGCGTTGCGGCGGAAGCTCAGAATGAAAAAGCCAACGTTGCGCGCCCCAAACACCAACGGGTACACCACTACACCGACATAACCCTCACGCCGGTGGAAGGCCAGCCCACCGGGCCAGATGTCCAGGCTTTCCTGGTCAACGTCGAGGTAGACGGGACCTTGTTGGGAAGCGAAGGTTTCAGTAAAGGCGGAGCCCGCAAAAGGAACGCTGGTCGCGAACGGGGGTGGCTCCACCTGCCCATTGCGAACATGCGCGATAACGCGCCATTCCTGCAGCGAGTCCTTCGAAACAATGACGGAGCCGGAGGCGGCATCGAACTGGCGCACGGCTTCGAGCAACATGTGCCCCATGAAGCTCCCGAGATCCGGCTCGCTGGCCAACCGCTCGAGATTTCCACGAATGACCTGGTTGGCCTTCGCGAGCTCGGCGACGCGTTCCTCGGCCGCGCGCTCGCGCTCACGCCGGACATCATCAACCAATCTCTCGCGATGCATGGCGGCGCCGATTACACCGGCTGCGGTCTCCAGTGCCGCCAACTCAGCGGTGTCGATCGCACGCCGCTGCTTGGTGTTATCGAAGCCGACCACACCAATGAACTCACCGGCGACGAAAATAGGCACAATCGCCTTGGTTTTCGTGCCAATACCCTCGAAGCCCGCCGAGGCATATTCGGCGGCGGAGTCACTCTTACTCAGACAAACGCTGCGGCCAGCACGCAACTCTGAACAGACCGCCGAGAAATCGCGCTCATCACACGTCGTCATGCCCATATCGTCCAGATACGGGACGACGCCATCCGCCACCCACTCGTTCACCACGGCGAGCAGGGGCTCGCCATGGGGACCTGCCTTGGTCAACATGAGATTCACACGGTCGACGCGGGCAGCCTGGCCGATGAGTCCCAATACCCTCGGGATGACCGCCCGGACATCCGGGGCTTCCAGCAGCAGTCGACTCGCCTTCGCCGATGCAGCCAGCAGGCCTTCCCGCCGCTGCAACGATTCGTTGATCTGGGTGATCTCCTCCGCGCACGAGGGCGTCGTGGCAAATGCGGAGGGCTCAAGGCGAGCCAGGGTGGCGTTCATTCGGGCCTCAATCACATGCGATCCTGGGCACGAGTGTAACGCGGCAGGGGGGCTTGCTCCCAACCCCCGCCGAGCGCTTTGTAAACTGCAATCAGGCTCGTCGCGGTCTGCGTCCGGCTCTGTGCCAATTGGTCTTCGGCGACTAATTGGGTCCGTTCCGCATCCAGGACCTCGAGGAAGTCGACGTACCCCCCTTCATAGCGGGTGCGCGCCAGCTTCGCTGCCTTCGCGCTCGCTTCCGCGGCTTCCTGCACATGGACGAGGCTGTCCCGTGCCCGAGCATGGGTTACGAGGGAATTTTCGGTGTCTTCCAGGGCCTTCAGCACGGTCTGCTCATAGGTAGCCAGCGCAACGTCGTTCCTGGCGTGAGCTTGAGCGACCTGCGACTGGACCCTGCCCAGATCGAACGCCGCCCAGCTGATGCCTGGCCCGATGACATACCCACGTGAGGGCCCGGTACCCAAATTTCCAGGGGACGTGGCGGAATATGTAAAGCTCCCCGTGAAGGTGACCTTGGGGAAGTAGTCCCCCACCGCCACGCCCACTTCGGCTGTGGACGCAGCCAACTGCCGCTCGGCCACCCGGATATCAGGACGCCGCCGAAGCAAACTCGCCGGGTCACCGATGGCCGTGATCCGCGGCAGATCCGGGAGGTCTTTCGCCGGAGCCAGAAGATCGGTCAGGGCGTTTGGATCGCGGCCGGTCAACACGCTCAACCGATGAATCGAGACGGCGACTTGCGCCTGCAGCGGGGCGATGGTGGATAGCGTGGTACTCAATTGCGCCTGGGCACGGGCGGTATCCAACTCAGTGGACCGCCCGGCATCGAGCCGCGCCTGGGTGAGTTTCAGAGTGTCCGTCTCATTCACCACGTTGGCTTGGGCGACCTGCAGTTGGGTTTGCTGGCCGCGGAGCTGGAAGTAGGTTCGCGCGACCTCGGCAGTCACCGACACCTGGGCATCGTGCAGGCTTGCCTCGGCCCCCTGCAACTGCGCCTTGCTCGCCTCGACGCCGCGACGGACACGGCCGAAGAGATCGAGTTCCCAGGTCGCATCGAATCCGGCGTCGTAGTACGAGGCCGTGAGGGGGAAGCCTGCCTGGGCCTTCGGCACCAGCTCGTTCGTGTGTCCGCCCTGGGCCGTCACGGTTGGAGCGAGATTGAACAGGGACTCACGCCGTGCGGCCCGCGCTTCGACCAGGTGGCCTAACGCGATCCGCAGGTCGTGGTTCGCCTGGAGAGCGTCAGTGACGAGTTGGTTGAGGGTCTCGTCATTGAACTGGGTCCAGAACTGCGCCAGGACCTGCTGATCCGTGGAATAGGTGCTGGCCTCCGCGCCCGCGAATTGGGGCGCGACCTTGGTTTCCGGACGTTTGTAGTTCGGCCCGACGGCGCAGCCGGCGAGCACTGCGGCAATTGCCAGAGCAACACCGCTCTTCATGAAGGTCTTAGGCATGATGGCCCTCCGGGGCCGGGATAGCGTTGTGTTGCGGGTTGGCTTCGACTTCGGTCTTCGCCTTGTCGCGCGCCGTCATGCGGCGCACGAGCACGTAGAAAACCGGGGTGAGCAACAGGCCGAAGAACGTCACACCGAGCATTCCCGCGAACACGGTCGTACCCAGCGAATGACGAACCTCAGCGCCCGCGCCACTGGCGAGCATCAACGGCACCACACCCATGATGAATGCGAACGAGGTCATGAGGATCGGACGCAGACGCAGGCGAGCGGCTTCCAATACCGCGCGGACGGCATCGAGGCCCTGCTCTTCCTGCAGATGCTTCGCGAACTCGACGATCAGGATCGCGTTCTTACACGCCAAGCCGACCAACACGATCAGGCCGACCTGGGTGAACACGTTATTGTCGCCGTGATCCAGAAGCACACCCGTGATCGCGGCCAACAAACACATCGGCACGATGAGAATGATGGCTAGCGGCAGGGCCAGACTCTCGTACTGGGCGGCCAGCACCAGGAACACGAACAACACGCACAGCGGGAACACGTAGAGTGAGCTGTTACCGGAGACGAGTTGCTGGTAGGCCAGGTCAGTCCACTCGAAGGTCATGCCACGCGGCAGGGTCTCCGCGAGAATCTTCGCCATCGCGGCCTGCGCCTGCCCCGAGCTGTAGCCCGGTGCGGCACCGCCATTGATGTCAGCGGAACGATAGGCGTTGTAACGCTGCACGATGTCAGGACCGAAAGTCTGGTCGATGGTCAACAGCGAGCCCAGCGGCACCATCTGGCCAGCGGCGTTTCGAGTCTGCAGGGGCAGAATGTCCTCGACGTGCGAGCGGTACGGGGCATCCGCCTGGGCCACAACCTGGTACGTGCGACCGAACTTGTTGAAGTCGTTCACGTACAGCGAGCCCAGGTACACCTGCAGTGTCTGGAACACGTCGGACAGCTTCACGTTCTGACGCTTCACCTTCTCACGGTCGACGTTCACGTTCAGCTGCGGAACGTTGATCTGATAGGTGCTGAATGAACCCATCAGGGCCGGGTTCTGATAAGACTTCTTCAGGGCCTCCTGCACGGCGGCGTACAAGGCATCAGCGCCCAGGTCAGCGCGATCCTCCACACTCAGCTTGAAGCCACCCGTGGTGCCGAGCCCCAGGATTGGAGGCGCGGGAACCACGAGAACGAACGCGTCCTTGATCACCGAGAGTCTCTTGTTGAGCTCTCCCGCGATGGCCTTGGCCGAAAGATTCTTACTTTTGCGCTTCTCGAAGTCATCCAACGGGAAGAACACCAGCGAGGAGCTGGAGCTCGGGACGAAGCCGTTCACGGACATGCCGGTGAACTGCACCGCGCCGGACACACCCGGAGTTTTCATGCCGATCTCACCGATTTCGCGGGTCACTTCATCGGAACGATCGACCGTGGCAGCCGGGGGCAACTGCGCAATCGCGATCACGTACTGTTTGTCCTGTTCCGGGACGAATCCACCCGGGACGGCATTGAAGCCGAAATACGTGAGAACGATCAGGCCGGCATAGACGATCAGCGCGATGGCGCTGCGCCGTACTGTCAGAGTAACGGCACGCGAGTACGAGTTACCCGCAGCAACAAAGCCACGGTTGAACCGCCTGAAGAAACCACCGAACAGCTTGTCCATGACACGGGTCAGGACGTCAGGCTTCGCGCCGTGCGGCTTCAACAGGACCGCCGCCAGCGCCGGCGAGAGCGTCAGGGAATTGAACGCCGAGATCACAGTCGAGATGGCGATGGTCAGCGCGAACTGGCGATAGAACTCGCCCGTCAGGCCACTGACGAACGCAACGGGGATGAACACCGCGCACAACACGAGTGTGATGGCGATGATCGGGCGACTCACCTCGTCCATGGCCAGTTTCGTGGCTACGAGCGGTGTCTGGCCTGCTTCTATGTGTCGTTCGACGTTTTCCACCACCACGATGGCGTCGTCGACGACGATACCGATGGCCAGAACCAGCCCGAAAAGGGACAGGGTGTTGATGGAGAAGCCGAATGCGAGCAGCACGGCGAACGTTCCGATGATGGACACCGGCACGGCGACCAACGGGATGATGGAGGCGCGCCAGGTCTGGAGGAACAGGATCACCACCAGCACCACCAGTGCGACGGCTTCCAGCAGAGTGTGTACGACGGCTTCGATCGACTGCCGTACGAAGACGGTGGGATCGTAGATGATCTGGTAGTCGAGACCGACGGGGAAGTCCTTCTTCAGCTCCTCCATCGTCTTGCGCACTTCGTTCGAGAGCTGGAGCGCGTTGGCGGTCGGTGACTGGAATACCGGGATGGCGACGGCGTTTTTGTTGCTCAACAGGCTCTTGATGGAGTAAGCCTGTGCGCCGACCTCCACCCGGGCGACGTCGCCCAGGTGTATGACTTCACCATCGGCACCGGTCTTGATGACAATGTCGCGGAACTGTTGCTCGTCGGTCAGGCGCCCCATCGCGTTGATCGAGAGTTGGAACTGACTGTCGGTCGAGGGTGGCGCGCCTATCTGTCCTGCTGCCACCTGGACGTTCTGCTCTCTTATTGAGTCTACGACGTCGCCGGCGGTCAGGTTCCTCGCAGCCAGCTTCTGAGGATCGAGCCAGACGCGCATGGAGTAATCGCCACCGCCGAACACCTGCACCTGGCCCATGCCAGGGAGCCTCGCCAGTACGTCGCGGACGTTCAGCACCGCGTAGTTACGCAGATATAGC
>Ga0070741_10020453_pt1 | contig 10425 bp, 11 predicted proteins | sample Coa_R1_4_FD_66440 | JGI IMG/M metagenome (GOLD analysis project Ga0070741, IMG submission 66440) | Surface soil microbial communities from Centralia Pennsylvania, which are recovering from an underground coalmine fire - Coalmine... | ecosystem: Environmental > Terrestrial > Soil > Unclassified ... | reverse complement strand
CGCGAGCTGCTCGCCGAGCGCGGCTTCCTCTACGACTCCGACCCCTGCGACGACGACCTGCCGCACTGGGTCGAGACGGCCGGACGCCGCCTGCTCGCGGTGCCCTACTCGAAGACGCTCAACGACAGCCGCTACCTCGTCGCGCCGGGCTTCGCGAGCCCGCGCCACTTCGCCGAGCTCTGCTCGGCGGCGCTGGACGAGCTCGAGCTGGAGGCGGCCGCGCTGGGCGGGCGGATGGCCACGGTGGTCGCCCACGCGCGCTGGTCCGGGCAACCGGCGCGGGCCGCAGCCGTGCGCGCGATCGTCGAGGACGTCGGCCGGCGACCCGGCGTCCGCTTCGCGCGCCGTTGCGACATCGCGCGCTGGTGGCTCGAGCACGGGCCCGCGGCGTGACGCTCGTCGAGGACTGGGCGGCGGCCAATCCGCGCTCGCGGGCGCTGCACGAGCACGCCCTGCGACTCTTCCCCAGCGGCGTCACCCACGACGTGCGCCGGCCGGATCCGTTCCCGCTCACGATCGTGCGGGCCGAGGGGTCGCGCAAGTGGGACGCGGACGGGCACGAGCTCGTCTGCTACGTGATGGGCCACGGCTCGCTCCTGTTCGGACACGCGCACCCGCCGGTGGTCGAGGCGGTGCGCCGGCAGGCGGGTCTCTTCCTGCACGCGGGGGCGAGCCACGAGCTCGAGCGCGCCTGGGCGGAGCAGGTGCTCGCGCTCGTGCCGGGCGCCGAGCGCGTCCGCTTCACGTCGAGCGGCACCGAGGCGACGCTGCTCGCGCTGCAGGTCGCTCGCGCGGCGACCGGCCGGCCGCGGCTCGTGAAGCTGGAGGGGCACTTCCACGGCTGGCACGACTACGCCGCGCTCGGCGTCGACCCGCCCTACGAGCAACCGGCCACCCCGGGCATCCCGCCCGGCGTCGCCGAGACGGTCGCGGTCGTGGCGCCCGAGCTGGAGGCGCTCGACCGCGAGCTCGCGCGCGGCGACGTCGCCGCCGTCCTGCTCGAGCCGGCGGGGGCCGCCTGGGGCACGGTCGCCCTACCGGACGGGTTCGTCGCGGCGCTGCGCGAGCGGGCTCGCGAGACCGGCGCGCTGCTCGTCTTCGACGAGGTCGTGACCGGGTTCCGCTGGTCGCCGGGGGGCGCGGCCGCGGTGCTCGGCGTGGAGCCCGACCTGACGTGCCTGGCCAAGATCCTCGCCGGCGGGCTGCCCGGCGGAGCGGTCGCGGGTCGCGCCGACGTGATGGACGTGCTCGCGTTCGGGGGCGGGGCGAAGGTATCGCACCACGGCTGCCACAACGCCCACCCGCTCGCCGCCGCGGCCGGAACGGAGACGCTCCGGCTGGCGGCGGACGGAGCGGCGCAGCGGCAGGCTGCGGCTCTCGCCGCCGGTCTCCGCGCCGAGCTGAGCGCCGTGCTCGCCCGCCACGGCGCACCCGGCCTCGCACACGGTCGCAGCTCGACGTTCTGCCTGCTGCTCGGCGTCGACGGCCCGCTCGAGCGCGTCCCGCCCGAGCGCGTCAAGGCGGGCGTCACGGGCCCGCTCTCGACCGCGCTCCACTGCGGCATGCTCCTGTACGGCGTGCAGCTCTTCCACGGCTGCGGGTTCGTCTCGACCGCCCACACGGCGGAGGACGCCGACCGGACCGTGACTGCCTTCGACGCCGTCGTGCCGCGGCTGCAGCGCGAGGGGCTCCTGTGATCGACCTCGCCATCGTCGGCGGCCGCGTGCTCGACCCGGCCCGAGGAGTCGACCGGATCGAGACCGTCGCCGTCGCCGGCGGCCGCGTCGTGCCTAGTGGCTCAGAGCCACAAGGCGTCGAGGCGCGGAGGACGATCGACGCGACCGGGCTGCTCGTCGTGCCCGGCCTCGTCGACCTGCACGTGCACGTCTACCCCGGCGTCTCGCACTACGGCGTCGAGCCGGACGAGCGCTGCCTGCGCCGCGGCGTCACCACCGCCGTGGACGCGGGCTCCGCCGGCGCTCAGACGTTCGCCGGGCTGCGCCGCTACGTGATCGAGCGAGCACGGACGCGCGTGCTCGCCTTCCTGCACGTCGCCGTGCAGGGCATGATCTCGGCGCTCGTGGGCGAGCTGGAGGACGTGCGCTGGGCCTCGCCGGCGCTGGCCGTCCAGTGCGCGCGGGAGCACGCCGACGTCGTCGTCGGCGTCAAGGTCCGTCTCGGCTACCAGATGGTCGGCCAGGACCCCGAGCCGGCGCTGCGCGCGGCGCGCAAGGCAGCCGACCGGCTCGGCCTGCCGCTGATGGTGCACGTGATCGACCTGCCGCGCCCGCTGCCGTGGCTGCTCCCCCACCTCGGCGAGGGAGACGTCGTCACGCACTGCTTCCACGGCAGCGAGGGCGGCTCCCTGCTCGACGAGCGCGGCCGCGTGCACCGGGAGGCGCTCGCCGCGCGCGAGCGCGGCGTCCTCTTCGACGTCGGCCACGGCATCGGCAGCTTCGCCTTCCGCGTCGCCCGGGCTGCGCTCGGGCAGGGCTTCCCGCCCGACACGATCTCGAGCGACGTGCACGCCCACAACGTGGACGGCCCGGTGTTCGACCAGGCGACGACCGTCTCCAAGCTGCTCCACCTGGGAGTCCCGCTCGCGGACGTCGTGCGCATGACGACCGCCGCGCCGGCGGCGGCGCTGCGCCGTGGCGGCGAGCTCGGCTCCCTCGAGCCGGGCCGCGAGGCGGACGTGACCGTGCTCGAGCTCGTGCGCGGCGACCGCACGCTCGTCGACGGCGAGGAGGCGAGCGAGACCGCGGCCGCGTGGCTGGAGCCGCGCTGGGTCGTGCGCGCCGGCGAGCCGATCGACCTCCTCGCCGCCGAGCGCGAGACCGGGCCTCACCTCGCCCGTGCCGGCGGCGTCAGGCAGCGCCCAGCAGCTCGTCCGCGTACGTGATCGCGACCCGCCGCATCACGCCCTGCGTGTCGGGCTCGTAGTGCCCCATCCGCCACAGCGCCGGCGAATAGACGTGCACCGACGTGGCCGGCCCCTCGCCGGCGTGGCGGACGCCGTGGATGTGAGCCGCGTCGAAGTCGAAACAGCCACCCGTCTCGTGCCGGTTCGTCTTCTCGCGGATCCACCCGTCCGGGTCGCGGCAGAAGTAGTCCTCGTAGAGGGCGCCCCGGCAGACGTAGACCGCGCCGTTGGAGCGGTCGTGGTCGTGGTAGCCGGTGCCCTGCCCGGGGAGCCAGCAGATGAGCCAGACGTCGACGTTGGGGTCGCGGTAGAGCTGGTGGTAGAAGCGCTCCTTCGGGTCGTGGCGCTCGAACGGCGCCCAGAGCTCCGTTGCGCGGCCGATCTCCACGGCGAGCCGTGCGAGCTCGGTGCGGTCGAGGTCGCGGTCGGCCGCGTGGCGGCCGTGGATCCAGTTCGCGATGTCCGTCATGTCAAGAGGTCAGCTGGATTGTGGACGCAGACTAGAGTAGAGACAGATTCTCCGAAACCGCGGACGGCATGGAGGGTCTGGGCGGGATCGACCAGCGGGCGGTCGCTCCCGTAGACGAGGCGGCGCACGCCGAACGTCTGCGCGCAAAGCTCGATCGCCCGCCGGCCGTACGTCGCCACGTCGAGGAAGACGTTGTCGTCGAGGACGGAGCGGACGTCGCGCCCGCGCTGGCCGAGCCGCTCGAGCTGGAAGGGCGCGCCGCCGGCGAGCAGCGCGAAGACGACGCGCAACGCGGGCCAGCGCTCACGGCCGAAGGCGAGCCAGCCGAAGTACGCTCGCTGCATCTGCGCCGTGTAGTCGACCACGGCGGGCCACCAGTCGGGGCGGTTCTCGGGCCCGCGCGGTGCGCCCGGGTGGACGAACAGCGGCTGCGACCGCCGTTCCAGCTCGTCGAGCAGCGGCGCCAGCGCGTCCAGGTCGTCGAGCGCCCGCGCCTGCACCGAGGCCCCCGCGAAGCCGTCCAGCACGCGCCCGGGGGCGAAGGCGCGCACGCGCCCGTCCGTCTCCGCACACAGCTCCCGGATCCCCTCGGCCCACGTCAGCTCGAGCTCGTCCCGCTCGGCCGGCGCGACCTCGGCCGTGCCGAGGGTCGGCTGCAGCGACACGACGGCGACGTCGAGCTCGGCGTCGTCGAGCGCGGCGACGAGCGCCGCCGGATCGTCGATGCCCGCCGGCACGTCGTACGTCCCCTCGGCGAGCACGAGGCGGTCGCGGTCGATCAGCGGCGGGCGGCGGCGGCGCGCGAGCGCCCGCACGAACTGGGTCGGCCAGAGGTGCTGGTGCACGTCCACGCCCGCCACTAGCACGCCGTCTCCACTGCCTCGACGCGAACGGACGCCGCCTCGCGGCCGATGCCCTCGCGCACGACCTGGACGACCGGCTCCAGGTCCTGCGGGACCGGCTCGCCCGGCGCCAGCGGAGGCACGCGCTCGCGCACGAGCCCGTACAGCGCGCCCGTGCCCGCGCCGAGCGGCGCGCAGCCGCGCAGGTCGACCGCCTGGGCGGCGACGACGAGCTCGATCGCGACGGCGCGCGCGCCCAGCTCGACCTGCTCGGCGAGGCGCCGGGCGGCGAGCGGGGCCGCCGTCGCGCGGTCCTCGATCCCCTCCGCCTGGCTGACGCTGACGAGCTCGAACGAGACGGGCTGCGCCAGCAGCCGCGCCTCGGCGACGATCGCCTGCGCGGCGATGCCGAACTCGGCGAGGCCGTCCTCCGGGACGCCGATCTCGAGCGCGAGGCCCTCGGGCAGGCCGGAGAAGGGCCGTTGCAGGAGCTTGACCGCGCGCTCGCAGGCGCTCGTCAGCGCCGGCGCGAGCGCGATGCGCACGAGATCGAGCGCGGCGGCGAGCGGCAGCACGTCGAAGTTCCCCACCGAGACGACGCGGGCGCCCTCGCCCGGCACGACGAGCGGGTTCCCCTGGTGCGCGTTCAGCTCGATCGCGAGCTGGCCGAGCGCGTGGCGCAGCGCGTCGCGGGCCGCCCCGTGGAGCTGGGGCAGGCAGCGGAAGCAGAGCGGGTCCTGCAGGTTGCGGGCGCTGCCCTCCTGCCACAGGTAGCTGCCTGCGAGCGCATCCCGCAGCCGCGCCGCGCTGCGTGCCAGGCCCTCGTAGGGACGCGCCTGCTCGACGGCCGGGTCGAGCGGCGTCAGGCTGGCCGCGAACGCCTCCAGGTCGAGCGCGCCCGCGACGTCGAGCGTGTCGAGCAACCGGCACGCGTCGGCGAGGGCCAGCGCGGCGTGGCCCGTCGAGCACGCGTTGTGGTTCAGCAGCGCGAGCCCCTCGCCGGCCGCGAGCTCGAAGTCGCCGAGCACGCCCGCTGCCAGGTCGGCGTTGGCGGACAGGTCGCCGATGCCGTTCGAGCCGAGCGAGCGCACGGCCGGCTCGGCGCCCGTGTTGAGCGCGTCCACGAGCGCGACCGCGAGCTCGGGGCGCGCGCCGGGAGCCCCGCTCGCAAGGTGGTTGGCGAGCCGGAGGAGCGCCGCACGGACGACGTCCCGCGGCAGCGGCGGGCCTTGGCCGACCCGGTGGTTGAGCACGAGCAGGCGGTTGAACTCGGCCACGCGGGCGGGGTCGACCGCGGCCGTCTTCTTCGCGCCCACGCCGGTCGTCAGCCCGTACACGACCTCGCCCCGCCCGAGCGCCCCGTCGAGCACGGCGCGCGCCGCGCGCATCCGTTCGGCCGCGCCCGCGTCGAGCTCGACCCGCTCGTCCCCGCGAGCGACGCGGAGGACCTCTGCGAGCGTCAGGTCGGCGCCGGTCAGGACGACGGTCACGCGATCGATTATCGACGGCCCGCGACCGTGCCGGCGAGAGAGGCGACGACGAAGCATGCGGCTGCCACGAGCACGATCGTCCCGCCCGGCGCCAGGTCGGCGTAGTACGAGAGCGTCAGCCCCGCCAGCACCGAGCCGAGACCGACCGCGACGGCGAGCGCGAGCGTCTGCAGCATGCTGCGGGCGACGCGTCCGGCCGCGATCACGGGCAGCACCATCAGCGCGGCGACGAGCAGGATGCCGACGATCCGCATCGCGACCGCGACGGTCGTCGCGGCGAGCAGCGCCACGAGCACGTTGAGCCGGTCGACGGGGAGCCCCTGCACGCGTGCGCCCTCCTCGTCGAGGGTGACGCCCGCGAGCCCGCGGTAGGCGACCGCCACCGCCAGCAGCGCCGCTGCGCCGAGCGCCGCCACCAGCACGAGGTCGCCGCGGCTGACGGAGAGGATCGAGCCGAACAGGTACTGGAACAGGTTGACGTCGAGCGCGCCCGCGCTCGAGACGAGCACCACGCCGAGCGCGATGCCCGTGTAGAAGACGAGCGCGAGCGCCTGGTCGCCCACCGTCCGGCCCCGCGTGCGCAGCCACTCGATCGCGACGGCGCCGGTGAGCGAGGCGACGAGCGCGGCGAGCGCCGGCGACACGTCGAGCAGGTAGCCCGCCGCCACCCCGGCGAACGCGACGTGCCCGATGCCGTCCCCGACGAGCGACTGACGCCGCTGCACGAGGAAGAAGCCGACGGCCGGCGCGAGCACGCCCACGACGGCGCCGACCGCGAACGCGAGCCGCATGAACTCGAGCTCAAGCATGGGCGTGCGAGGGGTCGTGCCAGAGGCCGGGCAGGTCCTGCGGGGCGCCGTCGAACACGATCCCGCCGCGCACGAGCACCAGGCGCCGCACGTGACCCTCCACCGCTCCGAACTCGTGCGAGACGTAGAGCACGGTCGCTCCCAGCTCCCGGTTGAGCTCGTCGAGCAGCGAGGCGAGCGCCTCCTGCGCGTCCGCGTCCACCCCGGTCGTGGGCTCGTCGAGGACGAGCAGCGACGGCTCCGACGCGAGCGCCTTGGCGATGAAGGCGCGTTGCTGCATCCCGCCCGAGAGGGTGCGCAGCGGCGCGCGGGCGCGCTCCGTGAGACCGACGCGCGCGATCGCCTCGTCGACGACCGCGCGGTCGCGGCGCCGCAGCGGGCCGAGCAGGCCGCTCCTTGCCAGCCGGCCCGCTGCCACGACCTCGCGCACGGTCGCCGGCGCCTCGCCGCCGAGCTGCGAGCGCTGCGCGAGGTAGCCGACCTCGCGGCGGCGCGAGCAGCTCTCGGCAGGCTCGCCCAGCAGCAGCACCGTGCCCTCGTCCGGACGCTCGAGCCCGAGCGCGAGCCGCAGCAGCGTCGTCTTGCCTCCTCCGTTGGGCCCGGCGATGGCGACGAACTCGCCCTGCTCGACGCCGAGGTCGACCCGCTCGAGCACGGGCCGGCCGGGCACGTAGGCGAACGAGACGCCGCGCAGCTCGAGCGCCGGCGGCGTCGGCGAGCGCGGGGCGACGCCCGCCCCTACCTGCATCCGAGCGCCCTCCGCAGGACGCGCAGGTTGGCACGCATGACGGTGAAGTAGGTCGTGCCGCGGGCCTGGCGCTCGACGGTGAGGCCCTCGAGCGGGTCGAGCACGGCCGTGCGCACGCCCGCCTCGCGGGCGACGGTACGCGCGAGCCGCGGCGAGGCGAGCGTCTCGGTGAGCACCGTGGTCGCGCGCGCGCGGCGCACGGCCTCGACGAGCCGCCGCACCGCGCGCGGGCCGGGCTCGGCCTCGGGAGCGAGCCCCTCGAGCGCCACCTGGCGCAGGCCGTAGCGCGCCGCCAGGTAGCCGAAGGCGGCGTGGCTGGTGAGCAGCTCCCGGCGTGCGCAGCGCGCGAGGCCGCGGCGGTAGGCGCGGTCGAGCGCGAGCGCCCGTCCGGCGAAGGCGGCCGCCCGGGCGGGCCGGCCCAGCGCAGCGCCGACCGCTCGCGCCATCCGCGCGTAGCGCACGGGGTCGAGCCAGACGTGCGGATCCGCCGCCCGGCCGGGCCGCTCCTCGGCCGCCGCTCGGGCGAGGTCGAGCGAGGGCCCGTGCCGGCGGCCGACGGCGCGCTCGACAGCCGGCTGGAAGCCGCCGCCGAGGTAGAGCACGAGGTCCGCGCGGATCACGTCGGCGACCTCGCGCGGCGAGAGCTCGACGTCGTGCGGCTCGGCGCCGGGCGGCGTCAGGTTCTCGACCGTCACGGCCGCGCCGCCGATCTCCTGCGCCGCGTAGGCGAGCGGGTAGAAGGCGGCGACCACCTTCGTCGGCCCGTGCCCGACCACCTGCGCGTGCCGCCCGCAGCCGGCCGCGCCGGCGGCGACGGCCACGCAGGCGAAGCCGAGAACGATTCTCGCCTGCACGGAGCTGCAGCCTAGCAGGTTCGTGAGAACGAGTATCATTCTCTGTATGGCGCGGCAGGCGACGGGGTGGGCGGAGCACGCGCTCGCTGCGCTGCGGGCCGCCGGGTACCGCAGCGGCGGCGCCCGCCGCGCCGTCGTCGGCGGCCTCGACCGCCTCGAGTGCTGCGTCTCCGCGCAGGAGCTGCACGAGCGCCTGCGCGCGTCGGGGAAGCGGGTCGGCATCGCGAGCGTCTACCGCGTCCTCGACGTCCTCGCCGGCGAGGCGCTGGTGACGCGCGTGGACGTCGGCGACGGGGTGGCGCGCTACGAGGCCGCGCGGCCGGACGGCGAGCACCACCACCATCTCGTCTGCGGCGACTGTGGCAAGGTGGAGGCGTTCGAGGACGAGGCGCTCGAGCGCGAGCTCGCCCGCGTGGCGGGACGGCTCGGCTACGCGGACGCGCACGAGGTCGTGCTGCGCGGCGCCTGCGCCTCCTGCCGGCCCGCGCGGCCGTCGTAACGCGCACGCAGGACGGCCGGCGCGGGCAGACGCCCTACGTCCCGGGCCGGTTCGCCTCCATCGGCACGCCCTCGGGACCCTTGCCACGGAACGCGTCGCGGAAGAGTGCGAACGCCTTCTCGTCGAAGCGGGTACACGTCATCACGTGCCCGACGCCGTAGTAGCCGTTGCGGGTGTAGCGGGACGGGTCGCCGGTCCATGCGGTCAGCGCGACCTTGCTGTCGAGGCCCTGGATCGGGGTGCCGAGCACGGACACGGGGCTCTCGTTGTAGAAGGCCTCCAGCTTGCTCACCGTCGCCGCCGGCACCCGCTCGCCCCACCAGATGATCAGGCCGCCGTGCTCCTCGTTGTGCACGACCTGGCGCGGGTTCACGGGCTGGCGGTAGAAGCCCCACACGGCCGGAGTCGCGTAGTGGCCGCCGGCCGACGGCGGGAAGGTGCTCCAGCGCACCTTCGTCGTCAGCGTCGGCGAGTCGGCATGGAAGTTGGCGTCGTGCGTGGGCGGCAGCGGCGGCCGCGTGATCACGCTGCAGCCGGCGGCGCGGATCGTGCTCAGCTCGGACGCGCTCAGCGCTGCCCCGCCGCCGCCCCCTCCGCCGCGCGTGAGCACGACGGCGAGGATGACGGCGGCGACGACGGCGCCGACGGCGATGCCCGCGAGCAGCCCGCGGCGGTCGAGGCCGAGCGGACGCCGCGGGCCGCGCGTGTCGCGCCGGCGGGGGCCCTGCTGCCGCGGCCGCGGAGGCGGAGGCGGAGTGCGAGCTTTCTTGGCCACGGTCGCCGGGCACTCTCCCAGAGCGCGACCGGCCGGCGCAAGCGGGAGCCGGCGGGCGCAACGAGCCGTTAACCGCCCCGGCGCACCCGCGCGGGTCGCGGCGCGGCCGTCCGCCTCGCGCTGCGGACGAGCCGAGCGAGCGAGAGCACGAGCCAGAGGGCCGGCACGAGCGCGAGCAACGCGGCGGGCGCGGTCGGGATCACAGCCTCCCGTCTCGGCGGCCGGGCGGCCGTTTCACCGGCTCAGCGAAGCAGCGTCCGGCGTCTCCTCCCGCCGGCGGTCGCGCCCCACACGCCGAGCAGGATCAGGGAGCCGACGATGGCGGCCACCCAGGTGCTGAGGTCGAAGAGCTCGTCGATCGGGTCGCCGAAGCCGAGCGCCTTCGCGATCGCCCCGCCGACCAGCGCGCCGACGACGCCGACGAGCGTCGTCACGATCACGCCGCCCGGCTGGTGGCCCGGCAGGATCAGCTTCGCGATCGCTCCCGCGAGCAGTCCCAGCAGAATCCACCCCACGATGCCCATGCAGCCTCCCCTGGCTCCGTCGCTCCCGGCCTCCTTCCCGGCGGCGCCGGCGGCGAAACGGCGGCGCCCGGCATGACCGCCCGGACAGACGAGCCGTTCCTCGTCGAGGCGACGCGCGGCGGCGTCGTCGAGGCGCGTCACCGCGTGCACGCCGTCGCCGCGAGCGAGGGCCGGACGCTGCTGGCGGCAGGCGACCCGGGCCTCGTCGCCTTCCTGCGCTCGGCTGCGAAGCCGATCCAGGCGCTTCCGCTGGTGCGCGCCCGGCCGGAGCTCGGCGACCGCGAGATCGCGATCGCATGCGCCTCGCACCTCGCCCGGCCCGAGCAGCTCGACGCCGTGCGCGCGCTGCTCGCCGCCGCGCCCGCCGACGCGAGCGAGCTCGAGACCGGCCCGGAGCCGACGCCGCTCGAGCACAACTGCTCCGGCAAGCACGCGGGCTTCCTGGCGCTCTGCCGCTCGCGAGGCTGGCCGAGCAGCGGCTACCGGCTGGCC
>Ga0070741_10020452_pt1 | contig 10425 bp, 7 predicted proteins | sample Coa_R1_4_FD_66440 | JGI IMG/M metagenome (GOLD analysis project Ga0070741, IMG submission 66440) | Surface soil microbial communities from Centralia Pennsylvania, which are recovering from an underground coalmine fire - Coalmine... | ecosystem: Environmental > Terrestrial > Soil > Unclassified ... | reverse complement strand
GATTCCCTACGCCGACCTTTTTGCCGACGCCCTCGAAAGCTACTGGCGCGCCGCCGCGGTCGGCCGGGAAAAGGGCGACAATAGCGCCCGGGCCCGCCTCGAACATACCGAGAACGCACTCCAGCGCGCGCTCGCCCGCCAGGCGCTGCGCTATGAATCGAGCATGATCTTTCTCGCCACCGTCGTCTCGGGTGCGCCCTTCCTCGGCCTGCTCGGCACGGTCTGGGGCGTGATGACCGCCTTCAGCGCCGTCTCAGTGCAGCAGACGGCGAGCATCGCCTCGCTTGCTCCCGGTGTGACCGCCGCCCTGCTCACCACCATTGCCGGCCTGGTCGTGGCCATTCCCTCGGTCTTCGGCTACAATTTCCTTCTGGCCAAAAGCAAGCAGCTCGTGACCGAGCTGGAAAACTACGCGAGCTCGCTTGCCGATCGCATCGAGCTGGAGGCAAAGTGACATGGCCCGGACCTTCCGCCGCCCGCAACAGTCGCGTCCGATCGCCGAGCTGAACGTGACCAACCTCATCGACCTGGGGTTCACCCTGCTCATTATTTTCATGATCGCCACGCCCCTCATCCAGCAGGAGCAGACGATTCCGATGAACCTGCCGGCCGAGGCAAAAAGCGCCCAGATCAAGCCGCCGCCGGACACGGAATTTGTCTCCATTTCGATCGATCGGAGCGGCAACTACTACTACGCCGACCAACGGGTGAGCTTTTCCGAGCTCGCCAACCGGCTTGGCGCGCTCGCGGCCAAACCGAAGCAGCCGGTCATCCGCATCCGCGCCGACGGCGCCTTGGCCTGGCAAAAGGTCATCACTCTTGTCTCCGAGCTGAAAAAGCGTAATTTGACCAAGGTTACTTTCGACACCGAGGCCACGGATTGATCGCCGCCATGAACGCCCGCCTGCCCAGCGCCTTCGCGATTTCCGCGCTCCTGCACGCGGCCGTGATCGGATTGCTGCTGCTGGCGATCTTTTTCTCCCAGCGGCGTGAGGCGCGGCCGCCGGTGGTATTCGAGCTGGTGGCGGGCGAGGGCAACAATTATGGCGCCACGGTTGCACCGGCACTCGGTTCGCCGACCGGCGATATCAAAAAAGTCGCCACCCAGCCCGCGCCCGCGCCGCCGGCCCCGAAAATCGAACGCGTGCCCGAGGCGGTGACACCCGCGCCGGCCAAGCCCGTCCCGACCGCGGATTTTGCCAAGACGATCAAACGCATTGAGGATCGGAAAATCCGCCGGGCCGAAGCCCAGATCAAGGCCGAGCGCGAGGCGGAAGCCAAGCGCCTGAGCAAGGAGGAGTTCGACCGCCTGCACAAACAGCAGGCGGCGGCCAAGACGGCTTCGGCGCGGGGCGCCAAGGTGCCGCAGATCGATGCCGCGGGCATCGCCAAGGGAGTGGTCGGCGGCTCAACCGCGAACAGAACGGGCGGGGCCGGCGGAACCGCGCTTTCGCGGGAGGAGTCGAGCCTGATCGACGCCTATATCGCTTTTGCCCGCCAGCAGCTGCGCACCGCGTTCGACGCGGTCAAACCGCAAGGGCTGAGCGACCAGCTCGAGGCCGAGGTCGAACTTCATATTCTCGCCGACGGCACGCTCGCCCGCGCGCGCATCATTCGATCGTCCGGCAGCGACGACTTCGACCGCGCCGTGCTCCAGGCGGTGGCCAACGTCGCCCCGCTCGGCGCCCGACCGGACGGGCTGCCCGAGGTGCAACAGATTCCCTTCCGGATGCGCGAGCCTACAGACCAGTGAAAAATTTCTTGCCTTCGACCGGCAGGGCTTCGATTTTCATCCCTTACAGTTGGCAATGGGCTCGTAGCTCAGTTGGAAGAGCGCCTCAATGGCATTGAGGAGGTCGTCAGTTCGAACCTGATCGGGTCCACCAACTTCTCGCCGGAATCCCGGATCCTTACCAGTTCGGCTTCTCCGGCAGGGTGGCGTCGAACTCGTTGATCAGTCCAGCCTCGTAGGGGCCGGCATAGGTGCCGGCAAAGAACCGGTCGAGGCCTTCGCGGCAGAGTTTTTCCCACGATGCTTCCTCCCGGCCGGGCAGAATCGGATAAAACAACGCCTGATTACTGCGCGCCGCCTTGAAATCCCCCGGCGCGTCGCCGATCATAAGGACGTGGTTGGAGGAGTATTTTCCGCCGGCCGCCAGGCGGAGGTGTTCCGCCTTCGTGCCGAGCTCCTGGCCGGCGAGGATGCGCACAAACTGATCGATGTCGTGCTCCTTCCATTCGCGCACCAGCGTCTCGGTCGCACTTTGGGAGACAACGATGACGTCCGCCGATTGGACCATTTTTTGCAGGCTTTCACGGACGAAGGGGAGGGGCGGCACGCCGCTGACGTTTTCTTCCACCGCCTTGTTCACCCCCAGCGACCAGGCCAACGCCGGGGCGAGGCCGGGATGGCCGGCATCGATTTCTTTTTTCAGGCCGGAATTGCTCAGCTGCGGCGCGCGTGCAATCCAGGCCTCCAGTTCCGCCGGATCGGGGAGGGCGGCGCCACGCGCGACCACTTCCTTGCGTTCGCGCAGCAGGCGCAGGGCGCGCGCCAGAGCCTCAAACCGGTTCGCCCCGCGGGTCTTGGAGTAAAGATTGACGAAATCCCAAACCTCCCGCGCGTACTTATTCACCGTCTGAAGGCGGAATTGTTTGATGAAGACCGGCGCGAAACACTCCTTGTGCTTCAGTTCCATCGTATCGAAAACACAACCATCGGAATCGATGCCGATGAAAAACTCCTTGCTCGGTTTCAGGTTTTTCAAGACGTGCGAGTCGCTCATAAAAAATGAAGGCCAAGTAGGCCGGGAAGGCCGGGGGCCAGCAAACGAAATCGCGGCACCGAGCGGGACGCGACCGGCTTTGTCTTGCGTTCCGGTGGACAAGATAGACACGAGCGGCGGGCAAACGGATTTCCCGTGGGAGGCTTGACGCGGCGGCTTTCCGGGCCGCAAAATGGCCGTTTCCTTTTTGCGAACCATCCTCGGTTTCCGCTCCCTCCCCGGAACCATGGATTAATGAACTAAAAAACGGAGGGCCGTTACTTACCATGAAAAAAGACTCCTGGAGTGAAGCCATTCTGAGCCAGATGTCGCTCGAACAGAAAATCGGCCAGTGCGTCGTCGTCGGCATGTCGGGCACCGTCATCACCAACGACCTGCGCGAGGCCATCCTGCGCTATCATTGCAGCGGACTGCGGCTCTCCGCCTTCAACCGGATGTTCAGCTATTTCAGCGACGACAAGGCCAAGAAACAGGAACTCGGCCCGGACTTCGTCCCCTCGATGCAGAAAATTGCCAGCGGCGGCCTTCCGCCCTACACCACGCCGGCCCAGTACGCCGGGATGCTCAACGAGCTGCGCCAGCTCGCCGCCTCGCGCTCGCCCGCCATCCCGCTGCATATGATCATCGATCAGGAAGGCGACACGAGCAAGGACTTCTCCCGCGGCGGCGTCGTGCAGTTTCCCTCCAACATGGGCTTGGTCGCCAGCCGCAGCCCCGAGCTCGCCTACGAAGTCGCCTGCTGCGTGGCCAAGCAGATGAAGGCTTCCGGCCTCGACATGATCCATTCGCCGGTGGTGGATGTGAATATCAACCCCAACAACCCCGAGATCGGCTACCGCGCCTTCAGCGACGATCCCGAGGTGGTGGCGGAATACGCCATCGCCATGCTCAAGGGTTTCAAGGAAAACGGCGTCATCGCCGCGGCCAAGCACTTCCCCGGGCGCGGCGACTCCGCCACCGACGCCCACCACGCCTGCCCGATGCTCAAGGTCGACAGCGACCGCTTCAACAAGGTCGAGCTTTATCCCTACAAGCGCCTGATCGAGGCCGGTATCGACTCCATCATGGTCGCGCATTGCATCTATCCGCACATCGATCCGGACCAGATCTCGACCGTCTCGCGCAAGGTCGTCACCGGCATTCTCCGCGACCAGCTCGGCTTCGAAGGCATGATCACGACCGACAGCATCACGATGGGCGCGCTGATCGACCGTTACGGCATTGGCGAGGCTTGTGCCCGCGCCCTCGACGCCGGCGCCGACATCATCCTGATGAAAGCGGAGAACCAATGGCGCGGCGAGATGTTCTACACCATCAAGAAATGGGTCGAGGACGGCCGGATCAAGTCCGAGGAACTCGACGACAAGGTCCGCCGGATTTTGCGCATCAAGAAAAAATACGGCCTGTTCAAGAAAATGGGCATGGTCAAACCGGAGAAGGCGGCCAAGCCGTTCTCCGATCCGATCGTGATCGAGACGTGCCGGAAGGCGTCGCAGAAGGCGATCCTCGTGGTCAAAGACGAGCTTGCCGCGCTGCCGTTGGACAAGAGCAAAAAGGTGCTGCTCGTCAACCAGCAGAACTCGATCAAGACGCCGAACGACATTTACGACCATCCGGGGCTGTTCGCGCAGCTGATGGAGCAGGACTGGCCCTCGCTCCAGACTTACGAAACGAAATTCGGCCTCGACGCCAAGGACGAGGAAGGCGTGCTGAAGTTCGTCAAGGCGAACAAATTCGACCTCATCATCTGCACCAATTATTACGACCGGCAGGAAAAGCCGAACACCTATGTCAAGGCGCTGATCGACCAGGGCTACCCGGTGTTGCTCATCACAAACACGCCTTACTGCATCAAGGAAAGCGCCGGCCTCATCCCTTCGGCCAAGACCGCCGTGCTGAACATGAACCTGACGCCGGAGGGCCTGCGCACGGCCAAGGCCGTGCTCTTCGGCCAGCTCCAGCCGGAAGGCTCCTGGCCGCTATCCAACTACGATCCGTTCAAGCTCCGGAAATAAGCGCCATGAAAAAGCTGACTCTCAAGACCCCGCTCAACCGCACGGTCTCGCCCATCACCGGCTGGACCCGCCGCCATTGGGAGGAAATTTTCCAGGCCTTGATGAAGGGAATCGTGGACAGCGCATCGCCCGGCGGCGCGCGCCAGCGCATTCCCGGTCCGCGCAGCCACCATGGTCTGCTCGCCGACGAGCTGGAGGGTTTCACCCGCTCGATGATCATGGCCGGGCCGTGGCTGAACAGCTCCAAGGATGGCAAATATTCCGAGAAGGGCGGAAAGGTCGACGTCGGCGCTTTTTATCGCAAGGGCATCCTTGCCGGAACCGATCCCAAACATCCGGAATACTGGGGCGACATCGTCGATTTTGCCCAGCATCTGGTCGAGATGGCGGCGCTGGCGTGGGGACTCCATCTTTCCAAGCGCCTGGTCTGGGACAAATTTTCCGCCGCGGAGCAAAAGCAGGTGGCGGATTACATGTTCCAGTGCACCAAGGTGAAGTACCACCAGAACAACTGGCTGCTTTTCAACGTCATCACCAACACGGTGCTGAAGACGCTGGGCATGCCGTATTCCCAGGAGCAGATCGATGCGAACCTGCAGGCCTGCGACCACATGTACATCGGCGACGGCTGGTATCGCGATGGCAACATCAACCGCATCGATTACTACAACGCCTGGGCCTTCCTCTATTACTACCTGCAGTGGGTCATTCTCGACGGCGACTCGAAGCCGGACGTCGCGGAAAAACACAAGGAGCGCGTCCGCCTCTTTGCCCGCGACCTACGCTACTTTTACGCCGGCGACGGCAGCGTGCCCTGCTTCGGCCGCTCCATGATCTATCGCTTCGGTTTCCTTTCGCCGCTTGCCCTCGGCCAGTACCTCGGCTGCCTCGACATCCCGGCCGGCGAAGTGAAGACGCTCTGCAACGGGGTGATGAAGTTCTTTTTCGCGAACGAAATTCTCACCGAGCAAAACCACCTGTCCATGGGCTTCCTCCGGCCATGCGCGGAAATCCTCGAGCATTATTCCTGCGGCGGCTCGCCCTACTGGGCGACCAAGGCGTTCAATCTCCTCATGCTCCAGCCGGAAGATCCGTTCTGGAAGACGAAGGAGGAAAAACTGCCGATTCACCGTGAGAGCTACTCGGTTCCGCTGCGCAGCGCGGGGTTGCTCCTCGTCGGCAATCAAAAGACCGGTCACGTCCAGCTGATCAACCAGAAATCCTACCACGACAAGCCGGAGTACAACGCCAAGTACACCAAGTTCGCCTACTCCTCGATCTTCAGCTACGAGGCCCGGCTGGTCTATAAGAATTATAACTGCGACAACATTCTCCAATTCTCCGCCGACGGAATCAACTTCCGCCAGCGCTGGGAGATGACGCACCTCTTCTGCGAGAAAAACTTCGCCGCCTCGAAATATCCGCTCTACGATGTGGACAAGGACGGCACGATCCACACCTCGATCCTGGTCAAGGACGATTTCATGATCAATCTGCACCAGGTCGAGACGAAGAAGCAGAATCTGGTGTTTCAAGAGGGCGGATATCCCCTCGGCTTTGACGATGGCGCAGCCAGGACCGTTTCGATTCCGGGAGCCGAGGCCGCCTACAAGGACGGCAAGCTCACCTTTATCCGCAATCTTCACGGCTACACCCGCCAGACCAAGGCGCTGCCTTTCGCCGACGACATCAACGGCTCCAATGTGCGCTACCGTCAGAGCGTGGTGCCGGTACTGGGTTTCGAGAACGGCGCGCAGGAAAAATTTTACCTCGCCTCGCTGGTCTGCGGCCGGGTCGGGAACGATTCGATCCGCAAGCTGGCCGGCCTGGTCAGGAGTTTCAAACTCAAGGGCAACGCCGCCGACATCGCCTTCGCCGACGGCGAGCGCGCATTTCTCCAGATCGGCGAAATTGCCGACGTCAGTCTTTCGCTCAACGGCCGGAAATTTTCCGGTCCCATTGTCATGGCCCGGGCTTCCAAGGACGGCCGGAAGTGGTTTGTCCTGGAAAGTTCCGGCAAAACTCAGAGTGAAGGAGACCAGTGAGCCATTATGATTATGCAGTAATCGCGATCTACCTTTGCTTCATCGCACTGATCGGTGAAGTCTTCCGCAAATTCAGCAAGGACTCCAGCGACTTCTTCCGCGGCGGCGGCAACGTGCTGTGGTGGATGGTCGGCGCCACGGCCTTTATGTCGCAGTTCAGTTCCTGGACCTTCATCGGGGCCGCGAGCAAGGCTTACACCGATGGCCCGCTGGTGCTCGCAATTTATTTTGGCAACGGCATTGGCTATTTTATCGCCTTTCTCTGGTCGGCTAAAAAATTCCGCCAAATGCGCGTGATCACGCCAATGGAAGGCGTGCGGGATCGCTTCGGCCGGGCCAATGAACAGTTTTTCACCTGGGTCTGGATTCCCATCGGCATTTTTTATGCCGCCATCTGGCTCAATGCGGTCAGCACGTTTACCTCGGTCGTGTTCGGCCTGCCGATGACGTGGACGATCGTGATCGTGGGACTGGTCGTGCTGATTGTTGCCTTCCTCGGCGGTGCGTGGGCCGTGGTGGCGTCGGATTTCATGCAAATGATGATTCTGATGTGCATCACCCTGGTGGTCGCGGTGCTGTCCATCCAGGCGGTTGGCGCGAAGTTCGGCAGCGTCGGTCTGCTTGGCGGTGCTACCGCCTTCGTGAATCATCTTCCCAGTCGGTACCTCCATCTGTCGGAGACCCATACGCTGTCCATCGTTGTCTTGTGGATCGCGGCCTTTGTCCTGAAACAAATCTGCCTGACCAACGACATGAAGGACGCAGACCGGTTTCTCTGCTCGAAGGATTCAAAAAACGCCACCCGGGCGGCGCTGCTGGCGGCCATCCTGTTTTTCATCGGCCCCGTCATCTGGTTCATTCCGCCCATGGCCGCCGCCATCCTGTTTCCGGACCTTTCGGCCGTTTCGCAATTGCACGGACTCAGAACGATCAGCGAGGGCGCTTATGTGGCCATCGGGCTGAAATACATGCCCGTCGGCATGCTCGGCCTGATGATGAGCGCAATTTTCGCCGCCACGATGTCCAACATGGACACCGGACTGAACAAGAACGCGGGCATTTTCATTCGGAATTTCTACCGCCCTTACCTGCGCAAACACGCGAGCGAGACGGAATATCTTTTCGCCGGCAGGATCACGTCCTTTGTGTTCGGCATACTGATCATCCTGGTGGCCTACATCATCTCGAAATTCGGCGTCGGGATATTCAACGTGATGAACATGTTCAGCGCCATGGTAGCGCTGCCGTTTATTATGCCGCTGATCTGGGGCATTGTCATCAAGCGCACGCCGTCCTGGGCCGGCTGGAGCACGGTCTGCGTGGGATTTTTTTCATCGCTCGCGTTCAATCACTGGTTGAACCCCGCGGCGCTCGGAATCCCATCCGCAGAACAGGATGATTACATCCTCATTGGTGGCACGATCATAAATGTGGTCGCCTGTTCGCTCTGGTTCCTTGGGACTGCCCTCTTCGCCCGGTTCAATCCGCCGGAATACGTGAAGCAGGAGGAGGAGTTTTTCAAACGGCTGCACACGCCGGTGACTTCCGACCCCGAGCAGACCCGGAAAATAGATTTCGCGCAGTTGAATACACTCTCGTGGCTGAGCATCCCCTATGGCGGTTTCGTCATGCTCTTGGCGGCGATTCCCAATCCGCTGGAAGGCCGCTTGAGTTTCATCGTCTCCGGCGGTCTCATCGTGATTGTTGGCCTGCTCCTGCGCTGGCGGGCGCAAACTCTCGCCGCGCGCACCGGCGGCGGCGCGCCGACGCAACCGGCGGCGGTGGCGCAACGTTAATCCTGTCATGAAGACTCCCTCCGCCCCGGCCAAATGGACCTTCGCTCGTCTTGGTGGTGGATTCGCTGTTTTTTTCGCCGCCCTCGCGTTGCATGCGCAGTCGCCCGTCACGGTGCAGGCGGATGTCGCCCATCCCGGACGCGCCGTGCCCGACGACTTCTGCGGCCTGAGCTACGAACTCAAGCTCGTGCTGCCCAACTCCACCACCGGCAAACATTATTTCCGACCCGACAACGCGCCGCTGGTCACGGCCTTCCATACGCTCGGCGTCAGGCATCTGCGCGTCGGAGGCAACACCGCGGAACGGGCGACGGTGCCGATCCCGGATCACGCCGATATCGACAGTCTTTTCGCCTTCGCCAAGGCCGCCGATCTCAAGGTCATCTATACCGTCCGCATGGAGGGCAATCCGCCGGCGGCGTCAGCCGAAGTGGCCAAGTACGTGTTGGATCATTACGGGCCGCTGGTTTCCTGCCTGACGGTCGGCAATGAACCGGACAAACCTTGGAAATATCCGGCCTACCTCGAGGAATGGAAAAAATATACCGCCGCCATCCTCAAAGAAGCGCCGGAAGCGAAATTTTGCGGGCCGAGCACCACCCCACAAGCGGTGGAATGGGCGAAAAATTTCGTCCAAGACATGGGCGGATGGGATCATCTCGCATACCTCACCCAGCATAACTATCCGCGCCGCAGCGGCGAAAAAGTAACCGACGAGGCCCAAGCCGCCGCCGGCCGCGCGGCATTGCTTTCGCCGGAGATGTACCAGGTCTACCAGAAATTTTATGATGTTTTTGGTCCGGATGCGAAAGCGAAGGGCGTGGGTTATCGGCTGGAGGAGACCAACAGCTACAGCCGCGGCGGCGCCGTCGGCGTGAGCGACACCTTCACCGCCTCGCTTTGGATCGTCGATTATCTTTACTGGTGGGCGTGGCACGATGCGCTCGGCCTCAATTTTCACACCGGCGAGAAAGTGATGCGCGGCCTGCCCGGTCCGGACCGGCCGAACGTCTACACCGCGCTGACCTCGACGCCGCAGGGCATGAAAATCCTGCCCACCGGCTATGGGATGAAACTGTTTGATCTTGGCAGCCACGGCCGCCTTGTACCGGTCGAGATTTCGAGCAATCCGGATCACGTGAACCTGGCCGTTTACGGCACCCTCGCACCGGACCAGACGCTTTGCCTGACGGTGCTGAACAAGGACTACGGTCCGGCCGGGCACGCCGCAAAGCTGACGGTTCGCTCAGGTTCGCCGGCGACGCACGGGGAGGTGATCTTCATGTCCGCGCCAAACGGCGACATCACGACGATCAACGGCGTCACCCTCGGCGGAGCAGAGATTCAGGAAGACGGCAGCTGGAACGGTAAATGGGAAACCCTGCCGGCGGCTGCGGACGGCTCCGTGACCGTGCTGGTCCCGGCGGCGTCGGCCGCGGTTATCAAACTGAAAGGCTAGCCAACTTGGACGCTGTGGCCCTCCGGACTCTTGCGCCGCGCCGCGGCCCCCGTATGTAAGGCGGGATGGCCCCGGAAAAAAATCTTCTGCGGCCGGACGAAGGCCGGGGCAAAGCCTCCCGCCTGGCGGTCTGGATTGCCGGCGTGGCCATCGTGCTCGCAGGATGGGCGGCTTACGCCAACAGCTTTTACGATGCCTTCCTGCTCGATGACGGGCCGGCGATAGTGGAGAATCTGACGATTCGGCGGCTGTGGCCGGTGGGGCGGGTGTTGTTTGCGCCGCCGGCGAACACGACGGCGAGCGGGCGGCCGGTGGTGAACCTCT
>Ga0070741_10020451_pt1 | contig 10425 bp, 11 predicted proteins | sample Coa_R1_4_FD_66440 | JGI IMG/M metagenome (GOLD analysis project Ga0070741, IMG submission 66440) | Surface soil microbial communities from Centralia Pennsylvania, which are recovering from an underground coalmine fire - Coalmine... | ecosystem: Environmental > Terrestrial > Soil > Unclassified ... | reverse complement strand
CGGATCGGTGGCGGACTGATGGCACTTGGCTCGCGGGTGGCGCCGCTGCTGGAGGTGGCCGGTGCCCCGATCAGGCTGGCCGCGTTGACATTTGTGCGGCTGGTTCGGCCGATCGCTGGGCCCGCTGCGGACATCTATGGGCTGATGTCGCCGCCGGGAGACCGACGGCTGATGGCGCGGCCGGAGATCAAGGCGATGTTCCTCGACGACTTGCTCAACGGCAGCCGCAAACAACTCGCGGCGCCGTTCTACGACATCGTTGTGTTCGCCCGCGATTGGGGGTTTCGGCTCGACGAGGTGAAGGTGCCGGTGAAGTGGTGGCACGGCGACGCCGACCACATCATCCCGTACTCGCACGGCGAGCATGTGGTGTCGCGGCTGCCCGACGCAGAGCTGCTCCCGATGCCGGGCGAGAGTCACCTCGGCGGCCTGGGCCGCGCCGAGGAGATCCTGCGCACCATGCTCGAAGTGTGGGACCGCGAGGAGCGCGGGTAGACGCCGCGGACGTCCGCTAGCGCGCGCCGAGCAATACCCGCCGCAACAGATGCATCGCGACCGTCGTCGAGCGGTCGCGGATGTCAGATCGGTTGCCGGGCAGGCCAAGTGTGCGCGTGTGCGTCGCGCCGTCGGCCAGCTTCACCGAAAAGCAGACGGTGCCTACGGGTTTTTCCTCCGTCCCGCCGCCGGGGCCGGCGATTCCGGTGATCGCAATCGCCGTATCCGCGTCGAATCGGCGCAACGCGCCGTGGGCCATCGCCTCGGCAACGGGTTCGGACACCGCGCCGTGCTCGTCGATCAGTTTCGACTCCACGCCAAGGAGATTCGCTTTCGCGTCGTTGGAGTACGCGACCACTCCCCCCGCGACATACTCCGACGACCCGGGTCGGTCGGTCAGTCGCGCTGCCACGAGCCCGGCCGTGCATGACTCTGCCGTGGCGATGCGACGACCCGAAAGCAGTTGGGCGACTTGGTCGTCGACGCTCGAGCCGTCTTCGGAGAAGATTTCTCCGCCGTGGCGCTCACGCAGCAGCTCCAGCACCTTTCGGTACACGGGCTCGGCGTCCGGCTCGTAGCGCGTCACCATCTCGACTTCGCCGCGTCGCAGGCACGTGGTGATCTCCAGCCGTTCGAAGTCGGCGATGCGGCTCTCGGCGTCGCGCAGTGTGTCGGCCAACCCGGATTCGGGCAACCCGAACATCAGCACCGTCTCCTGCCGGTACTCCGTGCGACCGGCGATCGCCGCTTGCACGGCGTCTGTTTGAACGGCACTGCGCCACATCGGCTGTAGCTCGCGCGGCGGGCCGGGCAGGACGACGACCGTCGGCGTTCCGGGGACGACGACGCCGGGCGCGGTGCCGACCGGTTCGATGACGTGCGAGGCCGTCGGCACCATGGCCTGTTTGCGATTCGCGGCGCGGACCGCGTCGAAGTCGACACCCGCGAACCGGCCCATCAAGTTCCGCAGAATCGCGGCGATCTTCTCCTCGAGTTCGGTGTCGAGAATCAGGTCGCGCCCGCAGAAGCGCGCCACCGTGTCGACGGTCAAGTCGTCGGCGGTCGGTCCCAGCCCGCCGCTGGTGACGATCAGATCGACACCCTGCTCGGCCATGAACCGCAACTGCGCGTCCATGTCCTTCGGGCGGTCTCCGCAGATCGTGATGTGCGCAAGCTCCACGCCCAGTTCAAGGAGCCTGTCGGCGAGCCACGGTCCGTTGCGGTCCTGGACTCGTCCCGTCAAAACCTCGGTTCCAGTGACCACGATGCCCGCGCGTGCGCTCACCGGACTGACAATAGAGCCATGCTCCAGTTAGAGGTTCTTCAGGCAGATGTGACCGCGCTGGACGTCGACGCGATCACCAACGCGGCCAACACCGAGCTGCGACACGGTGGCGGCGTGGCTGCCGCTATCGCCCGAGCCGGCGGGCCCGAACTGCAGCGCTAGTCGCGCGAGAAAGCGCCGATCGGTCTCGGCGCGGCGGTCGAGACCACCGCCGGCGACATGCCGGCACATTATGTAATCCACGCGGCCACAATGGAACTCGGCGGACCGGCGTCGGCGGCTTTCCTGTCGACGACGCGGCCCGGCTGGTGGTCGGCGCGGTTCGTCAGCACCAGCCGCGCACGCTGCAACGCGTGGTCTTCGCGGTGCACGGCGACGCTGCCGCAGAGGCGTTTGCGGCAGCTACGCGTACAGCTCCTCGAACCTCTTGATCGACCGCTCGATGTCGCCCTTGACCGCGCGGGCGGCCGTCGCCCCGATCGGTCCGAACAACGGCTTGCCGCCCAAGTCGATCCGGACCGTGAACGTACAACCTGACGCTGTCGGGGCGACGGTCATCTTCAACGCGTACTTCGTCCCGCCGACGCCGTCGCCGGTGATCTGGAGCAGTTGCGGTGGGTCGACCTTCTGGATCGTCCACGTGACGCGGTTGCGCAGGCCCTTGGCTTTGGCGACGCCGATCACCTGCGCGCCCACCGTGAGTTCGTCGGGAAGCTCGCAGCGCCAGCCGTCGTGCATCACAAGCCAGTCCCCCAGCTCAGACAGGTTCGACGCGTGTGCCCACGCCTCGTCGGGGTTCAGCGACAGATCACGGGACAGCTCGAGTTTGGCCACCCGGGAATGCTAGCGGCCACCGTCTGCGACACCGAGAGTGGAGTTGTTACACGCTTTTTCGCGGATAGCGTGCATTAAGTCCACACTCGACGCGAGCGCCGGCGCGAACGTGATCACCAGTACGTCGCGGCGCGCCGGCTTGTTCGTGTCGATCGGCCGAATCGGGCTGACGCCGTGCATTGTTCGACGGTCGTCGCCGAGAAGCAGCGTGCCGGGCTGCGAAAGTGTTGTTGTCAGAACGGAGTTGCCGTTCATGTCGACCACTGAGCTTTCCCCGCCCCTCGCGTTGTGCCGGTTGATCAATAGCGAGCTGACGAGCGTCACGCCGTCGCGGTGCAGGCCCTCGGGTGTCGGCTGGCCGGTGTCCTCGGCCGACGCGAGGACGCGGAACGGCGTGACCTTCGCGCTCCACACCGCAACGTTGTCGAGTACGGCGGCCAGTCGGCCGAGCAGTGTCAGCAGGCGCTTGAGTAATGGGTCGTCTGCGAATGCGTCGGTCAGCGGCTCGAAGTATCGATCACGTTGCAGGTACAGCGGATTGGAGTCGTCCGGCTGTACGAATGCGTCGTGCGGCATCGGCGTCGCCACCCCGTCGGCGAAGCGAAAGTGCCCGTACCGTCGCAGCCGTCTCGTGCCGAGTTCCGCGGCATAGGTGTCGGGCATCAGCTCGTCCCAGTGTTGTGCGAAGCGAATCCAGTCGGCGTCGTCCGCGTCGAGACAACTCCCAACCTTGGACGGCGTCATCAGGTACGCGCCCTCGGAACGCAGAGTTTTCCCGGCGTGTCGCACAGCGGACACGCACGCTCGCGAAAGAAAGCTAGAACTCCTTGTGGGGCACATCGGCGACCAACCCGCCGTCCATGACGAACTCGGCCCCCGTCGCGAACGACGACTCGTCGCTGGCGAGGAACAACACGAACGTCGATACCTCGTCCGGCGTGCCCGGACGACCGAGCGGCGCCTTCACCATGTCGTCGGGCAGATGCTTGGTCATCGGCGTGCGGATGAAGCCCGGATGAATCGAGTTGACCCGGATCTTCTGCGCCGCCAACTCCAGCGCCGCCGATTTCGTCAGGCCGCGCACCGCCCACTTCGACGCGACGTAGCCGTGCACCCACGGCGCGCCGCGCAGGCCTTCGATCGACGAGATGTTGATGATCGAGCCGCCGCCCGCCGCGGTCATCGGCTCGACGACCGACTGCATGCCGATGAACGTGCCGGTGAGGTTCACGTCGAGGACTTGCTGCCACTTCTTCAGGTCATGCGTCGCCAGCGGGCCGAGCGCCACCGTGCCGGCGTTGTTCACCAGGACGTTGAGCGTGCCGAATTCGTCGACCGCGGTCGACACGGCCGCCTTCCACTGGTCGGGCTGCGTGACGTCGAGATGGACGTAGCGCGCCGCCTCCCCGAGATCGTCGGCCAGTGCCTTGCCCTCGTCGTCGAGGATGTCGCCCAGCACCACCTTGGCGCCCTCGGCGATGAGCATGCGCGCATGAGACTCGCCCATGCCTCGCGCGCCGCCACTGATCAGTGCCACTTTCCCGTCCACGCGTCCCATGACGGGTCACGCTACCTCAGGAATTAGAACCTGTTACAAACACACCTTTGCCGCTCACCAGCGGAAGGTCGAGCGTCGTTCTGATCCCTGGCGGCGCGGCCACCACCGCGGGGATCGCGTTGACGATCCGTCCGGCCGCCGCGACGATCGCCGCGTGGTTGTGGTCGCCCTTGCTGCTGGACGGGCAGACGTCGACGGAGTACGACGGCTCGCCGACGATCTCGACCCGATACGACCCGCCGGGCTGCGCGGGCTGCGGCCAGTCGGGGCGAAGATCCCCGCGCAACCGGGTGACGTGCTCGACGACGATCGCGGGCCGGCCGCCGACCATGCCGCGGATCTCGAACCGCAACGCGGCAACGCTGCCCTTCGGCACGTGGCCGGCGGCGATCTCGAACGCCTCCGGCGCGGGTTCGCGCTCGCATGAGTCGGTGATCTCGTCGAGCGTGATGCCCAGGCCCGCCGCCATCTGCCGCAACGCACACCCCCACGCAATGCTGAGCACGCCGGGCTGGAACAGGATCGGCACTTCGTCGAGCGTCCGGCCGAAGCCCATCACGTCGAACATCACCGTCGCGCCGTCGTAGGTCGCGTAGTCGGCGATCTCCATGCACCGCACCTGCTCGATGCGTTGGCATGTGCCCGCGAGCGCGAGAGGAATGAGGTCCGTGACGAACCCCGGATCGACTCCGTTGACGAATATCGTCGAATTACCTTCCTGCGCAGCCTCTTCCAACGGAGCGATGTACTGGTCCGGAAGCACCTGCCACGGGTATTGCAGCACCACCGGCGACGACCCGACGACGTTGATCCCGGCCGCGAGAATGCGCCGGCAGTCGTCCATCGCCTGCGGCAGCCTGTTGTCGCCCATCGCGCAATAAACCGCGCAGTCGGGCTTGGCGGCAAGCAGGGCGTCGAGGTCGTTGGTCGCCACGATTCCGGTCGCGGAGTCGAGCCCCGCGAGCTCGCCCGCGTCCTTGCCCACCTTCGCGTCGGACGACACCCACACTCCCGTCAGTTCGAACGCGGGATTGGTGAGGATCCCGGTGAGCGCGAGTCGGCCGACGTTGCCGGTGCCGATGTGGGCGACGCGGATGGTCATGGCGGTGAGTCTGTCAGACTGCGGATATGGCAGCCGACATGGTCGCAGCGATCGGCGCGGGTCCGCCCGGCCCGCATGTGGGCGCGTTCTTCGACCTCGACGGCACGCTGGTCGCCGGCTTCACCGCGACCGCGCATGCGGGCGACCGGATCAGGCGCGGCCAGGCCAGCATTGGCGAAGTTCTGGGCGTGCTCGAGGCGTCGTTGCGGTATCGGTTCGGCCGCATGCAATTCGAGCGGCTTCTCGCCAGGGCCGCAGGCTATCTGCGCGGCGAGTCGCTCGCCGAGCTCGACGAGCTCGGTGAGCAGCTGTTCCAGCATCACATCGCCGGGCGGATGTTCCCGCAGATGCGCGAAATCGTGCAAGCGCACCAAGACCGCGGCCACTCGGTGATCCTGAGTTCGTCGGCACTCACGATCCACGCGGAACCCGTCGCCCGCTTCCTCGGAATCACCGACGTGCTGTGCAACCATTTCGAACTCGACGAGCGCGGCCTGCTGACCGGCAACATCGCCCGCCCCATCATCTGGGGGTCACGCAAGGCCGCGGCAGTGACGCAGCTCTGCGGCGCCAAAGGCATTGACTTGCAAGACAGTTACTTCTACGCCGACGGCAACGAAGACGTGGCGTTGATGTCGCTCGTCGGCAATCCGCGGCCCGTCAATCCGCGACCCAAACTTGCTGCGATCGCGGCCGAGCGTGGTTGGCCGGTGCTTCACGTCTCCGGACCGGGCGGCCGCAACCACGTCCGGTCGGCCCGCACGGTGGCCAGCGTCGGCTGGGCGGCGCTCACCCGCTTCGCGCGATGACGCTGGTGCCCGCCGCGTGCGCGGGTTTCCTGCTGGCGGTCCTGTGGATGGACCTGATCTTCGACGTCCAAGTGCTGACTGATCACGACGGCGCGCTGGACTCGATCGCGGCGTATTACCGCCGCGCGACGACGACGTCTCGGCCGATGAGCGCGCTGATCGTGGCCGTCATGCTGATCCTGTTGGGCGCGTTGGGCTTTCGCTGGGCGTCAATTGGCGATCCGGTGTGGCTGATGATCGCGTTGTCGGCGCTTGCGCTTGTGCCGATCGTGTTGGCGCTGCTGCGGACCGTGCCCAACGCTGTCCGGCTCGGCTCGCGAGCCGACGACGCGGCGACGCAGACACGGCTGGCATTGGCAATCTTTCGCGACCACGTCCTGTGCTTCGGCTTGATGCTCGCGTTCCTCGGGCTGCTACTTTCGACTTCGTGACGACCACACTGCAAAATCCGAAAGTCGCACAGGCCCTCGACCGGATGTACCGCGAGAGCGCGAAGCAGATGAGCGCACTGCGGGACCGGCGTGCCTCGCTCTTTCAGCCGTCGGCAACCCCGCAGGAACGCGCCGACGCGCTCAGCGAGTTCTACCTGCCGGTTACACCCGTGGCCGGGCGACTGCTGTACGCACTGGTCCGCGGGATCCGCCCGAACACCGTCGTCGAATTCGGCATGTCCCTCGGTATTTCGGCGATCCATCTGGCCTCGGCGGTTCGCGACAACGGTTCTGGCCGCGTCGTCACCACCGAGCTGAGCGCCGCGAAGATCGCGGCCGCGAAGAAGACGTTCGCCGAGACCGGACTGGACGACGTGATCACCGTGCTCGAGGGTGACGCACTCACCACGCTGGAATCACTCGACGGCCCGGTGGATTTTGTGCTGCTGGACGGGTGGAAGGAGTTCTACCTTCCGGTGATCAAGCTGCTGGAGCCGCGGCTGTCGTCCGGTGCGCTGGTGGTCGCCGACAACACCGACATGGACGACACCAAACCGTATCTGGAGTACGTTCGCGATCCGGACAACGGCTATGTCAGCGTCAACTTCCTGGCCCGCGATGCCGACAGCATGGAAATCACCTGCCGCGCAACGGTTTAGTGCGCGGCGAATGGCCACTTATTACACGAAAATTCGACAAAAGCGTGCGATAAGTGGCCGCTCGGTGCTAAGGGAACAGCGGTGGGCGGCGCTCCGCCCAGGGTGCGGCGAGTTCGAGTTGGCGCGCCAGTCGCAGCAGCAGCCCCTCGCCGGTCAGTGGCGCGACGAATTGCACGCCCATCGGTAGGCCGTCCGGTGTCCAGTGCAGGGGAAGGCTGATCGCGGGGCGACCGGTGATGTTTGCCAGCTGCGTGTAGGGAACCCAGCCGAGGTTGCGCTGGATGATCTCGTCGGCGATGCCGGTGACTTGCAGGATCTTGGTGGTCCGCGTGCGCAGGATCCCTTCGGCCGCAGTGCGCATCACCGCCGGGAGGTTCAGCGACCCGACACGAATTGGTGGTTCACCGAGCGTCGGCGTCATCAATAGGTCGTGCTCGGAATGCATGTGCGCAACCGCTGCGATGTAGTCGTGCCGGCGTTCCTGGGCGGCCTGCAGGTCGACGCCGCTGGTGGCGCGGCCCAGCGCGGCCATCATGCGGGTGTCTTGCTCGAAGCCGTCGTCCTTCGCGCCAGTGTCGCGCTTGATCCGCGCGACGTCGATCGCCTGGTGGACGAACCAGACAGTGAGGAAGTCTCGGGCGAGCTGTTGGTCGTCCCAGGCCGGAGTCACCTCCTCGACCTCGTGCCCGAGGTCGGTCAGCAGCCGCGCCGCCGACTCGACGGCACGAGTGGCTTCCGGATGGGCTGATCCGCGGACCGCCGAATAGGTGGTGAACCCGATGCGCAGCCGGTTCGGCGGCCGATCGAGGTCTTCCTGAAAAGGCTTGGCGGGCAAGGCCGGTGCGAATGCCGACACCGCATCGGGTCCGGCGAGCACGTCGAGCATCGCGGCGGTGTCACGCACGGTCCGGGAGACCACGCCGTCGGTGGCCTGCCCGTTGAGTAAATCGCTGTGGCGCGGACCCGACGGAATGAGTCCCCGGCCGGCCTTCAGCCCGACCAGCCCGGTGCATGCGGCGGGGATGCGGATGGAGCCGCCGCCGTCGCTGGCACCCGCGACCGGCACGATGCCCGCCGCGACGGCCGCTGCCGCGCCGCCCGACGACCCGCCCGGCGTGCGGTCGAGGTCCCATGGATTGCGTGTTGGCCCAAAGAGTTCCGGCTCGGTGACGCCTTTGGATCCGAACTCTGGAGTGTTGGTCTTTCCGAAGATCACGACGCCGGCGTCGAGCCAGCGCTGCACCACCGTGCTGGTATCGAAGATGGTCTGGTCCGCCAGCGCGCGGCAGCCTTCGGTCGTTTTCGTGCCGGCCAGGTCTTGATGCAGGTCCTTGGTCAAAAACGGCACGCCGGCGAACGGCCCGCTGAGCTCGCCGCTCGCCCGCTGTTCGGCACGTTGGTCCAGTCGCGCGCAGATCGCGTTGATCCGCGGGTTGATTCGGTCGGCACGGGCCTGCGCGATGTGCAGCAGCTCGATGGCGCTGATCTCACCGGCGCCGACCAGTTGGCCCAGCGCCAGCCCGTCAAGCTCTACGTACGCGCGCTCATCCACCCTGGCAACGTAACGCAGCCGCTTGCCTGGTCGGTAAGGGCAAGCGGCTGCGCTGTCTTTGCGGTCGGTGTGTCAGGGAAGCGCCGCGAACGGGTCCAGGTTCGGCGGCAGCCCGGGCGCTCCCGGCGTGCTGGCCGGCGGCGTCATCGGACCTGTCGACATCGGAGCCGTGATCGACGGAATCGCTGCCGGATTCGTGCCGATGCCTGGAATGCTCTGCGCGATCGACGCGATGCTGCCCGGCAGCGGGAGCTGGTTGAGCAGCGGCATCGACGACGCAGGTGCCGCAGGCGCAGCAGGCGTTGCCGCCGGTGGCGCGGTACCGACCGCGGAGGTCAGCGGCGCGGACGCCGGCGTCATTCCCGGCAGCTGCGGCAGGTTGATGGAACCGGTCGCGGTCGGCGGCGGCGTGGCCGGAGCGGCGGCCGGCGGCGTCGGGTTCAGCATGTTGGCCGCGTTCTGCAGGAACTGCGACGCCATCGCGGGCGCGTTGGCGAGCTGCTGGACGAGGTCGACACCCGGCACGCTGGGAGCTGCGGGTGCCGGCTCGGCCGCGGCCGTTGGGCTGAGCGCGAAGAACGCTGTGAGCAGGCCTCCTGCGAAGGCCCCGAATGTGGCAATGCGAATGCCGGTGCGTGACATGTGGTTTCCCATCCCGTTGACGTCTAGGTCAGCCCGAAGGTATGGGTGTTACTGGTGTGACTCAAGTGACACTTGCGCGCCTTACCGAACCGATATGAACCAGAAGCGGGACGGTTATAGTGGACTAAACTAGAACACGTTTCAGTTCGGCGTCCGCCTCGGACTTCAACTCGAACTTCAAGGAGCAGGCAATGCACACGGCCATTTGCGACGAACTCGGCATCGAGTTCCCGATCTTCGCTTTCACGCACTGCCGCGACGTCGTCGTCGCGGTGAGCAAGGCCGGCGGGTTCGGCGTGCTCGGTGCGGTCGGTTTCACGCCCGAACAGCTTGAGATCGAACTGAATTGGATCGACGAGCACATCGGTGACCACTCGTACGGCGTGGACATCGTGATCCCCAACAAGTACGAGGGAATGGACGCGAACCTCTCGGCCGAAGAGCTGACGAAGATGCTGCAGGACATGGTCCCGCAAGACCATCTCGACTTCGCGAAGAAGATTCTCAAGGATCACGGCGTCCCGACGGACGATAGTGACGAGAACGCGTTGCGGCTGCTGGGCTGGACCGAGGCCACCGCGACCCCGCAGGTCGACGTGGCGCTGAAGCACCCCAAGATGACGTTGATCGCCAACGCGCTGGGCACGCCGCCGGCCGACATGATCAAGCACATTCACGACGAGGGTCGCAAGGTCGCCGCGCTGTGCGGCTCGCCGTCGCAGGCCCGCAAGCACGCCGACGCAGGTGTCGACATCATCATCGCCCAGGGCGGCGAAGCCGGCGGGCACTGCGGCGAGATCGGCTCGATCGTGCTGTGGCCGCAGGTCGTCAAGGAGGTCGCGCCGGTGCCTGTGCTGGCGGCGGGCGGCATCGCCAGCGGTCAGCAGATTGCCGCGGCGCTGGCGTTGGGCGCGCAGGGCGCGTGGACCGGGTCCCAGTGGCTGATGGTCGAGGAAGCCGAGAACACGCCCGTGCAGCAGGCCGCCTACGCGAAGGCGACCAGCCGCGACACCGTCCGCAGCCGGTCGTTCACCGGCAAGCCCGCGCGCATGTTGCGC
>Ga0070741_10020450_pt1 | contig 10426 bp, 10 predicted proteins | sample Coa_R1_4_FD_66440 | JGI IMG/M metagenome (GOLD analysis project Ga0070741, IMG submission 66440) | Surface soil microbial communities from Centralia Pennsylvania, which are recovering from an underground coalmine fire - Coalmine... | ecosystem: Environmental > Terrestrial > Soil > Unclassified ... | reverse complement strand
CTAAACATCAACCTGCGCGGGATGTTCTTCTGCACCCAACGGGCGGCGAAGGAGATGATCCGGCAGGGCAGCGGTGGCCGGATCGTCAACCTCAGCTCGGTGCACTCCTTCGCGGCGGTGCCGAACCACGCTCACTACGAGGCGAGCAAGGGCGGCATCAACATGTTCACGAAGGCTTGTGCGATCGAGCTGGCACCGCACAACATCCAGGTGAACGCGATCGCGCCCGGGGCCATCGAGGTCGAGCGCTATTTCGGCTTTCCCGGCTACAGCCGTGAAGACTGGGGCAGCCGCATCCCGGCTGGCCGCGTGGGCTTCCCGAGCGACATCGGGCCGCTCGCCGCGTTCCTGTGTACCGAGGGCGCCAGCTACATCACCGGGCAGATCATCTGGGTCGACGGCGGCATGACCAGCAAACTGGGAGCAATCCGGCAGTAGCTTCCTTCCTAGTGTTCAAACGCCGCCATATGCTAGGCTGGCGAGCCGAGAGACCCTTCCCGGAGCCCCCGTGACCACACCCAGCAGACGATCGACCGATCCGCTCGTAAGCCGCCGCCACCTCCTCGCCCTCGTAGGAACGTCTGGTGTCGGGGTGCTAGTGGCGGCCTGCGCCGGTCGCCCGAGCAGCTCCGGCGGGGCCACACCCGCGGCAGCTTCGTCCGGCGCGTCCAGCGGGCTGAGCCCGTCGGCGCCGGTCGCCGGTGTGCCCGCGGTCGCGCCCGCTCGCGGAGTCGACGGTGGTGGGGCGGCCGCGGTCGCGGCGGCGGTTCCGACGGTCTTGCCGCCGACCGCCACGCAGAGCGTGCCGCTGCTGAACGGTGTGGCGCCGGACGCGACCGCGACCCCGGCGGCGACGGCGACGACGGTGGCGACGACCGGCCCTAGCGCCACGCCTACCGCGACGCCCCTGGCCTACGATCCGGCGCGGCTCAAGGACAAGCTTGGCTCGGCGCAGACGTCGTACGCCGGGTCGATCCCAGAGCGGGCGTGGAACGTCGAGCTGGCCGCGAAGCGGCTCGATGGGGCGAAGGTCCCACCCGGGGGCATCTTTTCGTTCAACCAGGCGGTCGGTCCGACGACGCTCAAGGCCGGGTTCCGCATCGGCTACGGCATTACGATGAGCGACGATAAGCCGGAGACGGTCCCATCTGTCGCGGGTGGCATCTGCCAGGTCGCGACGACTGTGTTCCAGGCCGCCTTCTGGGCCGGGTTCCCGTTCGTCGAGCGGCACTACCACCTCTACTGGATCGCCCGATACGGGGTCCCACCCTCCGGCCGCGTGGGGATGGACGCGACGGTGGACGATCCAGGCGTCGACCTGAAGTTCAAGAACACGTCAAGCGACTGGATCCGGCTCGACTCGTGGTTCGACGGCTCGAACATCGGCTTCGTCATCTACGGCGTCGACCCTGGCTGGACGGTCGAGGTGGCCAAGCCCAAGATCTTCGACGTCGTCAAGACGACCCAGACGATGGTCAAGCAGGACGACCCGACGATGCCGCCGGGCCGCGAGCTCCTGGTCGAGCACGCCGAGGACGGCTTCTCGGTCACGGTGACCCGGTTGATCAAGATGAACGGCAAGACGCTCGACGAGCTGACCTACACGAACAAATACCTGCCATCACGGAACGTCATGCTCGTCGGCACCAAGGGGCTGACGCCGAAGCCGACCGCGTCGACCACCGGGACGCCGGTCGGCACCGGGACGCCGCAGGCGACCGCGAGCCCGCTGGCCAGCGCGACGGTCACGCCGGCTCGCCCGGCCACGACGCCGCCGGCCGCGCCGTCGACCACGGCGCAGGCGCCGCCCGGCCAGGTGAAAGTGCCGTCGCTCGTCGGGCTGCCGGAGGCCCAGGCGCGCAAGCTGATCCAGGACGCCGGGCTGAACAACACGTACCCGAATTACCAGGGTCCTGGGCAGGTGCCGCAGCAGGTGCTCCAGTCCGTGGCGGTCGGGTCTGTCCTCAGCCAAACGCCGAGCGCGGGCGCCTCCGTCGCCCCGGGATCGACGATCTACCTCGCGGTGCGGAGGGCCTGACGACCTCGGTCGGTGGGTGCTCCTCGCTGGTCGGACATCCCTCGGCCGTTGGCGTTAGCGGCCCGCGCGCCAATCGCGGAGCAGGGCGTGCGCATTGGCGAAGGCGACTTGCTCGGGTAGCGCGTCGGGCGCGAACCACCCGATCTCGAGCGCGTCGTCGGCCGGCCTCGGCTCGCCGCCCACGACCGCGCATTCGTAGTAGATGTTCAAGGTCGGATCGCCGTCGTCGCCGTATGTGTCCATGTAGATACCCACGAGGCGGCGGGGCTCGACCTCGAGGCCCGTCTCTTCTCGCAGCTCCCGCCTGACGCCTTCCTCCGGGTGCTCGCCGGCGTTCAGAAAGCCGCCCGGCACGTCCCACCATCCCTTGAACGGCTCGAACGCGCGCTTTACCAGCAGGACGCGGCCGTCCCGGACCACGAGTGCGCCCGCGCAGGGCTTTGAGTTGACGTAATGACGCCTGGCGCAACGCGTGCACCGGTACCGATCGCCCTCGGCGACGACCGGCGCGCCACAGGTCTGGCAATAGGCTGGCTCGGGCGGCACCGCTATGCCAGCTCTAGGTTGTCGATCAGGCGGACGCGCCCGAGGCGGGCCGCGACGAGCGCGCGCGCCGGCCGATCGACCCGGTCGAGCGGCGCGAGCGTCGTGGGGTCGACGACCGCGGCGTAGTCGAGCGTCAGTCCGGCCGAGACGACGGTTTGGGAGATCGAGTCGGCGAGCCGCCTCGCGTCGCGCTCGCCCCCGGCGAGGGCGGAACGAGCCGCCATCAGGCCGCGGTGGAGCGCCGTCGCACGCGGGCGGTCGTCGGGCGTCAGGTAGGCGTTGCGGGACGAGAGCGCGAGGCCGTCGGCTTCGCGGACGGTCGGGCAAGGCACGATCGCGGTGGGGATCTCGAGGTCGAGGACGAGCCTTTTGACCACCTGGAGCTGCTGGTAGTCCTTCTCGCCGAAGTACGCGCGGTCGGCGCGGGTCCCGATCAGCAGCTTCGCGACGACGGTCGCGACGCCGCGGAAGTGGCCCGGGCGGTGGGCACCCTCCCACTGCTCCGACAGCCCGGAAACGTCGACGCTCGTGGCGAAGCCAGGTGGGTACACCTCGTCGACGGACGGCGCGTAGAGCAGGTCGACCCCCAGCGACTCGCAGAGGGCGCGGTCACGGGCGAAATCGCGCGGGTACCGGGCGAAGTCTTCGTTCGGTCCGAACTGCCTCGGGTTGACGAAGAGCGTCACGATCACCGACGCGCATTGGTCGCGCGCGCGGCGAATCAGCGCGGCGTGCCCCTCGTGCAGGTAGCCCATCGTCGGGACGACCCCTACCGGCTCCGGCAGGCCGCTGCGCGCCGTGCGCATGTCGTCCCGCGTCTCGACGATGCGCAAAGGTTAGGCGGGCAGCTTGACGACCTGGCCGCGGGCCCGGTCCTGGTCGACGAAGCGGCGTACTTCGGGCGGTCCTTCGAAGGCGTTCGCTGCCTCGGGGAAGCGGCCGGCGCGCACGTCGGCGACGTAGCTGGCGAGCGCCTGGCGGATCGCGACGCCGATCTCAGCGTAGCGGCGCGCGTGGCGCGGCAGGTGCGCCGTCTCCGGTTCGCCGACCAGGCCGATCAGGTCATGCAGCACCTGGATCTGTCCGTCGCAGCCAGACCCGGCGCCGATCCCGATCGTCGGGATGCTCAAAAGCTCGGTCACACGTTGGGCCAGCGGCGCGGGCACGAGCTCGAGCACGACGGCGAAAGCGCCGGCATCCTCCAGCGCTCGAGCGTCCTCGATCAATCGCTGCGCCGAAGCCGAGGTCTTCGCCTGGAGTCGGAAGCCGCCGAGCTGGTGAACTGATTGGGGCGTGAGCCCGACGTGGCCCATCACCGGGATGCCGGCGCCGACGATCCGAGCGACGGTCGGCGCGAGCGCCGAGCCGCCCTCGATCTTCACAGCTCCGGCGCCGCCCTGCTGGATCAGCCGCGCCGCGTTCCGCATCGCCTCTTCGACGGTCACCTGGTAGCTCAAAAAGGGCATGTCCGCGACGACCAGCGCGCGCTCGACCGCTCGGGTGACAGCGGCGGTGTGGTGGAGCATGGCCTCCATCGTCACCGGGATCGTCGTCGCGTGGCCGAGCACGACCATGCCGAGCGTGTCGCCTACCAGCACCGCGTCGACCCCGGCCGCGTCGGCCAACCGCCCGGTCGGGTAGTCGTAGGCGGTCACCATCGTGATGCGCTCGCCGCCTGCCTTCATACGCGGCAGATCGACGGCTGTTACGCCCATAGCTGTATTCCCTTCTGCGGAGCTCGAAGCCCGTCGGCGCGGGTCTCCGGCCGTCCGCGATTATACGGCCGCGTGTTAGCATCGCGATCCCATGTACCACGCGGTGATCCTCTGCGGCGGGGCCGGAACGCGCCTGTGGCCGCTTACGCGCCAGGCGATGCCGAAGCAGTTCCTGCCGCTGACCAGCGACAAGCCGCTGCTCGTCGAGACGTACGAGCGGCTGCGCCGCTCGGCGCCGCCCGACCGGATCTGGCTGGTTGGGGGGCGGCTCCACGAGCGATCGATGCGCGAGCTGCTGCCGCAGTTGCCACCTGGAAACGTTATCGTCGAGCCCATCGCGCGCGACTCGGCGGGGGCCGTCGGCCTGGCGATGGCGCGCCTGCTGCGCCACGACCCAGACGCCGTCTTCACGGCGTTCCACTCAGACCACATCATCCGCAATGGCCAGCAGTTCGACGCGGCGGTCGCGCTGGCCAGCCGCATCGCCGCCGACGGGCCGATCGTCAACGTGGGGGCGGCGCCGACCTACCCCGAGACCGGCTACGGCTACGTGGAGCGCGGCCGCCAGGTCGCTACGGGCGAGGGCGTCGTCGCGTTCGAAGTCATCAAGTTCCACGAGAAGCCGGACGCGGAGCTGGCGGCCGAGTACGTGCGCTCCGGCCGCTTCTTGTGGAACGTTGGGATGTTCACCTGGCGCGCGTCGGTGATCCGCGACCTGTTCCGTCAGCACCAGCCTGGGTCGGTCGAGCGGTTCGAGACCACTGAGCGCATGCTCGAAAGAGACCCCGACCGCGCGCTCGCGACCTTCTCGGAGCTGCCGCGCATCTCCATCGACTACGCCATCCTCGAAAAGGCGACGAACCGGGTGGTCATCGAGGCCGACCTCGGCTGGCTCGACGTGGGCGACTGGTCGGCGATGGGAGCGGTGCGCCGGGGCGACAGCGGTCCAACTGTCCGGGTGGACGCCGAGGGCAGCTACCTGTGGTCGTCGAACCCCCGCAAAGTGCTCGCGGCGGTGGGCGTCGGCGACCTCGTCGTCGTGGATACCGACGACGCGCTCCTCGTCGTGCCGCGCAGCCGGGCGCAGGACGTAAAGCGCGTCGTGGACGAGCTCAAGGCGCGGGGCCTCGACGCAGTCCTGTAGCGACTACGTCCAGGATCGCGTCCGCGACCGCCCGCTTCGGCATGAGGGGCTTCGGCTCGACGCGGCCATCAGCGAAGACGAACGTGACCTGGTTCGTGTCGGTGCCGAACCCGCTGCCCGGCGCAGTGACGTCGTTGGCCACGATCAGATCGACCTTCTTGGAGGCTACCTTCTGTTGCGCGTTCGCGATGAGGTCGTCCGTCTCGGCCGCGAAGCCAACCTTGAAGCCCGGCCAGTCGGCGATCGAGGCGAGGACGTCCGGGTTCGGCACGAGCCTCAGCACGATCTCGTCGCGTGCTCGCTTGATCTTGTGGTCGCTCGCGGCGGCAACGCGGAAGTCGGCCGGCGCCGCGGCCATCACGAGCGCGTCGGCGTCGACGATCGCCGCTTGGACAGCGGACTGCAGATCGAGGGTCGTCGCGACGGGCACGACCTCGACGTTCGACGGGGCCGGGCCGACCGCCGAGGCGCCGACGATCAGCGTGACGCGGGCGCCACGATCGCGCGCCGCCTCGGCGACCGCGAAGCCCATCTTGCCGGACGAACGGTTGCCGATGAAGCGCACCGGGTCGATCGGCTCCTGCGTGCCGCCGGCAGTCACGACGACGTGGCAGCCGGCGAAGTCCCGCGGGCGCGGCGTGAGGAGCCGGTCGATCGCGGCGAGGATCTCCGGTGGCTCGGGGAGGCGGCCGCGTCCGAGGTGGCCGGACGCCATCCGTCCCTCGCCCGGCTCCATCACCTCGGCACCCCGAGCGCGCAGGACCGCCACGTTCGCCTGCGTCGCGGGGTGGGCCCACATATTCGGCTCCATCGCCGGCGCGACGAGCAGCGGTGCCGTCGTGGCGAGCGCAGTCGTTCCGACGGCATCGGCAGCCAATCCGAGCGCCAGGCGCGCGATCGCGTCGGCGGTCGCCGGGGCGACGACGACCGCCTCGGCGCGGCGGCCGATCGTGACGTGGCCGATCTCGAGCTCGGCGTCGGGCGCCCACAGGTCGGTCACGACCGGCCGGTGGGTGATCGCACGAAACGAGAGCGGCGTCACGAACTTTGTGGCCGCTTCGGTCATCACCACATCGACGAGTGCGCCCGCCTTCACCAGGTCGCTGGCGAGCTGCACGGCCTTGAACGCGGCGATCGAGCCCGTCACGCAGAGGACGACGTTCTTGCCAGCAACCGGGCTGTTCATCGGTTCAGCTCCCACAGCAATCGAAGGCCCTGGAGCGTGAGCTGACGGTCGATCACGTCGATGGCGCTCGTCTCCGGCGCGACCACGCCGATCAGCCCACCGGTGCCGATGACCTTGCACGGCCCCAGCTCGGCGCGGACGCGCGCGACGACGCCCTCGACGAGGCCCACGTAGCCGAAGACGGTGCCGGACTGGATGTTGGTGATGGTGTTCTTCCCGATCGCGGAACGCGGCCGCACGAGGTCGACGCGGTGCAGGAGGGCGGCGCGCTCGGCCAGCGCCAGCAGCGAGATCTCGAGCCCGGGTGCGATCGCGCCGCCGAGAAAATCGCCCTCGCTCGAGACGACGTCGAACGTCGTCGCCGTGCCCATGTCGACGACGATCGCCGGCCCGCCGTGGAGCCGGTGCGCGGCCACCGTGTTCGCGATGCGGTCCGCCCCGACCTCGCGCGGGTTCTCGACCTGGAGGCGGATCCCGGTCTTGATGCCTGGCCCGACGACGACGGGCCGCGTGCTTAGGTAGCGCTCGGCGAGCTCGACGAACTGGCTCGTGTGGGTGGGCACGACCGAGCCGACGACCGCGTCCGTCAAATCGTCGAAGGCGACGTCGCCGACCGCACAGAACTCTCGCAGGAGCACGGCGTACTCGTCGGCGGTGCGGACGGGGTTGGTACGGACGCGCCAGGTTCCGAGGGAGCGCTCGGCGTCGTACACGCCGAACGTCACGTGCGTGTTGTTGATGTTGACGGCGAGCAGCACCGGACGCCAATCAGAAGATGGCGGAGACCGACTCGCCCGTGTTGATGCGGTGGATCGCCTCGCCGAAGATCGGCGCGACCGAGAGGACCCGCATGTTCGGCAGCCGCTTCTCCGGTCGGATCGGCACCGTGTTGGTCGTGATGATCTCGGCGACGCCGAGATCGCGGAGCCGCTCGATCGCTGGCCCCGAGAAGACGCCGTGCTCGGTCGCGATCGTTACGCCGGTTACACCGCGCTTGCGCAGCAGCTCGATCGTTGCGACGATCGTCCCGGCGCTGGCGATCTCGTCGTCGTAGACGATGGCGTGCTTGCCGCCCACGTTGCCGACGATATCCTCGATCTCGACCTGGTCGTCCGAGATGCGGTGCTTGTTGCCGGCCGCCAGCGGCACGCCCAGCTTCCGCGCGAGCTGGCTCGCGCGCTTCGCGTTGCCGATGTCGGGCGTCACGACGACCGTGTTCGCGAGCTCGCGAACGCCGAAGTGCTGGACGAGCGCCGGCTGGCCACTGAGCTGGTCGGCCGGCATCGGGAAGAATCCCTGCACCTGCGGCGAATGGAGGGTCATCGTGAGCAGGCGCGACACGCCGGCCGTGTGCATCAGGTCGGCGAAGAGCCGACCGGCGATGGAGATGCGCGGCTTGTCCTTCTTGTCCGAGCGCGCGTAGGAATAGTAGGGCACGACGGCGGTGACACGGCGCGCCGAGGCACTGCGCGCGGCGTCGCACATCATCAGCAGCTCGACCAGGTGCTCCTGAACCGGCGGGCTGAACGTCTGGACGATGTAGACGTCGTGCTCGCGCACGCTCTCGGCGAGCTGGACCTCGAGGTTGTCGTTGGAGAAGCGGGTGCGGTTCGTCGGCGACAGCGGAACGCCGAGGTAGCGGCAGATCTCGGCGGCGAGCTCGGGGTGCGAGCTGCCGCTGAACACCATGATGTTGTCCACGACCGCTACCTCCCTCGTCGCTGGCCGAGCGCGGCCAGCAGTCGGTCGACGACGATCGCTTCCTCGCCGTCCTCCAACGTCTGCGGGTTGATCCAGATGCCGTCCGCGCCCGATTTGGCGACCTCGACGTAGGGATCGCCCTCGCCCAGTCGGCGGACAACCTCGTCGCGGTCGAAGCCGAGGGCCGCGGCGTCGAACCTCACCAGCGCGCGGGGCATCGGCTGACCAGCCTCGCTCGGGAAGTCCCGCTCCGCCGCGACGCCGGGAATGTTCCGCACCGCGTCGACGACACGGGCGACCTGCCGCTCGTAGCGGGCCAGCAGCGCCGGCTCGTCGAGGCTCAGCGACCACTCGACGGCGGCCAGGAGGCCCAGCATCTCCTCCTTGCCGACCTTCATCGGGCGCCCGATCGCCTGGTTGGGCGGGCCGTTGAGGCGGACGGCCTCGATCAGGTCGGCGCGGCCGAGGATGAGGCCGCTCGTTTGGGGGCCGCGCAACCCCTTGCCGCCGCTGAAGGTCGCCAGGTCGGCGCCGGCCTGGGTATAGGCCCAAAGGTTCGCAATGGGCGGGATCTGGGCGGCGCCGTCCACAACGACTGGGACGCCGCGCCGGTGCGCGACCTCGACGACAGTTTCGAGGGGGAGCGAGCCCTCGGCGAGCCGACCGGCAAAGTACAGCACGGCGGCGGTGCGCTCGCCGATCGCGCGGTCCAGCTCGGCGACGGAGGGGCCGATCTCGACGAGCCGCACGCCCGCCTGTCGGACGGCGAAGTCGTAGCCGTTCCGCTGGCTCTTGTGGACCACGACCTCGTCCTTCAGACCGTCGAGGTCGCGCGGCAGCCGGCCGATCTTGGCTGGGTCCGTGCCTGTGACGCACGCGGCGGTCGCAAGTGTCAGCCCGGCGGCCGCCCCGCAGCAGACGTAAGCGGCCTCGTTCTTGGTCGCGCGCGCGATGCGCTCGCCGACGCGACGTTGTAGCTCGGGTAGGTCGATGAACGAGCGCGACGCCTGGACCATCGCCTCGATCACGGGCGGCGGCATCAGCGAGCCGCCGAGCCGGGTCAGCGTCGCCGAGGCGTTGACTACCCGACGCATACCAAGCTCGGCGTAGAGGTCGAGTGTGCCGGCCGTCTTCACCATCGCCATGCTAGCCCATCGCGTCCGCGACGAGCGGTTGTAAGGTCGTGATGAAACCGGCCAACCGCGCGGCGACGCGCTCCAAGAACGAATCGTCGAGCGGCTCGAGCGGAAGCATCTCGTAGACGCGCGCCCACCCGCGATCCCACCCCTCCGCCTCGACCCGTTCGGAGAGCTGAGCCTTGGCGATAAGCACGTTCTCCTCGAAGTAGGCGCGCAGCCGCTCGTTCGTCGCGGAATCGGCCTCGAAATGAAGTCCAACCTCGATCCGGTCGATGCGCCGGTGGAACCAGACCTCGTAGTGGATGCGCGGCGAGCCGTACCAGAGCTGGACGAGCGACCAGCGCTGCCGGTGATCGAACCTCTGGAACTCCTCGGGCAGCAGCGGCCGCGTGCGCTCCGGGATCGCGAGCAGGAAGTCGCGGGGGCGGTACAGCGTGCTAGGCGGGGAGCCGGATGAGCTGACCTGGGGTCAGCACGTCCGGGTCGGCGATGTCGTTCGCGGCGAGCAAAGCTGAACGGTCGGTCCCGAGCGTCTGGGCGATGTTGTTCAGGGTGTCGCCCGGCTGGACGGTGTAGAGTTTCGCCTTCGGTCGGACCTGCAGTTTCTGGCCCACCCCGATCGCGTTCGGGTCGCTCAGTCCGTTGAGCTGCGCGAGCTGCTCCACCGGGACGCCCACAGCCTGGGAGATGCGCCGCAAGGTATCACCGGCCTGCACCACGTACTCGTCTCCCTTGGCCGCGGGCAGCGCGGGCAGCGGAGACGGCGCGCCGGCCGTCTTCGGCTTGGAAGGTGCTGGGCCGGGCGGCGTGGCATCTGGCCCGGGAACCGGCTGGTACTGCACCGTGAAGCCCCAGCCGTTCGGCGGGTCGAGCGCGAAGTACGCGGCCCGCGAAAGGTCGAGTCCAGCGCCGAACCCGCCACGGTCGCGCACCTGGACGACGACGCTCTTGCCGTTC
>Ga0070741_10020449_pt1 | contig 10426 bp, 7 predicted proteins | sample Coa_R1_4_FD_66440 | JGI IMG/M metagenome (GOLD analysis project Ga0070741, IMG submission 66440) | Surface soil microbial communities from Centralia Pennsylvania, which are recovering from an underground coalmine fire - Coalmine... | ecosystem: Environmental > Terrestrial > Soil > Unclassified ... | reverse complement strand
CGGGTGCCGTCCTCGTTCCAGGCCAGGATGTCGAAGGCCGGCGGGTCCTCGCCCATGAGCCAGCTGCTGGCCACGTAGCTCCAGATGAGGTCGTTGGCCCGCAGGAAGTCGAAGGTGCGGGACATCTCGTTGGAGTCGAGGAAGCCGCGCTTGGCCATCTTGACCTCGATGCGGGCCACCGACTCGGGATCGGAGAAGTTTCCGAGGGTGCCGGGCTCGGAGAAGTCGACCAGCGTGTTGAGCAGCGTGGCCGAGTTGACGCGGTTGTCGCCCTTGGCCGCCAGGTACGCCAGGAGCATGGCCGTCAGGCTGCCGCCGAGGCAGAGGCCGACCATGTTGACCCGATCGGAGCCGGTGATGTCGTTGATCACGTCGAGGGCCGTGCGGGGGCCGTCGAGGAGGTAGTCGTCGAGGCGGACACCGCCCATCGTGGCGTCGGGGTTCCGGTAGCTGATCTGGAACACGGTGTGGCCGTGCTGCACCGCCCATTCGGCGAAGCTGCGACCGGGGGCCAGATCCATGATGTAGTACTTGTTGATCCAGGGCGGGCTGAACAGCAGCGGGACCTCGTAGGTCGTCTCCGTCTGCGGGGCGTACTGGATCAGCTCCATGAGGTCGTTGCGGAACACGACCTTCCCCGGCGTGGCGGCGAGGTTCTTCCCCACCGTGAACGCCGAGCGGTCGACCTTGCGGGGCAGCCCGCCGTTGGTGGTCAGGTCGGTCATGAAGTTGCGGAAGCCCCGCATGAGGCTGACGCCGCCGGTCTCGAAGGCCCGCTTGAGGGCGGCGGGGTTGGTGGCCAGGAAGTTGGTCGGGGCCAGGGCGTCGACCATGCCCCGCAGCGCGAACGACGCCTTGCCGTTCCAGGGCTCCTCCAGCTCGGCCAGGGCCACGAGGTCGTCGACGAGGCGGCCGACGAGCCGGTAGGCCTGGCCGGTGGCGAAGAAGGCGGCGTTCTCCTCCCAGGCCTTGTCGGCGAAGCGCTTGTCCTTCACCGCCGGCGGGAGCGGGCCGGGCGTTTTCAGCCCGACGGCCCGGCCGGCGGCGGCCAGCCCGGTGAGGCCGAGGCCGGTCCCGCAGCGGGCCACGGCGGCGATGGTCGGCAGCGGGCGGCGGGCGACCTCGGTCCCGAAGCGGGTCAGCGCCTTGCCGAACGAGACCGGGTCGATGGCGGCCAGCCCTGTCTCGGGGGCGAGGATCTCGGCCGCCTGGGCGCCGGCGTGGTGCGAGGCCGACCCCCGCCGCTCGGTCGCCTGGTCGGCGGGCGGGTCGATGACCGCCGCTCTCGTGCGGCCGGTCGTGCCGCCGCGGCCGTTGCCCGTCCCTTCGCTCTGCGGCGTTGCCATGCGTTCGCTCACTCCTCGGTCGTCAGGCTCAGGAACTCGCGCTGCCAGTCGGCGTAGTTGAGGTCGCCGGGGAGGGCCGCGACCTCCGCGGCCTTCTTGGCCGTCTCGTCTCCCCGCCGGAGGGCGATGTCGGCGATCTCCTCGGGGGAGCGGTCGTTGCCGACCACGACCGCCCGTACGTCGCCGCCCTCGCACTCGGCCAGCACCGCCCGGGCCAGCACCCGGAGCAGGTCGATCCGGGCGTGGCGGTCGTCGGGGGTCGAGGCCCCGGGAAGGTTCCCGGCCACGAGGACGACGCAGCCCTCCTTGTTCAGCAGGGGGACGACCATGGACGCCGCCTCGAACCGGGCCAGCAGCCCTTCGGCCAGGAACTGCCGGACCCGCCCGATGAGGCTGGGGGCGTCGACCTTGGTCTCCTTCGGCAGCTGCACGTAGCAGGAGAGGGTGCCGGGGTCGATGCCGGCGCAGACTCCGGCGAGGTCTCCGGGCTCCGGGGCCCGCACGACCGCGAAGCCGGCTCCCTCCAGCGCCGCCGAGACCTCCTCGACCCGGCCGGCCGAACCCGTCACCAATGCTGTCTCGCCCATCCCGGCATCTCCTTCCAGGGGCCCGTGGTCGGCGCGGCCGGCGGGCCGCTACTCGTAATACCGGAACAGGATGTCGGCCACACACGCCGGCTTGGACTGGCCCTCGATCTCGAAGCTGGCGCTCAGCGTGACCTGCACGCCGCCGCCGACCGGCTCGACGGCGGCGACCTCGGCGCCCATCCGCACCCGGGAGCCGGCCGGCACCGGGGCCGGGAACCGGACCTTGTTGAGCCCGTAGTTGACGGCGAGCTTGGCGCCCTCCACCTTGAGCAGCTGGAAGACGAAGATCGGGACCAGCGACAGCGTCAGGTAGCCGTGGCCGATGGTCGTGCCGAACGGCCCGCTCTTGGCCCGCTCGACGTCGACGTGGATCCACTGGTGGTCGCCGGTGGCGTCGGCGAAGCGGTTGATCTGGTCCTGGTCGATCGTGTGCCACTCGCTCTGCCCGAGGTGCTTCCCGATCATCCCCGGCAGGTCGGCGAGGCTGATGGCGGTGGCGTCGCTGGCGCTCATGGGGACCCCTGTCGCTCGGTCGGCGGGCACCGGCAACCCGCCGGCGCGACCACCCGAGCATAGGCGGGGCGGGCCGGGGCTCCCTCATCGCCGGAAGGGCAGGACCACCCCCTCCCGGGCCGGTTCGCACGCCTGCGGGCCGAACCCCTCGGCGGCCCGGGCGGGCCCGGCCAGCCGGTTCCGGAGGGCGGTCAGCCGGAGCCGGATCGGGCCCCGGCCGTCGGCCGCGGAGCGGTCGAGCAGCGATCGGGCGACGCCGGCGACGCCGCCCCGCCCGTCGCCGACGACCGCCACGACCCAGGAGTCGTCGGCCACCACCGCCCCCGCCAGCGGCTCGACCAGGTGAGCGAGCACGAGCAGCTCCGGCCCCTCGTCGTCGGCCTCGGCCAGGGCGGCGGCCTCGACGAGGAGATCGGCGCCGGCCCGGGCCGCCACCCACCGGACGGCCAGGCCGGACCGACCGGCCGCCGCCGCCACCGCCGTCTCCAGGTGGGCGGCCAGGGCGGCGCTCAGCGGGTCGAGCCCGCTCGGCGGCCGGCCGGTGCAGGCGCCGAGGTCGACCACCGGGTGGCCGGCCACGAGCGGAGCGGCCCGCATGGCGCCGGCGAAGCCGACGGGATCGTCGACCCGCCAGGGACCGGTCAGCACAGCGACGACGGCGGCGAAGGACGCCGGCCCGGGGACGGCCGCCGCCGGCCGCCCGCCGGGGCCGTCGGCTCCGAACAGAGGGGTGACGGTGGCCCGGCCCCGCGACGCCGGATGGCGGGACATGGCCGCGGCCATCTCCGGGGAAGGGCTTCGGGAGGCGGACGTCTCGGGCATGCCCGTACCCTACGAACCGGCTGTGACAGTTAAGGGGAGCGATGACGACACCTTCCGGTAACCCCGGCCCCGGCTCCGAGGTCGGACCCTCGTGAGTTACCTGCCGACGCGCCTGATCCGCGCCGCCGAGCGTGGCGGCACCATCACGTTCCTTTCGGCCGACGCCTCCGACGGCGGCCAGCGGGTCGAGTGGGCCGTCCTCCACGAGGAGGCCAAGGCGATGGCCGTGGCCCTCGGCCGGCGGGGCGTGGGCCCGGGCTCGCACGTGGCGCTCCTCGGCCCGACGTCCCGGCCCTTCGTCACCGCCATCCAGGCGGTGTGGCTGGCCGGCGCCACCGTCGTGGTCCTGCCGCTTCCGATGCGGATGAGCAGCCTGGAGGACTTCGTGGCCCAGACCCGCACCCGGGTGCGGGCCGCCGACACGTCGGTGGTGGTGGCCGACCCGATGCTGGCGGGGTTCATCCAGCCCGAGCCCGGCGACCCCCCGGTGGTGCTGCTCGACGAGCTCACCGGCGACGCCAGCGACCCCTGGGCCTGGGAGCTCCCCAAGGAGGACCCCACCGCCCTGGCCATCCTGCAGTTCACCAGCGGGTCGACCGCCGACCCCAAGGGCGTGATGCTGCCCCACGCCACGATCTGCGCCAACCTCGACGCCATCGCCGAGGCCGCCCGGCTGGACCCCGCCGACGACGTCCTCTGCAGCTGGCTGCCGCTGTACCACGACATGGGCCTCATCGGGCTGCTGACGCTGGGGATGACCACCGGCACCGACCTGGCCCTGGCCGCCCCGCAGGACTTCCTGGCCGCCCCGGCCCGGTGGATGGAGTGGATGTCGGCGCACCGGGCCACGGCCACCGCCGGCCCGAACTTCTCCTACGCCCTGGCCGCCCGGGCCCTCCGGCGCTTCGCCCCCGGCACGCTCGACCTGTCCCGCTGGCGGGTCGCCCTCAACGGCGCCGAGGCCGTCGACCCGAAGGCGGTGGCCGACTTCGTGGCCGCCGGCGCCCCCCACGGGCTCCACCCGGGCGCCGTCTTCCCGGCCTTCGGCATGGCCGAGGCGACGCTGGCCGTGACGTTCCCCGACCCCGGCCGGGGCCTGCGGACCGACCCCATCGACCGCCACCGGCTGGAGACCGAGGCCTACGCCGCCCCGGCCGACCCCGACGGCGAGACCACCCGGCACCTCGTGCTGCTGGGCCGGCCCGTCCCCGGCCTGGAGATCCGCATCGTCGACCCCGTCAGCGGCGACCTCCGGGGCGAGCGGGAGGTCGGCGAGCTGGAGATCCGGGGCTCCTCGGTCACCACTGGCTACTACCGCCGGCCCGACGCCACGGAGGGCGCCTTCCACGACGGGTGGCTGCGCTCCGGCGACCTCGGCTACCTCGTCGACGGCGAGCTGGTCGTCTGCGGCCGCATCAAGGATCTCATCATCGTCGGGGGCCGCAACGTCTACCCCGAGGACGTCGAGCGGGCCGCGGCGTCGGTGGAAGGCGTACGGGCCGGCAACGTCATCGCCTTCGCGGTCGACGGGCGGCGCGGCAAGGAAGCGCTCGTCGTGGTGGCGGAGTCGAAGGACCCCGATCTGGAGAGCGTGCGGGCGGCGGTGGCCGGCCGGGTCCGGGAGGTCGTCGGGCTCCCGCCGGAGGACGTCGTCCTCGTCGAGCCGGGGACGCTGCCGAAGACGTCGTCGGGCAAGCTCCAGCGTTCGCTGTGCCGGTCCCGCTATCTCAGCGCGGCGCTGACGTCCCGCTGAGGGGCCGTTCCGGGCCCCCTGAATGCTAGAAACGGCCCCGATGCCGCTCCCCGCGTCTCAACACCGCCGCCGGTGATCGCCGAAGCGCTGGCCGGCCGGCGCGTCGCCGTCACTGGGGCCACCGGGTTCCTGGGGACGGCGCTCTGCGAGCGGCTCCTCCGCTGCGTCCCCGAGTGCGAGGTGCTGCCGCTGGTGCGGCCGGGGCGGCGGGCCGGGGCGGCCGAGCGGGTCCGGCGCGACATCCTCCGCAACGACGCCTTCGACCGGCTCCGGCGGGAGTGGGGCGACGGCTTCGAGGCCGAGATCGCCCGCCGGGTCCGGCCGCTGGGCGGCGACGTCTCCGTCGACGGCCTCGGGCTGTCCGACGACGACCGCCGGGCGCTTTCCGGCGTCGACGTCGTCATCCACTCCGCCGCCGCCGTCTCCTTCGACTCGCCGCTCGACGCCGCCGTGGCCGTCAACCTGCTCGGCCCCTCCCGGGTGGCGGGCGCGCTGCGGGCGGCGGGCTCCGGTGCCCACCTCGTGGCCGTGTCGACGGCCTACGTGGCCGGCAACCGCCGGGGCGACGCCCCGGAGGCGCTGCTGGCCGACACGCTGTTCTCCACCGACGTCGACTGGCGGGGCGAGGTGGCCGGCGCCGAGCGGGCCCGGGCCGACGCCGACGCCGAGAGCCGCCGGCCGGAAAAGCTCAAGCGGTTCCACAAGGCGGCCCGGGCCGAGCTCGGCGCGGCGGGCACACCGCTGCTGGCCTCCCGGGCGGAACGGCTCCGGGAGCAATGGGTCCACGACCGGCTCGTCGACCTGGGGCGGGCCCGGGCGGCGGCACTGGGCTGGCCCGACGCCTACGCCTACACCAAGGCGCTGGGGGAGCGGGCGCTGGCCGAGACCCGCGGCGGCGTCCCGGTCAGCATCGTGCGGCCGTCGATCATCGAGTCGGCGCTGGCCGACCCCTACCCGGGGTGGATCCGGGGCTTCCGCATGGCCGAGCCGGTCATCATCTCCTACGCCCGGGGGCTGCTGAAGGAGTTCCCGGGGCTGCCGGAGGGCATCGTCGACGTCATTCCCGTCGACCTCGTCGTGGCGGCCACCCTCGCGGTGGCGGCCGGTGCTCCGCCGGCCGACGGCCCGGCCGTCTACCAGGCCGTGACCGGAAGCCGGAACCCGCTCAAATACCGGACGCTGGTCGATCTCGTGCAGGAGTGGTTCTCGGCCCGGCCGCTCTACGACGACAGCGGCCAGCCGATCATGGTGCCCGACTGGTCGTTCCCCGGGCGGGGCAAGGTCCGCCGCCAGCTGCACCGGGCGGTGAAGGGGCTCTCGGCGGCGGAGAAGGCCGTCGGCCACCTGCCGGTGCGGGGCGCCCGGGCGGACTTCGCCGCCCGGCTCGAGGAACGGCGCACCCAGGCCGAACGGGCGCTCGGCTATGTCGAGCTCTACGGCGCCTACGTGGAGACCGAGGCCCGCTTCGACGACCGGCGCACCGCCGCCCTGTGGGACACGCTCCCGCCGGAGGACCGGGCGGCGTTCTGCTTCGACCCGACCACCATCGACTGGGCGGCCTACGTGCACGACGTCCACCTGCCGTCGATCGTCCACCACGCCCGGGTGCGGACGAAGCCCGGTCCCCGGGGCGGCCTCTCCCGCAGCGACCGGGGCCGGCGGGCGGTGCTGGCCCCGGAGCGGACCCTGGCGGTGTTCGACCTCGAGAACACGCTGGTGGCCTCGAACGTGGTGGAGTCGTACTCCTGGCTGGCCAGCCGGCGGATGGACACCGGCGATCGGGTCCGGTTCGTGGCCCGCATGCTCTCGGAGGCGCCGTCGCTGCTGGCCCTGGACCGCCGCGACCGGGGCGACTTCCTGCGCCACTTCTACCGCCGCTACGACGGCGCGCCGGCCGACCGGCTGCGGGCCGACGCCTGGGAGCTGTTCTCCGATCTCCTGCTGGAGAAGGCCTTTCCGGCCGGGCTGCGCCGGGTGCGGGAGCACCGCCGGCTCGGCCACCGCACCGTGCTGCTGACCGGGGCGCTGGACTTCGTCATCGAGCCGCTGCGGCCCCTGTTCGACGACGTCGTGTCGGCCACGCTCGACGAGCGGGACGGGCGCCTCACCGGCGAGCTGCTCGCCGTGCCCCCGACCGGCGAGGCGAGAGCCCTGCTCCTGGTCCAGTACGCCGACGCCCACGACCTGTCGCTGTCGGACGCCGTGGCCTACGCCGACTCGGCGTCGGACCTGCCGATGCTGGAGTCCGTCGGCTACCCGGTGGCGGTCAACCCCGAGCCGAAGCTGGCCACCATCGCCCGCCGGCGCGGCTGGCACGTCGAGCACTGGTCGAAGGCCCCCGGCGGCCCGAGGCCCCTGCTGCCGATGGGGGCCCGGGCGTGAAGGCCCAGCAATGAAGGACCAGCAATGAAGGACCAGCGATGAAGGCCCTGCGCTTCTCGCGGTCGCTGCCGCGCTTCGCCGCCGCCCGGGTCGCCGGAGCGGTGCAACCCGGCGGGGGAGCGCGGGTCGGGCCCCTGGCCCTCGTCGAGGGGCCGGAGCCGGTCGAGCCCGGACCGGCGTGGCGGAGCGTGCGGCCCATCCTGGCCGGCATCTGCGGCTCCGACCTGGCCACGGTGGCCGGCAGGTCGTCCCGGTACTTCGAGCCCATCGTGAGCTTCCCGTTCGTGCCCGGGCACGAGATCGTCGGTACCACGGAGGACGGCGCCCGGGTGGTGGTCGAACCGGTGCTCGGCTGCGCCGCCCGCGACATCACCCCGCCCTGCCCGGCCTGCGCCGGCGGGTCGAGCGGCCGCTGCGAGCACCTCACCGTGGGGCATCTCAAGCCCGGCCTGCAGACCGGCTACTGCGCCGACACCGGCGGCGGCTGGTCGACGGCGCTGGTGGCCCACGCCAGCCAGCTCCACGCCGTGCCCGAGGCGCTCTCCGACGAAGCGGCGGTGATGGTGGAGCCGGCCGCCTGCGCCGTGCACGCCGCGCTGCGGGCCCGGGTGCCGGGCGGGGGTCTCGTGGCCGTCCTCGGCGCCGGGACGCTCGGGCTGTGCACCGTTGCCGCGCTGCGCCGGTTCACGCTGCCGGGCACGATCATCGCCGGCGCCAAGCACGTCGACCAGCAAGGGGCGGCGCGCCGCCTCGGCGCCGACGTGGCGGTCGAACCGGGCGAGGTCCGGCGGGCGGTGCGGAGGGCGGCCCGCTGCCTGACCGTGGGGGAGCGGCTGTCGGGCGGCGCCGACGTCGTCCTCGACTGTGTGGGCAACGCGGCGAGCATCCACGAGGCGCTGGCCATCACCAAGCCGGGCGGCCGCGTCGTCCTCGTCGGCATGCCCGGGCCGGAGCGGCTCGACCTGGCGCCCTTGTGGCAGCGGGAGATCGACCTCGTCGGCGCCTACGCCTACGGCACCGAGGAACTGCCCGACGGGCGGCGGCTGCGCACCTTCGACGTCGCCTTCGAGCTGGCCGCCGCCGCCGACCTCGGCGGGCTCGTGTCGGCCCGCTATCCCCTGGAGCGCTACCGGGAGGCGATCGAGCACGCCGCGACGGCCGGCTCCCGGGGAGCGGTGAAGATCGTCTTCGAACCCTCAGTGCAGAAGGAGAAGCGCCGGTGAGCCGGCCCGGATACGTCCTCGAGGTCGACCGCTCGACCCCGCCCGTCCTCTTCCACCACGGCGAGGGCTTCAGCCTGGAGCGCCTGCCGGTCGGCTCCCGGGTCGTCTACCCGCCGGAACCGGTGAAGGCGCTGGCGGACCCCGACGCCGCCGTGCGGCGGGCACTGCTGGAGCCGCTCGGCATGGACCCGCTCCCGGCCCATCTCCGGCCGGGAATGCGGCTGACGATCGCCTTCGACGACATCTCGCTGCCGCTGCCGCCGATGAAGTCGCCCGACAACCGCCAGCGGGTCATCGAAGCCGTGCTCGACCTGGCCGCCGCCGCCGGGGTCGACGACGTCGAGCTGATCGCCGCCACGGCGCTGCACCGCCGCATGACCGACGCCGAACTGAAACACGCTGTCGGGCAACGGGTCTTCGACGCCTTCGCCCCCCACGGCCTCCTCTACAACCACGACGCCGAGGACCCCGACGGCATGGCGCTCATCGGGCACACCGAGGAGGGCGAGCGGGTCGAGATCAACCGCCGGGCGGCAACGTCGGACCTCCTCGTCTACGTCAACATCAACCTCGTGGCCATGGACGGCGGCCACAAGAGCGTGGCCACCGGCCTGGCCGGCTACCCCAGCCTCAAGCACCACCACAACGTGCGGACGATGCAGCACTCCCGCTCCTTCATGGACCAGCACCGATCGGCGCTGCACTCCTCGAACTGGCGCATGGGCCGGCTCCTGGCCCGGGAGGGCCCGCCGATCTTCCAGATCGAGACGACGCTCAACAACGACACGTTCCCCAAGCCGTTCGACTTCCTGCAGCGGCGGGAGTGGGAATGGAGCGCCAGGGACCGGGCCGCCTACCTGGCCGCCGCCGCCGGTCTCGAGCGGATACCCCGCAAGGCCGCCCGGCAGATCTTCCAGCGGATCCTCTCCCCCCACACCATGGCCTCCGTCCAGGCCGGCGAGGTGGAAGCGGTGCACGCCGCCACCACCGAGAACGTCTACCGGTCGCAGCTGGTGCCGGTGGAGGGGCAGACCGACGTCCTCACGATGGGGCTGCCCTACATCTGCCCCTACAACGTGAACTCGATCATGAACCCGATCCTGGTCATGTGCCTGGGGCTCGGCTACTTCTTCAACCTCTACCGGGGGAAACCCCTCGTCCGGCAAGGGGGCGTGCTGATCATGCACCACCCCACCCCGTGGGAGTTCCACCCCGTCCACCACCCGAGCTACCTCGACTTCTTCGAGCAGGTGCTGACCGAGACCACCGACCCGACCGAGATCGAGGCCAAGTTCGAGGAGAGCTTCGCCACCGACCCCTGGTACATCCACCTGTACCGGAAGAGCTACGCCTACCACGGCGTCCACCCGTTCTACATGTGGTACTGGGGGGCCCACGCCCTCGACCACCTCGGCGGCGTGATCGTCGTCGGCGGCGACCCGAAAGCGGTGCGGCGCATGGGGTTCAAGCCGGCGTCGACACTGCGCGACGCGCTGGAGATGGCCAGCGACGTCGTCGGCCGCGATCCGTCGATCACCCACATGCACGCTCCGCCGCTGCTCATGGCCGACGTGACGTGAACGTGAATCTGTTGTCGGGGAAGGGTTTCCCGCTCCGGGCGCCCACCTGGCCGGGAACGGTGCCCCGACCGCCGGCCCCGAGCCGGACGGGCGTCGACTTCGACACCGACTGGGCCCGAAGCCCCGCCGCCCGCCTGGCCCGGGCGGCGCTGGTCGACCTGGCCATCCGGCCGGCGGTGCACGCGCTGGCCTCGCCGACGGTCGACGGGCGGGAGCGGCT
>Ga0070741_10020448_pt1 | contig 10426 bp, 9 predicted proteins | sample Coa_R1_4_FD_66440 | JGI IMG/M metagenome (GOLD analysis project Ga0070741, IMG submission 66440) | Surface soil microbial communities from Centralia Pennsylvania, which are recovering from an underground coalmine fire - Coalmine... | ecosystem: Environmental > Terrestrial > Soil > Unclassified ... | reverse complement strand
GCCTACATGACGGGCAAGCTGAAGATCAAGGGCGACATGGGCGCGGCCATGAAGCTCCAGAAGCTGTTCTAGCCCGTCACCGTCGCGATCAGCCGATCGACGCGCGCCCACACCGCGCGCTGCGCCGCGGCGTTCGTCTTGTAGACGGAGTCGTGCGTCGCGTCGTAGCCCGGGATCGAGTGGATGACGCCGACGTGCGCCGTGCGGCCGGCGGCGTGCAGGCGCTGCACGAGCTCGCGAACGCCGCTCGCGCCGACGCTCTTGTCCTTGTCGCCGGAGAAGAGGTAGATCCGCGTCGAGGCCGGGATCTTGGACAGGTCGGTCGGCAGCTCGAAGCTCGGGTTCAGCAAACCGGGGAAGATCGCGACGACGAGTCGCGGGTGCAGGTCGGATGCGGCCTCGACCGCAAGCCGCCCGCCGCGGGAGTGCCCGACGATCACCAGCGGCACCTTCGGGTTGCCGAGCTTGTCGATCGCCTGAAACGACGAGACGGCCACGGTGATGCGGGCCGTGGGGTCGCCGGGGATCGACTCGTAGCGCGGGAAGATGACGGCGTCGCCCTGCGCTGCCAGGTGCTTCTGCCACGCGACGAGCTGCTCGCCGCTGTTGCGCGCGAGGCCGTGGAGCAGGATCACGACCGCGCGCGGCTTGCCCTGCGGGCGCACGAGCCAGTACTGCAGCTTCCCCTGCAGGTACGGCCCTTCGACCTTCGCGCGCCACGAGCTCGAGCCGCAGCCGGCAAGCAGCAGCGTCGCTGCGATCAGGAGAAGGCGAGCTCGCACGATTCCGCCACGCGCACGAAGCCGATGCGCTCGTAGATCGCGTTCGACGTCGGGTTCGCGAGGTCGGTGTAGAGGAAGCAGAAGCGCCGTCCGCGGTCGAGCATTCGCTGCGACAGCTCGGCGACGAGCGCGGTCGCGTAGCCGCGGCCCCGCAGCTCGGGAGGCGTGTACACCGGGCCGATCCGGATGCCGTTCGGCGTGTTGCCTCCCCAGCCGGCGAGCGACACGGGCGCGCCGTCGACCTCCCACAGCAGGAGGCCCCGGCTGCCGCCGGAAAGGCGGAGATCGAGCATGCGCTCGTCGAACGCGAAGGCATTGGTGGCTTCGCGGTGGAAGTCGGTGAGCAGCCGCAGCGCCACTTCGCGGTCGCCGGCGTCCGCGACACGCGCCCGGCCGGCGGGACGCGGCACGTCCGCGACGCGCTCCAGTGCGTACACGCCCTGCGCGAACACGATCCTTGCGGGGGCGAACAGCTCGACCGCCGGCGGCAACCCGACGACCCCGGGAACCTCGCCGACCGCATCGCGCAGGAGGGCGACCGCGTCGAGATCGGACGCATACGCGAGCACGAGCTTGTGCGGCGGTGTGCGCAGCGCGGCGGCACGCACCTCACCCTCGTCCTCGGCGAGCCAGAAGTGCGCCTCCTCGTAGAGGTCGGTCGAGGCGATCGTGCTGGCGATCCCGAGGATCAGGTTGTTGCGCGGCTCGTCGCGCAGCAGGAAGTCGCCACCGCGCTCGAGGAACTCCTCGACGGTGGCGGGCTCGACCACTTTCAATCTTCGAGCTCCACGAGCACGGCGCCGCCGGGGACGCGGTCGCCCTCCTGCACGTGCACCGCGCGCACGGTGGCGGCGTACGGCGACACGAGGGGTGTCTCCATCTTCATCGCTTCGAGCACGACGAGCGGCTCGCGCGCTTCCACCTGCGCGCCGGCGCTGGCGAGCACCTTGATCACCGTCCCGGGCATCGGCGCGACCACCGTGCTCGACTCCTCGCCCGCGGCGTGTTCCGCCGCGGACGCGTCGACGTCGGGCGGCGCCGCGATCGGCGGGCTTGGCAGGTTGAGCCGGAACGGCTCGCGCCACACGCGCGGCGGCAGCGGCGACGGCGCCGAGAGCGGTGGGTGCTCGACGAGGAACGCGGTCGTCGTCTCGCCGGCGCGGAGCGCGGGATGCGCGACGAGCCAGCGCAGGAACGGCAGGTTCGTCGTCACGCCGCCGACCTCCGTCTCCGCGAGCGCGGCGGCGAGCTTGTCGAGCGCCTCGTCGCGTGTCTCGCCGTGCGCGATCAGCTTCGCGATCATCGGGTCGTAGCCGGTCCCGACCTCGTCTCCTTCAGCCACGCCCGTCTCGACCCTGACCGTCTCGGGCAGCCGGAGCCTCGAGACAGGTCCCGCCTGCGGCAGGAACGTCCGCGGATCCTCGGCGTAGAGCCGAACCTCGACCGCGTGACCGGCAAGTAACAGACTGTTACTTAGTGTCAGCGGCTCGCCGTCGGCGATCTTCAGCTGACACTGGACGAGGTCGACGCCGGTGACCGCTTCCGTCACCGGGTGCTCGACCTGGATGCGCGCGTTCAGCTCGAGAAAGAAGAACTCACGGCCGGTCAGCACGAACTCGGCCGTGCCGGTACCCGTATAGCCGATCGCCGTCGCGAAGCGGATCGCGGCGTCGCTCATCTGCGCGCGCAGGTCGGGGTCGAGCGCGGGGGAGGGCGACTCCTCGAGCACCTTCTGGTGGCGGCGCTGCACCGAGCACTCGCGTTCGCCGAGCGCGAGCACCGTCCCGTGCGCGTCGGCGAGCAGCTGGATCTCGACGTGCCGCGGCCGCTCGAGATACCGCTCGACGTACACACGGTCGTCGCCGAACGCCGCCTGCGCCTCGCGCTTCGCCGCCGCGACCGCCTCGTCGAGCTCGCCCGGCGAGCGCACGACGCGCATGCCGCGGCCGCCGCCGCCGGCGGCCGCCTTCACGAGCAGCGGGAAGCCCGCGTCGTCGCCGTCCGGCACGACCGGGACACCCGCTTCGCGCGCGATGCGCTTCGCGGCGAGCTTGTCGCCGCCGGCGCGCAGCGCATCCGGCGTCGGCCCGACCCACGTCAGGCCCGCGGCGATCACCGCGTCGGCGAAGTCGCCGCTTTCCGCGAGGAAGCCGTAGCCGGGATGGACCGCGTCGGCGCCGGACTCGCGTGCGGCACGAACGTGCTCTGCCGCATCGAGATATGACGCGATCTCGACCGTCTCGTCCGCTTCGCGCGCGTGCAGGGAGTCGCGGTCGTCGGGCGCGACGACCGCGACGGTGGCGATGCCGAGCGCGCGCGCAGCGCGGAAGACGCGGAGCGCGATCTCGCCCCGGTTGGCGACGAGGAGCTTGTTCATCCGTCTACAAGTAAACCGTTGATCGGCCCGAGGAACGCGCGCGTGCGCCGCGACAGGTGCGGCAGCAGCGCGAGCCGCTCGTCGCCGCGCTCGGCGACGTCCTTCAGCACGTCGAAGTCGACGTCGTCGCGGCCGGCGTGCTCGCGCCACAGGCGCAGACGCGTCTCGCGGGCGAGTTCCTCGTCGCACGTGATCACGCACGCCTCGGTGTCGTTGAAGAACGAATGCTCGTTGAGGTTCGCCGAGCCGATGCACAACCAGCGGTCGTCGACGATCCCGACCTTCGCGTGCACGTACACCTGCTGCACGCGGCCGGGCTGGAACAGCGAGCAGGCGAGCAGGCGGTCGTCGTGGTCGTCGGCGACCATCAGCCCGAGCTGCCCGCGCGTGTCGTCCTGGCCGTTGTTCGGATGCGCTGGGAGGACGACGACCATCCGGAACTCGTCGCTCGGCGGGTTGCGGAGCTTGTCGCGGAGGATCGCGGTGATCTCCGGCGACCAGAGGAACTGACTCTCGAGGTAGATGAGCTTCTCGGCGCTGCGCAGCGCGCGGACGTACGCCTCGGCGATGCGGAAGTCCCCGTTCGGCACCGCGTCGTAGATGTCGTTCGGGATCGTGCGGACGAACTGTCCCGTCGTGTCTCCCGCTTGTAACAGACTGTTACTAGCCGCGAGCGCCTCTCCGGTCACCTCGCGCCAGCGCATCGCGACGTGATCCGCGACGTCCGCGACCAGCGGCCCCTCGATGCGGAGCGCCGCGTCGTGCCAGCCGATCGTCCCGCGCGCCGGATGCTCGCGCGAGTCGAGGCGGTCGCCGGCGAGCAGCGTCAGGTCGATGCCGCCGACATAGGCGATACGGCCGTCGACGACGACAAGCTTCTCGTGGTGGCAATGCATCGGCCGCTCGCGCGCGTCGAGCGCCATCCGGATGCTCGTGCCGTCGACCAGCCGCTTCCGCGCGTCGGCGACCTGCTTGCGCGACGGCGTGAAGAGCGGCAGCGGGGCGCCCGCCCAGGCGAGGACGCGCACCTCGGCGCGCTTCGACACGTCGGCGAGCAGCTCGCGGAGCGTGCCGCCGCCGCGCGAGAGGCGGAACTCCGGCGTGAACGTCCAGCCGGCGAGCCACACGGACTCCTTCGCACCGGCGATCTCGTCCTCGAGCCGCGGCAGCGCCTCCTCGCCGTCGATCAGCACCTCGATCGCGTTGCCGTCGAGCGGCGGCGGGTCGCCTGCACACCACAGGCCGTCGTCGGCCGGCTCGAGCGCGTGCCGCCAGCCGTGTCGCGTCAGTCGGCGCCGGTGGTGGGCAGCGACCGCGCGTTCGATCGCGCCGCCGACTGCGTCATCGATGCGGTCGAGCCTCGCCATAGGCCGGCAAGCGTAAGTGCGCAGACCCCTGCGAGGAGGAGGTAGGGCACGGTGTCGCTGGTCGCGTGCGCGAGGGCGGCGCTGCCCGCGGCGCCGAGCGCCTGACCCGGCGCCCACGCGGCGTTGACGAGCGCGAACGAGTAGCCGAAGCCGACACCCGCGTTCTCGCCGGCGTGCGAGAGAATCGTCATCCCGGGCGTGAAGAACGTGCCGAAGGCGAGGCACGCCACGGCGACGAGCGCGATCACGACCGCCGCGGCGTGCGGCCGCGTCGCCAGCGAGAGCGTCAGGATCGCCGCGCCGACGAGGCCTGCGCGCAGCGGCAAAAGCGGCCCGCGCCGGTCGGCGACGCGGCCGACAACGAGGTTCACGCCCGTCTCCCCGGCGGCACCGGCGAGGAACGTCGCGGCGATGCCGAGCGCGCCGACGCCGATCGCCGCGAGCCAGAGCGGTGCGAGCACGCCGAGCGTGCCGAAGCAAACGCCCGCGAGCGTGACGAACCAGCAACCGAGCAGCACGCCTCGCGTCCGCAACGCGCGCCCGAGCACGGAGAGCGGCTGCGGCCGTTCCGGCCGCTCGGCGTGCGTCAAGGCGGCCCAGAGCGCAAGCCCGAGCGAGCCGACGCCGATCACGACGAACGTCGCGCGCACGCCCGCCAGGGACGCGATCGCGCCCAGCACCGGGCCGAACAGCGCGCCGGCCGACGCGGCGGCGAAGGCGTTGCCGATCGTCTGGCCGCGCCGCGTCGCCGGCGTCGCCGCAACGAGCCACACGAACGCCCCGACCCACGAGAACGCACTCGCGCAGCCCTGCGCGAACCGCGCCACGTCGAGCTCCCACCCGGTGGTGGCCACGCCGAACAGCACGGTGCAGAACGCGACGACGCTCAGCCCCGCGATCGCCGTCGGCTTCGGCCCGACGCGCGACGCCACCCAGCCGCTCGGGACGGCGCCCAGCAGGCAACCCGCGGGATACGCCGCGGCAAGCACGCCGGCGCCCGTCTTGCCGAGCCCGAGCGCGTGCTCGAAATGCGGCAGCAGCGGCGTCAGCGCCGCGAAGAAAAGCGTGTCGAAGAAGACGATTGCGCTCGTGAGAAACAGCAGCCGCCGCATCGGATCCACGCTACTCTCTCGACCTCTCGATGCGCGTCTGGGTCGCTGCAATGCTCGCAGCGCTCGCCGTGCCAGGGGTCGCGAGCGCAGGGACGGTGTTCGTGCTGGACGGCGGCGGCTGGGGCCATGGGGTCGGCATGAGTCAGTGGGGTGCCGAGGGCTACGCGCGCCACGGGTACGACTACCGCCAGATCCTCGAGCACTACTACCCGCACACGGCGATCGAGATCCATCCGTCGACGACCGTGCGGGTGCTGCTGCGCGAGAAGCAGAGTCACGTGCGGATCGGGTCGCCGGCCCCGTTTCTCGTCGCCGACGCGAAGGGGCACAAGCTGCATCTCCGCTCGGCGGTGGTGCTCACCCCGCGGCTCATGCTGCGCGGGCACAAGCTCACGCCGCCGCTGACGTTCGAGGCCGGGGTCGAGCCCCTGACGCTCGGCGGTGACGGCTACCGCGGCGAGCTCGTGGTGAAGGAGAAGCCGGGCGGGCTGATGGTCGTCAACTCGCTCCCGCTCGAGCGCTACCTCCGTGGCGTCGTGCCGTGGGAGGTGCCGACGGGCTGGCAGCAGGCGACGTACGAGGCGCAGGCGGTCGCCGCGCGCTCGTACACGCTCGCGACGCTGCATCCGACCGCCGACTTCGACCTGTACTCCGACGACCGTTCGCAGATGTACGGCGGCATCCGCGCCGAGCGCCCCGAGACGAACCGCGCCGTCGGCGCGACCGCCGGTCGCGTGCTCACCTACGGCGGCCAGGTCATCGTCGCGTACTACTCGTCGACGTCAGGCGGGCGGACCGCTGCAGTGCAGGATGCGTTCCCCGGCATGGCGCCCGAGCCGTACCTCGTGTCGGTGCCGGACCCGTACGACTCGATCTCGCCGCATCACGCGTGGCCGACGCGGGCGCTCACCTCGACGTACCTCGGGCACAAGCTCGGCCTGTCCGACGTGCGCGACGCGGTGACCCAGCTCGACGGCTCGGGCCGCGTCAGCGACGTGCGCTTCCTCACCGCGCACGGCTGGGAGTCGATCGACGGCGTCGCGCTGCGGAAGCGGCTCGACCTGCTCTCGACCTACTTCCGGATCGGCGCCATGACGCTCGACGCACCGCCGCGCCGCGCGCTGCTCGCGTCGTCGACGGTGCGCGTCACCGGCGCGGTGCGGGCGCTGAGCAACGTCCAGCTCGAGCGCGAGACCCGCGACGGCGCGTGGCGCACCGCGGCGTACGTGCATCCGCACGACGACCGCTTCGTCGTGCGGCTGAAGGTGAACGGCCCGCTGAAGCTCCGGCTCGTCGCCGAAGGCGTGCCGACGGCGCCGATCGCGTACCGCGTCGTCAGCCGCGCCAGCTAGCCGGCCGCTTCTCGAGGAACGCGCGCAGGCCCTCCTGGCCTTCCTCGCTCGTGCGGTGCGCGGCGATGCGCTCGGCGGTCTGCTGCGCCGACCGGGGCGCGCGGGCAAGCTCCTTCGCGGCGCGGGCTGCTTCCGGGCCTGCGCTCAGCAGCTCCGCGACGACGCGTTCGACGGCGGCGTCGAGATCGTCGGCTACCTCGCTGACGAGGCCGATGCGCAGAGCGGTCGCTGCGTCGAAGCGCTCACCCGTGACGAACCAGCGGCGCGCGTGCCCCGAGCCGATCTTGGCGAGCGCGAACGGCGAGATCACCGCCGGGACGATCCCGAGCTTCACCTCGCTGAACGCGAACTGCGCCTCGGGCGCCGCGATCGCGATGTCCGAGCACGCGACGAGGCCGCAGCCGCCGCCGAGCGCATGCCCTTGCACGCGCGCGACGACGGGCATGGGGCAGCTGTCGATGGCGTCGAGCATCGCGCGCAGCCGAAGCGCGTCGGCGACGTTGTCCTCGTAGCTCAGGTCGACGGACGAGCGCATCCACTCGACGTCGGCGCCGGCGGAGAACGACGGGCCGTCGCCGGAGAGGATCACGGCCCGCGCGTCGCCGACGTTGGTGAAGGCCTCGGTGAGCTCGGCGATCAGCGAGGCGTCGAATGCGTTGCGCCGCTCGGGCCGCGTCATCGTCAGCCGCAGGAGCGGGCCGTCGCGCTGGACCTGCAGGCTCATGCGAACGCGAGCCCTAGGCGGTTCAGCTGCTCGGCGACGGAGATGCTCGCCTCGAGGTCGAACATCTCGACGATGTCGGGGTCCTTGCCGATCAGCTCACGCGCGCGTGAGGGGAACTGCTGCTCGGCGGCCGCGGCGTCGGCGAACACGTAGATCGCCCCCCAGCGCTCGGTCGCCTCGTCGGCGATCCACGCCTTGAAGAGGATGCCGGGGACCTCGGCGAACGCGTCGGCCGCCTCGTCGCGGACGTAGTCGCGCAGGTCGGCGATGCTCGTGGGGGATTCGGCGAGGCTCCAGAGGACGAAGCGGACGATCATGGCTACATCCTGAAGACGCCGAACGTCGTCTCGGGGATCGGTGCGTTGAGGGACGCCGCGAGGCCGAGCGCGAGGACGCGGCGCGTGTCGAGCGGGTCGATGATGCCGTCGTCCCACAGGCGCGCTGTCGAGTAGTACGCGTTCCCCTCCGCTTCGTACTTCGCGCGAATCTCGTCCGGGTCGGCGTCGCCGACCATCGTCAGCACCGTCGCCGCCTGCTCGCCGCCCATCACGGAGATGCGCGCGTTCGGCCACATCCAGAGCTGTCGCGGCGAATACGCGCGCCCGCACATGCCGTAGTTGCCGGCGCCGAACGAGCCGCCGATGACGACCGTGAACTTCGGGACCTCTGCGCATGCGACGGCCGTGACGAGCTTCGCACCGTCGCGCGCGATGCCGCCTACCTCGTACTCCTTGCCGACCATGAAGCCGGTGATGTTCTGCAGGAAGACGAGCGGCACTCGCCGCTTGCACGCGAGCTCGATGAAGTGCGCGCCCTTCTGCGCCGACTCGGCGAACAGCACGCCGTTGTTCGCGAGGATGCCGACGGGGAAGCCCTCGATGCGCGCCCAGCCGCACACGAGCGTCTCTCCGTACAGCGCCTTGAACTCGTCGAAGCGCGAGCCGTCGACGACACGTGCGATCACCTCGCGCGCATCCACCTGCGTGCGGTGGTCGTCCGGGATCAACCCGTAGAGATCGGAGGGATCGACCGCGGGCGCCTCGGGTGTCGCGACGTCCCACGGCAGCCGCGGCCGCCTGCCGTGCGTGCCGGCGACGATGCGCCGGACGATCGCGAGCGCGTGCTCATCCGAGGTTGCGTAGTGGTCGGCCACGCCCGACCGGCGCGTGTGGACGTCCGCGCCGCCGAGCTCCTCCGCGGTCACGTCCTGCCCCGTGGCCGCCTTCACGAGCGGCGGCCCTCCGATGAAGATCGTGCCCGTGCCGCGAACGATCACCGTCTCGTCACTCATCGCCGGCACGTACGCGCCGCCGGCGGTGCAGGAGCCCATCACGACCGCGATCTGCGGGATGCCCTTCGCCGACATGCGCGCCTGGTTGAAGAAGATGCGCCCGAAGTGCTCGCGGTCGGGGAACACCTCGGCCTGCAGCGGCAGGAACGCGCCGCCGGAGTCGACGAGGTACAGGCACGGCAGGTGGTTCTGCTCGGCGACTTCCTGCGCGCGCAGGTGCTTCTTCACGGTGAGCGGGAGGTAGGAGCCGCCTTTGACGGTGGCGTCGTTCGCGACGATGACGCACTCGCGACCTTCGACGGTGCCGATGCCGGTGACGATCCCCGCCGACGGCGCCTGCCCCTCGTAGACGCCCCACGCCGCGAGCGCGTTCAGCTCGAGGAACGCGGTGCCCGGGTCGACGAGACGGTCGATGCGCTCGCGGGCGAGCAGCTTGCCGCGCGACCGGTGCCGCTCGACCGCTTTCTCGCCGCCCCCGGCGGCCACCTGCGCCGTGCGGCCGCGCAGCTCGTCGACGAGGCCCGCCATGCGCTCCGCACGCCGGTCGAAGTCGCCGCCGCGGTCGATCCGGCTCTGCAGGAGGGCCATCCCTGCGAACCCTAATCGGGAATCCAGATCGAGCGGGACGGCCGCTGGTGTATGACCTGGCCATGAGACGGATGGCCGTGCTGCTCGTGCTCGACGCGATCGTGGTTGCGGCGATCGTCGTCGCCTTCTTCGAGCTGCATCCGCATCGCGGCGTGCGCACCGTTCGCACCGGCGTCGTCCTCGTCGACGCGAATCTCGGCCACGGCATCCGCACCGAAGGCACGGGCGTCCTGCTCACGTCGCACGGCGAGCTGCTCACGAACAACCACGTGATCGACGGTGCGCTGTCGGTGCACGTGTTCGTGCCGCAGACCCACCGCCGGTACCGCGCGCGTGTCCTCGGCTACGACGTGGGCGGCGACACGGCCGTGCTGCAGCTTGACGGCGCGCACGGGTTGCACACGGTCGTGCCGGCGCTGCGACCCGCACGGCTGGGACAGCAGGTGATCGCGGTCGGCGGCTCGACCGGCGCGATCGCGTACAGCATCGGGAACGTGACACAGGTGCGCGCGCGTGTCACCGCGGACGACGAGCTCGGGCGCAGCCAGAAGCTGCAGGGCCTGATCGAGTTCGACGCGGAGATCGAGCCGGGCGACTCCGGCGGCCCGCTGCTCGACCGCGACGGGCACGTCATCGGGCTGAACACGGCCGGCGTGACACGCGCGGACTTCTTCACGGGCCGCAAGACGCACGTCTCGTTCGCGATCCCGATCGCGCCTGCGCTCGCCGTTGCCGACGCGGTGGTGCACGGGCATGCGCCCGCCCGCGTCCATGTCGGGCCGACGGCGTACCTCGGCGTCGTGTTCGGCACGGGCTCGACCGTCGCGGTCGTG
>Ga0070741_10020447_pt1 | contig 10426 bp, 11 predicted proteins | sample Coa_R1_4_FD_66440 | JGI IMG/M metagenome (GOLD analysis project Ga0070741, IMG submission 66440) | Surface soil microbial communities from Centralia Pennsylvania, which are recovering from an underground coalmine fire - Coalmine... | ecosystem: Environmental > Terrestrial > Soil > Unclassified ... | reverse complement strand
AGCGTTTGCGAAGCCGCGCCTAGGAAAGTTCTCCTGTCGACATCGACAAGGGGGTCTCGCATGAAGCTCGACTCACTGGAGGACGTGTTCGTCCACCAGCTGAACGATCTGTACAGCGCCGAGGACCAGCTCGTCGAGGCGTTGCCGAAGATGGCTGAGGCGGCATCGAACGGCGAGTTGAGGAAGGCGCTCGAGCACCATCTGCAGGAGACGAAGGATCACCGCGACCGCGTCCAGGAGATCTTCGGCCAGCTCGGCAAGCGCCGGAGCGGCGAGGAGTGCAAGGCGATGAAGGGCCTCATCGAAGAGGGCGAAGAGGTCATCCAGACGAGCGGCGCGGACTCCGCGGCGAAGGACGCCGCGCTCATCGCGGCCGCGCAACGCGTCGAGCACTACGAGATCGCGGCGTACGGCACGGCCCGGACTCTCGCCGGTGAGCTCGGCCACGACGAGGCGAAGGACCTCCTCGACCAGACGCTCGACGAGGAGAGCAACGCCGACAAGCTCCTCACGAAGATCGCGACGGGCGGCCTGATGAAGGCCGGCATCAACGAGAAAGCGAAGTAGCTAGCTCGATCCGACGTATGCGTCGCCCCCGGGCGGCGCAGCGCTCTCTTCGTGCGGCTCCTGCGCGTCGGGATCGACGCGCGGGGGCTGCACGCGGAGAATCGCCTCGACGACCTCGTCGAGGCACTCGTACTCGCGATCGGGTAGAGCGCCCAGGCGGCCGACGAGCATCGGCTCGGCACCCTGCCGAAGCGCGTAACCGACGAGGTGCCTTCGCTCGGCGGGCAGCTCGACGCCGACGAGCGTCGTCTTCAGGATTGCCGCCTCCTGCGGAGTCATGAATCTCCTGTTTCCCCGTGACGCGGGCGGAAACGCACAGCCCATGACCGAACTCGGATTTGCACTCTCTTCGGAAGACCATCCGCCGAACGAACTCGTTCGGCAGGCCGTCGTCGCGGAACGCGTCGGCTTCAGCTTCTGCCTCGTCTCGGATCACTACCACCCGTGGGTGGACGCGCAGGGACAGAGCCCCTTCGTGTGGTCGACGCTGGGCGGCATCGCGCAGGTGACGGAGAAGATCCGCGTGGGCACTGGCGTCACATGCCCGATGATCCGCATCCATCCCGCGATCGTCGCGCAGGCCGCAGCCACGGTGGCGACGATGATGCCGGGCCGCTTCTTCCTCGGCGTCGGGACGGGCGAGAACCTCAACGAACACGTCTTCGGCGCGCGCTGGCCGCTGCCCGACGAGCGCCTCGAGATGCTCGAAGAGGCCGTCGACGTCATGCGCCTCCTGTGGAAGGGCGGCGAGCAGACGCACCGCGGCAAGCACTACACGGTCGACCACGCGCGCGTGTACACGCTTCCGGACGAGGAGATCGACGTCTACGTCGCTGCGGCGAAGCCGAATGCCGCGGAGGTGGCGCAGAAGATCGGCGACGGTCTCATCTCGACTGCACCCGACAAGAACGTCGTCGAGGCGTTCGGCAACGGCAAGCCGCGCATCGGGATGATGCACTGCGCCTACGACAAGGACGCGAAGAGAGGTCTCGAACGCGCGACGAAGCTCTGGCCGAACCTCGCGCTCGAGGGGCCGTTGGGCCAGGATCTCGCCACTCCGTCCGACTTCGAGGAGGCGGCGGCGATGGTGGACGAGGAGGACGTCGCCGAGTCGACTCCCCACGGGCCGGACCCGGAGCCGTACCTCGAGATGATTCGCAAGTACGACGACGCGGGGTTCACGCACGTGTACATCCACCAGATCGGCGACAACCAGGACGAGTTCGCCGAGTTCGCGCGGCGTGAGCTCATGCCCAAGCTGTGAGCGTGCCGGCCGTTTCGTAATGGGACGCCCTCGGTACGCGTAGGGCATGAGACGACTACGGACAATCCGGATCACACCGGGAACGGTGCTCGCAACGATCGCGCTGTTCCTGGCCCTCGGCGGCGTGAGCTACGCCGCTGCCACGCTTCCGCGCAACAGCGTCACGACCGTCCAGGTGAAGGACCATTCCCTGCTCGCGAAGGACTTTGCGCGGGGGCAGATTCCGCGCGGCCCCGTCGGCCCAGCCGGGCCCGCAGGACCCGCAGGGCCCGCAGGACCCGCAGGGCCGGCAGGGCCGGCCGGCTCGGCGGCTGCCTCGAAGTGGGTGCTCGTCAATCCGAACGGGTCGATCGCCGCGCAGTCCGGCGGGATCTCGATCACGACCCATACGACGGGCGATTACATCGTCAACTTCGGCTCCGCCGTGGACACGAAGCTCATCCTGGCGAGCCCGGGCCTCGCAAACGACAACGGCGCCCGCGGCGACGTCGTGGCCGGCCCCTGCGGCGGCACGGCCACCGGCCAGACCTGCACGACCGGCAACGACACGAGCCACGTGATCGTTCACACGTACAACGCCGCCAATACGGCGGCGGCCGATCACTCCTTCTACCTAGCCGTCTTCGGATAGCGCATGAGCAGAGGGCGGCCGCCGAGCGGTGGCCGCCCTCTGATTGAATCGAGGTATGGCCACGCTCAGCGTCGGAGATCGCAGCTACGAGATCCACCGTCTCGATGCGAACGCCGACCGCCTCCCGTACACGCTGCGGATCCTGCTCGAGAACGTGCTGCGAAACGGCGGCGATCCCGCGCCGATCATGGCCTGGGCCGCCGACGCCGAGCCCTCGTACGAGATCTCGTTCATGCCCGCCCGCGTGCTCCTCCAGGACTTCACAGGCGTGCCGGCGATCGTCGACCTCGCGGCGATGCGCGATGCAATGCGCGACCAGGGCGGCGACCCGGCGAAGATCAACCCGCTGATCCCGGCCGAGCTCGTCATCGACCACTCAGTGCAGGTGGACGAGTTCGCCTCGCGGCTTGCGATCGGGCGCAACGTCGAGCTCGAGTTCGAGCGCAACCGCGAGCGCTATGCGTTCCTGCGCTGGGGACAGCAGGCGTTCGAGACGCTGCAGGTCGTGCCGCCGAACACAGGCATCTGCCACCAGGTCAACCTCGAGTACCTCGCGCGCGTCGTGGAGGCGCGCGACGGCGTCGCGTTCCCGGACACGCTCGTCGGCACCGATTCGCACACGACGATGGTCAACGGCCTCGGCGTCCTCGGCTGGGGCGTCGGCGGGATCGAGGCGGAGGCGGCCATGCTCGGCGAGGCGCTTTCGATGCTCGTCCCGCAGGTGGTCGGCTTCCGGCTCAGCGGCGCGCTGAGGGAGGGCGCGACGGCGACCGATCTCGTCCTCACCGTGACGCAGATCCTGCGCGCCACGGGCGTCGTCGGGAAGTTCGTCGAGTACTTCGGCCCCGGCGTGCCGTCGCTCGCCCTCGCCGACCGCGCGACGCTGGGGAACATGAGCCCCGAGTACGGCGCGACGTGCGGTTTCTTCCCGGTCGACGACGTCACGCTCGAATACATGCGGCTCACCGGACGCCCGGACTGGCGCATCGCGCTCACCGAGGCGTACTGCAAGGAGAACATGCTCTGGCACGAGCCGGACGCGCACCCCGAGTACTCGCAGGTGGTGGAGCTCGACCTCGACGACGTCGAGCCGTCGATCGCCGGCCCGCGGCGCCCGCAGGACCGCGTGCCGCTCGCGAATGCGAAGGCCGCGTTCCTCGACTCGCTCGGCTCTTTCGGGGTCGAGTACACGAACGGCACCTACGACAAGGAGATGGCGGACTCGTTCCCTGCGAGCGACCCGCCGACGTTCGACGGCGCCGCAGACGATCCGGCGCCGGTCGCGGTGAAGAGCGCAGCGCCGCCCGACACTGGCACGACCCTCCACCATGGCTCTGTCGTCATCGCCGCCATCACGTCGTGCACGAACACGTCGAACCCCTCGGTGATGATGGCCGCCGGCCTCGTTGCGAAGAAGGCGGTCGAACGCGGGCTCACACGCAAGCCGTGGGTGAAGTCGTCGCTCGCGCCGGGGTCGAAAGTCGTGACCCAGTACTACGCGCGCTCCGGTCTCGACAAATACCTGGACGAGCTCGGTTTCAACACCGTCGGCTACGGCTGCACGACGTGCATCGGCAACTCCGGTCCGCTGCCGGAAGAGATCTCGTCCGAGGTCACCGAGAACGACCTCGTCGTGTGCGCCGTGCTCTCCGGCAACCGCAACTTCGAGGCCCGGATCCACGGCGAGGTGAAGGCGAACTACCTCGCGTCGCCGCCGCTCGTCGTCGCGTATGCCCTCGCAGGGCGCATGGACATCGACCTGGTGAACGAGCCGATCCAGGGCGACGTCTATCTGCGCGATCTGTGGCCTACGCGTGAGGAGATCGACGCGACCATCGCCGGGTCGGTCGAGGGCGCGATGTTCACGCGCACGTACGCCGATGTGTACACCGGCGACGAGCGCTGGAGCTCGCTCGAGATTCCATCGGGGAACCTGTACGAGTGGGACCCCGACTCGACCTACGTTCGTCTCCCTCCGTACTTCGACGGCATGCCCGCGCAGCCGGGGCCCGTCGAGGACATCCATGACGCTCGGTGCCTCGTCATGCTCGGCGACTCGGTCACGACCGATCACATCTCTCCGGCAGGCGCTATCCGACCGGACTCGCCGGCCGGCGCGTACCTGACCGGGCACGGCGTCGAGCGGCGGGACTTCAACTCGTACGGCTCACGGCGCGGCAACCACGAGGTGATGGTGCGCGGGACGTTCGCGAACGTCCGCCTCCGCAACCAGCTCGTGGCAGGAAGCGAAGGCACCTGGACCGCGCACTTGCCCGACGGCGAGGAGATGACGATCTACGACGCGGCGATGCGCTACCGCGGCGAAGGCGTGCCGACGATCGTGCTCGCGGGCAAGGAGTACGGATCAGGGTCGTCGCGCGACTGGGCGGCGAAGGGCCCGAACCTGCTCGGCGTGCGGGCCGCGATCGCCGAGTCGTACGAGCGCATCCATCGCTCGAACCTGTTGATGATGGGCGTGCTTCCCTTGCAGTTCATGAAGGGTGAGACCCGCGAGTCGCTCGGCCTCACCGGTCGGGAGACGTTCTCCATCGTCGGTGTCGACAATGCCGAGGCCGACGAGGTGACGGTGCGCGCCGACGACAAGGAGTTCCGCGCACGCGTCCGGCTGGACACGCCGCGCGAGCGTGAATATCTGCGCCACGGTGGCATCCTCCAGTTCGTCCTCCGCCGGCTCCTTGCGGGCTGACGAGCTCTGGCGCGCGGTCGGCGCGGCCGCAGGGCTCGCCGGCGAGATGACACCGCTCCTGGAAAAGGTGCGCGACACCGCGTGGGAGATCAGCGACGCAGACGTCGCCGGGCTCGACGCGGATGCGCTGTACGAGGCCGTGCTGCCGGTCGCGTTCGCGGCAGCCGACGCGAAGCGCCGACGTGCGCACGAGGCGATCGATGCGGGTTGAGCTTCGCCATACGCCGGAGATGACGGCGCGCATCGCGGAGCTGCAGGAGCGTGACGGATACGTATCCGACATCTCCCTCGCGCTCCGTTACCGGCCGGAGCTCTTCGGCGAGCCGGTCTCCGCGTATTTCCAGGAGGTGATGAAGGGTCCGTCCGAGTGGAGCGAGGCGGAGCGTGAGCTGTTCGCCGCATTCGTGTCCAAGCTCAACCAGTGTCCCTTCTGAACGGAGGCCCACGGCGCGGTCGCGTCGTACGCCTTCGGAAGCACCGAGCTCGTCGACGCAATCCTCGACGACTACGAGACGGCGCCGATCGACGAGCCGCTGCGCGGCACGCTCCACTTCCTCGCGACGCTCGATCCTGCGCGCGCCCTCGCGGCCGGCGTGTCGAAGCAGGCGCTCCGCGACGCGGCCGACGTGCAGGCAGGATTCGAGATGATCACGCGCTTCGCGGACGCGATCGGCGCACAGCCGCACTCGGAGCAGGGCCTGACGCGCGAGCAGGCGATCGCGCACGAGGGCCGCTTCTTCGAAGAGGGATACGCCTAGAAGTCGTGACGACTTCGTACGGGTAGCTGTTACCGGCCTTCTCGAGGGAAGCCGGGGCACCGCAGACCGGTAGCAGCTACCCCGTCGTCGGTGTCACGACTTCGTCGCGGCCACCGGCGGTCTCGCGTGCGCGTCGAGGAGCTGCTGCCGCGCCTCCCCTTCCTCGAACCAGCGCAGGCCGAGCCAGATGAGGACCCCGAGCATGATGAAGCTTCCCTCGAGCAGCATGACGCCGCCGCCCAGCCGCTGATCCGCGAGCGCCGAGAATCCCCAGGTCCGTGGTGCGCGAACGTACGGCTCATAGAACGGGTGGCTCGACCACAGGAAGACGGACGAGAGTGCGAGCGAGAAGAACCACATGCCGGCGAGATACAGCGCACGCGCGCCGACGCCGAACCAGCGCGGTCCCGGCAGCAGGCCCAAGAGCGCCGACCATACGAGCGCACCGCCCGTGAAGAAGAGCGCGTGCTGCAGCGCGTGCACCTCCGAGTGCGCGAGCGCCGCGTCGTACAGGTACGGCACGTGCCACACCCCGAGGTTCGCCGCCCACAGCGGCAGCGCGACGAACGGGTGCGTGAGCACGCGCAACCGATAGACGCCGCGTAAGGCAAGTACGGGGCGCAGGAGGGGGCCGCTGAGACCGAGCACGACGAGGAACGGCGCGATGTCGCCGATGAGGACGTGCTGAACCATGTGCACCCAGAAGAGCCGCTCCTCTCCGATCGTGTCGATGGGCGATTCGAGCGCAGCCAAGACGACTGCGAGGCCACCGGCGTAGCAGCCGATCTTCCAGCCCGGCACTGGGCGTCCGCGCGTCCGCAGGCTCCATGCCCGGCGCGCGTACGCCACCGCCGCAACGACCACGAGGACGAGCTGGGCAGGCTCGAGTTTCGGCACGTAGCTCCCGGGTAGCCGAGCCGTGGGTTGCCGAAACTTGCGGGTCTCGCTCCGGTCATGCTGCTCGCAGGCTGCGGCTCGCAGACCGACATCCTCCATCCCGGTGGCCCGGGAGCGCGCCACATCGCGAGCCTGTGGTGGTGGATGCTCGGAGGCTGTACCTTCGGGCTCGCGTTCGTCACGGCCCTCCTCATCGCCGCGTGGTTCAAGCGACGCACGATGGGCCCGGGCCGCGAGCCGGGAGAGCGCGCCGGCTGGATCGTCGTCCTCACGCTCGGCGTCGGCGTGATGATCGCCGGGCTCGCCACCCTCTTCATCGTCGCGGATGTCTTCGTCATCCGCGGGACGGAGGCCCCTGCGGCGACGAGCACGTCACTCACCGTGCGCGCGGTCGGGCACCTCTGGTACTGGGAATTCGACTACCCGGGCACGCATGCGGTGACCGCCGACGAGCTGCACATCCCGGCGCGCACGGCCGTGCTCGTGCAGGTGAGGAGCGCGGACGTCATCCACAGCTTCTGGGTGCCGGAGCTGAACAGGAAGATCGACGCGATCCCAGGCGAGAACAACGCGGTCGAGCTGTACGCAGACCACCCCGGCGTCTTCCGCGGCGAGTGCAATCAGTACTGCGGGCTCCAGCACGCGCACATGGGCTTCCTCGTCGTCGCGGACCCGCCCGCGAGGTTCCGGCGCTGGCTCGCGCGCCAGGAGCAGCCGGCCAAGTCGAGCTCGTCCACCGGAGAGCGCGTGTTCATGCAGGGACAGTGCTCGAGCTGTCACACGATTCGCGGCACGCCCGCGACCTCCGACGTCGGCCCGGATCTCACGCACCTGGCCTCGCGCACGACGCTCGCCGGCACGACGATCCCGAACACGCCCGCCCAGCTCGCACGCTGGGTCACCGACGCGCAGTCGATCAAGCCGGGGAACCAGATGCCGGACATCTCGATGCCCGCGGCGAAGCTGCACGCGCTCGTTGCCTACCTGGAGACGTTGAAGTAGTGGCGACCGTCGAGCTTCCCGCGCAACAGCGCATCTCACGGCTCGAGCGGCAGTGGCAGTCGAAGCCCGGTGTCCTCGGCTGGCTCACGACCACCGACCACAAGCGCATCGGGATTCTCTACTTCTGGACGACGCTCCTGTTCTTCGGCGCCGGCGGCACCGAGGCGATGTTCATGCGCACGCAGCTCGTCGTGCCGAACAACAACGTCCTCGGCCCGTCGGAGTACGACCAGGTCTTCACCCTCCACGGGATCACGATGATCTTCTTCTTCATCATCCCGATGACGACGGGCGCGTTCGGGAACTACCTCGTCCCGCTCATGATCGGCGCGCGCGACATGGCGTTCCCGCGCATGAACGCGCTGAGCTACTGGATCTTCCTCGCTTCCGGGCTGTTCCTGTACCTCGGCTTCGCATCGCACAACGGCCCGAACGGGGCGTGGTTCGGCTTCACGCCGCTGACGACGCGCCCGTACGACCCGTCCCGCGGCGGGGACTTCTACGCGCTCGCCCTCATCTTCAACGGCCTGTCGTCGACGCTGACGGCGGCGAACCTCATCGTGACGATGTTCAAGCTGCGGGCGCCGGGCATGTCGTTCAACCGGCTACCGACGTTTTGTTACGCGTTCCTCGCAGCGTCGTTCGGCCTTCTCTTCGCGCTGCCGGCGCTATCGGCGGACTGCGTGTTCCTCTTCCTCGATCGAAACGTCGGCACGCACTTCTTCGACGTCTACAAGGGCGGCTCGAACCTCTTGTGGCAGCACCTCTTCTGGTTCTTCGGCCATCCGGAGGTCTACATCCTCATCGTCCCGGCCTTCGGGATAGCGACCGCGATCATCCCCGCGTTCACGCAGCGGAAGATCGTCGCCTATCCGCTCGTCGCCATCGCGGAGATCCTCGTCGTCTTCATCGGCTTCGGCGTCTGGGCGCACCACATGTTCGTCACGGGAATCCCGACGATCAGCCTCGTCTTCTTCGCCGCCGCGACGGCCATGGTCGTCATCCCGTCGGCGATCCAGGTCTTCTCCTGGTGCATGTCGCTCATCACCGGCATGCCCCACTTCAAGACGCCGCTCCTGTTCATCGCCGGCTTCATCTGGATGTTCGTCAACGGCGGGCTGACAGGGATCGTGCTCGTCGCCATCCCATTCGATCAGCAGGTGCACGACACGTACTTCATCATCGCGCACTTCCACTACATCATCTTCGGCGCCGCCGTCTTCCCGATCTTCGGCGGGATGTACTACTGGTTCCCGAAGCTCACGGGCAAGCTCTACTTCGAGCTGCCCGGCCAGATCAGCTTCTGGATCATCTTCGCCGGGACGAACCTCCTGTTCTTCCCGATGTACATCGTCGGCCTGCTCGGGATGCCGCGGCAGGTCTATACGTACCCGTCCGGTCTCGGATGGGATTGGTACAACGCCGCCGAGACCGCGGGCGCGTACCTGACGGCGATCGGGATCCTCGTCCTGTTCGCGAACCTCGTCGCGAGCTGGCTGCGCGGGCCGCCCGCCGGGCCGGACCCGTGGCTCGCGCCGACGCTCGAATGGGCGACGACCTCGCCACCGCCCGACTACAACTTCCCGGTCATCCCGACGGTCTCGAGCGCGTACCCGAACTGGGACCGCGACGATCGAGAGCTCGACCGCCGCAAGCTGGAAGAAGGCGCGATGGTACTCGAGGAGGGCCACGAGCAGCCCCTTTCGACCACCGTCGACGCCCGTCTGGACGCGGTCATCGACATGCCGCACTCGTCGGCGTGGCCGCCGCTGCTCGCCCTGTTCCTCGCCCTCCTCTTCGGCTGTCTCGTGCTGGACAAGTTCAGCTCCGCCGGGGTCTGCGCCGTCCTCTGCGCCCTCACCCTCGTCGCCTGGCACTGGCAGGAGCCGGAGCGCGGCGCCGCTCGGCTCGGACTTCCCGCCGGCTGGTGGGGCATGGTCATGGTGATCGCGAGCGAGGCGACGATCATGGGCTGCTTCATCGCGACGTTCTGGTACCTGCGGCTGCGCGCCGTCCACTGGCCGCCCGCAGGGATTCCCGAACCGCGTGTCGTCGTCCCGCTCGTCCTCTCGGGCGTCCTGCTCGCGACGAGCGTGCCGATCCAGCTTGCTTCACGTGCGGTACGCGCCGGCCGCGTCGCTGCGACGCGAACATTCCTCCTGCTCGCACTCATCGTGCAGGCGGGCTACTTCGCGTACGAGGTCCATGACTATCGCGACGAGCTCCGCTCCTTCGGAATCTCGAAGGACGCGTACTCCTCGATCTACTACGTGCTCCTCGGCGCCGACCACGCGCACGTCTTCATCGGCATCGCCCTGAGCGCATGGCTGCTGCTGAAGCTCACGCGCGGACTGACGGCATTCCGGCTGAACGCGACCGTCGGCATCGCGTGGTACTGGCACTTCGTCAACGTCCTGACGGTGCTCGTCATCGGGACGGTCACGGCGGTGAACGTCACGTGACTCGCGGCCGTGCGGTCCAGCTCTTCCAGTTCGTCGGCTTCTTCGTCGCGCCGGCCGCATGGTTCGGGCAGCACCTCATCGGCCAGGCGATATCGCAGGCGGGCTGCAGCGCGGCGAACGGCTCCTGGGGCGTATCGA
>Ga0070741_10020446_pt1 | contig 10427 bp, 21 predicted proteins | sample Coa_R1_4_FD_66440 | JGI IMG/M metagenome (GOLD analysis project Ga0070741, IMG submission 66440) | Surface soil microbial communities from Centralia Pennsylvania, which are recovering from an underground coalmine fire - Coalmine... | ecosystem: Environmental > Terrestrial > Soil > Unclassified ... | reverse complement strand
CCTGTTCATCGGTTGCATCTAGTGAAGGCATCCCTGCGTCTGACTTAATTCGTACCTCGCTTCGGCCAGGTTCAAACCCTACGCCTACAATGTTGCCTTCGAATTGAACAAGCGATGGAATATCCAGGAGGGACCTCCGCAACCTCGATATCCCCGTGAAATTGGCTTCAGCTAGATGAAGCGCGTACAGATCGAGGGCTTCAATCACTTCTGCGCCTGTTAGTTGGTCCCGATCCGGGTAAAAACTCATGAAAAACGTCCTTCCGATCATGCCCTTGCCATAAATATCCTGCCTAGCCATTTATCCCCTTCCTTCCTTCACCAGTTCTTTGCTCTGCCAGTCGCTCCTGAACACTTTGAACCTGCTTCTTTAGTACCTGGCGGCGCACCTGGATAGCTTCATCGGTTTCTTCCATCTGGCGAACCTTGGCCAGCTCGCGAAGAACTCTGCGCCATTCGGTCGGCATATCATCAGGCAGTTGGGACACTCGGATTCCTCCATGCCCAGGATGTTCCTTCTGACTCTTTCCGCACCGCCGTCAGATTGGTGTGCAAAACCTCCCCGGAAGAACTAAAAACATTAGCGGTTGGTTTTTTCCCACAGTTTGCGGAAATCCGCTGGCGATAGCGCATGAACTCTTCGGCGTTCATGTTCCCTTTCTGCAAGTTGCAGCCGTCGCAAGCAGGCGCTATATTCTCAATGCGATTCGAGCCACCGCGCGATCTCGGCTGCAAGTGATCCTTCCGCGCCGTCACTCTGGTTATCCGCTTCTGGCACCAGAAGCACTTCCAATCGTGTGAATGTAAAAGCTCTAACCAGTCTTTCTCGGTGTGGAAATCCGTCAGGTCTCGCCCGAGATCCAATCGCATGAAAATCGCCCCTCCCCTGTTGATTAGCTGTGACATGCTGTGCAAAGTCCTTCAGGCGGCTTCGATCAGTTCGCCAAGCCGCTCGGCGTCCATCTCTTCCTGTCCCGCTCCGAGCCCGTACACGTAGCGTTCGCAAACGAGTTCACCCTGCTCGGCTGCTTGCCGGCGAGCCTGCGCAATGTGCCTCTCGATCTTCCAGCAGCCGCTGCATATGCCCAGCGAGCTCAGAAACTCCGAAAACTCATAGCTGAGACTGTCTTCGTACATGAAGGGAAAGCTGGCCTTAGGGATAATCTCGCCGCACATGGCGACCTGATCGGCGCCAGGAAGAAGCGGGATGTCAGACTCTTTCAGATGCCGCTTGGGGAATTTGCTCACAATCGTTACCTCCGATTAGTCGATAAAAAGCCAGTCGGCAACCTTCACGGTGCCCTTCTGTGGATAGTCAGCAATACCTAGCGAGCGCAATCTTCCGAGTGGCTCGCTGAAGCCACCGGAGCGCGGGTTTGCGTACCCGAGCTGCTCTCCTAGTTCATCTTTTTTGACAGGTTCGGGATAAAATTCCAGCAGTTTTCGAAGGATTTTCTCCTCTGGTCCGCCTAATTTTCGACAAAGCCGCTCATGCAGTTCGCTCGAGCTGAGTGGCTTATCGATGGCCCTGGCGTGTTCTCGCCCGGCATTCGTCAGCGCAACCCGACCTCGACTTGGATAGGTCGCATAACCGGCCTGCACTAGCCTGCTTAATGGTTCGCTGAAGCCGCCTGAACGGAAATTCGTATAGCCAGCCATCAAACCGAGTTGCGATTTCTCCGGTTTGTCGATGCCCAAGACTTCGAGTTCCGCCAACTGATTCAGAATGTTTTGTTCTGGTCCTGCTAAATCACCATTCGACGATGGCTCAACTGGTTTGCGCACGACAGCAGTGCGCGGTGGAACTGGCGTAACTGACCGCGACGCATTCACCACTTGCGGCAAAGCGTTCAGTTCGGTCTGTGCCGGGATTTCTACTCCCGCAACCTCTGCAATGGCCGCAGTTACGTTGGGCAGCAGTCGGCTGGCTTCCCTGGCCCAGCGCTGCATCTGCTGAATCGTCTTGCGCAGCGGTGCCTCTGCTTCGCGTACAGCACGCGCAATGGCCTTCTCGTCGGCAACCTTGACAATCTGCTGTTCGCCCTTGGGCTGGGCTTTGAGTTGCTGCTTCAACTCGCGCACTTGTTTTTGCAGGTCGGCGATCGAGCGGGCTTTTTCTTCCGCTTCCTTGGGCAGGTCGGCGAGTTGGGGCAGCAGCCTCTGAACCTTGTCGGGAGCTGGCGGCGGCTCAGCCGCATGTCGCGCCGACCCAGCTTCCGGATGAGTCGTTTCGACTGAGCCAACCTTGACCAGCACGCGCTCGGTCGAAACAGCGGGACCGAGAAAAAAGAATTCACCCCGAGGCAGCAGTCGAATCTCGTCGAAGAAGGGCTGCAGATCACTGCCGTAAACCCCCAGCGTGTCGGCGGCCCGCTTGCGATCGATGTCGATGAACGTGCCACCAATGCCCACATTCAGAAGTTCTGAGGCGGCATCTTTGCGGAATTTGCCCAGGCGCTGCGTTGCTGCGATCAGACAATAGCCGCGCTTCCGGCCGCGGGTTGCCATGCCGATCACCGCTTCCCATGCTTCCGATTCGCCAGAGCCCTTCTCCGGGCAATAGACGTGCGCTTCATCGAGGATCACGATCAGCGGATGCCAAAGATTCTTCGGAGCATCGATCAGGGCTTCGAGAAAGAGCCGCACATAGGCATGACGGTCGGTCGGCTTCATCTCGTAGATGTCGCAGACGGCTGACGCGCGCAGCTCGAGCAAACGCTGGGCAGTCAGTGCGGCAATCTTGGGGTGCGCGGCTGCTTCGCCGCCCTTGCCGACGAGAACATAATCCAGTTTCTCGCGCAGCGTCGCGAATTCGCCTTCCGGATCGATAATGATGACCTGCACTTTGCCGAAGAGCCGCTCAGCGATGCGGCGCAGCAGCCACGACTTGCCCTTGCCGGAATTGGCCTGAATCAGCAGGCGAGTTGATAGAAGCACATCCAAGTCGATGCGCACCTCTTTGCCCTGCGATTCGCCGATGATGATCTTGCTCATAGTCCGACCATCCACATAGCTGGCTCAATGTGAGCGTGCCGAGTACACCAAGGCCGCTTTCTGCCGTTTTCGACGATGTACACGCTGGCATCTAGTTCGCAGCCGGGATCGGAGCAGTTGGGAAACTCCTGCCCAAGTTCGATCATTTCCATCGTGATCTGATTTGCCATGGATGCTTCGGTCATCACAGTTTCAGATCCTCTTGCACGAGATGCGCTTCGCCCTGCGCTTGCCAGCGAATGTCGGCTTCGGCTTTCTTCTCTGCCTGCTCACGGGTCAGCCCGCCTTCGAATTCCATGATCGCAGCGCGCTCGGCGAACAGCTCTTGCCAGTAGGCGGGCCAGCGGTAAAGAAACGTCGGCAGCTTCACTTCTGCTCATACCTTTTGCGCACGCTCTCGGGCAGCTCTTCGACGGCTTCGGCCAGCGCAAAAAATGGTCTAAGTCGGCTGGGCGGCCGCGAAGTCGTCGCCCTGAGATCGCGCAAGTCTTGCTGGGCGAGATCGCCCTGAATGAACTGAACGGCGCGTTTCAGCACTTCTTCTTCGGCAGGTGTCATGCAACTTCCCCTAACTTCTCCGGTCGATACTGTGCTCTTTCCCACTTTTCCCATGTGAACCTCTTGTCATAAGCGCCGATGACCCAGCGCTGAAAACCGATCAATTCGCGCGTGCGCACGTAGGGCATCGGGTACGGGCGCGCGCCGAAGTCGCGCAGTCGCTGCCTGCGATAATCGCGATCGGCGGCCGTTTCCCCGGGCCAATACCCGACGAGCATGAAAACCATGATGTGATCTGGTTTGACGCCGTACTTCACCAAGCGCTGCAGCCCGGCGAAGAGTCGATCTTCATCTTCGCGGCTGTCCCATGCGGTATAGATCCGCCTGACTTGCATCGAATCATCGCGGTAATCGACTGACGCGATCGCTTCCGCCGCTTCTTCCGTCAAACATCGAGCATTGATTCCCTGATTGAATGAGACTCTGAACTCGCCTTCGCGGATCTCAGCGACTCGGGTGCGCCAGTCAGGCTGCCCGAAAAAGTCATTGTCGAGCAGCAGCAATTCTTTCGGCCATGGCGCGCCGCGCCAGATCTCGGCGATCGTGCGCACAGGCTGCACTCGCCCTTCCTTCTTCGGCACGACGCAGAAGGAACACTGCAGGCGACAGCCGCGCTGCGTGAAGCCGATCGACTGTCTGAATCTCGGGTAAAGCGAGTAATCGAGCTGCTGCGTCATGATGCCGTGATCTTCTAGCTTCACGGCGAGATCGTAACCTGTTCCGCCGACAATGGCGTCAGGATAGACAGCAAACAGGCGATCAACTAGCGGCCGCGTCTTGGCAAAGATAGCGCTCGCATATACCCGACTGAAAGGCGCATCAAACAAGCCGCGCTCGAACTGGGCACCGAACCGCAGCTCGACGTCTTCACCGGCATCGCGATAATGTTGCGCAATTCTCATCAACGCTAAATTCGGGATCTTGCCATCTAGCTGCAGCAGCAGCACGGTCACGGGATCGCTTTCCATTCCTGATGCGGTTCGAGTTTTCGTCGATGATGGGTGTCGTCGTCGTGGCACTCGGGGCAGGCAGCGAGAACATTTTCGGGCACGTCGCTGCCGCCGCGGCCGTGGCTGACCATGTGCGCCAGATGAAAGCTGCCCCAGTAGATCTGCCGCGGGCAGCGTTCGCCGTCGATTGAGTTCTCGCACTGGCCGCCCGAGCGATTGAAGGCAAAGGTGCGCAGCTCTTTCATGCCCGCTGCGCCCAGTCGAATCTTCGGCCGACGCCACGGCATCGAGATGCGATCACGCTTGGGCTTCGGCTTCCATCTTGATCGGCGCATTGGGTTCCAATTTGTCATGGCTGATTCTTTGAACAGGGTCGAAGTTCTGCTCACTGGCGTTTCGCGGATCTCCGACCCCGCTACCGCAATCTATGGTTTCTCCTTTCCGTTGTGATTGGCTTCCGGGGGAACTCTTTACTTGCGAACCTCAGCAGTGCACTTCACGCCGGCTTTGTTCAGCGCGCCTGCGTTGACCTGCTCGGCGACGGCTTCGAGAACCTTTCCCATCTTGCTGTTTGCTGGCTTTCCCGCGAGGCCAGGCAGTATGGGCTGCTGCTTCTTCTTCAGCAGTGCTTCGGCGAACATCTCGAGATCGCGCTTGTAGCAGCCATGACGCTCGACAATGCAGCGAAATTCCTCAAGATCGTGTTTGCGAGTGCGATAGAGTTGGCGGCCATCCGTGTCGTACCGTGGCTCGAAGTCCTTGTCCAGGGACGGGGCAGCGTGGCACAGTTCATGGTCGATCAATGCCTGCTTTTTCTCGATGCTAAACTCGCCGTCCATCCAAACGTCGCGATTTAACAGGATGACAAAGTCGTAGCGCGTGAGCGGATGCACGGCTTTTTCGCGTTCGCTGATCTTCACGCATCGACCTAGCATCAGGATTCCATCTGCATCAGCCTTGAGCTTTTTGCGCCAGGCCAGAGCAATGCGCGCATATTGAATTTCGGAATGGAACTTCATCATCTCAGCGAGCACCCGATACGGCTCAGTAGTTTTGCCTTCTAAGGTTTCGGCGATCAGCTCGAAGTTTATTGCTTTTGGTTTGCCCATCGATCACCCCTCAACGCGAAAATAGTTGCTCTGCCAAACCGTGTGCCGATTGCCGTGCTTGTTGGGGCGCTGACTGCGCGTGACTCGGTCGGTGCTCTTGAGTATGCCCATCTTGGCCGCGCGCATCATGGCTGGCCCGATGGCCGCCAGGTTGTGCGTGTCGGGCGGATTGGGCAGCGCTTCGATCTCAGCGAGCACATCATCGCTCGTGATCTCTGGCTTCTTCCGGGCCGCCGCCAAAACGCAGGCGTCGAAGATGTGCTTCCAGCGCTCGTCGGCGTTCTGATCGGCTTGCGCCATGCCGATCTGCGCTGAGACTGGGATACGGCCCGAGAAGTCGAGATCGAATTGCATAGCTATTTCCGTGATGCGAGCGGGACGGAATCACACCGTCTCGGATACGTGGGTATCTCCTTCGTCCGTTTTGACTGGCTTTCGGCTATCGGCCACCGGTACGGCCCATGACGCCACTCGATGAGGAGGTGAAAGATAGTCGTGGATCACGTAGTTGCTCGTGATATTGATTGACTCGCTTCGGGAAAAAGCGTGATCTTTCTTGCGACCGAGCTTCAGGGTTAACCCCACCCCATCGATTTGCACTGTTACCCTACAGCGCTTATGTCGATTTCTAGCCTCTCGCTCGCGTTTTCCTGCTCTGTTGGCTGCCATGTTTTAGCGGGTTACCTCATACGCCTACTAATCGCAGTCGCGTGTCGCTGTCCACGCCGCCGCTCGCAAAAATCAGTCTCCGACGGCCGCCTTCTGCATGATCTCGACCGTCCGCTCTTCGTCATCCATCGTCACGAGCACTCTGCCCAGAGCCAATGCAGCGGGCCGTTCCAGCCAGATGAGGCTGACGTCGGCCCGCTGACCCTGATAGCTCGTCGCGCGCAAAATAATCATCCCGTCAGCCGCTTCGAGCAGTTCAACCTTCCGCATCGGCGTGTCGATGATGGAGGTTGCGCGATAGGCGCTGATTACTTCGACGCTGCTGTTGCGCATGGTTACCCCTTGTCTCTCAGGTGATAGCCGTGACCTGTGCCGTCGAGTTTCCATTCACGGTTACGGTTTATTGCCATCTTGCGCTCGATCTCTTCGTGGATGTCCACACCAAGCCGCGACGCGACCCGATAAAGCACGATGAAGACATCAGCGACTTCTTCTGCTGCCTTCGGGTGATTGTCGTCAACAGTGAGCGCACGTAGCAGCTCGGCCATCTCTTCATTAGCCCGGGCTGCCACACGCGCATTAGATCCGGCTGGGCCAAAGGCGTCGTTTGCCCATTGCGAGATTGTGTATTGAGTTTCCATCAGTCTCCTGCGATCGCTTCTGTCTGCGCGCCCGCCTGCCCGTTGGCTGGCTTGCGGCGTGCCTTTGCCTGCTCGATGCTGGCGACGCCCATGGCTTCGAGCAGCGTCACATGCTTGCCCGGATGCAGCACGTCTTCCGTCGCCAGATTCAGCAGAACGCTCAGCGACTTCTGATCGACCGGAACCTCGCCAGCTTCAACCCTGGCGCGAATCGCCTTCACGATGTCGCAGTTGCGCCGCAGGTTCACTGTCGTGACTTCTTCCTCCATGCGACTCCAGGAGATGTATCCGTTCAGAAATTCCAGCGTGAGGTCGCGAAACATCTTCGCCAGTTTTGATTTCCCCTCGCCGGACGGGAAAGCCATACCGAGATTGGCGTCGATCTCTTCCAGCAGGTTCTTGCGCTCGCTCTGATCTTTCGCCCAGCTCGTCTTGCCCGAGATCAGCAGATCCTTGGTGCGCGCCGAATTCAGCGGGACGCGGGGAAGGCGGCGTCGGAAGTCGATGTGCGGGCGGAATACGTCGAGCACCTTGCGGTAATCGCCTGGCTGATAGCCGTTCTTGAAGTCTTCGAAGGCGAACTGCTGTCCGTTCAGAATGCCGTTCGCGTCTTTGATCACATCACAGAGATATTCAACGGTCGTTTTTCCCCGGAACAACCCCATGACCTTGCGCTTGCGTCGGCGCATCTCCAGTTCGAGAATGCAGTCATAACCGAAGTTGGATGACCCACCGGCATTGAACTTGGAATCACCCTGATGCAGTTGCTCGACCCCGTTCTCGTCTTCGATGTTTTCCCAGCGGAAGCCGAGACGGCCGCAGGCCAGAGCGTCGAATGCGCCGAACTGGAACTGATCAACAAAGCGGTCCCACTCGTTCATCAGCTGCTGACGGCGGTCGAATGGCATCGCACCGTTTTCAAAGGCGAAGCTTTTGACTCCGTCCATCCATGGGACAGTGAGATCGTCACCGACGAAAACGGCACACCGGTCGGCGGCTGCTTCGTCGATCGCCTGCTGCAGCGCGGCAATCGAACGCCCGTAAGTGATGACCAGCGGGATCTTCTCAACGTCGAAGATCTGCAGCTTCCAAGCAGCCCAGCGATCCGACGAGTCGAAGACGTGCACAGCACCGCCATTGCCGTATTCCTTGGCGATGCCACAGGCGAGCTGCGCCACGGTGCAAGTCTTGCCCGAACCGTTGACGCCGTCGATTGACACCTTGAGGTAAGATGGTGATTGCATAGAAGTTTTCTCCAGTTTTTCCGGCTCGCGTCTAGTTTGATTGGCTGGCGCGAGCCTGAAGTTTGTTGGCGATACGTTCCAGAACTTTTTCCAAGCGCGAAGCGATCATGGTTCGGCTTAGCAGGCGTGGCGGTGTTCCCCACACGATCACGCCTGCCAGCCGCCTCCGGCCCGCAGGATCAAACAGCCCTTTCATGGCCGAACTATCCAGTCTTTGCGAGTCAGCTCGCAGTCCAGGTACAGGAACTCCAGGTAGCGCTCGCCGTGAGGCGGCTTCATCCACTCCAGCACCGTCTGGCAGCACGGGCACAACCCTCTGGCCAGCTGCACCTTGGTCAAACTTACCGTGATCTCGAATCTTTCGTTGCACTTCATGCATAAGAGCCTGATGGTTATCGTCGCTTCTGGATTGCGGCCAAACCACAGCGTCATCGAATAACTTCTCGGTCGCGACGCAAACGTCGCAGTTCTGCATCCAACAGGTCGCAAGCCTTGAGTAGGCCCAGGGCAAAACATCCGCAGAAGAAGACAAAAACCAGCATGATCAAGATGTGCCAGAGCGTCGCGCTCATCGGAACCTCCTTCTCGGCCTGTTGCCCGGAAAAATGGCGTACACCAATCCGGCCAACGCTACCGAGAAAACGCGCAAGAGTTTGTGAGCCATATCATTTGCCCTGTTTGACTTGAGGGGGCACGGTCCGCGATCCGGCGCGAAGTACGCACCAAATCATGAACAGACATCCAAGCCACGACAGAAATCCGATGAGGATGGTCGCGGCTGGCCCTCCGTAGCTTTGCGAATCGCTGCCTGCAATTTGCGGATCGCCCTCACTGTCTTGGAGTTCTCCGGCGCTTTGTCCTCGTACTCGTATTCCTCGAAAAACTCCGTGATTACATTGCGTGATTCCTTGAGTAGTTCTGGCGCGGCTGCGATGAGGATGGCTCTTTTCTTGATTGGCTCTGGCACTTCGTAGGTTGGGTTCTGGCAATCTCCAACCCATCGCCCACCCATAACCTCCGCTACCTGATGGCCGCACTCATCCCTAATCTCGTCAGGCCAAGTGGGATCAATCGTCCAGGTTGCGTTCTTTACTGCTGTCTCAGTCGTCATGCCACACCCGCCGCTTCCGCGTCCGCCCTGGCCTGCAACAGACGTGCAACCTGTGGCCGGTCGGCGCGATTAAAAATCTTCGAGATATTCATCAGGCAGCCATGCGAAGCACATGCCGGACAGTCATCGTTAGGCGAGTTCGACACCGCGCCGCATTCGCCGCATATCACCGCGCGATCGGGTGGAATAACAACGATTTCCCAGAGCTTTGTCATTGCTGGGCCTGCGTCGGCACGATTCGCTCGACCAATTCGGCAATCGTTTCGGTGTGGCACATTTCCCTGTGAATGTCCCAGCATCCCTCGCAATAAAAGCGGTTGTGCTCTACGCAAAATTCGGCGTGCAGATCGCACAGCTTGGTATCGCAGTTGGCGCATTGCTGCTTCGCCTTCTTTGAGCATTGCCGTGCATCGGCGGGGGAGAGATAAGTGTTGTAGGTTGTTTCGCAGTAACCCAGATCACGATTTACTGACGCTGCTTCCATGGTTGGCCGCCTTTCGCGACGGAAACACCTGTTCATCCAGGGCATGAGTTAATTGGTGCGCCAGCTCGAGCAGTTTTACCGAATCGGTTTCCACGGCTATGCGAGCGGCAATCAAGCGCCAGTCTTGCGTTTTTTCTTGCATAAAGCTTTCTCTTACAGGCTGGGCTGGTTTCTTCGGGACTAAGTCTTTACTGGGATAGGAAGGCTTTTTAGGAACGGAGGCGGACCGCTGCATCACTGGGATGTATGCTTTTTCCGCCTTCGCCTGCTTGACGCAGGCTTTACAATTGCGGCGTTTGGCTCCGAAGTCCGGCCAGTAAGAAATGACCTGATGGCCGCACTCCAGAGTTTCGAGATGATATTTGGTGTTGTAGCCTTCGCAGATCGCGACGGTTTGCGGAAGACATTCCACCACACGCTTCAACATCCGCAGTCTCGGCATGATGCGGGATGCTGCCGCGCTGGAGGCGATTTCTAATTGTCGGGTGGGAGTTTGTTCCGAAAGCGGAACAGAGGAATTACCGCTATGTCCGATAACGTCGGGGTCCAGATATTATGTTAAATACGTAAACCTGCCGTAATTACAACGTCCGCCCCCGCTTTTGGACGACTGGCCTAGACCCACCCGGAGTCCGATCGTCAGCCGGTTAGCACTTCACCGCGCGCG
>Ga0070741_10020445_pt1 | contig 10427 bp, 9 predicted proteins | sample Coa_R1_4_FD_66440 | JGI IMG/M metagenome (GOLD analysis project Ga0070741, IMG submission 66440) | Surface soil microbial communities from Centralia Pennsylvania, which are recovering from an underground coalmine fire - Coalmine... | ecosystem: Environmental > Terrestrial > Soil > Unclassified ... | reverse complement strand
CGGGATGCCGACGAGCTGGAACTTGCCGAGCGTCTTGTTGTAGAGCGCCATCTCGGACTCGCCCTGCAGGACGTGCACCTCGACCGACGGCTGGTTGTCCTCGGCCGTGGTGAACACCTCGGCCTTCCGGGTCGGGATCGTCGTGTTGCGCTCGATCAGCTTCGTGAACACGCCGCCCTTCGTCTCGATCCCGAGCGACAGCGGCGTGACGTCGAGGAGCAGGACGTCCTTGACCTCGCCCTTGAGCACGCCGGCCTGGATTGCGGCGCCGACGGCGACGACCTCGTCGGGGTTCACGCCCTTGTGCGGATCCTTGCCGATCAGCCCCTTCACCTTCGCCTGCACCGCCGGCATGCGGGTCATGCCGCCGACGAGCACGACGTGGTCGATGCTCGACGCCTGCAGCCCGGCATCCGACAGGGCCTGCCTCGTCGGGCCGACCGTGCGCTCGAGCAGGTCGTGCGAGAGCTCCTCGAGCTTCGCTCGCGTGAGCTGCAGGTCGAGGTGCTTCGGCCCCTCGCTCGTCGCGGTGATGAACGGCAGGTTGATCTGCGTCGTCATCGTCGAGCTCAACTCGATCTTCGCCTTCTCCGCAGCCTCGTAGAGACGCTGCAGCGCCATCGGATCGGCTCCCAGGTCGATCCCCTGGTCGCGCTTGAACTCCGCGATCATCCAGTCGACGATCGCCTTGTCGAAGTTGTCGCCGCCGAGGTGGTTGTCGCCGGCGGTGGACTTGACCTCGAAGACGCCCTCGCCGAGCTCGAGCACCGACACGTCGAACGTGCCGCCGCCGAGGTCGAAGACGAGGATTGTCTGGTCGGCGCCCTCCTTGTCGAGGCCGTACGCGAGCGCGGCCGCTGTCGGCTCGTTGACGATCCGGAGGACGTTGAGCCCGGCGATCGCGCCGGCGTCCTTCGTCGCCTCGCGCTGCGCGTTGTTGAAGTACGCGGGGACGGTGATGACCGCGTCGGTCACCTGCTCGCCGAGGTACGCCTCGGCGTCCGTCTTCAGCTTCTGCAGGATCATCGCGCTGATCTCCGGCGGTGCGTACTCCTTCCCGCCGGCCTTCACGCGGACGTCGTCGTTCGGGCCCTTGACGACCTCGTAGGGAACGATCTTCATCTCTTCCGAGACCTCGTCGAACTTCCGGCCCATGAAGCGCTTGATCGAGAAGATCGTGTTCTGGGGGTTTGTGACCTGCTGCCGCCGCGCCGGGGAGCCGACGAGCCGCTGACCGTCCTTCGCGAACGCCACGACGGACGGAGTCGTCCGGCCGCCCTCGGCGTTCGGGATGACGGTCGGCTCGCCGCCCTCGAGGACGGCCATGCACGAGTTCGTCGTGCCGAGGTCGATGCCGATCGTCTTTGCCAAAATGCTCGTCTCCTTCGGGTTGAACTGAGAAAATCTAAGCCCCTTTATAGCAGATCCGAGGGGCGGCCGCGGCCGCCTCCACGGCGCGGCCGTCAGCGGCCGAGCCCGATCAGCGCTCCGCCCGCGACGACGAGCATCGCCCCGACGGCGAGCCACCGGCCCACCCGCTCGTCGTGCAGGAGGAGCGCCGAGAGGCCGACGCCCCAGAGGGTCTCCGTGGCGACGAGCGGCGAGACGACGGAGACGCGGCCGCGGAAGTACGCCTCGAAGATCGCGACGTACGAGAGCCCGAAGAGGAGGCCGGCCGGCGCGAGCCGGCGGAGCTCGGCCGGGTGGGGCAGCCGCCGGGCCCAGAGGCTCGTCACGAGCACGCCGCCGACGAAGGTGGCGGCGGCCGCGACCTCGGGGTTCGCGTGCGCGTGCAGCGCCCGCACGAGGTCGTCGCGCACCGCGAAGCACGTCATCGCCGCGACCGCGAACAGGAGCGCGAGCGGGCGCACGTGCTCCGGCCGGCCACGCTCGGCGGCGATCGCGACTCCGCCGGCGACGATCGCGAGAGCGCCGAGGACGAGCAGCGGGCGGACCGGCTCGCCGAGGAACGCGAACGCGATCGCGACCGCGACGAGCGGGGCGGCGCCCAGCGTCGCGGAGGTGCGGGACGGGCCCGCCTCGCGCACGGAGCGCGCGAGAAGGACCTGCGAGCACCCGGGGGCAAGGCAGCCCGCGAGCAGGAACTGCCAGCTGCGACGGAGATCATGGCTCGGCAGCGCGGCGAGGACGCTCACGAGCGTCCCCCAGAGGAGCATCGAGAGCGCCGCGCCGGGGGCGCTGCCGCCGCCGCGCAGGCCGATCCGCAGGGCGACCGTCATCGCGCCGAACGTCACCGCCGAGGCGAGCGAGAGGAGGACGACGGTCATGCCGCGCTCGGGCGGCGCACGAGGCGGACGAGCACCGCGGCCGCCGCGGGCTCGGCGAGGACGATCCCCGCCATGATCACCGCGCAGCCGCCGCACCCGAGCGCGCCGAGCCGGTCGCCCGCGAGCGTGTAGCCGAAGAGCGCGGCCCAGACCGGCTCGAGGGTGAAGACGAGCGCTGTCCGCGTCGCGCTCGTCCGCCGCTGCGCCCACGTCTGGACGAGGAACCCGAGCGCGCTCGCGAAGACACCGGTGACGACGAGCGCGCCCCAGACGGTGAAGCCGCGGGGGACGGCGGCAGCCGGCACGGCGACGACGGCGAGCCCGGTGAAGGCCGCCGCCAGCTCGACGAGCGTGAACGCGAACGGGTCGTAGCGCGGCGCGTACCGTTCCAGGAGGACGATCTGGAGCGAGTACACGGCGGCGCCTGCGAGCACGAGCAGGTCACCCGTCGCGGAGCCGCCGTGGACGCCGGCGAGCATCGCGAGGCCGCCGGTCGCGAGCGCGACGCCGACCCAGGCGGACACGCCGATCTCGAGCCGGAAGAGGGCGAGCGCGATCAGGGGCGTGAGGACGACGTACATCCCGGTGACGAAGCCGGCGCTCGAGACGCTCGTCCGCTCGAGCCCGAGCGTCTGGAGGACGTAGCCGGCCGCGAGGAGCGCGCCGGCGAGCGCCGCGGCCGCGATCCCGCGGCCGCCGAGCGCACGGACGCGGCCGGCTGCCGGCGCGAGGACGACGGACGCGATCCCGAAGCGGACGGCGAGGAAGGGCAGGACCGGGTAGATCGCGACCGCATCCTTCACCTGGACGAACGTCACCCCCCACACCGCCGTCACCGCGACCAGGGCGAGAACGGCGCGCATTCGCGCGATTGTTCACAAGCCGCCGGATCATGGGTTACGATTAGTCGCCGATGGATCAATTGGTCGACGCTTTCGGGCGGCCTCTGCGCGACCTCCGGATCTCGGTCACGGACAGGTGCAACTTCCGTTGCACGTACTGCATGCCGAAGGAGGTCTTCGGGCACGACTACCGCTTCCTCGACCGCAAGGAGCTCCTCGACTTCGAGGAGATCACGCGGGTCGCCCGCGCCGCCGTCTCGCTCGGCGTCCGCAAGCTGCGGCTGACGGGCGGGGAGCCGCTCGTCCGGCGCGGGATCGAGGACCTGGTGGCGATGCTGGCCGAGCTCGACGCGGAGGTGACGCTCACGACGAACGCGTCGCTGCTGCCGCGAAAGGCGCAGGCACTGAAGGATGCGGGGCTCGCGCGGATCACCGTCAGCCTCGACTCCCTCGACGACGCGACGTTCCGCGCGATGAACGACGTCGACTTCCCGGTCGAGCGCGTGCTCGACGGGATCGAGGCTGCGCGCACTGCCGGGCTGCCGGTGAAGGTGAACAGCGTGGTGAAGCGCGGCGTGAACGAGCAGGAGATCGTTCCGCTCGCGCGCCACTTCCGCGAGACGCCGCACATCCTCCGCTTCATCGAGTACATGGACGTCGGCGCCACGAACGGATGGCGGATGGACGACGTCGTGCCGGCCGCGGAGATCGTCGACCGAATCGGCGCGGAGTTCCCGCTCGAGCCGGCCGAGGCGAACTACCGCGGCGAGGTCGCGAGGCGGTGGCGCTACAAGGACGGGAAGGGCGAGATCGGCTTGATCGCGTCGGTCACGCAGCCCTTCTGCGGCGACTGCACGCGGTCGCGCATCTCGGCCGAGGGAAAGCTCTACACGTGCCTCTTCGCCGTGCGCGGGCACGACCTGCGCGCGCTCATCCGCTCGGGCGCCACGGACGAGCAGCTCGCGGATCGGCTGGCCGAGATCTGGCGCGTGCGCGGAGACCGCTACTCGGAGCTTCGCTCGCAGAACACCGTCGACCCTGCGATCGGCGAGCGCAAGGTCGAGATGAGCTACATCGGCGGCTGACTCAGTGCGCACGGCGCGTCCGTTTTCCCTGCTCACGGGGGCGGTTGCCGAGCGCCTTCAACCCTGCCCGCGACGTCCTTCGCGGGTACTAGAATGCTGTACGCGTGTCGACCGTGGTCGCAGTTGGGCGGCGGTACTTGCCGCGCGGATGGGCTGATTTCGGTCGCCAGCTGGCGATCTGGTTCGGCTTCATCTTCGCCTACCAGATTGCACGTGGCGTCGCGGATCGACATCCCGATGTCGACGCGCGTGCGATCGCGAACGGCCTGAAGGTCGTCCGCGTCGAGACGCACTTCACGCACAGGCTGTACGAGCTGACCTTCCAGCAGTTCGTGGACCAGCGCCACTGGCTCGCGCTGGCCGTCTCGTGGACGTACTGGAACTCGGAGTTCACGGTGCTCGGGATCGCGCTCCTCTTCGTGTACATGCGCCGGCACGAAGCGTTCACGCGCTTCCGGAACGCCGTGCTGCTCGCGAACGTGCTCGGTCTCTTCGGCTACGTCTTCATGCCGACCGCGCCGCCGAGGCTGCTCGGTGTCGGCTTCGAGGACTCGCATTCCGACGGTCTCGTCCAGCTCGCCGCGAACCCGTACGCGGCGATGCCGAGCCTGCACGCGGCCGACTCGCTGATCGTCGGGATCGTCCTCGCGCTCGTCTGCCGTCGCTGGTGGGCGAAGCTCTTCTGGAGCGTCTGGCCGGTGTGGGTCTGGTTCGCGGTGATGGCGACGGGCAACCACTTCTGGCTCGACTGCGTCGCCGGCCTCGCGGTCGCGCTGATCGCCGTCGGCGCCGTCTACGGGCCGCCGGCGCGCCGCCTCTTCGCCGCTCAACGAGCCTGAGCCGCCGCCCGCCGACGGGATGACGTCGACCCGGCGACCCCGCTGGTACGGTCGGGACGTGCAGCGAGCCGCCGCTCTGAAACAGGGCTACACGACGAGTGCGCGGTCGCTCGCCGCGCGCTCGATCACGGGGCTCGCGCGCACGCGGGTGACGCCGAACGCGCTCACCGCGAGCGGTGTGACGCTCTGCGCCGCCGCGTCGATCCTCGTCCTGTTCGAGAACCGGAACGAGCTTCTGTTCTACTGGCTCGCTGCGGTCGTCTTCGTCGCCGGCTCGGTGCTCGACATCCTCGACGGCGCGCTCGCCCGCGCCGGCGGCAAGACGACGCCGTTCGGGGCGTTCCTCGACTCGACGACAGATCGCATCAGCGAGGGGTTCATGCTGACGGCGATCGCTTTCGTCTTCGCGCGTCACGGACGCGACATGTTCGTCGCCGTCGCGGTGGCGGCGGTTGCCGGCTCGTTCCTCGTCTCGTACACGCGCGCCCGCGCAGAGGCGCTCGGGCTCCGGGGCGACGTCGGCATCGGCTCGCGCGCAGAGCGTGTCGTCGTCATCACCGCCGGCCTCGTCCTCGCACCCTGGGGCGTGCTCCCGTGGGCGATTGCGCTCCTCACGGCCACCGCGTGGGTGACGGTCGTCCAGCGTGTCCTGCACGTCCGCAAGCAACTTCTCGGAGGTACACCTTGACTGAAACGAACGGCTCGTCAAACGGCCACGTCCGCAGCGAGGACAAGGTCCGGGTCGCGATCATCGGCGTCGGCAACTGCGCGAACTCGCTGCTGCAGGGGGTCGAGTACTACAAGGACGCCGACGACGACCAGTTCGTCCCGGGGTTGATGCACGTGAACCTCGGCGGCTACCACGTGCGGGACGTCGAGTTCGTCGCCGCGTTCGACGTGGTCAAGGGCAAGGTCGGAGAGGATCTCGCGGACGCCATGTGGGCACACCCGAACGACACGATCAAGTTCGCGGACGTTCCGAAGACCGGCGTGAAGGTCTCGCGCGGCATGACGCACGACGGCATCGGCAAGTACCTGGCGCAGGTCGTCGAGAAGGCGCCCGGCGAGACGGACGACGTCGTCGGGATCCTGAAGGAGCGGAACGTCGACGTCGTCGTCAACTACCTCCCGGTCGGGTCGGAGGAGGCGACGAAGTGGTACGCGGAGCAGATCCTCGCCGCGGGCTGCGCGATGGTGAACTGCATGCCCGTGTTCATCGCGCGGGAGCCGTACTGGCAGCGCCGCTTCGAGCAGGCCGGCGTGCCGATCATCGGCGACGACATCAAGTCGCAGGTCGGCGCGACGATCACGCATCGCGTCCTCACCTCGCTCTTCCGCGAGCGCGGCGTTCATCTCGACAAGACGATGCAGCTGAACGTCGGCGGCAACTCCGACTTCCTGAACATGCTCGAGCGCGAGCGGCTCGAGTCGAAGAAGATCTCGAAGACGAACGCCGTCACCTCGATGCTCGACTACGACATCGGCGAGAAGAACGTCCACGTCGGCCCGTCGGACTACGTGCCCTGGCTGACGGATCGCAAGTGGGCGTACATCCGGATGGAGGGCTCGTCGTTCGGCGACGTGCCGCTCAACGTCGAGCTGAAGCTCGAGGTCTGGGACTCCCCGAACTCGGCCGGAATCGTGATCGATGCGGTGCGGCTCGCGAAGCTCGCGCTCAACAACGGTGTCGCGGGCGCGCTCGAGGGGCCGAGCTCGTACCTGATGAAGTCGCCGCCGAAGCAGATCGTCGACGACGAGGCGTACGAGCAGAGCGAGCAGTTCATCGAGCGCTACCGGCGCAAGCCGGTCAAAACGCCCGCGGAGGCCTGACCGCCGCCGCCGAGCGGGAGCGGATTCGCCTGCGGGCGCGCTAGGCTCGGCTTCGTGCGCATCTGCCTCGTCACGCCGTTCGCGTGGTCGCAGCCCCACGACGTGAACGAGCACGTCGCCGGGATCGCCGACGGGCTGCGGGCACGCGGGCACGACGTGACCGTCGTCGCGCCGTCGACGCGGGCCGCCGATCTGCTCGAAGGGCGCCGCGTCCTGCAGCGCCACGCGCCCTCGTCCGGCGTGATCGCGGTCGGGCCGGCGGTGCCGATCTCTCGCCGATCGCAGATGGGCGTCCCCGTCGGCGTGCGGGCGAACCTCGCACTCGCGCTCGCGCAGGGCCGCTACGACGTCGTGCACGGCTTCGAGCCCGGCCTCCCTTCCCTTTCGTACCTCGCGCTGCGCGACACCGATGCGCTCACCGTCGCGACCTTCGTCTCACCGGACCGGCTCGCCTACCCGCCCGCGCGAACGCAGCGCGAGCGGCTGCTCGCGCGCATCGACGCGCTCGTCGCGCTGTCCGGGAACGCGCAGCGTGCCGCCGCGGAGCGCTTTCCCGGTGACTACAGGCTCCTCTCCCCCGGCTTCGACCCCGAGGTGCACGCGCCCGGCGCAAAGCGCCGGGCGATCGTCGTCGAGCTGCGGCCGAACGAGCGTGCGGTCGCACGCGCGGTCGTACGCGTCCTGCGCGAGCTGCCCGAGTGGGAGGCGGTGCTGCTGCGGACGACGCCGCTCGTGGCGCGACCGCCAATCCCGCGCGACCTCGCCACGCGGGTGCACGTACGCACCGCGCGCGACGGCGCCTCCCGCGCCGCCGTCCTCCGGGAGGCGGCGATCTTCGTGCCGGGGATCGCCGGTCTCGCGCGCGTCCTGCTCGAGGCGAAGGCCGCAGGCTGCGCGATTGCGTCGCCGCCCGGCGTCGGCGAGCAGCCGGAGCTCGCCGCTGCGGCCACGGCGCGTCTCGCGGAGGACGACGGCCTGCGCGAACGCGAGGGGCAGAGGTCGCTCCGCGAGGCCGCGCATCAGACCTTCGACCTCGTCGCAGGCGAGCTCGACGCGCTCTACCGCGAGATCGCGACGCGACGGAAGCCGAAGCGGGCGCTGACCGATCCGCTTGCCGACCGGCCGTGGATCGTCGCGGACCTGCACATGCACACCTCGTGGAGCTTCGACTGCGCCGTCGATCCGGCCGAGCTCGTCGATCACGCGGAGGCCGAAGGCCTCGGCGCGATCGCGGTCACCGACCACAACGTGTTCGGCGGCGCGATCGAGACGGTGGACGCCGCCGCCGGACGGGAGCTGATCGTGATTCCGGGCGAGGAGGTGAAGACGGTGGACCAGGGTGAGGTGATCGGCCTCTTCCTCGAGCGCGAGATCCCGCGCGGCCTCTCGTTCGAAGACACGGTGGCGGCGATTCGCGAGCAAGGCGGGCTCGTCTACCTGCCGCATCCCTTCGACCGGATGCACACGATCCCGGAGCCGAAGACCCTCCACCGGCACCTCGCCGACATCGACGTCTTCGAGGTCTACAACGCACGCCTCCTGTTCGACGCGCAGAACGACGAGGCACTCCGGTTCGCCCGGAAGTACGACCTGACGATGGGCGCGGGATCGGATGCGCACGTCCTCCAGGGTGTCGGCACCGGCGCCGTCCGCATGCGCGCCTTCCGCGACCCGGAGGAATTCCTGATCTCGCTCCGAAGCGCCGAGATCCTGCGCCGGCCGAAGTCGCTCGCATACCTCCAGGGCCTCAAGTGGATGGCCCAGGTCAAGGAAAAGGTGCGATAGCCGAGAAAGGTCCGAGAGGCTTGACGTGGGCGCCGCCGTGACGACAGACGAGATCTACCAGCGGTACCTCGACAAGGCGATCAAGGAGATTCTCCGCCTCGAGCGGGAGGTCGCGGAGGCTGCCGCCGGAGCGCCTGTGGCGCAGCCGACCGGGCACCCGCTGGGGACGATCTTCCTCGTCAAGTACGGCCCGCAGGCGCAGGAGCTGCAGGAGGGTGTCGCCTTCCACGGACGCGCCGGGCATGCGCTCAAGCGCTCGCTCGAGCGACTCCACGTCGACCCGCGCGAGGTCTTCGGGACGAACTGCGTCAAGTTCGCCGGCGCCGACGTCGACCTCTGCCGGAGCTGGGTCAAGCGCGAGCTGCGGATCGTTCAGCCGAAGCTGCTCGTCGTGATGGGCGAGGACACCCTCGAGTTCGTGAACGCGCTCGAGTTCCCGCTCGGGCGGCCGCTCGCGTCGACGGTCGGCGAGTTCCAGCGGTTCACGCCGACGATCGAGGCGCTCGTCGTGCCCGACATCGACTCGTCGCTCGACGAGCAGGGGGCGAAGACGAGGTACTGGAACGCGTTCAAGCCGATCGGCGAGTGGTGGTCCGCGCTGCCGCCGTACTAGACCGCCGCCGCTCGCTCGCGTTCCTGGCGCTCCTCGCGGCGCTCGTCGCGTGGTACGAGTCGGCACGGCACCTCGACCGCCTCTCGCTCTGGCCGTCGATCATCCTCATCTCGCTCGTGCTGATGCCGGCGTGCTTCCTGCTCGCCTGGCTCGCGCTCCCACTCTGGCAGAGCCGGCTGCTGCTGCCGGCGGGCATCGTGCTCGTCGCGCTCGCGGCGGCCCTGTCGGCGCTCGACTTCCCCGTCGGCTCGAACTTCTGCAAGCTGGGAGCGCTGACGCTGCTCGGCTGGTGGTTCCTCACGTACTTCGAGGCGGTCTCGTGGGTCGTGCTCGTCGCGTTCCTGATCCCGTGGGTCGACGCGTACTCCGTGTGGCGCGGGCCGACGAAGACGATCACCGAGGCGCACGCGAACGTCTTCAGCGCGCTGTCGGTCGCATTCGTCGTGCCGGGCGGTGGGGCAGCGCGGCTCGGCCTCCCCGACGTGCTCTTCTTCGCGGTCTTCCTCGGCGCGAGCGCGCGCTTCCGGCTGCGCACCTGGTGGACGTTCGTCGGGATGCTGATCGGCCTCGCCCTGACGATGATCCTCGCGACGTGGTGGAACGTGAACGGGCTGCCGGCGCTCCCTGGGATCTCCCTCGGCTTCCTCCTGCCGAACGCGGATCTGCTGTTCGCCCGGCTGCGCCGCCCTGCGTTCCAGCGCTGAAGCGCCCCTCAGCGGGACGTCAACCGTTCCAGGACTGACACCGACTCGACGTGCGGCGTGTGCGGGAACATGTCGACGGGGGTCGTGCGCAGCAGCGTGTAGCCGTACTCCTCGATCAGCCGCTTCGCGTCGCCCGCGAGCGTCGTCGGGTTGCACGAGACGTAGACGACATGGGGTGCCGAGAGCTCGCCGAGCCGCTTCAGCGCCTTGCCCGCAAGTCCTGCGCGCGGCGGATCGACGACGACGACGTCCGGGTCGCCCGCACGGTCGCGCAGCTCCGCCAGCACCTGGCCGACGTTGCCGGCGAAGAACGCGGCGTTCCCGATCCCGTTCAGCTCCGTGTTCTCGATCGCGCAGGCGACGGACTCCTCGGAGATCTCGATTCCCCAGACGGTCAGCGCGTCGCGGGCGAGCGTGAGACCGATGGTGCCGATCCCGCAG
>Ga0070741_10020444_pt1 | contig 10428 bp, 8 predicted proteins | sample Coa_R1_4_FD_66440 | JGI IMG/M metagenome (GOLD analysis project Ga0070741, IMG submission 66440) | Surface soil microbial communities from Centralia Pennsylvania, which are recovering from an underground coalmine fire - Coalmine... | ecosystem: Environmental > Terrestrial > Soil > Unclassified ... | reverse complement strand
CAAATTCCTCTCCACCGGATTTTCCGCCGACGCCCTGCCCCTGATCGAAAAATTCTGGGGAGACAGGCTCCCCTTCCTGCAGGCTTGAGTTACCCTCTGAATTGAGGAGTCCTGCAATGACCCCGGCGGATTTTCGTCGAATTGCGCTCAGCCTGAATGGCGTCGAAGAGTACTCCCACGCCGGATTGCCGGCCTTCCGTCTGGGCGGCAGGAAGTTTGCCTCTTTGGCCTCGCAAGCGGAGGGCTACGGAAACTTGATGCTGACCCTGGAGCAACAAGCGGCCTTTGTGGAAGAGGCGCCCGAGATCTTCCTGCCCATTCCCGGCGGGTGGGGAAGGATGGGACACACGCACATTCGCCTGGCAGCGGCGAACGAAGATGTGCTGACCGGTGCCCTGCGGACGGCGTGGAAACTTCGGGCCGAACAGAATGCAAGGACGCGCGCGAAAAAAGTCAGCCGCTCCCGGCGATAATAGAGATCACGCCTCGAACCGGGGCGGCTTATAGCGCGGTGCTGTAATGCTTCACATCGCGAACGGATTGCTTGTCCTGCTGCTCTGGACGCATCTGGCCGGCTTGGCTCTGGCCGTCCGCAAGTACGCAGGTTCGTGGGCTCTGGCCAGAGTCGGCGCCCCCATAGCCCTCGTCTGTGTCCTCTTCTTCACCGAGCATTTTTTTGGCCTCGGTCGTCTATCCTGGGTTTTCCCGTTCACCACCGCGGCATCGCTGTGGCTCCTATGGCGACACTGGACCTGCCTGCGCGATCAGTGGTCCACGGAATTCGTTTTCCATGGCGCGTTTCTTTATGCGCTGGCCTGGCGTTACGCCTTTCCGGACATCGACGCCACTTCCGAGAAGATTACCGACCTCACGTTCGTCGCCAATTACCTGAGTGGCGATAAACTGCCGCCGGTCGATCGCTGGCTGCCCCCATTCCGCTTTGAAATGTACTACGCCCTGCAGCACTATGCAGCTGCCTTAATCGGCCGGATTTTCGACACAACAGCAGGCATGGCGTACAGCCTCGGTTTCTGTACCATTGCCGCGATGGCGACGACGGCAGCCGCCACCGCCGCCTTGCTGCTTGTGCAGCGTCGCCTCCCCGCACTGCTGTTAACCGCATCGTTCCTGGTCGGCAGCGTCGGAACAGCGCCGCTCATCCGATTTCTCGAAGCCTCTCCGTCACTTTGGTCGAGCCCTCGTTTCATCGGAGGCAGCTTCACTTCCGATTCCGCCACGCGCCCCATGGGACGCTGGCTCTGGCAGGCCAGCGGGACGAATAAGGACACGCCGGACCTCCCCACCGAAACATTCTCCTATCTGTTAGGTCTGGGCGATTACCATCCCCCGCTCAGCGGATTCCTGCTGCTCATGCTGGCTCTGCTGTGCGTGGCGCAGATCGAATCCGGCATCGCCTGGGAAGGCTCGCATGCTTTTCTGGGCGCATCGGTGCCGCTGATCATCGCCTGTAATGCCTGGCAGTTTCCACTGCAAGTGGCTCTCGTGGGCGGCTATTTTCTCTTGCGCACGGTTTCGGGCAAACGGGTGGCCTGGAAGTGGCTGGCGGGCGGATTCAGCGCTTCGCTGTTGCTCATCGAGCCATTCCTGGCTCATTTCGCCACGGCATCCGTGGCTTCTACTATGCCGTTGAGGATCGTTCCGGCCGCCGAACGGACGCCGCCGATCCTGTGGCTCGCCGTGTTCTACCCCCTTCTGTTACTGCTCGCGCTGCAACTGTTCTGCGGCGAGAAATCGCGCTTGGCAGTCGGACTTTGTGTCCTCTGGATTGCCCTGCTGGCCTTCTCGGAAATCTTCTTCATGGACGATATCTACCGCGGCAAGTACAACCGCTTCAACTCGGCGCTGAAATGGTGGGCATGGATCTACACCGGCGGTATGCTCTTGATCGGCGCACTGAACCTCCGCGCCCGATCGCGCGTCTGCCGCTGGGGCACCGCCGCCTTCCTCGTCCTGACCTGCGCCTTTGCGGGAGAGTTGGGAATCCATTATTGGTACACACCGAAGCAGCACGTGGGCCAACTGGACGGCGCGGGCGTCATCCGCGACGATGCCGGCGAGAAAGCGATCCTCGATCTCCTCCGTCATGAACCTCCGGGCATCGTGCTGCAACGGATACCCACGGGCGCGTACACTAATCAACCCGCGCTGACGATCTTCGCCGGGCAGACGGCATTTCTCGGCTGGCCGAATCATGAGAACGTCTGGCGCGGCAGCCGCGTGGACATCAACACGCGCGAGCGCGAAGTCGGCGATTTCTACCGCGGCGACATGCCGCATAGTTCGCATTGGCTCCGGTCCAACCACATCGATTATGTAGTCTGGGGCCGGGACGATAACCAGTTGCCACCGCATACGTTCGACCGGCTCAACGCCGCCATCAAAGATCAATACGCGTGGCAGGGATTCTACGAGGCCGGGGACTATCACGTCGGCGTCTGGAAGCCGCTTCGGAAATGAAGCGCCCGCCGATCCAGCCGGGGACGTTCGCAATCGTGACCCGCAGCGGCACTGGCCGTGTGCGTCGCCTCAACGATCGGCCGGCGACCAGACCGCGAGCGTCCGTCGCAAGCGATCTCGCCCGCCCGGTCTATCCGGTCTTGCACGCGCAGCCTCGTAAAAAAAATCAGCCGCGGATGCACACGAACAGAAACTCTTATCTGTGTGCATTCGTGTCCACCCGTGGCTGCTTCTTCTTCGTGCGCTAAAGGAAATGATATTTCCGCGCGGGATCGTCCCAGATGATCTTCTTCTGCTGCTTGTACGACAGCGTCGCCATGTGGCCTGAGATGGCGGCCTGCTGGCCCACCGGCGGAGGCGCCACTACCTGCTCCTTGCCGAGGATGGCATTGATGAAGTTGCGGAAGTGGTTGATCGCGCCATCCCGCTCGTTGAAGTCCTTCGGCCCGTTCAGCGCCAGCACCGGAGTGTTGCGCACCTCTTCCGGCGTCTGCGCGCCGCGCGGGCCCGGCTTCTGCGCATAAAATCGCAGGTCCATGCGGCTGATCACTTCGATCGTTCCTTCGTTCCCGAAGATCTGCTCGCCGTAGCCGTACTGATCGTTCCCCAGATAGCAGCTATAGTTGAGCTGGAACTTGTCCGAGTAGTCGTAAACCGCCGTTAGCGTATCGGGTACGTCACGGTCGTCGCCCTTGTCCGTCCAGCGATAAATGCCACCGCTCGCCATGCACGATTTCGGCACGGTCTTGCCTAGCAGGAAGTTCACGATGTCGGTCTGATGCACCAGCAGGTCGGTCGAAATCCCGCCGGAATAGTCCCAATAGAGCCGCCACTGGAAATACCGGTGCGGGTCCCATTCGTGATACTTTGCGGGCCCGAGGAAAGCGTTCCAATCCGTGTTCTGCGGGGTTGCGTCAGCCGGGATGTCGTAGCGCCAGGACGGCTCGCCGGGGCGCGCGTTGCGATACCAGAAGGCGCGCACGAAATGCACGTCCCCGATCTTTCCCTGCTGGATGAGTTCCTTCGCCTTCTTGTACAACGAGGAACTGCGATTCTGCGTGCCGACCTGGCAGACCTTGCCCGACTTCTTCCACGCGTCGATAATGTCCCAGCCTTCCTCGATCGTGTGGGCCAGCGGCTTTTCGACGTAGACGTGCTTGCCGGCATTGAGCGCCGCGATCGCCATGTCATGATGCAGGTGTTCCGGCGTCATGATATAGACGGCGTCGATGGACTTGTTGGCCAGCAGCTTGTGATAATCCTTGTACGTCTCGGGCATATTGCCCCAGATGGTCTTGACGCGGTCCTTGGCGCGAGCGATATAGCCGTCGAACGTATCGCAGACCGCGACCAGGTTGACGTCGTTCGGAGAGGCGGTATGAAGCCAGTCGATGCCGGCATTGCCGCGTGTACCCACGCCGATCCACCCGATGTTGATCTTATTATTCGCGCCTCGCGCCGAGATCAGGCCGGGGCCCGCGAGGCCCGCCGTCGCCGCCGTGCTCTTGAGAAAGTCCCGGCGCATGATGTTTTCCGCCATAAAAGTACTCCCTGTCTGAATTGAACCACAATGATAACAGACCGTGTGGGACGGAATAGACAGACCTGGCAAAATCCGGGCGGCAGACGAATCTGGCCCCAACCGCGAGCCTGCAATCGGCAAGATATAGTCCCTACCGTGGAACGATCCATCTGTCCCCGGATTTCGCCAAAGGCCCGATAGACAGACGGTGGATTGCGGTTCGGGGGATAGTATTAGCGGTTGGCCAACGCCTGGCGCACGCGCGCGACTCCCATGCGCGCGGTGCGGTCGTACTTGTCCAGATCCAGGCTGGTCCGATACTCCTTCTCCGCCGCCGCAAGATTGGCGACCGTCTCGTTCCATAACGCGAAGGCGTTGTGAGCGCCCACCGACGCGGGATCCCACTCGATCGCCTTTTGTAAAGCTTTGCCGGCGTCCGCATAGCTTCCCATCTCGCCATATAACAGCCCGATCAACTGGTACACGTACGAGCATGGGTGGATTGCCGCCGCGCGCTGCAGGCGCTCCAGCGCCTCGCCCCGCTTACCCAGACACTCCAGTGCCCTGCCCCAGCTCATCTGTACCGCATAGTCGTTCGGAAACGTCGCGTCGGCGCGCTGAAGATATGGCAGCGCTTCACCACAGCGATGCTCCTGCACGAGTTCGTCCACGAGGTTCGTGTACGGCCTGACATTCGTCGTGGATTGCAGCGCCGCGCGTTCCCACAACTGCGACGGCTGGCTCCATAACTGGTTGCGCTGATAGCACAAGACGCCGTAAGTCACCACCATCACAGATACGATGGACCATCCGGTCCGAGCCGACACACGCACACGGGCGGCAAGTTCGCAACCGATCAGAATGAGCCCGAAGAGCGGCAGGTACATGCGGCGTTCTACCAGAGGATCGTTGATCGGCACAATCGACGAGGTCGGCGCCAGCAGAATCCAGGTAATCAGCAGGCCGAAACAGGCCAGCGGGTATCGCCTTCGCCACCCTATACAAAGCACCGCCAATAACGCCAGAAGAAGTAAGTGAAAGATGGTCCCGTGTTCCCAGATGCTGTGTGAGACTGCGTAGTCATGATCGATCGATTGCCCAATCGGCAGCACAGCGAGTTGAAGATAAGTGAAGAATGCACGTGCCTCCGTAAATCCGTATTGGTACCAGGTGACCGGAAGTGCGAACCCGGCGGAGGAGGAACGCGCCAGCACGCGCGCAATCATGAAGGCTCCGGCGATTGCGCCGGGCGCCATCAGCACATACAGCCTCCAGTTCCGGCGCAGGCCATCTGTTGAGAACGGAACCGGCCAGAATATGTCCGTCAAAATCAGGACGCCAACCATGGCGATCGCATTTTCCTTCGTACCCAATCCAGCGGCGAGGAGAAGAAGAACTATGGCAGATTCGCGCCACGAAATACCTGGCGCGCGCCGGTAGAGAAAGACCAGATAGGCGAGGATGACGAACGTCGCCGCCAGACTTTCCGAACGTCCGGCAATGTAACTCACCGATTCCGTTTGCAAAGGATGAACAAGGAATACCGTCGCGCCGATTCCTGAAACAACCGTTCTTCTTACACCTGTCCAGCCCGCCAGTTCCAACAGCCGAAAAAGCAGAAGGAATATAACTACAGTATTGATTGTGTGAATGACGAGGTTCAGCACATGGTAGCCGGTCGGAAGGTTACCAGAAATCTTGTAGTTCAGCCAGTAAGTGAATATGAGTATCGGACGCACTCCCGCCATGGAGAGCCAGGCAGGTAGAGGCTCTGACGCTACGGTGCGTTGGTAAGGAAGTGTGAAGTCATCGAAGACGAATGAGCCGGAAAGGGCCGGAAAGTATAAGTTGAAAGCGATCGCCAGTGCAGCTACGAAGAGAGCTGCTACCAAGCCTTTGGTGATGCTTTCGGGTAGAGTGAACTCCCTCGGGGAACTAACCTTGGTTTGTAATTTTGTAAACCCGGGATTTGTTCGATTTCGCGCAACTTGCCTGCGCGTATGGGAACGCATTCCGCACAGTAGCACGAACGGAAATTACCTCGCATTACCAGATTGCGGAGAATGCGCGAAAGATCACATTTACGTAGGAATTCGGGTAATCACTTGCTCGAACGGGAATGCACCGCCAGGAAATCGAAAATCTCCGCCATCACAGTCTCCACGACGGAGCCGTGGGATGCGCCGGCAACCTCCCGATATCTCGGCGACATCCCGCGTGACTTCAGGGCCGCGACCATGGCGCGGCTGGAGGCGACCGGCACTGTGGCATCGGCGTCACCGTGGCAGACCAGGACCGGCATCCCCTTCAACCGATCGAACGGATATGCGGAGACGTCCGGCGCGGGACCGGCAATCGGCGCGATGGCAGCCCATTTCTCCGCGTACTTCTGACCCAGATACCAGGTGCCGCCTCCGCCCATTGAATGGCCCGTCAGGTACGTGCGATCGGGGTCCGTGCCGTACTCCTCGCTCACCAGGCTCAGGACGTTGAGCACGTCCCTCTCGCTGAACTCGACAATGCGCTTGCGCGCCGCGTCCGTGAAGCGGCGTATGCTGCTGCCGTACTGGCCGTTGATCCGATATCCGAGCGGCGCGGCCACGATGAAGCGGTGCTGCTCGGCGAGTTTCTGCACCAGACCGCCTCCGCGGCCGAGAAACGTGTCCTCGGTTCCGCCCAGCCCATGCAGGACGATCACCAGCGGCAGACGGGCACCCGGCTTATAGGCCGACGGCACGTAAACGCGGTATGGCATGATCTCGCCGGCTTCCGTGAAGAAATAATGCCTTTTGTGATTCCCGACCGCCTGCCAAAGTGGATCGCGGCTGGCTTCCAGGTCGCGCAACAGATCTTGCGAATGGCGGAGTTCGGCGGCGAAATCCGCGCGGGCGAATTCGCGCCGGCCGAGATTCATCAGCCGCGCCAGATCGACCGGCGCGAGCACGGTCGCCTTCGCGCTCTCGTGTCCCGAGACCTTCTTCACCCTTTCCCGCAAATCCGCCGCACGGGCTTCGAATCCGTCCACCACGTGAATGCCGGTCCACAATTTGCGGACGGACGTCTGCCCGTCAAGCAACTCGGCGACCAGGACGCGTACGCCTTCACCGCAGCCCGCCGAATCGGCCTCGAACGAGAACGGCTCGTCGATGAGATCCCGCGGGACGCCTTCCACCACGCCGCCGTCGCGGCACAACTTGCCCGGACTCGGACCCGAGCGTCCGGGGATGCCCTCGTGCATCGAAACATGCACGCGCCATCCTGTTTGGGGCTGCAAAGTGGCGGGGTAAATCTGGCTGAGCTGCGCCACCAGTGGCCGGGACAGATCGGCGACGCGTGTGTTTGTGCGCAGGAGCAGAGCGGCCGCGAATTCCTGCCGCGCTGTCCACTGCTGTCCGGCGAGTAGAGTGAGCGCGTGATAAATCCGTCGCCGTGCCTCGCCCGTGTTGCCGCTCGCCATGAACTCCGCGCCTTCCCCGGTGAGCCTGTCGACCTCGGCCTTCACCGCGTCACTCGCCTTGGAGAGGTTGCGCTCGGTGCGCAGCGTCACCGCCGCGGACTGTATGTCCAGCCGTGCGTTCAGCAGGTTCAGCGCCGTCGGGAGCTGCTCCTGCGCGCCCAGTGCAGTGGCCAAACATGATAGAACAAGGAAACGCGGCGCCTTCGGCATGTCGCTGAGTATACATCGCCGCGCGACCGTATAATTAGAGATAAGTGGGTCCCGGAACAGTAATCGTCGGCGGCGGCATATCCGGCCTGTCGTGTGCCTGGTATCTGGCGAAGGGCGGAATTGCATCCACACTCATCGAAGCTCGGCCTCGTCTGGGCGGCGTCATCCAGACCGAGCGTGTCGACGGCTGCGTGATCGAGGCCGGCCCCGATAGTTTTCTCTCCGTAAAGCCCGCGGCGCTGGACCTCATCCGTGAACTCGGCCTGGCCGACCAAGTCATCGGGTCAAACGACCACCTGCGCAAGACATACGTCTGGAAGCACGGCCGGCTGGTCGCCCTCCCCGACGGCCTGATGATGATGATCCCGACGCGGATTCTCCCCATAGTGACTACACCGCTGGTGAGTTGGCCGACCAAGATCCGAATGGGGCTGGAGCTGTTCCGAAGCCCGCGCAACGGGCACTCCGACATCGACCAATCGGTAGCGGATTTTGTCAGTTCCCACTACGGCCATGAAGCGGTTGATTATCTGGCCGAGCCGTTGCTCTCGGGCATCTACGGCGGATCGCCGCAGGAACTGAGTGTGCGCAGCGTGCTGCCGCGATTCGTGGAACTGGAATCCAAGTACGGCAGCCTGACAAAGGGTGTGCTGGCCGAGCGCAAGCGCGCGCCGGCGTCCTCGAATGCCGCCCCGCTGTTCCGCACGCTGAAGGGCGGTTTGGGCGAAATGGTCGACGCGCTTCGTGCGGGTCTCGCCGGCAAGGTGGATGTGTTGCACAAGCGCGCGGACGCAGTCGAGCGTGCAGGAGACGGCTTCCGCGTCCGTGTGGACGGCGATTGGCTTCCGGCCGATCGGGTGGTGCTGGCGTGCGAGGCGCATCGCGCCGCGGAGCTGGTCCCGGATGCCCGCCTGTCCGAACTGCTCGCCGGCGTGCTGTACGGCTCGTCGATGACGGTCGCGCTGGGATTTCGCCATACCGATTTCCCCAAGCCGCTCGACGGCTTCGGCTTCCTTGTGCCCAAGCGTGAGCGCCGGCGGCTGGTAGCGTGCACCTGGGTCGGAACCAAGTTCCCGCATCGTACGCCGGAAGGCCAGGTGCTGCTGCGCTGCTTCCTGGGCGGCACCGCCGACGCCGGCGTTCTCAACGAAACGGACGACGCTGTGATCGCCACCGTACTCGAAGACCTCCACCGGATCGTGGGTTTCTCGGCGCGCCCGGGATTCGCCCGCATTTTCCGCTGGCCGCGCTCCATGGCCCAATACGCCGTCGGCCATCAGCAGCGCATGGTGGAGGTCAGGGAGAGGCTGGCCGCAACGCCGGGGCTCTACCTCGCAGGCAACGCCTATGAAGGAATCGGCATTCCTGACTGCATCCGCACGGGAAAACAGGCGGCCGCAACGATCCTGCGGAACTCGTAGTGTAGTGCGCCAGGCAGAATGCCGGCTGTGCTTCAGACTCTGGTGCGCGCTATTACCCGCGGACGTTTCCCAGTGGGTCCGGGCGCCTGGCAAGCGGCTTCAGCCAGGATTGGCCGCCCCAGTTGGTTGTTCCTAGCTCAAGATTTGAGACGCAGTACGGATACTCCCGCATGCACCGCGTTCATTCGCAATCCTCCTCCTGACGGCTGCCCTCGGGAATTCCAATTCCTTTCGTTGCAGATTCGCGCTCGCGACCGCATAAGTTATGCCCGCTCCAGCTAAACGAAAACTCAGTGGCATCGGCCATTTGTGCCTGCCGGGGGGCGAGACTCGCCTCTCGAAAATCAGAGGCCGGACTCGGATTCCTCCTTGTCCGGCCTTGGTTGGCAGGTATGACTTGATTAAGAGTCGAACTTATCTCAATTCTACGATTCCAGCGTCGAGAGCTTTCACCAGCATTCCGGCTTCACGGTAACAATCGCCCACCAGTCTCCGGTACTCCACGTTCAGCGCCGGCGTCGATTCCGCCCGGCCGGCTTTCACGATTACCGCGTTGGCGCTTTGCGCCAGTTCCACCGCCGTAATCAGCACTCGCTCCACCGCCCTGCAATCCGCCGCATCCAGACTATCCCGTGAGGAAGCCAGCCGCTCCAAATCCCGTGTCATCGCGTTGATTTGCTCCTTCAGCGCTTCCAGTTGGACCAGATGGCAGTCGCGGCTGTACTCGTTGGGCACACGATTATAAGAGTCGATCCGCTCGGCAGTGTTCATCACCTCGTTCGCGCTCTCCTCCACACGCTGCAATAGCACGATGTCCTGCTTCTGCAGGGTCACGCGATCGACTTGTCCGGCCGGTATCGCCGGAACAAGCGCCAGTAGGGACAAAAAGGGTAAAGCGGATTTTATTATAGTTTTCATTAATTTTCTCCTCGAGATTTGTGCCCCGGCCCTCCGTCGGAATTGCCGGTTCTGGAGTTGAAAACACACCGCCCGAAGCAATGTTGTCGTGGTACGGCATTAATGTTCAATTAAAGACCCGTCCGCTTCAGGCTGCTGAAAAACTGGTGACAGAAGGGGACGCTTTTCTCGCCGCGCAATTGAAGTTCGGCGTAAACACGCCCGCGAACTTAAGGTAACAGCCTGTGGCAAACCGGGGCGGGACGAAACTGTCCCGGATCGCCAGGTCCGTACAGTGGACAGTTCCGTCTGTCCCCGCTTTGCCACTTTCCGGTAACCGCGGCACGCCGTACAGAGTTGCGACCGCAATGGAGCGTGCCTGAACGATTTAAGCCCGTTGAGCCCCAGGCTGTCTGTGCCCGGTTTCTCCGCGGCCTACTTAT
>Ga0070741_10020443_pt1 | contig 10428 bp, 6 predicted proteins | sample Coa_R1_4_FD_66440 | JGI IMG/M metagenome (GOLD analysis project Ga0070741, IMG submission 66440) | Surface soil microbial communities from Centralia Pennsylvania, which are recovering from an underground coalmine fire - Coalmine... | ecosystem: Environmental > Terrestrial > Soil > Unclassified ... | reverse complement strand
CATAACCTTATGAAATGCTACGCGTCATTGATTGTGATACTAGCTGCACTCGTCGCGTTCAGCCTGCCATGCTGCGCAAGACGCGCTTCGAGTGCCACTTCAACCAGCTCAACAACGACTTCTGAATCAGTTCCCGTCTTTCCTTATTCGCAGGGCTGGCTCGGCGCCGACGATGCTTACTCCATCCCGCTTGCACGCCACAAAAGCTTGTGGCTCTTCGGAGATACTTTTGTAGGCGGCCCCACCACTATGTTGCGCAAAGAAGCCACAACCATGATTCACAACAGTATCGGGATCAGCACGTGCGCACCGGGCAAGCAATGCACGATGCAATACTTCTGGCGAGGCCGCAAATCCTCGCACCCCGGCTCGTTTTTCGTCAGCAGCCGAGACGACATCTGGTACTGGCCGCTGGATGCTTACCTGGACCAAGATGCGCTCTATCTTTCTCTCTTAAATGTACACAATCGTACGGGCGCCCATCTCGGCGATGCTTTTGGTTTCGTTATTGACGGCACGACATGGGTGAAGGTGACGAACCTCTCCTCTCCCCCGGAGCAGTGGAAGATCTCGTACCAGAATATGACGGGCGCTGAACTCTGGCCTGGCGTGTCGCTGATTCCCGAGGGGAACTTCGTCCTTTGTTATTCGCAGGTCAGCTTAGGGGAGGGCAAGGGGTACATGACCGTGTTGCGCGTCCCCCGCGCGAAGCTCTACGATCCGCGAACAGGGTGGGAGTATCTCGCCAAGGATGGCAAGTGGCATAAGGGAACTCCGCGGGGCGACGCTATGAAGGTTATCGACCAGCCGATCAGTGAGATGAGCGTGCGTTATCATGCCGCGGAGAAGAAGTGGATCGCCATCTCGCCGGGCCCCGGATTTCCCTCGTCTGACATTGTGGCTCGGGTTGCAGATTCTCCCACTGGCCCGTGGTCCCAGCCCAAGACGATTTTCACATTTCCAGAAATGAAGCCTGACTCGCCGGGTTACGACAAGGACACATTCTGCTATGCGACGAAGGAGCACGTGGAATTGGAAACAGATTCCAAGATGGTGATCACATACGTGTGCTATTCCTTCTCCACCGCAAAGGCAAAAGGAAACATGGGAATCTACCGGCCGCAGGTGGTTCTGTTGGATGTACCCAACTGAAGGTTCAACGAACTGATTCGGGGACTGCGCTGATGCTATAAGCGAGGCACGACGCTCAAAAGCTTAAACGCGCAAAACCTTAACCTGCGTCTTCTCGAATGGCGCAATCATTTCGTCGGTCACTTCGGAATCAGTAACGATGATATCCAGTTCCGCATTCGGACAGATGCACCAGCCCGCCACGACGCCGAACTTGCTGTGATCCACGACCGCAATTTTTCTTTGAGCGCGCTTCACCATCGCGGAGTTGAGGTGCGCCTCATCGGGATTGAAGCACGTCACTCCTCGTTTGGCATCGATGCCATCCGCACCAATAAAGAGCGTATGAATCAATACATGAGACAGGCTGTTAACCGCCGTAGGCCCAACCAGAGAAAACCAGTCACCCCGTAGATGCCCGCCCGAAACAAAGACTGCCAGGTCCTTGCGTTTGGAAAGCTCCATTGCAACGTTCACGGTGCTCGTAACAACTGTTATGTTTCGATCAAATGGGATACCGCGGATTACTTCGGTGGTCGTGGTGCCGGGTGTTAGAGCAATCACCTCGCCATCTTGAATCAGCCCTGCGGCGGCTCTGCCAATGCGACGCTTATGTTCTGCGAACCGCTCGACTTGAGCTTGGAAAGAGCGGTCATTGCGAAAAGGCTCGTAAAACAGAGGCTCGATTGAGACCGCGCCGCCGTGCGTCCGCCGCAGCATGCCTCGTCGTTCGAGTGCGTCGAGATCCCGGCGGATCGTGATCAGGGAGACATCGAGCTGCTTACTCAACCCCTCCACCGATACGGAACCCGATTGCTGCAGCGCGTTCAGAATGGCAGCCAGCCTGATCTCTTGTTTGTCGGAAGTGTCGGCACTTGGGGCAGGGGACCTGACCAAGTCGGCCCGTCGTTGGACCCGCGAATGAGGAATCACGAGATCGACCTCGCAAAAGCGAAAACTCCGTTCAGGTGAGCCATTATTCGCCCAAAAGAGTGTTTCCTCAAGAAATAACGATCGTTTCCCACGAAAAAGAACAACAAAGCGATTGACCGGAACATCAACCGGCAGTAACATGCGCCCGGAGTTACGGGTCCCAATTGATTTTCACGCAGCCAAGCGAGGCGGCAAATGAAACAAATTACAGAAACCGCGCGTGTTCGCACCAGAAGCTATGCCGTGGAACCGTGGCACGGGGTGGCGGTCCTGATCTGCTTCGTCCTTCTCTGGGGGCTGCCTGCCGCAGCACAATTCGACACCGGTACGATTGCCGGCACAGTGACCGATCCGAACGGGGCGGTAATTCCGAATGCCGCCATAACCATCACCAACACAGGCACTTCGGTGCAGAAAACCGCGAAGACCGATGGTAGCGGGAGCTTTGTCGCAACGGCTCTCCCCTTCGGCAATTATGTTGTATCCGCTGCCGCGACAGGTTTCAGTGCAGTCAATAGTCAGCCCATCATGCTCAACGTTGGCGCGACGGTGCACGTTTCTCTACAAATGGCGATGGCTGCCACTCAAGAGAACATCGTCGTAACTGGTACTACAAGTGCTGTTAACACCGCCTCGAGTGCCGTAGGCACGACATTGAACTCGACAGAGATAGCGAACCTGCCCATCAACGGGCGGGACGTTAGCAGCTTTCTCGAGATCGCTCCTGGTTCGGTGTACTCCACCGGATTCTTCCAAGGCAGTATCAACGGCCTGGAAAACATTTTCACTGGCCTGAATGTCACGGTCGATGGCCAGAATGCGACGCGCGGCGATATCAACGGTTTTCTTAATACGGAAGGACAGGAAGGAGCTCGGGTCACGCGCGCCAGCATCGACAGCATCCAGGAGATCAACTTCACTAACAACGGCTACAGTGCTGAGTACGGCCACTCGCTGGGCCCGCAGATGAATATTGTCACCAAATCGGGGGCGAATGCGATTCACGGCACGCTCTTCGAATTCTTCCGCAATGACGCACTTGATGCTCGGGATTTTTTCGACACCACAGGTCCAAAAGCGCCCCTGCGCCTAAACCAGTTTGGCGGCAATCTTAGCGGCCCGATAATCAAGAACAAATTGTTCTTTTTCATCAATTACGAGGGTGACCGAACCAACATCACCTCAATCAACTCGGCTTACCACGTTCTGAGCGCGTCGGCGCGTGCAGGATTTCTGGATCCGAATATGCAGGACTTGCTGGATCAGTTGGTTCCGTTGCCGGCGGGTTGCGATGTCATCCCAACTCCCGCCTCGTGCCAGTATCTCGGCAACCCAAATTTCGTGGTTATCAATGCCAAACTGCCCACTAGGGTTCGCGAGGACACTGGATCCGTCCGGCTCGACTATAACCTGTCAGAGCGGGACCGATTCATGTTTCGCTACAACATCAACGATTCATTCACCAACTATACGTTTGGCTTGAACCAAGGGCAGGTCTCACCCCAACAGCTACGCACGCAACTGGGCAAGTTCGATTACACGCACACGTTTTCCCCGACGCTGCTCAACGAGTTCAGCGTCGCAATTGACCGCTTCTACTCCGACACCAATTCCAATACCCCGCAGAATACGAGAGCCGGGACGCCGTTGGTCGGTTGGAGCGGGTTCTTCACCGATCTTGGTTCCCTGCCGGGGCCGAACAGCTTCAACCAGATAACTCCGTTCACGATTTACGAACTCTTCGATTCCGTTAGCAAGAGCACGGGGCACCACTCGCTGAAATTCGGCACACAGATTCGCCTAAACCGCCTGAACGAGTCGTTGCGACCGCAGCAGGTTTACTCTTATGCCAGCCTCGGCGACTTACAGGGAGCAACATTAAGCTGTCTTTTTTTTGGTGTCTGCACCAATAGTCCCTTCGTCCTGCAGAAGATCGGATTTCCGGGCTTCCTCGGCGTGCGGGATTCAAACTGGGATTTCTACGTCCAAGATGATTGGCGCATTACTCCCAAACTGACGCTGAACCTAGGTTTGCGGTATGACTACAACACAGTCTGGGGTGAGCAACACGGGCGCATGCAGAACTTCGATTTTGACACTCAGTCGTTCCTGCCGGCCGGTGCACCCGCTTACAGCGCTCCGAAGCATGACTTTGCTCCGCGAATCGGGTTTGCCTGGGACCCGCTGGGTAAAGGCAAAACGGTCATCCACGGCTACGGCGGGCTCTTTTATATGCCGATGCAAATAGGTTTTGGGCTGACCACGAATATTGCTGAGTTTTCCAACTACAACGTCGATGTTTTCACCGCGATCTTCAATACCCCCCCCATTCCAATCGCCTATCCCGCGCCCAATCCGCCGCTGGTTCCGAGCATACAGAACGTTACTATTTTCCCTACCCATCCAGACGACCCGGTCTCTACCAATTGGATGTTTGGAGTCCAGCAGCAAGTCTTTAAGGACTCGGTCCTGACGGTTGATTACGTGGGAAACAAAGTGACGCATATGCAAGCGGGCGTCTCCTTCGCGGCAATTAATCTGAATCCGTCTAATCCCAGCCAGAGCGGGCGGACGTGTTTCGGCCACCCCACCGGCTGTCCATTCGCAAACGAAAACAGCGAGCCTGACATTCTCTCTTCGACCTACAATGCCTTGCAGGTTCAATTCCGCAGTAACATAAGTAAAAAGCTCAACCTGCAAGTAAATTACACCTGGTCGCATGAGATCGATGATCTCGTCAACGTGTTTAGTGGCTGGTCGGATCCTTTCGACATCAACCTCGACCGTTCCAGCGGAGACTGGGACGTGCGCCACAACTTTACGGCCAGCGCGGTGTATAGCCTTGCGGAGTTGAAGGAAGCGAACGGGCTGGCGCGCGCCGTACTCGGTGGTTGGCAGTTGTCCAGCATTGTTCAGGCTCGCAGCGGACTGCCCACGAACATTCAATTAGTGAGCGGCTTTTTCGGCAATCCTATGCGTCCCGATTTCAGTGGCCAGCCGGTCACCACGTCGAGCCCCAATTGGCCGTTCGGCAACTACAATGCCGCAGGCTTTGAGGTTCCCCCCGGATGGAATGGCAATTGGGGAGATCCCAGCACGATCGGATCAGTGGGCCGTAATGCTCTGCGTGGCCCTGGCTACTTTCAGTTGGACTTCTCGCTGATGAAGAATTTCAGGACCACGGAAAAAACAAGCCTCCAGTTTCGGACGGATTTCTTCAACATTCTTAACCACCCGAACTTCGCCAATCCGGATGGCGGCATTTGTCTGGCGGTCGATGCGACTACTGGCGCGTGTACGCCAGATCTTAATTTCGGCCACAGCACGTCAACGGTTGCCAGCCAGTCCGGTGGAGCGATCAGCAATGGCACCGCACGCCAGGTGCAGTTCTCGCTGAAGTTTATGTTCTGAAAGTTCGGAGCTTAACGCGGCCAACTGCTGGTTGCTGCCGTATGTTTTCTCACGAGATAAGAATTGAAACCCAAGCAGAGAGCTGCTGAAGAGAGTCCTGTAAGCATAAACTGGTCCACGGGACTTCTGCTGGGCTCATCGGTGCAAGAGCGGACTAAGACCCTTGGGCAATTGAGAGGAATCTTCTACGACGCAGATTCCTGGTCCCAGATGGATCTAGACACCACTGTGTATTGCGTCCGCTGGTGGCAACCGGTTCCTGAAAATACTGAGGGTGGTCTCTTCTGGGGTACGACGACCATCGAACCGGGACTGGTTGGCGACGAATACTTCATGACGCACGGTCATTGTCATCAGCAGCGGAATCGTGCGGAAATTTACAGCACAATCAGCGGGGAAGGTGCGTTGCTTCTGGCGGATGCTGAAGGACACACCTCAATGGAAGTAATGACGGCAGGCAGCACCCACTATCTTCGGGGAGAAATCGCGCACCGCGTCGCGAATGTGGGCAAATCACCATTGGTGTTTGTTGCCTGTTGGCCCAGTGACGCGGGACATGATTACGAGACGATCGCAACCAAAGGGTTCCTAGCGCGTCTGATTCGTTGTCACGGAGTGCCCACATTGCTCAGGAACGACGCCAATGGGAGTTGAAGGCGCTGTCAGATTCGATCCCGGACTGAGCGTTCACGTGGATACAGCCCACTTGGAGTTCGAATATGGGCCAGCGACTCTTGGAGCTCGACCCGAACTTCGGCGTCTGGATTCCATTCGACGAAGTTTGCGTGACCCCACCTGTACAGGGCCAGACCCCGTCTACGCGATTGCTATGGATGTTGCGCGGCTGGAGGACGTCGGTGAACTTCGGCGCCGTATGTTGCTGTTTGGCGTAGTCACATTTCCCGCCGGGACTCTCGGCGAAGAGCCGGTGCGGAGTCAGGGGCATGTACACGCTGTAGCGCCTCACTGCGGATGGAGCACCCCGGAGCTATTCGAGATCTGGGAAGGCAAGGCCATCGTCTATATGCAAGAGAGCGCGAGCGACTCGCCGGGAAGGTGTTTCGCGGTGGAGGCCGGACCTGGCGACCAAGTAGTGGTTCCACCCGCCTGGGCGCATGCCATCATTAATGCGAACCCCTCCGCACCAATGGTGTTCGGTGCATGGTGCGACCGCCAGTATGCATTCAGCTATGACGAGATTCGGCAGCACGGCGGCTTGGCTTGGTTTCCCGTGCTGCGCGGCGGCCGCATTGAGTGGGAGCACAATCCATCTTACCGGCATTCGCCGCTGACTTCCCGGAGCTCGCGTGCCCATCCCGAGTTAGGCCTCTCGCGCGGGCTGCCGATTTATCTGCAGTTCGTGCGCGACCCGGAACGGGTGCAATGGGTGTCAGACCCGGCCCGCTACAGCGAATTGTGGAAACGGTTCGAGCCGTGAAATTCGCGAGGAGAAATGCCGAAAAGATCTACCTACGATAAATCTCCGGTCGTGCGTATTTCGGATTCGGCAAGCGATTGCCGCGTGGGCTGGCCGGCAATCATCGAGCACATTCGGACCAAGCTCCCCTCCGGCCAGGGCATTGTCTGCGTTGAGTGCTACCCCGGATCTTTTGAGGAGGAGATCGAGCGGGAACTTAGTAGGGCGCTGCAGCCCAAACTTACGGTGCACGCGCGCGATTGTTATCTGAGCGAGTCCGAAATTCGGTGCATGTGCGATCGTGACCTGGGTGATGACCCGGTCTTTGCGCACATGAATTATTACCGTATCAGTGATTTTGTCGACGCGTCGAAGCTGCAGAAACAACAACAAAACATCCAAGGAACTGCTGGGCTGGTGCTTGTAGTGGGCACCGGTGCATCGTTGATTGCCGGCCGTTGGGACCTGCTCATCTATGCCGACATGGCCCGATGGGAAATCCAGATCCGCCAGCGGGCTGGAACCGTGGGCAATCTCGGGCTGAACAACTCTGACGAATTGCCTGCACTGAAGTACAAACGTGCGTTCTTCGTCGACTGGCGCGCGGCCGACCGGCTCAAACGAGAGCTGTTCGACAAAATCGATTTTCTGCTCGATAACAATACCAGGAAACAACCCAAGCTCATATCCGGCGCCGATTTTCGGCGCGGACTAGCTCTCACCGCCAGCCGGCCGTTTCGCGTCGTTCCATTCTTCGATCCGGGTCCATGGGGCGGCCAGTGGATGAGAGAAGTCTGCGATCTTCCACCCGGCCCCCCGAATTATGCATGGTGCTTCGACTGCGTTCCCGAGGAGAACAGCTTGTTGCTGGGGTTTGGGGACGTGGCAGTCGAGGTGCCGTCGATCGATGTCGTTTTTCGCCATCCTCGCGCACTGCTGGGTGATGCAGTACATGGGCGCTTCGGCACCGAGTTTCCGATTCGCTTCGATTTTCTCGACACCATGGATGGTGGGAACCTCTCGTTCCAGGTTCATCCACTCACCGAGTACATCCAGGAGCATTTCGGGATGCATTACACCCAGGACGAGAGCTACTACCTGTTAGACGTGGGAGAGGATCCGTGCGTGTATCTCGGATTGAAGGAGGGCATTGAGCCTCGGGAAATGATTGCTGACCTGTGGAGCGCGCAGCAAGGGAACGATCAGTTTCCGGCGGAAAAGTACGTTAACCGCTGGCCCGCGCGCAAGCACGACCACTTCCTCATTCCCGCAGGCACGCCACACTGTTCCGGGAAGAACAGCATGGTGCTCGAGATCAGCGCAACTCCTTATATCTTTACTTTCAAAATGTGGGATTGGGGGCGTCTCGGGCTCGACGGACGTCCGCGGCCCATTCATCTCGAGCACGGCATCAACAACATTCAGTGGGATCGACGGACGAAATGGGTCGAGGCGAATTTACTCAACGCAATCGTGCCCGTGCAACAAGGCGACGGCTGGTGTGAGGAGCACACAGGTTTGCACGAACGCGAATTCATTGAGACGCGTCGCCACTGGTTCACAAAGCAGGTCCCGCACAACACAGCTGGTGGAGTGAACGTTCTGAACCTCTGCGAAGGGGACGAAATAATCGTGGAGAGTCCGGAAGGAAAATTTCCATCCCTGATCGTGCACTATGCTGAGACCTTTATTGTTCCTGCGGCAGTTGGCGCCTACATGATCCGTCCTCACGGTCTGTCCGCGGGCAAACAATGCGGCACCATCAAAGCTTTTGTGCGGACGCGAGCCTGCGAAACGTGATCATTGCTGGACTTCCTCAGTCGCGGGCATTTTCATCGTGACCACCTGCGGGAAGTAGATGTTGGGGTGATCAGCGAGTTTCGGGACTTTCAGCGTATTACAGACATACGTAAACACAAGCGACCCAGGTTCTTCGAACTCGGGATGCTCCTTGCCGGCATAGCAGAAGTTGTCCGGATCGTAGTGCGTCGAGCCCTTCTCCATCTCGGGCACGCGATAGATCACTCGGGCTTCGTTCCACGGTCCCTGTAGCCGGTCAGCGGTACGAAACAAAATGCGGCCCGAGGTCAGGTCCGGAGCCATCATGAGTGCCACCCACTTCTTAAGGTCAGGGTGGTAGCGTACAGACATCTCGCTCGCTCCCCGGTCCATGACTGGCATCGCCTGCTTGGGATCAAAGCCGGACTTCCAGATTTCGTCGCTCGCAAGATACTGCAGATTTTTCTTCGCCGCCGAGAGACCGCCGAGCGGGATACGAGTGAGCGCCATGGGCCGCGCTCCGAAATCGATCAGCGAGAAAATGTACAAGTAATCGCCGTCTATGACCGTGGTCGCGGACGGATACGAATTAGTGCCGTCCGGCACAAGCTGCGAGATGGAAAGCTTCCACCGCTGCGGATGGCGGTTGAGCCCGGAGATACGCACCAAGTCCGCGCCACAGATGGCGAAATCGAAAGCTGCAGACACGCTCTTGGGCGCGTTTCTCACACATAACGCCGTCACCCAGAGATCCTTCTTGTAATAGACGCCGTCGAGAGCCCAGTACCACGTTCCACTCCGCTGCGAGGGGAAGAAGTCGACTGGCCTACCGTTCGCTCCTTTGCGGATTATGTAATTGATGTTGAAGTTCCCCCGGTGGCACGTCGACAAGCCGATGGTGTTGCGAACCATCTGCGGATTGTCCCCTACGATGACGCGATGATTCCCATAGAGCGTATCGCCGAAGATCCAGACGTCACGGCCGTCGGGCAGCGGGATGGAGTAAGCGGCGTCAGCACCGAGCCATGGTGGAGTGAGGGAAAATCTTGGCACGCAGATGGCGCTGTTCGTGGATTGTGCTTGCGCAAAGAGAACCGCCAGCAGTGCCGAGTAGATAACGGCGAGGAACCTACGAGTCAGAGGCACAATACCTTCTTGTTTGCGCTCGCACAGTGTAAATGCGCGGGACGACTGATGGAAGGCCACCAGTGCAGCCCGAACGCAGGTGTGCTCTCGATGCTCCCGAGCACTATCTTTAGAACCGCAAGAGACACCCAGCCGGGTTCCATCGCCAATGATTCTGGACCCCCGCAAGCTGTACCGGCCCCAAGGACATTGAACTGTAGATACTCTGCCTGAGCGACTTGCGACCGATGATGGTGCAGGTCGGAGTTGTACAACATTTCAGGGGTGTATGGGATGCGAAGCAGTTCTGAATCACGGAACACGCGAAAGAAGTCGAGGTCGAGTACCGGAGCGACGAATGACAGTTCGTGTCCGCCCTCGACCAATAATGTCGGGTCGTACGTTGACGATCTAACTCCGCCCCGGTTTGATGGCCGCACGCTGCTAGCGACGACGGCTGCAGAAATCGGGGTGAGCGGCGCATTCTTGCGAGGCTTCGATCGAGGACACCTGGCGTCGGTATCGGCGGATAGCAATACTTTACTGCACCTAATCAAGAGGCGCCATGCTATTGAAAGACAGCTGGCGAAGCTGAACCATCCGGCTTGGCTCTCGCAGGTCGTTTCCCAACG
>Ga0070741_10020442_pt1 | contig 10428 bp, 7 predicted proteins | sample Coa_R1_4_FD_66440 | JGI IMG/M metagenome (GOLD analysis project Ga0070741, IMG submission 66440) | Surface soil microbial communities from Centralia Pennsylvania, which are recovering from an underground coalmine fire - Coalmine... | ecosystem: Environmental > Terrestrial > Soil > Unclassified ... | reverse complement strand
TCCTCCGGGACGTCAATTCGGGGAAACGCGTAAAACGCTCCCCGCGGCGACACGCAGCTCACGCGCGGAGTGGTTTCGGCCCACTTCATCGTGAGATCCCGGCGAGAGCGTAATTTCCTCCGTACTTCAGGCAGGTGATCCTGCGGACCTTCCAACGCCGGCTTGATCGCGTACTGTTCGGGATGGTTCGCGCACAACCGCGATCTCAAAAGTTTCCCAATGCCCTCGGCATAGGGTTTTACCACTGCTGGATCGCCGCTTACGATTCCCCATCCCAAGCGCCAGCCGGGTGCCAGATAGTTCTTTGACAGTCCGCCGAAGGTGACGACGGGAACATCAGGCGCAACCGCGGCGATGGAAATTTGCTCATCGTCGTCCAGAATGAGCTTGTCGTAAATTTCGTCAGCGAAAATGACCAGATTGTGCCGCCGCGCCAATTCCGCGATTTCCTCCAGCATACGACGCGAGCATACCGACCCCGTTGGGTTATTGGGATTTATCAGGACGATCGCGCGTGTGCGTGACGTGATCTTTCGCTTGATGTCTTCAAGATCGGGCTGCCAGCCATCTTCCTCATTCAGGTAGTAGGTGTTGAGTTCGATCCCAAGTTTGCCCAGTACTGCGGAGTAAAGCGGGTAATCAGGGCAGGGGGTCAGGATGTCCTCATCAGGATTCAGCAGAGCAGTCAGGCAAATGTCCACGCTCTCGCTAACACCTGCGGTGACAAATACGTCCTGAATGGAAGAGATGCCCTTGCGCTCGGCCTCGCCGCGGATTGCATCGAGTGCTTCCTTGATGCCTTGTGACGGCGCATAACCGTTCTTGCCATCTCGCATGGCCTTGTGCACGGCTTCGATGAGATGGGCGGGCGTCTGGAAATCGAAGTTGATGGGGTCGCCAATGTTGAGCGGCAGGATTTTGTGCCCCTTCGATGCCACTTCATCGGCGACACAGGCCAGGTCACGGATGGCATAGTGGACATGTTGTAAACGGGCGGAAGCGCGAATCTCGCGAGCTTGGGTCAGGGGCATAGGTCGCTCCAGCTAGATTCTACAGAAAAGGCCGAAACCGGGCTGCGGGACGACATCACATCCGATTGTGATGCCGCTCAGATCGGTTCCATATGCTTCCGCCCCCGAACTTACTTCTCTCGGGCGACGACAAACTCCGGTGCCCATAGCAAAGCACGTTTAACTTCCGTCAGGGGGAAGTTGCAGATGGCTTTTCGTGCCCGCTCGGCATAGTCAAGGGCGCAGGCATGCGCAGCCTCAAGAGAATCGTAACGGTTCAGGATGTCGAGAATTTCGTTGTGGGTTACGCCGTCGAACGCGCGTTCTTCCAGGACCGTCTCGATACTGCGCTTCTCCTCGGGCGTGCAGCGTTCCAGAGCGTGGATGACCGCCATGGTTGCTTTGCCTTCACGCAGGTCGCTGGCGACGGGTTTGCCTAAAACACTCTCGGATGCGGTAAGGTCCAGGACATCGTCAACGATCTGAAATGCCATCCCTAGATCGCGTCCGTATTGGGCTAGATTTTCTTCCTGCTCGGGCGTCGCGCCGCCCAATATTGCGCCGAGACGCATGCACACCGAGAACAGGCAGGCGGTCTTACGGTAGATCAGGTCGAAGTATTCTGCCAATGAGATCAGCTTGCCGAGCGTTTCCATCTGCAACAGTTCGCCTTCGACCATCTGTTGCGTGAGCTCGATGAGGCTGTCGAGAATCCGGAAATTCCGCTCCTGAACCGCAACCTTGAAGGCCTGCATGTACAGCCAGTCGCCCGCGAGCACGCACTTGGAATTGCCCCATTGTGTGTTGGCAGCAGGTCGGCCGCGGCGGATCTGGGCCTCATCAATAATGTCGTCGTGGACAAGGGTGGCGGTGTGAATGATCTCGACGACCGCGCCGAGTCGGACGGCACCGCGTCCCTCGTAATTGAAGAGCTTGGATGAAAGCAGGAGCAGCGCTGGGCGGATCCGTTTGCCGCCGCCGCCCCGCAGATATTCGCCAATCTCGGTAATCGCAGAGACATTGGAGACAGTGTCGCGTCCGAACTCGCGCTCGATGGCGGCAAGATCGTCGCGCAACATCTCGAATATTTCTCGACCGTTGATCGCTGCCGGGCTGCTCAACTATTGATTTCCTTGACCGCCGAGATCGCCGAGTACGCCGAGAGAATAATTCAAAGTAGCTTTACGATGTCGGCGTACTTGGCGGTGAATGGCCTTTAATTCGTCCGGTAATTGGTGAACTGCATGTCGATGCCAAAATCCTGCTGCCGCAGCAACGCAATGACTTCCTGCAAAGAGTCGCGATCTTTGCCGCTGACGCGCACCAGGTCTCCCTGGATCGACGCCTGTACTTTCTTCTTCGAATTCTTGATGACTTTGACGATGTCGCGGGCCTTCTCGATGGGAATGCCCTGTTGCATGGTGATGCGCTGCTTGGCCGCGCCGCCCAGTGACGATTCAATCGCGCCGTACGTCAGTCCTTTTAGCGGAACGCCGCGCTTCACCAGCTTTTGCTGAAAAACGTCGTTTACCGATTTCAGCTTGAACTCGTCAATCGAGTGCAGCACGATGGCGTCTTTGCCATCGAGTTCTATCGACGATTTCGAATCCTTCAGGTCGAAACGGGTATGAATTTCCTTGAGCGCCTGCTGGATGGCGTTCGACACCTCCTGCAGGTCGATCTTGCTTACGATGTCAAAAGTATTTTCTGGCATGGCTTAACGTTAGATAGATTAGCGCCGCCCCACGAAAGATGCACACTACAAACTAAATTGAGTTGAGCTTTTCGTGAAGTGAAAAGAAACGTTTGAAATTTTCAGTGGTTTTGACGCCGATTTCTTCTGTGGAGAGGCCTCGCAGTTCTCCAACCTGACGCGCTACTTCGACCACGAATGCCGGTTCGTTGCGTTTTCCGCGATGGGGCACGGGTGCGAGATAAGGAGAGTCGGTTTCGATCAGCATGCGGTCGAGTGGAACCTGGGTGGCGGCATCTCGAATCTGCTGAGCCTTGGGGAAGGTGATGTTGCCCGCAAAAGAAATCATGAAACTCATGTCGAGCGCGCGTTTTGCGTGCGTCCAGCTGCCTGTGAAGCAGTGGAGAATGCCGCCGAGGCTGCTCGAACTCCAGTGCTGCTGAATGAGGCCGAGGCAGTCTTCCCACGCGTCTTCGCTGTTGTTTGATGGACGGCAGTGAATCACGATCGGCAACTTGGCTGCGCGCGCCACTTCCATTTGCTTTGTGAATACGTGGCGTTGTACGTCGCGCGGAGAGTGTTCGTAGAAATAATCCAGCCCTATCTCGCCCCAGGCGATGATTTTCGGGTGCTTGGCAATGCGCTCCATCTCTTGATAAGCAGCGTCGTTCGCCAGTTGTGCCTCGTGCGGATGAATGCCGACAGTGGCATACATGAACGGGTGCTGTTCGGCGAGTTTCACGCCGCAATCGAGCGTGCCCGGACCGTCGCCGTTACCGATAGCGACAATCGTCTCCAGGCCAGCTTCGCGCGCGCGTGCGATGACCTGCTCGCGATCGCTGGCGTACTGCTTGCCGTCAAGATGGGCGTGGGAGTCGATGAACACGGTGATTAGAAGTAGTCAGTAGTGTAGTCAGTAACTGGTGCCGCAGAGGCGCTGATGGCGGCCTGCCAAGATAAGAACCGAACCGCCCGAAGCCCAAAGCCCAAAGCCCAAAGCCCAAAGCCCTATCTACTTCAGTTTTGTCCCTACCGGCACATCTTCCAGGAAGCTGGCCAGCACAGGTTTGCCGCCGTCGGGCGAGGCCGCGACAATCATTCCATTCGACTCCAGTCCGCGCAGCTTACGCGGCGCAAGGTTCGCGACGATGACTACTTTTCGTCCAACCAGAGTTTCCGGCGCATAGGCTTCGGCAATGCCGGCCACGACTTGCCGGGTTTCACTGCCCAGATCAACTTCGAGCCGCAGCAGCTTGTCGGCGCCCTTCACTTTTTCCGCGACCTTCACTTGGCCGACGCGCAATTCCACTTTGGCGAAATCGTCGATGCTGATCTTGCCGTCCGGAGTTGCAGTTGGCGCGCTGACAGGTTTGACCGCCTGAGTCGCGAATTGTCCGGCTGGCGGCGCAGTGGGAGTTGCCGGTTGCGCTTCCGTCGCGCCCGGAACTGTCACTGCGGTTGCGGGCCGTCCCTGCTCTTCCATTTGCTGCATCCTTTCGATCGCGGACTTGTCGGCGCGCGGGAAAACAGGCTCAACTTTTCCAAGCTTGGTTCCGAGATGAAGCTGGCCCCACGCCAGGGAACGTAAATCGAACTTCGTGATATCTCCCAATCCTAATTGCGCCCAAATTTTCGCCGTGGCCTCCGGCATTACCGGATGCGCGAGCGCGGTGACGATCCGCAACGCCTCCGCGCTTGTGTAGAGCACTGTCGCCAAGCGTGCGCGGCTCTGCTCGTCCTGCTTTTCGCCCAGCGACCACGGCTCGTTTTCAACGATGTATTTGTCGACCGCTGCCACCAGGCCCCAAGCGCCTTCCAGCGCGCGCGAGAACTGATACTGATCAAACGCACTGTGGAACGCCGCAATCGTATCGCGGGCTGCGGTGGCGATCGCATCATCAGCAGCCGAATGTGCGGCTTTCGCCGAAGGATACGGCACCTCGCCCCTGAAGTAGCGGGTGATCATGGTCAGCGTACGGCTGGCAAGATTGCCAAGCCCATTCGCGAGATCGGCATTGTAGCGCTGTACCAGCGCGTCAAAAGAAAACGAGCCGTCCTGACCAAAGACGATTTCACGCAGCAGGAAATAGCGCAGCGCATCGGCTCCAAGAACATCGAGGATGGTCTCTGCGCGCACGATGTTCCCCCGCGACTTGGACATCTTGTTCTCTTCAAACAACAGCCAGCCGTGGGCCATGATGGCCTTTGGCAAAGGCAAGCCGGCGGCCATGAGAAACGCCGGCCAGTACACGCAGTGAAATCGCACAATTTCTTTGCCGATCATGTGCAGGTCGGCCGGCCAATATTTGTCGTACAGCTTCGTGTCGGACGAGCCATAGCCGAGCGCGGTGATGTAGTTCGCCAGCGCATCCAGCCAAACATAGATGACATGCCTGGGATCGTCCGGAACCGGTATTCCCCATGAAAACGTGCTGCGGCTGATGGAGAGGTCGCGAAGGCCGGAGCGGACGAAAGACATCACTTCGTTACGCCGCGTCTCCGGACGAATAAAGTCGGGTTGATCGGTGTACAGCTTCAGCAGCTTGTCCGCAAAAGCCGACAGCTTGAAAAAATAATTTTCCTCCTGGACGGTTTCCGTGGGGCGTCCGCATTCGGGGCAAGGGGCGCCCGGCCCGACCGCGTCCACGTACAATTCGTCGAATACGCAGTACTGGCCCGTGTAATGGCCTTTGTAGATGTAGCCGTTGTCGCGGATCTTGCGGAAGAGTTCCTGCACGCCGCGCTTATGCCGGTCCGACGTGGTGCGGATGAAATCATCGTAGGTGAGACCCATGCGGTCCCACAGCGCGCGAAATTCAGCGGAGACTTCGTCGGTCAATTGTTGCGGCGTCTTGTCGGACGCCTGCGCGGCCCGCTCGATCTTCTGACCATGCTCGTCGGTTCCGGTAAGGAAGTAGGTGTCGTCGCCGAGCATGCGGTGACGGCGGGCAATGGCGTCGCAGGCGATGGTGGTGTACGCATGCCCAATGTGCGGACGGGCATTCACGTAATAGATCGGGGTCGTAATGTAGAACTTGCTCATGGGTTTCTAACCACAGAGGATGCAACGGTCACAGCGGACGTTTCAGTGTGCTTCGGTATAGCTGCACCGCTTCTTCGATCACCGACTTCAGGGGTACACGATGTTCGGCGGCGATGCGACGGCAATCTTCGTACTCGGGCGCGTAATTTGTAACTGTCCCGTTCATGCTGGCAATCTTGATGCGAACCTCGCCCCAACGGGTGCTCACGCCAGTCCACTTGCGGGTCAGAACGGTGCGGCGTTCTTCGCGCCGGCGGACTCCGAGAGTGGTGCTCTCGGCAAAGAGAAGCCGTGTTAGCTCCGCCTCGTCCTTGTGGCGGCATAGTACGGTAATCAGCATTCCGGGACGGTTCTTCTTCATCTGCACCGGCGTGGCGTACACGTCCAGCGCGCCTTGATCGAGCAGGCGGTCCATCACATAGCCGAATACCTGGGGATTGAGGTCATCGAGATTGGCCTCGATCACGGTAATCGTTTCTTCGGCGGCAGATGCAATTTCCGCAACGGCTTCTCCGACCGTGAGTCGCAGCACGTTTGGATAACCGCGAAAGTCGCGGGTTCCAGCACCGTAGCCGATCTTCTCGGCAGACATTCGAGGGAAGGACGAGAAGCGCTTTGCGAGTCTCTTCACGATCGCCGCGCCGGTGGGCGTGACTAGTTCTGCTTCGATGCCCGAAGAGTAGATGGGAACACCTCTCAGGATTTCAAGCGTGGCCGGCGCGGGGATGGGGAATGTTCCGTGCGCGCACTTGACCGTACCTCCGCCCACATTCAGCGGAGAACAGACGATTTCGTTGACACCCAGCGTTTCAGCTCCAACCGACGCACAAACAATGTCTACCATCGCATCCACGGCACCGACTTCGTGAAAATGAACTTTTTCGATTTCAGTGTTGTGGATCTTTGCTTCGGCTGCCCCGAGCGCTTCAAAAATGGCGATCGCCGTCTGCTTTGCACGCTCGGAAATGGCAGCCCCGCTGATAATTTCGCGAATCTGGTTCAGCCCCCGGCCGTGGCTATGTTCGTGAGGAGCGTCCGGCTGGCTTGCAGGTCCGTAATTATGCTCGACCAACTGCACCGGACTGTGCTCATGAGCGTGCTCATGCTGGGCAGGGGAGTGATGCGTGTGCTTTCCGGCTTCTTTTTGTGCCCAATACTCCTCGCGGGGTAGGTCTTTCTCGCCATGTGAGTAGACATCGACTTTGGTGCCGGCGATCCCGCTACGCTGAACTCGTGAAATCTCCAGGCGAGCTCCGACGTTCAGAGCTGCAACTGTGTCCTCGAATGTTTTGCGCGGAACTCCGGCGTCAATCAGAGCGCCGAGAAACATGTCGCCGCTGATGCCGGAAAAGCAATCGAGGTAAGCGATGCGCATAAGCTGTGTTTAACCACAGGGAACACAGAGGGCACAGAGGATTTGCCCAGCTGTACTGGTCGTGTTCTCTGTATCGTTTGGTGAAGTTCATCATAGGGAACAGGCAAACCATCGTCAAACGCGGCTGATGCGCCCTTTGCTACAATCACTGTTTTCTCCAACAGCTTAGAGGAATACTTGTACCGAGACCTGGAACGCCGGCTCATCCAGCACATCCGCGACTTTCTGCGCCGAAATTACGATGTCGAGCTGCCGAAAATCGTGGTTGAGCAGCCCCCGAAAATTGAACTCGGGGAGTACGCCCTTCCGCTCGCGTTTGAGCTGGCGAAGAAGCTTCGCAAACCGCCGCGAAAGATCGCCGAAGAGATCGTAAACGGCATCGGTCGGATTGAGGGCTTCGCCAGGCTTGAAGTCGCGGGCGCAGGTTACATCAATGCCAGAGTGGATCGCGGCGAGGTTGCCACCCGCCTTGCACGCGATGAAAGACCCGCCACGGACGTTCGGCGCGGAAAGGTTCTGGTCGAGCACTCCAGCATCAATCCCAACAAGGCCGCGCACGTTGGACACCTGCGGAATGCGATTTTGGGCGATACGTTTGTCCGACTGCTGCGTTTTGCCAACAGGGAAGTGGACGTCCAGAACTACATCGACAACACCGGTGTGCAGGTGGCGGACGTAATCGTCGGGTTCACCCACCTGGAGAAGAAGTCGCGAGCTGAAATTGAAGAACTCGCTCGTCAACCGCGATTCGATTACTACTGCTGGGATCTTTATGCGCGCGTCTCCCAGTGGTACGAAGACAAGAAAAATCTCCAGGCTCGCACTGAAACGCTGCATGCGATTGAAGAAGGCGGTAACGAGACAGCCGCGATCGCTGACTTGATTTCGACCGCGGTGTTGCGCCGGCATCTGGAGACCATGGACCGGCTGGACATCGAATACGACTTCCTTCCGCGCGAAAGCGAAATTCTCCACCTGCATTTCTGGGACGCTGCATTTCAGAAATTGAAAGATGGTGGCGTGCTGTTCTACGAAACCGAGGGAAAGAACAAGGGTTGCTGGGTGATGAAGCGGGCGGGAGCTGCGAAACGATCAACCACAGGGGACACAGAGGGCACAGAGGAAGTTTCGGAAGAGGATCAGAAAGTCATCGTCCGCTCGAATGGCACTGTGGGCTACGTAGGCAAGGACATCGCCTATCACCTGTGGAAGTTTGGTTTGCTGGGGCGCGACTTCGGTTATCGTAAGTTCTATCGATATCCGAATGGCCATCAATCGTGGATTTCGACCACCGACGGCGAACCCGAGCACCCTCACTTCGGCGACGTCGCCGAGATCTACAACGTAATCGACGCGCGGCAGGCGGAGGCGCAGAACACTGTGATCGAGGCGCTCCGCGGTCTCGGATACAACGAGCAGGCCGATCACTACACCCATTTCTCTTACGAGATGGTTGCGCTCACGCCCCGCTGCGCGGCTGAACTCGGCTACGAGCTTTCGGAGGAGGACAAAGCCCGGCCGTGGATCGAAGTTTCCGGCCGCAAGGGATTCGGCGTTAAGGCCGACGATTTGCTGGACCGGCTGATCGCCTCTGCGAAAACCGAGGTGGATTCGCGACATCCAGAGCTAAGCGACGAGGAACGCCGCACCATAGCCACCCAGATCGCCATCGGGGCGCTGCGCTATTTCATGCTGAAGTACACCAAGCAGTCGGTGATTGCATTCGATTTTAAGGACGCGCTGAGCTTCGAGGGCGAGACCGGACCATACGCGCAGTATGCGGTCGTGCGCGCCACCAATATCTTTCGCAAGGGTGGACTTGACCCAGACAGTTTTAGCCGAGACCTGGCGACCTACGTCTCTACGGAACAATTTTCCCGATATCTGGACGATGAAGGTGGGAATGAGATCTGGGAGCTTTGGCTGGCGGCATCAAAGACCGCCTACGTGGTTGACCAGTGCATTGCGACGACCGAGCCTGCCTATCTTGCCAAGCACGCGTTCCAGTTGGCGCAGTTGTTCAACTACTTCTACCATCGGCATCCTATCCTGGCCGAATCCGACGAGGGGCGGAAAAAGTTCCTCCTGGCTACCGTGGCGGTGGTACGTCGCGAACTGATCCGTGCCCTGGCGGTGATGGGTATTTCTGTCCCGCCAGTGATGTGACCGAAGCAGTTCTACTCTGCGAGACGTAATTCAGAAATGTTCCACTGTCGCGCGAGAAGCTGTGCGCGTGTGTTTCCGGGTGCAGCGGCGAGATCGCGCAGGTCGGAGGGATTGTCCACATCCAGCGCTATTCCCGGCAGTGACAGCACCACACATGGTTTCCCTGTCGCGCGCGCGGCCGCGAGGTGCGGCTTAAAACTATCGTTTCCGAAACGTAGCGGAAATAGATTCGCTGGACGACGCAGCGCGGCGTTTGTGCCGCGTCCTTCTGCGGAAGGAACTAGAACCGATCCTTCCGCCGGCGCGGCGTCGAGCACCCGCTGCAGCTCGACGGAAGTCAACAAAGGAATGTCGCCAGGAATAACGAGGGTGAAATCAACTCCGCGGGCGACGCAGACGGCGGTGGCCATTTCGATCGCGTCAGTCTCGCTGCGGTTCTGGGTGTCAGGAATCACTTCGAAGTGGAACTGCGAAGCGAGATCGAGCGCAAAAGGATCGCTGGTGACCAGCGCAGTCGAAGGCCGGCGGCTCCAGTTGGCGATTGCTTCCAGGACGTCGAGCAGCATGGCATGCGCGAGTTCAGTGCGCGTGGGTTGATCGAGCATCGAAGCCAGGCGCTGCTTCGCGTTCGCGAGATTCTTGACCGGGATGAGGATCATGTCGTTCTGGCCGAGTGCTGAGCGACGGTGCCGTATATCACCGAGAGCGATGTGCGGGCGAGTTCCGCCTTGTCTTGTGCCGTCCGCATGATAGTACGGGCACAGTGGACACGATAACCCCGCCTCTTCAGTTCGTTGGCAGCGGGGGCATCCTGTTCGTCGGCAATGAGTACATCCAGGAAATCGTGATACGCGTCGGCCACGCCCCGAATGGAAACCTCCATTCGTTGCGCCGCCATCAGGATCCCAGCCGGTCCTGATACGGCGGCGCTGCCGATGATCGGACTGATAGCAGCGATGGGGGCGCGAGTTGAACGCAGTGCATCGCGAATTCCTGGTACGGCGAGAATCGGGCCAATGCTGGTGACGGGATTGCTCGGGGCAAGCAGCACGGCGCTGGCGGATTGAATCGCTTCAACCACTCCCGGCGCGGGCGTAGCATTCTCAACGCCAGCAAAGCGGACAGACTCCACCGGATCCTG
>Ga0070741_10020440_pt1 | contig 10428 bp, 1 predicted proteins | sample Coa_R1_4_FD_66440 | JGI IMG/M metagenome (GOLD analysis project Ga0070741, IMG submission 66440) | Surface soil microbial communities from Centralia Pennsylvania, which are recovering from an underground coalmine fire - Coalmine... | ecosystem: Environmental > Terrestrial > Soil > Unclassified ... | reverse complement strand
ACGTTCGTGAGGCAACAATCCAAGCAGCGCGCGCTGGGAAAGTACCAGAGATGCGCCACAATCCTGGATGATGAAAGCCAGCCGTTCAGCAGGTGACGCACTATCCAGAGGAATGTAGACACCACCAGCCTTGAGTACGGATAGCATGGCGATGACGAGATCGATAGAACGCTCAAAAAAGAGAGCTACCGGAATTTCAGGACCGACGCCAGATTGAGCCAGCAAACGCGCCAGTTGATTGGCACGCTCGTTGAGTTGCGCATAAGAGAGCATCTCCTGCTCGTATGTTAGAGCAAGAGCGTCAGGGGAACGCGTAGCCTGGGCCTCAAAAATCTGAACGATGCTTTGATAACGGACCTTTTGCGCCTGCACATCGGGCCTTTGCTTGCTTACAAGTAAAGCCATCTCTTGTGGACTCAGCAGCGAGAAATCCCGAATGTGCTGCTCTGGATGCGTCAGCATGATAGCTAAAATTCGCTGAAAATGTTGCAGCAGGCGCGAGATGGTTGCGGGCGCGAAGAGATCAGTATTATATTCAACGGTTGTAGTCAGGCCATTTTCGATTTCAACCACAAACAGGGTGAGCGCAAACTTTGCCGTCCCCGTATCAATGGCGACCGGGTGTAGTACCAGCTTATCCAGGCCAATGCTCTGCGTTTCTATCCGCTCATAAGAGAACATCACTTGAAAGATGGGAGAGCTATTTTGCCTGCGCTCAAGATGCAAGCTTTCTACCAGCTTTTCAAACGGGATATCCTGATAGCTATAGGCTTCTAACGTGCTGTTGCGCACACGAGCAAGCAGTTCCAGGAACAAGGGATTGCCTGCCAGTTCTGTTCGAATGGCGATAGTGTTAACAAAGCAGCCCAGGAGTTGTTCCAGTTCCTGATGAACGCGTCCAGACACGGGCGAGCCCACAATAATCGTGCTCTGCTCGGTATAGCGATGGAGCAAGAGTTGGAATGCTGCCAGCAGCGCCATAAAAGGCGTCACGTCTTGTTGCTTACTGAAGGCACGCAATTGCTCAATCAGGGCATACGGGATCTCTTGAGTAAGTAATGCACCTCGAAAGGTTGCCTCCATCGGTGGTGGATAGTCCGTTAGCAATTCAAGCGGCGGAATATCTGTTGTCAGATAGTGCTGCCAGGCAGTAATGCGCGTCTCAAGCTGAGGATCTTGCAGCATCTGGCGCTGCCAGTAAGCATAATCGGCGTACTGAAGCGGCAATACGGGTAGTAGAGGGCTGTCTCCCGCTGCATAAGCCTGATAGCTTACCGCCACCTCTTTGAGTAGCAGGGCAACCGCTTCTCCATCGGCGATACTATGATGCATTGCCAGCAACAAGAGATGAGCATCATGCTTCAGACGAACGAGCATTGTGCATAATAAAGGGCCTGTCGCCAGATTAAAAGGTTTTCTGGCCTGATCGGTGATAAGAGCTATAGCCGTTGCCATGCGCTTCTCTTCGGCAATTGCATCAAGGTCAATCACAGGAATGAAGTGGTAAGAAGGTGCATGGATCACAGGCGTGCAATCTTCATTTGCCAGCACAAAGGTTGTACGCAAGACATCATGACGCCGGATCACTTGATTGAGGCTCCGCTCTAGCAGAGCAATGTTTAATGTTCCATCAATAGCATAGGCAGTAGGTATGGTATAAAGAGCCTGCTCGGTTTGTAGCTGTTCGAGCAGCCAGAAGCGCCTTTGTGAGAAAGAAGCTAGCGGAGAGGCCGATGCAGATCTGCTGGCTAAAGATGCCACGATGGAAGAGGAAGCTGTATCATCTTCTTCCTCAAGCAGGTAAGCAAGCAGCTCCAGCTTTTCATGGAACGAGGGGGCATCCAGTGATTGTGAGCTAGAATGATATTCCATCATATCCCTACGAGTTCCTTTCTATTCCGAGCGGCAACGCCGCTACCGCGTCTAGCTCCGCTCAGTCGCTCGGAAAGGCATTCCTTTTGCTTTGTAATAGCTGATGAAATTCGTTTTCCTTCATGCCATCGATGCGCTGAAAAATGCGAGCGATCTTCTCAGTGTGCCCGGGTTTTGTTTCATGCGTCAATAGAAATTGCGCAAATTCAGCAATGGTGGGGTGCTCGAAAAAACTGCGTAAGGAAAGGTCAGCAGGAAAGATGCTGCGCAGCCGCGCCATCACGCGCGTCGCCAGCAGCGAATGCCCTCCTAAAGAGAAAAAGCTCTCATGAATGCTTAACTGAGTTGGATCTAGCTCAAGCGCCCCGGCCCAGATACTGGCAATGACCTGCTCAGTAACAGAACGAGGAGCGATAAAACCATTGCGTTCCCGCTGCTGACCGCGCTCGGGTTCTGGCAATGCAGCATAATCGATCTTACCATTCGCGTTGAACGGCAAACTGGGCAGTTGGACAAAGTGAGCGGGGAGCATATACGCAGGCAATTGCTCTTTGAGGCTATAGATCAGTTTATCAATCTCAAGCTCCTGCTGAGGCTGGAGCACAATGTAAGCCACCAGAGAGGCATCATTGTTCTGGGATTGCTTACTCGTCACCACAGCCTCGCATACAGCCTGTTGTTGCCTCAATATTTTTTCAATCTCACCCGGTTCGATACGAAAGCCGCGTATTTTGAGCTGTTGATCGACACGACCGCAATATTCAAAGCTGCCATCAGGCAAGATGCGAGCAAGATCACCTGTTTTATAGAGCCGCGCACCAGGTTGGTAGGATGCGGGGGAAGGCGATAAATCGCCCGAGGACGCGATAAATCGGGTCCCTACGAAGGGATGCGGGAGGTAGCTTGCGGCGGTACGACACGGATCGTACAGATAGCCCCGTCCAACGCCGACGCCCCCGCAATATACTTCGCCTATCACGCCCGGGGGAACAGGCTGCATCTCGGGATCTAAGACATAGACCTGCATGTTAGCAATAGCGCGGCCAATGGGCACGGTAGTAAGCCCCTGCTGCAAAGGAGCTGGTAACGCATAATGCGTCACATCATCCGAGCACTCGGTTGGACCATAAGCGTTCATCACCTGAATATGTGGATAGAGCAGATGCCATTGCAGGCAAAGATCAGCCCGTAGCGCCTCTCCTGTGAGCAAGAGCCAGCGCAAGGAGGAAAGGCTCGGTTGCTGCTGCCGACCCTGCACAATCTCATCCAGTATAGCGCGCAATAGCGATGGCACCGTTTCAAAGACGGTAATCTCGTTTTGTTGCATATGCTGTAATAACCATGTAGGATCGTGAGCAGTTTCTTCGGCAATGATATGCACGCCCCCCCCGACCAGCAGAGGCGCGAGCAATTGCCAGACCGAGATATCAAAACACTGGGACGCAGTCTGCGCCACTATATCACTCCTGCTAAGGTTCAGAGCGGCAATTTTCGCATAGAGGTGGTTAAGCATACCTCGCTGCTCGATCATGGCCCCTTTGGGCACACCGGTCGATCCTGAAGTGTAAATCACATAAGCTAGCTGATTTCGGCTATAAGAAAATTCAATCGAGAGGCACTCTTCTGACCTTTGTTGAGATTGGGCAAGAAGATCTTCAATCACCATTACTGGTGGCAGGATTTGCCGGTCCACCGTCTCGGTTGGGAGGCTTGCTGCATGCTGGTGATCGACTAGCAGCAGCACGGCCCGGCTCTGCGCGATAAGCTGCTGCTGGCGTTGAGAGGGGGCACGCGGGTCCAGTGGCAAATAGGCTGCTCCCAAGCGAAACAGTGCCAGGATGGTTATCAGGAAATTGGCGCTGCGTTCGGCAAGGAGCGCCACAATAACCTCCGGCCCGATGCTATATGCACTCAGAGAGTTTGCCAATTGCCGACCGGCCTGCTCTAGCTCGCGATACGTTATCTGCTGTCCGGCATCGATGATGGCAAGAGCCTCTGGGGTTCGCTCGGCCTGCTTGCTAAAGAGTTGATAGAAGTTTTCTTCTGGTAATGACACCGCCGCATCATGCTGTGCTGCGTTTAGCAACTGGCGTCGTTCGGCATCAGATAGTAAAGGGAGCCGGGTCACTGATTGCTCAGGGTGAAGTACGATCTCTGAAAGCAATGATTGCAGATAGCCTAGCATACGAGTGATGGTTGCTTCTGTAAAGAGATCGGTGCTATACTCCACCGTCAGGAACAGTCCCCGTTCTGATTCCGCGATAGCAAATGCCAGATCCAACTTCACTTTGCCGACATTGACTTCAACGCCGCGAATGGAGAGATCAAGCTGGTCATGACTCTGCCGGGAAAGATTGTGAGCGTCGAGCAGGTCATTCTGAAAAGCGACCTCCACTTGAAATAGAGGATGGTAGCTTGATGCAGGTTCTATATGGAGGGCCTGCACGATCTGTTCAAAGGGCACATCCGCGTGCGTCAACGCTGCCAGCGATACATTATGCACTCTTGCGAGCAATTGCTTGAAGGTAGGCGATCCTGAGAGATCCGTGCGTAACGGGAGCATATTGGCAAATAAACCAACGACCTGTTCAAATTCAACGCGTGGACGGCCCAGATGGGGTACGCCAACAACGATATCGTCTTGCCCACTCATGCGGTAGAGCAGAAGTTTGATGGCTGCTAATAAGGTTACAAAGAGCGTGACGTGCTCGCTCTGACTCAAAGCCTGAAGCTGATCAACGAGTTCGCTCGCCAATACCACTGATTGTTGAGAACCGGCGAGCGCAGCATTGGCCGTTCGCGGATAATCGGTGGGAAGGGCAAGCAGAGGCGGAGCGTTCTGCAATTGTTGCTGCCAATAAGCGAGTTGCTGTGCGAATCGCTCACCCTGCAACCAGAGACGCTGCCACCTGGCATAGTGCCTGTATTGCACATTGAGCGGCGTCAGCGGTGATGATTCTCCACGGGAAAAAGCTGTATAGAGCGCCAGCAACTCTTTAAAAAGAATGCCAATGGACCAGCCATCACAGATAATATGATGCATTGTCAGGAGAAGAATATATTCCCGCGTTTGCATTTGCAGCAGCAGCACGCGTAAAAGTGGACCTTCAGCCAGCTTAAATGGCCGGTGGGCCTCCGCCTGGATAAGCTGTTGAGCCTGGATTTCGCGAGTATCCTGATGTTGTTGTAGAGCCTGCTGCTTGAGCGTCATTGTCAATGTTGGCAAAACGACTTGTTGAGGCTCTTCTTGCGCGATGAAAACAGTACGCAAACTCTCGTGGCGTTCGATCAGCGCATTCAAGCTGCGTTCCAGTGCTGCAATATCGAGCGGTCCATCCAGACGAACCGCAACGGAAAGATTGTACTGTTCGTTGCCTGGCTGGAGTTGATCAAGGAACCAGAGGCGCTGCTGATGAAATGAGAGCGGCAAGCTAATCTCCTGCTCAGTGCTTCTGTTGTGGTCGTTTTCAAGAATGGATGCAAGCATTTCCTGTCCCTCCTCCTCTCGACATTGCAGCAGGTATTCGGCCAGAGTCGCCAGGGTCGGACATTCGAAAACAGCCGATAGAGGGCAATTGATATGCAATACCTGAAAGATGCGCGAAACAAGCCGGATCGCTAAGAGAGAATGACCGCCCGAAGTGAAAAAATTATCGTAGCGACCAACTTGTGGTACAGAAAGCAGGTCGCACCAGATTGCGGCCAGGGCTGCTTCCATTGGCGTTTGTGGAGCTATATAGGCAGTTTGTGTTGTAGAGAAATCATCGTGAACCAGATGAGCAAGCGTCTGACGATCTAGCTTACCATTAGATGTGAGCGGCAACGCATCCAGAGGAACAATGTGAGCTGGTACCATATAGCGGGGCAGGTGCCCTACCAGATACTGATACAATTTTGTCACATCAAGAATGCTTTTGCAAGCCGGTACTACATAGGCCACCAGATATTTTTCCTGTTGCCCTGCTCTGGCAACAACCGCAGCTTCGCGTACCTGGGGATGTTCAGTCAGAGCTGCTTCGATCTCTCCCAGTTCGATACGAAAGCCACGTATTTTTACCTGCAAATCGGCGCGCCCCAGCACTTCCAGATTACCGTTGTGGTGAGCACGCACGAGATCGCCGGTACGATAGAGTCGCGCGCCTGGCTCGCCTCCGAATGGATCGGGCACGAAATGCTCCGCCGTGAGAGCTGGCCGATGTAAATAGCCGCAGGCAAGCAACGGACCACCAATGTATAGCTCTCCAATGACACCAGAGGGGACTGGTTCGCCATAGTTATCCAGCACATAATAGGTTCTATTTGGTAAAGGCGACCCAATAGGCATGCTGGTAAGCGACGGAGCATCGGGCATCTGAGCCGTAATCGCAAAAACAGAAGTGGTAATTGTCGCCTCAGTCGGACCATAAGCATTAAGGAGGCGAATTCGGGCTGACATTGGCATCTGGAACCAGAGTCGCACCATTTCCGGCACCACTTTATCGCCACCCGCTATAACCAGTTTGAGCGTAGTAAGCAACTCGTCATGTGTATCGGCACGCATATCGCTAACCCACTGATGCCAGTATGCCGTTGGCAGATTCACCACCGTCAGCGCCATAGTCGCGATTTGCCGCGTCAAGTCGTGAGTATGCCAGAGATCTGGATCTTTGAGCACGAGCGTAGCGCCGCTGATAAGGGGAGTAAGCGTCTGTTCAAGCGAAACATCGAAGGCCGATGTCGCAAAGAGGAGAACGCGCTCTCCCTGAGAGATGCCAAACGTTTTTTGCATGGTCAGCAGATGGTTGGCTGCTGCTTGCTGCGTTACATACACCCCCTTTGGCTTGCCCGTGGTACCAGAGGTATAAATAGTATATGCTGGCAATTGCTGGTCAGGCCAGCAGGCCAGATTTTCATCACGTTGTAAAGCTATTTCCTGGATGAAAGCTTCCGCATCGATGACAAGGGCCGTTGCGCTATCATTGGAAAGCTGTGGATAAAGCCTTTTTTGTGTCAGTAAAACAGCTATTGCACAGTCCTGCAAAAGCAACGATAGTCGTTCTGGAGGATAAACGGGATCAAGGGGTACGTATATTCCTCCAACTTTTAAAATAGCCAGCAGGGCAATAATCAGTGCTGGCGAGCGTTCCAGATGAGCTCCGACGGGCGTTCCTGGCAACACGCCTTGCTGATGCAGACAATGAGCAAGCCGATTAGCATGGCGATTCAGTTCAAGATAAGTGAATGCTGTATCTTGCGATACCAGGGCGATACTCTCTGGAGTGCGAGCTACCTGAAGTTCAAAAAGCTGGGGAATACTCTGTGTATCTAAGGGATGGAGTGGCTTACTCCACCGAGCGAGCAGCTCGGCACGCTCAATCGCGCTAAGCATAGATACCTGGCTAAGACGCTGCTCGGGCTTAATAACCAGCGCCTGGATGACGCGCTGCCAGTGTGCTAGCAGTCGCTGCATGCTGCTCGCATCCCAAAGATCGCTATTATAAATAAGCTGTCCATTAAGTTTCTGTTCATGCTCATTAAGCACGAATGTCAGGTCGAATTTTGCCCGATCATTCCAGATAGGAATGGGTACAATACGTATGCCATCCACTTCCTTGATAGCCTCTGCCGCCTGTTGCAAAGAGCTATGTTGCAAGTCCAGTACAACCTGAAAAAACGGACTTTGTCCCTGTAATCGCTGCACATGCATCTCCTCAACAAGTTTCTCAAACGGCATATCCTGATGAGCGTAGGCTGCTAATGCACCTGCGCGTACCTGCTGCATTATTGCGTGCAATGTAGGGTTACCCGTCAGATTAATGCGCAGGGCCAGCATATTCACAAACAGACCAAAAACCGCTTCTAGCTCGGGAGTTGTACGCCCGGCGACCGGCGTACCAATCACAACTTCATCCTGGCGGCTATAACGTGCTAAGGTAATAGCCAGCGCAGTCAGCAGCAGCATAAACAGGGTGATGCCTTCCTGATTTATGGCTATATGAATATCATGCGTCTGAGCTGCCGAAAACTGGAATGGCAGGCGTCGAGCTTGATATCCTGCTCTCGGTTGACGTGGATGATCGGTGGGGAGTTCTAGAAGAGCCGGTGAGCCTGCAAGGTGCTTTTTCCAGTAAGACAGCAGCGTTTCAAGCGTATTTCCTGCAAAGTGCTGGCGTTGCCAGAGAAGATAATCCCCATATTGGATTATCGGCACTGGCAACGGGTCGAGCCTGCCTTGAGATAGAGCAGGATATATAGCGGCGAGATCGTGCATAAAGAGGCCAAGCGACCAGCTATCACAGATAATATGATGCAGGACGATAAACAAAATGTGTTCGTCTGAACTCAGATGCAGGAGCGTTGCTTTCCAGAGCACATTATCTGTCATCATAAATGTCTGCTGTGTCTGCTGCTGCATCCAGTTTATTGCCGCGCTTTCACGCTGCGCCACAGGCATATCTGACCATTCGACCTGTGAGAGCGTTATATTACGGTGGTCTGGCGGATGGACCATCTGCTGAACATCTCCATCTACCATCGTAAACGTTGTGCGCAAAATTTCGTGGCGGCGCGCTATTTCATGCAACACCAACTGCAAAATTTCCCGGTTGAGCCGACCCGTCAGGCGTAACGCCAGCGTCTCATTATAGACGGGGTTCTCTGGTTCAAGCTGTTGCAGGAACCAGAGACACCGCTGAGCAAAAGAGGGCGGCAGGATATTTTCCTCTGCGCGTCTGGGAATGGCCTGCCAGTCATCCTCCTGGCTGCTTCTGCGTTGCAGCCGCTGCGCCAGGAGATCTTTTTTGTGCGCGGAAAGCCCTTCCCTTCTTTTATGAAGCTCTTGTTTTGAGTACATAGATGATTCTCGTCCCGACATTTTCCACGTCACTAATAATGCACAACGTTTCTTTACCCCTCATTCCTTTACTCATGGTCGATAAGTGATGGAGATGGAAGGAGACCTTTCTGTAGTAAGAACGACAGATAGGCGTGTATTAGTTGTTCATTAATAGATGGATACGGCGTCATATTTGCCAGTCCTGCGCGCGTATTTGTCGCCATAAACATTGTGTGCAAGCCAGTTTCGTTTTCCTCCTCAGGCGACTGTGTCTCTGGGAAGAACGTGAGGATGGGAGCAAACGCGTGTTCCGGCATTTCCTGAATCGCTTGCTGCACTCGCGCCCTCCATTCATTATACGGGGGCCGCTCCACTTGATAGCCGAAAGAGCGTGCGTATGCGACAAGTTCAGCCACGGTAGCCGGAGCGGGGTTGAAGAGATGGAATACCTTCCCCGGAGCGGCTGCATGCTGCGAGAGATGCACAATCGCCTGACTCAGGTAATCAACCGGGGTCATATCAATATATTCCTCAACATCAGGCACGCAGCCTAGCTGAATGCACCCTCTTATGATGCGGCACAGGTAATCGTCAGGGTTCCAGACTCCCGTGCTGGTGTGACCGCTGATCCTTCCAGGTCGATAGATGCAAGTTGGAATGCCGCGCTCAAGGGCTTGCTGGACTAATTTTTCCGCGTTCCATTTACTCTGAGCGTAGCCAGTCATCATATATTCTCGCTGTGTGTCTAAAGAGACTTGCTCACTTATGAGAGCCTCCTCATCCGTGCCGGAAGTGGCCAGGACAGAAATGGTGGAGACATAATGGATAGGCTTGAGCGACTCTGTGGACGCCAGCCGCAGCACCTCTTGGGTTCCCAGCACGTTGGCACTTCTCAGGACAGGATAAGGAGCGATGATATTGACGCTAGCACCATTATGATAGATTACGTCGATCTGTGCGGCCAGTTGATAAAACTCTTGCATTGAAAGACCAAACAGGGGCGAGCCCAGGTCGCCAGGAACTGGCACGATCCTGCTTGCATCAATGGTCTCTTGCCAGAGCTGATAGACGTTTAGTTGTTGATACAACCTTCTGCGTCCCTGTTCCATAGAGTCAGCGCGCACAAGACAATAGATGGTAGCCCGGGTCTGCTGAAGCAGTTCAAACAAGAGGTGCGCACCCAGGAAACCTGTTGCTCCTGTAAGGAAAATGCTGGTGCAGGAGCCTGGCTGAGAATGCGCCGGGAATTGCAGACCATCAGTCCTGATAGCAGGGTCAAGTACAGCGTCCTCATACCAGGCTCGCTCATCGCTGGCTGTAGTGCTCGTTATGTTCCCGGCCAGAAATTCATCAACCATCCGGGCCATGCCTGCCAATGTTGAAGCCTCAAAGACGTTCCGTAGCGAAAACTCTATCGAGAATTGTTCTCGTAGTTGCATAACCAGGCGCATCGCCAGCAGCGAATGGCCGCCGATGACGAAGAAATCGTCCTCAACGCTGACCTGCTCCACCCCCAACAACTGCGACCAGATTGTTACCAGTTGCTCCTCGGTCGCGCTGCGCGGCGCTACCAATTCTCCCTGATGGCCGCCCCCTCCCTGCTCAGGGATGGGTAGTGCCTTCCGGTCCAGTTTGCCATTGGTGGTCAAGGGCAAGCTCTCCAGTTCGACAAACACCGCCGGCACCATGTACGCTGGTAACTGCTCGTGCAGGTACGTCTGTAACGTGCTTGGTAGGGGCCA
>Ga0070741_10020439_pt1 | contig 10429 bp, 5 predicted proteins | sample Coa_R1_4_FD_66440 | JGI IMG/M metagenome (GOLD analysis project Ga0070741, IMG submission 66440) | Surface soil microbial communities from Centralia Pennsylvania, which are recovering from an underground coalmine fire - Coalmine... | ecosystem: Environmental > Terrestrial > Soil > Unclassified ... | reverse complement strand
GCACTTGTTGCCGCACGTGCCGCAGTTGTTGTCGTCGACCGCCACGCACTTGCCGCCGCCGCAGTCGACGCCGCCGGTGCACGCGCAGTGTCCCGCCTGGCAGGTGCCGTACGGCCCGCAGCTCTTGCCGCAGGCGCCGCAGTTGTCGTGGTCGCTCTGCTTGTCGACGCAGGCGCCGCCGCAGTCGGACTGTCCCGACGGACAGACGCACGCGCCCGCGGTGCAGACGTGGCCGCCTTCGCACTGCGTGCCGCACGCGCCGCAGTGGAACAGATCGGTCGCGGTGTCGACGCAGCTGCCGCCGCACCGGGTCGCGCCGCTCGGGCACGACGTCACGCACGCCGACGACGAGCACGCCTGTCCCGACGGACACAGCGTAGTGCACGCGCCGGCGCACGGACCGGGCCCGTCGCACACGCAGGCGCCCTTTGCGCAGTGCGCGCCGGCTCCGCACGCCACGCCGCACGCGCCGCAGTTGCTCGCGTCGTTTTGCAGGTCGCGGCAGTGGGAGTAGTAGCTGTCGCCGCACGTCGAGAAGCCCGCCGGGCACACACACGCGCCGCCGCTGCAGATCGTCCCGTCGCCGCCGGCGCCGTACACGCCACCGCACACCACGCCGCACTTGCCGCAGTTGTTCAGATCGGTGCTCGCGTCCACGCAGCGGCCGCCGCACTCCACGCGCGAGGCCGGGCACGAAGACGCGCACGCGCCGTTCGCACAGACCTGTCCACCCGCGCAAGCGTTCCCGACGGTGCCGCAGTTTCCCCAGTCCCAATTCAGGTCGACGCAATAGCCGGTGGCCATCACCTGGCCCGCCGGACAGCCGCGCGGCTTGCACGCGCCGGCCACGCATTCGTCGGTGTACGCGCAGCGCTTGCCGCACGCGCCGCAGTTGTACGCGTCCGTCTGGATGTTGGTGCAGACGCCGTTGCAGATGAGCGCGCCCGGCGAGCACGTGCAGTCGCCGTTGACGCAGATGCCCGACTGGCAGCTCGACGAGCACGTGCCGCAGTTGGCTTGATCGCTGGCGAGGTTCACGCAGCGGCCGCCGCAGTCCACCGTCGGCGCGGGACAGGGCAAGCACGCGCCGGCCTGACACACGGTGTTGCCGGTGCACTGCTTGCCGCACTGTCCGCAGTTGTAATTGTCGAGCTCGAGGTTCTGGCAGGTGTTGGTGCAGAGCGTGGTGCCCGTCGGGCACGCGCAAACGCCGCCGCTGCAGACCTGTCCATACGCGCACGCGCTGCCGCACGCGTGGCAGTTGCTCGGGCTCGACGTGAGGTCGACGCACTGACCGCTGCAGTTGGTCAGGCCCGACGGACAGCCGCAGTGGCCGTGATTGCAGACCAGGCCGGGCCCGCACTGCGTGCCGCAGGCGCCGCAGTTCTGCGGATCGCCGTCGGTGTTGGAGCAGCCGCTGGGACAGGAGACCGTGCCGGCGCCGCAGGCGAGATCGGACGGCGGTTGCCATAGATCGTCCGGGGTCGACGAGTCGCGCACGTGGGCGTCGCCGCCTCCGCCGTCATCGCCGGCGCTCAAGTCACCCGACGGCGGAAGCACCGCGCCGTCGGAGCCGAGCAGATCGGCGCCGCTCTGGACGTCGCCGTCGTCGGGTGATGCGCCGCCGGGACAGCCGCCCAGAAGCAACACGAAGCCCATCCACACGAGACCCGTGCGGCTCATCGTCGGCCTCCCTCCGGTTTGCACACTGTGTAGCCGGATGAGCCGAAAGCGTTCAGGTGCGGTGAAGCGTCAGTGCGTGAACTCGTCCAGGTGGTCGGGTGAGAGCGCGAGCTCGGCGGCGACCTCGTCGGCGGGCTTCGGCTTGCGGCGAATGACCACCAACTCGGGGCCGCGCTCGAGCAGACGCGGGCCGGCCTCGAAGCGACGAACGCCGTCGAGGATCTGCGCCGCGTGCGCGCGCACGTCGGGCTCGACGAGGATGTGGTCGATGCGGCGCGTGGGGCCGATCAAATACGTGCTGCGTCCCTCGGCGCGAAACGCGCGCGCGATGCGTCCGTCTTCGTCGGCGATGAGCGGAAACCCGAGGGCGCTCGAACGCGCGAACGCGTCCTGCCGCGCCTTCCCGTCTCGGCTCACGCCCACGATCGCGACACCCGCCGCCTCGAGCGCGGCCCGGCCCGCCTCGACGCTGCAGAGCTGCGACGTGCACGCCGGGGAGAACGCCTCGGGATAGAACACCACCGCCACCCAGCGCGCCGCGCCCGCGTCGAAATCTCCGACGGGCGGAGCCGCGGTGCCGAGCAGCTCGAAGCGCGGGTCGAGCACGATCGCCGGATCGAGCACGCGCGGCCCGGCGACGGGTTGAAACTCGTCCGAGCCGAGCTGCTCGGGATATTCGCGCCACGGCCCTTCGCACATCGGCTCGAAGCGGCAGGTCGCGCACTGCGCGAAGCGCGTCTTGCCGCGGTCCATGCGGTCGCGCTTGTAGTCGGGCACGACGAACCCGTCGTAGACGATCTCGGTCGGCGGGATGTGCAACTCGGCGACGTACCGCTCGTAGCCCGGCAGCTGGCAGTAGGGCATCGCCTCGGCCATGCAGCGCACGCCGGCGGCGATTCCGACGTCGAGCGCCTGGCGCACGAACGGCTGAAGCTCGCGCATGCGCGGCACCACGCCGTTGAAGTAGGTCTCCGCGTGCCCGGTGGGATGCGGAAACGCAATCTGAAATTGATCGACGCCGAGCTCGACCAGCAGCCGCGCGAGCGCGGGCAGGTGCTTGGCGTTCTGCCGGGTGGCGACGGTGTTGGTGACGATGCGCTGCCCGAGCGCGCGCAGGTTGCGAATCGCCGCGACGATCTGGTCGAACGATCCCTGCGAGCGTGTGAGCCCGTCGTGCAGCCGCGCGACGTGTCCGTGAATCGACGGTGAGAACTCGTTGGCCCCGGCGCGGATCGCGCGCTCGCAGAACTCGCGATAGGCGAACATGCGGCCGTTGGTCTGGATCTGGATATTGCGATAGCCGAGCTTGCGTGCCGCCGCGACCAGCTGAAAGAAGTCGGGGCGAATCGTCACCTCGGCGCCGGTGAACACGACGTCGTCGCAGGTAGCGCGGCTGGCGCGCAGCTCCTCGAGGCAGTCCTCGGTCGAGCGATCGCCGGTGAACAGCTTGTCGCCGATGACGCAGAAGACGCAGTTGCTGTTGCAGTTGTAGCCGGTCTTCAGATCCGCGCGGCGAGCCACCGCTTGATGGTAGCACGCGCGGGATGGGCGCTCGGCCGCCCCGCCAGGCGACGCACCGCGCCCGCCACCGCGCGAGGGTCCAGGGCGAAGATGAGGTCCGTCTCCTGATACGGGCTGATGGCGCAGCCCGGCCCGGCCTTCGGCCGTGGCAGCTCGAAGAACGCGCGCGCGAAGCCGACCTGCCGTCCGTTGGGATAGACGTGATCGCCCGAGGTGAGGTGGCACGGCACGACTACGCCGTCGGGCATCACGGTTCCGAAATAGCGTCCCGCGTGGCAGCTGGTGCAGTCGCCGAACGTCGGCCCTCGCCCCAGACGCTCGAGGTAGCCCGACGAGGCGCCGACGGGAAGCCCGAGTGCGCGCGCGCGCTCGAGCCGCGCGGCGAGATCGGCGTAGATGCGCGGGCCGAGCATCGGATCGAGCCCGGCGCCGTGTCGAAAGCAGTCTTCGTACGCCGGCTGAAAGTAGGCCCAGCACCCGTGCTCCTTGGCGAGCGCCAGCACCTCGTCGACGACGTGGAGGTTGGCGCCCGAGAGCACGGTGATGGTGGCGGTGGTGAGCCCGCGAGCGCGCGCGGCAGCCAGCGTGGCGATCACCCGCTCGTAGGAGCCGCGGCGGCGCCGCACGAGGTCGTGCACCGGCTCGGGTCCGTCGAGCGAGAGCACCAACATGTCGAGCGTCTCGGCCAGCGCGTCGATGTGCTCGCCCGCGAGCCACGCGTTGGAGTTGAGCGACGTCTGCAAGCCGCGCGAGCGGGCATGGCGGATGATCTCGATCGCGTCGGGACGCAGCAGCGCCTCGCCGCCGGAGAAGCTGGCGCGCGCCAGGCCCACCTCGGCGAGCTCGTCGATCGCGCCCTTGAATTCGTCGGTCGACAGCTCGTCGCCCGCGGCATCGGGAATGTCGCAATAGTCGCAGCGGAAGTTGCAGCGGTGGGTCAGGATGAACGTCATCGAGAACGGCAGCGGCTTGCCGGCGGCCAGCGCCATCCCGAGACGGACCGTGCGACCGGCCATGCGAGCCGCGCGGGCGATCGTGCTCATGCCAGCCTGATCGCCAGGTACAAGAGCGCGCCGCCGACGAACGCGACCGCGCGATGCAACACCCGCCGCTGCGCCCAGTCCATCTTCGGCTCTTCTCGGTCGAGCCGAAGCTTCCCAATGTGGAGCCGCGGCTCCCCAACATGGAGCTGCGGCTTCCCAATGCCAAGCCGCAGCTTCCCAATGTCAAGCCGCGGCTTCCCAACGTCAAGCCGCGGCTTCCCAACGTGACTCTTTGGATACCCGTTGGCGACCAAGGAGGCTGCGATCAAGACAGCGGCGGCGATTGCGGCAATTCCCGGCGAGGGCGCGAACACCAGCGACGCGGCGATGCCGGCGAGGCCGAGCACGAGAGCGAGCGCGCGCGTCGCGCGGTCGCCCAAGAGGGTCGCGGTGGTGCGTGCGCCGGACGCGGAGTCTTCCACCGCGTCGGCGCGCTCGTGCAGGAGCTGGTTCTGCAGCAGCAGCAAGGCGAAGGTGACGACCAGGAGCGCGAACGCGGGCGGCGAGCCGCCGGCGCGCGCGAGGAACAGCAGCGGCACGAAGATCGCGGCGTTGAGCGCGGTGCCGAGAAACGGCAGCCGCTTGAGCCGCGGACCGATGCTGTACACCGTCGCCGCCGCGAGCGAGACCGTGATCGCGACCAACTGGCCGAGCGCCGCGCCCGCGATCAGCGCCGCTGCCCCGACGGCGATCATCAGGGCCACGATCGAGGGCGGGCAGCCGGCCACGCCGGCGAGCGGGTTCTTGCCCGCATCGAGATCGGTCGCGCGATCCGAGATCGCGTTCAGGCCATACGCATAGGCGAGCGCCAGCGCCGCAACGCCGGCCGACGCCGCCAGCCGGAGGCTGAGCGCGGCCGGCCGATCGAGCAGCGCGCCGTCGAGACCCGCCGCCGGCAGCGCCAGGAAGTGCACCCACTGACCGGCGCGCAACACCGCCCAGACGAGGGAGCGCTCGACGGGCAACGCGCGGGCGGGCGACGGCACGCATCCAGTATACACTCGGCAGCATGCGGCATCCGTCGCGCACCGCCACGGTGGTGACCAACCTCCGGTGCAATCACAACTGCAGCTATTGCAACAGCCGCAGCGCGGCCGACGACCTCGCGTCCATCGCCGCGCCGCGCGTCCGCGAGCGAATCGACGCCGCGCTGGCCTCGGGCGCGCGCGAGCTCCTGTTCACGGGTGGCGAGCCCACCTTGCGCGCCGATCTGGAGCAGCTCATCGCCCACGCGCGCACCGCCGGCGCCGAGCGGGTGGGCCTCGAGACGAATGCGGTCCTCGTCGACGATGCGCGGGCCCGCGCGCTGGCGGCCGCGGGGCTCGAGCTGGCGCGCGTCAACCTCGCCGGCATCGACGCGCGCCTCGACGGCGTCACGCGCGACGACGGAGGCTTCGAGCGCACGCTCGCCGGCCTGCGCGCGCTCCACCGCGCGGGCGTGACGATCGAGATCCTGACCGTGCTGGTGCGGTCGACGCTTCCCTGGATCGCCGAGCTGCCCGAGCGGCTCGTGTCGTGGCTCGGCCCGAACGGCGTGCGCGCCGTCGAGGTGGCGATCCCGACCGACGCGCCCGACCCCGCCGAGCTGATCTCGTACGAAGAGGCCGCGCAGACCTTGATCGCGCTCGAAGCGGCGGCGCGCGCGCTCGGTCTCGCGGTGCGCATGAGCCCCGGCGCGGGCGTGCCGCCCTGCGTGTTCCCCGCGCGCGCGCGCATGACGCATCTCTATACGCTCACGCCCGAGGTGCCGCGCCTGCCGCGCCACACGCAGCTGGCTCCGTGCGGCGAGTGCTTGATCGCGGATCGCTGCTCGGGATTCGCCGACCAGTATCTCGCGCGGCGTCCACCTCCGCCGATGCACCCGGTACGCGAAGACCGCGTGCGCCGCCGGCTGTCGTTGCTCTCGACCGTCCCCGAGCAGATCGCGCACGAGCTGGTGTCGCGCAGCCTGTTCGCCGACGCCGCGGGACGAGCCGGCTACGACGAGATCGTGCGCGTGAACTTCCACTGCAACCAGTCGTGCACCTTCTGCTTCGTCTCTACGCACCTGCCGCCCGCGAGCGATGACGCCGTCGAGGAGGCGATTCGCGCGGCCGGCCGGCGCGGCTCGCGCATCGTGCTGTCGGGTGGCGAGCCCACGCTCAACCCGCGCCTCGTGCACTACGTGCGGTTGGCGAAGTCGGTGACGACCCTGGCGGTCAGCCTTCAGACCAACGCCATCCGTCTCGACGACGCCGCGCTCACCGACGCGCTCGCCGCCGCCGGTCTCGACGAGGCCTTCGTCTCGCTGCACGGCGCCACCGCCGAGATCTCCGACGCCGTGACCGAGGCGCCGGGCACCTTCGTACGTACGGTGGCCGGGCTCGACAACCTCGCGCGCACGCGCGTGCGCATCACGCTCAACTTCGTCATCTGCGAGGCCAACCGGCGCGAGCTGCCGCACTTCGTACGCTTCGTCGCGGCGCGCTGGCCCGAGGCGCTCGTCAACATCTCGTTCGTCGCCGCCTCCACCGACGTGGTGCCGCGCGACCGGCGCTTGATTCCGCGCTACTCCGACGCCCTGCCGCCGCTCGCCGAGGCCCTCGACGAGGCGCGGCGCCTCGGCGTGCACCTGCTCGGGTTCGAGTCGATGTGCGGACTGCCGCTCTGCCTCGTGCCGCCGTCGCTGCACGACACGCTCGCGCTGGCCGAGATTCCCGCCGGGTTCGATCGCGGGGAGTTCCTCAAGGCGGAGGCGTGCCGCGGCTGCCGCTACGAGACCACGTGCTTCGGCCTGCGTCGCGGCTATGCCGAGCTGTACGGCACCGACGAGCTACGCACCGTCGCCGGCGAGCGCTGACTCGGCGCTCGCGGGCTGCATGAACGCGTAGCCGTGCGCGCGCACGTAGTTGACGTGCATGCCGGCGCACGCGGAGTCGTGCACGCACGTCTTGCAGCGCAGCGACTTGGTCGTGTAGTGCTCGACGATGTAGCGCTTGGTGTAGCGGAAGATCTCGACCCGCCCGCCCTCCGTCAGCATGGCCGTGTCGAGCGTGCGAGGACGCGGCCGAGGCGCGCGGCCGGTCACGCAGGCGGGCACGCCCTCGACGGGAACCGAGTGGCGGAAGCGCGCGAAGAAGTCGCGCAGCTCGACGTCGCGCTCGGCGGCCTCGGTGAGCCGCTCGTAGGTCGGCTGGCGCAAGGCGAGCCGCGCCGGCACGGCCGCGAGGCCGAGCAGCCACTCCGCGGTCTCGCGCGTCAGGTCCACGACCACCTCGAAGGCGTCGAGCGCGAGCAGCGCTTGCGCCTGAGCGACCGTGCGGGCGATCGCGCGCACGATCGGTTTCCCGTCGAGGAGCCCGCCGTCGAGACCGGCGTAGTCGTCGAGCTCGAGCTCGACTCGTTTCGCGCGCGGATGGCGCGCGAGCGCGGCGCGGGCTCGATCCAGCGACGGCGCGCGCAGCCAGAACGTCTCGGCGCGCAAGGTCTCGACGTCGAGCTGCGCCGGCCGGCCGCCGCCGCCATAGAGGGGCAGCCCGAGCTTGCCGTCGGGACGCGCGCCGGGCGGCGCGAACGCACGCCGCGCGCTCGCCGGGTCGCCGCCGAACACCGGCTCCTGCTTCGCCTCCCACTCGGTGTCGATGCGCACCACCTCGAGGTCGCCGCCCGCGACCTCGGCGCGCACCCCCTCGAGCTTGTCGCACAGCCGCTCGAGATAACAATACTTGCAGCGCGCCGGCTCGCGGCAATCGAGCGGCGTGCCCTCGTCGAGCAGGCGCGCGAACTCCTCTTTTCGGCCGCGCACCTCGTCATTCAATTTGTAGGGATCTTGAATCAAATGCTCGAAGCCCTCGAGGTGCTGCGGCGGAAAACGATTCAGCCACATATGAATATCGGGGCGCTTCGAATATTCGAGCGCGGCCAGCAAGTGAGGCCGCATCTCCTCCAGATCGTAGAACAGCGTGTCGCGCCCCTCGGTGAAGGCGCGCCCGAAGGGCACCACCTGCAGGAGATCGAACTCGCGCACGCCGAAGCCGATGAACGTCTCCAGCATCTCGGCCAGGTGCCGCACGTTGGCGCGGTTGATCACGATGTCGACGTTCACCACCACGCGCCCGTCGGCGATCGCCGCCTTGAGCCCGGCCGTCTCCTGCTCGAACGCGCCCTTCACGCCCACGAGCGCGTCGTGGATCTTGGCGCTCGGCCCGTGTAGCGAGAAGGTGATCTCGCTGAGCCCCGCCTGCACGCAGCGATCGAGGAACTCGGGATACGAGAACATGCGCCCGTTGGTGACGGTTTGAATCTTGCGATAGCCGGCGCGCGACCCGAGCTTGATGAAGTCGACGTAGTTCGGGTGCATGGTGGGCTCGCCGCCCGAGAGGATGAGCCGCGTGGCCTGCTTGCGGCGCCCGTCGAGGATCTGCTGCTTCACCTCCTCGCGGTCGCGGATCTCGCCGTCGTGCGTGTCGGAGTCGAGGCAGAACACGCAGCGGTTGTTGCAGTCGTAGGTGAGCCGGACCCAGTTGCGCTTCTCGTGCGCGGCGTCCTCGTGGCCGGCGATCTTGTCTGCGACGCCGGCGGCGTGCACTTCCTCGGTCAGCATCTCGCTCGATGGTAGCACGCTCCTGGAGTACACTTCAGGGATGCGCGCGCTGGTCGTCTTCCCGTCGGTGTCGGTGGCGCGCGACTTCATCGACTATCCCTACTTCGCCGATCTCGGCGCCGTGCAGCTCGCGGCGGTGCTCGAGGCGCGCGGCGTGGAGGTGGCGCTGGTCGACGCGTTCGCGCTCGCGGGGTCGTCGCTGACCTGGCGCTCCGACGGGCGGGCGCTGCTCGGCGCGAGCGTCGACGAGATCCTGGCGGCGGTGCGCGGCGAGCGCGCCGACCTCATCGTCGTGGCGTACACGCCGTTTCATCGGCCGCCGGCGCGCGACGACGTGCTCGGCGCGCTGCTCGCCGGCTTGCGCTCGTCGGCCGGCGCGACGCCGATCGTGCTCGCCGATCTCTATCAATCGGGCCAGCACTACGTCGAGTCGGACGGCGTGCTGGCGAGCTACCCCGAAGCCGACGCGTGGGTGAAGTACGAGGGCGAGGTGACGATCCCGGCGCTCGTCGACGGGCTCGCGCGCGGCGAGCGGCCGAGCGGCGTGTACCGCGGCGTCGAGGTGGCGTCGCTCGACGAGCTGCCGGCGCCCGCGTGGGAGCGCGTCGACCTCGCCGCCTATGCGCGCTTTCACGAGCGCGTGCGCACGCGGCTCGGACGCGGGCACTGGGCGTTCCCCATCGACGGGCGCACCCTGCCGATGGTGACGTCGCGCGGCTGTCCGTTCACCTGCGTGCACTGCTCGTCGAACCCGGGACGCGCGGACGGCGCGCCGAAGCTTCAGCGGCGCCTCTCGGCGGACGTGCTGCGCGAGCGGCTGCGCGCGCTCAAGCAGCGGCACGGCGCCACGCGCATCGAGGTGCTCGACGAGCTCGTCAACGTCAACGAGCGCCACTTCGACGCGTTCCTCGACGAGGCCGCGGCGCTCGACGTGGCGTTCGATGTGCCGAACGGCATGCGCGCCGACTATCTCGAGCCGCGCCACTTCGCGCGCATGAAGGGCCGCGTGACCACGGTGAGCGTCTCGGCCGAGAGCGGCGTGCAGCGCGTGGTCACCGAGGTGGTGAAGAAGCAGCTCGATCTGAAATCGATCGAGCGCGCCGCCGAGCACGCGCACGCGGCGGGCGTGCCGCTGATGGTGCACTACATGATCGGGCTGCCCGGCGAGAGCGCCGTCGAGGTGAACGGCACGCTGGCGTTCGCCATGGATCTGTACGAGCGGTTCGCGGCGTGGCCGGCGGTGCAGTTCGCCACGCCGCTGCCCGGCACCGCGCTCGCGCGCGGACGCTCGCTGCCGGTGGTCGCCGATTGGGGGCCGCACTTTCAGACCGCGCCGAGCCAGCCGGATGCGCAGGTGCCGCCCGAGGAGCTGCAGCGCTTCAAGTGGACCTTCGACGAGCGGCTGCGCGCCGCGGGCGGGCCGAAGAAGCTGATCATGAACGTCACCTACGTCTGCAACAACCACTGCACGTTCTGCGCGGTGGGCACGCGGACGCAGGTGCACGGCCACCCGACGCGGCAGCGCGAGCACCTCGACAAGTACCGGCGCCTCGGCGTGCGCATGGTGGACTTCGACGGCGGCGAGCCGACGCTCAACCCC